>OGZT01000972.1_pt1 | contig 21459 bp, 20 predicted proteins | sample 1576891 | NCBI WGS metagenome assembly OGZT01 (sample SAMEA3541521, study PRJEB24748) | human gut metagenome | biome: human gut; feature: human-associated habitat; material: faeces | place: China | collected 2012 | reverse complement strand
GTAGCAGGTGCGGGACAAAACGGGAGGGGTTCTGTTTTGTCCTGTTCTTATATTTAAGAAAGATAAGAGGAGAGAGTATGGAACATTTAATTAAAGTAATGGATTTATGTAAAATTTATAATCCGGGGGAAAATGAAGTACGGGCATTGGACCATGTGAATTTGGAAATTGACAGAGGAGAATTTGTTGCTATTATCGGGCAGTCCGGTTCAGGAAAATCAACATTTATGAATATGCTCGGCTGTCTGGATATTCCTACATCAGGAAAATATTATTTAAACGGCACAGATGTCTCAACCATGTCCGATAATGAATTGTCCTTAGTCAGAAATAAAGAAATCGGATTTATCTTTCAGGGATTTAACTTAATTCCCAACCTTACAGCAGTGGAAAATGTAGAGCTGCCGCTGATTTACAGAGGAATTGACAAGAAAGAGAGAAGAAAACTGGCAACAGAGGCATTGGAAATGGTAGGGTTAAGTCACAGAATACATCATAAACCATCTGAGATGTCAGGAGGACAGCAGCAGCGTGTAGCGATTGCCAGAGCCATAGCAGCGAAGCCGCCGGTTATTTTGGCAGACGAGCCTACTGGAAATCTGGACTCTGCTTCCAGCAAGGAGATTTTAAATATTTTGAAAAATCTTCACAAGGACGGCAGAACCGTTATTTTGATTACCCATGATGACGGAATTGCAGCCAGAGCAAAACGTGTGGTAAGAATTATGGATGGAAAAATAGAAACAGACAGAATAAATCCGGAATATGAAAAAGTGGAGGAAGTACATGAAGACAAAGACTCTGAAGAATAAAAATACGGTTATGTTGATTACTCTTGGAATTGTGGCAGTTGTATTGGTTCTTCTGGCAATTATCGGGAATATGCGAAAGGGAGGAAAAGGCACAGAACCTGTTGTAGAAGTCATTTCAGTAGAAAAGGGAGACGTTCGTCAGGAAATCGAAGCATCCGGCAATGTGGAGAGTGAATGGAAAAAAACATTTTATTCTCCGGTAAATGCGACCATTGAAAACATGACAGTGGAGGCCGGTGACAGCGTAGAAGCGGGACAGAAGCTGTTGAGCTGGTTCAGTTTACGAAGTGCCGGAACAGTGAGGAAGTACCGGTCCAGCAAAAAGATACTCTTTCCAAATGTTTTGGCTGATTCATAACCGTTTTCTATCATTTGGACCACATGGCTTTCCGTGCTGACCGTGCTCCCTTCCCATCCAGCCGCAGACTGCAATCCGTCCTGGATATTTATTTTCAGCGGAATGCAGAAAAACCGGTTGGATTTTGAGATTACTGCACCAACGGCACCAAAAAGATGCCCAAAGATATACTCACCTTTGGAAGAGTCTTCGGAATCCTGATGAAGTTTCTTAACTCCGGGCATATGGTAAGCCTCTTTTGACTGCTTGACCCCGTCACCAATCAGAACGGTTTTCCCATCAACCTGATAAAGCAGTCCTGAACCCCGGACAACTTCACACCATCTTTGTCGGATTGCCGACAGCTGATAAGCCTTGGAACGGAAGAAATGAAGCATAGTTTCATAACAATTTCCATCAAGACTAAGAGCACGAATGACAGAAGTTACGCCAAGGTGATCGTATCGAACCATAAAACCAATAACAAGGATCACAAACCATTGATAGGTAGCCTTCCGGTGGAATAAATTCCGGAAATCATCCAGAACTTTTTCAATCAGATGAAATCTCGTAAAATCATTTGTCTGTGTTGCAGCTTTATTATTTACACTCCTGCAAATGAATGATATAATCTGTATACATAAGCATTCTCCTTTGTGTGAGTATTGATTGGTTTTGGTGATTTCATTATAGCACACATCGGTGGATGCTTATATGTTTATTTAGAACTTTTCACTCTCAAGGTATCATAGATGTTCTACAATCATCCCATGTAACATGATATTGCTTTTGCATTTCATTCAGCTGACGGGCAAGTACTTTTCGTTTCTTTTTCTCTTCTGTAGCACCATAAAGTTTCCGTACTTTCCGATACCTTTTCGTACGGATAAGCTGGTCGTAATTCTTTCTCATAAGACCAACCAGTTCATTTCCTGCTTTTCGAATCTTATCAGAAAGAGCTACCACCTTTTGTATATCAGAAAAAGACATATCGGTTTCTACGACCAGGATATGTCTGTCAGAATGTTTATGAAATTGTCTTAGGCTTTTCTTATATTCCTTCTCATTCATGACTTTTCTGTTCCTCTATATACTGCATTACTGTTGCTTCACTTATCTGTCCCACTGTAGATATAAAATATCCCCTCGACCATAAAACACCACATCTTGCATAAAACCGTTTCAGTGTTGGATATGCCTTAAATAATTCAATCGCACTTTTACTTTTGAGTGTTCTAACCACATCGCAGGGAGCGACTGTTTGTGGCACATCTACAAAAATATGGATATGGTCCGGCATTACTTCAAGTGCTTTAATTCTATATCCGTAATCCTCGCATATTTTTTGTAGTATCTGTTTGAGAGTCATATCTGCTTTCCCATGTAATACAGAAAATCTAAATTTTGGACACCAGATAATATGATATTGTATCAGATACTTGCAATGCGAAGCACTATGATAGGGTTTCCTGCTCATCATTCTGTTCTCCTAACTGATACTTTTCCTGAATTCCTCGACGCATTAAATCAAGAAATGTAATTGTTTTCCCTTCCTCAACAGAATAGATACGAGCAATATTTTCCAGTTCTTTTTTCCACTCCATAGGAATTGAAATGTTAATTTGTACATTGTTTGATTTCGGTCTTCCCATGCACTTAACCTCCTTTTTATCTATGCATATATTATACATCTATTCTATGTAAAAACCAAGTAAAAAATATGTGGCTTTCATCCCACAGGCAAACCTATGGGTTTTCGCCACTAATTTATAACCTCTCAGACACGTATACTGTTATCGAAAAGCTTGTAGATTGAATTTTTTCCGCCATTGCCCTATACTAATAACAAATATGTCAACAACGATTAGGAGGATTATAGTTTTATGCATATGCCAGAAATTCAATCTGTTTTAAACGAGAAGAACATCTCTTTTTCTTATGTCGAAGAGGACAACTGCGGAAGCATCGACTTTGAGCACCGCGGTCTGCGGTATCATATCTGGGAATTTGCAGACGATGTGGAGCCGGTCGGCGTGGAGACCAATCTGCGGTATGCAGGGCGCGATGAGGAAATCGAAGGCGATTACGATACGATTCTCGCAGAACATTTAAAGAAAGAATTTTAAGCGATTTCATTTCATTTTTGGGAAAAGATGTGTATTTTATGACGCCAGTTCTTCAACCACAGCTCGAAAAAGTCACGCTGGAACAGTATGAAATGCTTCCAGAAGAGAAACGCTTCGAAGTTTTTGACGGTGTCGTCTACGACATGGCAAGCCCTTCGCAGGTTCATCAGGCACTGTCCATGCAGCTTTCCACACTCATCAATACTTACATTCTTCGCAAAAAATCATATATTTTCTAACGCTGCCAGAAACAGCTCATAGAAGTCATCTTCCCCTTCAAGCGCCGGGGAATTTTCTCCGCCGCCATTGGTGCTGCGTTTGATTTCTGCGTAAAATTCTTCACCTGCCATGGCAAGATCCATTTCATAGATGGAAACGCCATAGGCATGGCAGATTTCGCAGAATGCGTGGATTGGATTCGGATTTTCCCTTGTCTGAAGCAGTTTTTCACGCAGAATGGGGTCTGCCTTTGCTTTTTTCTGCAGTTCGTCTAACAGTTCAACCAGTTCATTCATTTTGAAAACCTCCCTTTTTGCTAAAAAAACAGCACAGAAATCCCACGGTTTGCGTGCCTCTCTGTACTGCTTCTTTATTGTACGCTACTTTTCTTTTTTCTGTCAAGCTTTTGCCTGCACTGCAGGGAAGTTCTTTCATCGCCATGATTGCTGTTCTCAGACATCTGCGAGCCGTAACTTTTCTCAATCAGTTCGTTTTTTGTCAATAAATGATTTCTTGACGCTTTCAGATCTCTGTGATACAGTAATGGCAGAAACGAGGTGATTGCATGAAAAACACATTTGAGCAGCAGATTTATGAGATCTTTGGAACAACAGATCCAAAGGAGCTGCGCAGGCTTTCCAAGGACGCGGAACAATACCAGCAGTTAGCCCAAAAAGAAGCCCTGCGCCATGCAGCTGGAAGAAAACCTGCTTTTTCGCTGCCACAAATCATTCAGATGGCTGCCATGCAGCAGCAGGGAAAAAGTATTGCCGAGATCGCGCGCACCTTTCAGGTCAGCAGGCAGACGGTATACAATCAAATTGCCCGTGCTCACTGTTTCAGCACGGATCCCGATGTCAAAACGCGGATGTGTTTTCTTTACCGCGATCAGCTTTGCACAACGATTGATATCGACTTCCGTCATGAGAAAATTGCAATCCAGAATTACACAAAAAAAATTCCGCTTCGTGCCTTTGGCGTTGTGGAGCATCCGACCTGGGATGATTTTACCTGGTTTCTGGAAAGCCGCTGTTTTCCCAAAACACGCGATCATGCCAAAGATATTTTAAAAGAAATGGGACTTCCCTTTTATGATCCGCTGCTTATCATTGAAAAAACAGATGGGCGAATGGCCGGTGACGAGCAATGGATCCTGATTCTGAAGAATAAGGAGGCACGCCATGGAACAGATCCGTCTTGATAATCAGCTGCCTGTCAAAAAAACAGATCACACCTCAAAAGGGGACCAGCTCAAGTGGAAAATCGGTAATATCTGGTACAAATCCGACTATATGGGATATGAGGGACTCTCGGAGACACTGGTGTCTCATTTACTGCAAAAAAGCACTCTTTCCCACCCGTTTGTCCTGTATCAGCCTGTTCGGATTGCATACCGCGGCACTCTCCGCAGTGGCTGTTCCAGTCCTGATTTTCTAAAAGCAAATCAGATGCTGATCCCATTGGAAAAACTGTACCGTCAGAATACCGGAGACAGTCTGGCAATCTCACTTGCTGCTTTTTCAGAACCTGCGGAACGCATTCGTTTTCTGGCAGACCAGTTAGAAAACATGACGGGAATTCAGAACTTCGGCGCATATTTGACCGCTATGCTGGAAATTGATGCCTTCTTTCTGAATGAAGACCGGCACACCAACAACATCGCTGTTCTATATGATACAGAAACAGAGCAATATTCTCTAAGTCCTCTGTTCGATCAGGGTTTATGCCTGTTTGCAGACACCAGCAATGACTACCCTCTGGATCTGCCGATGGATGTTTGTATGGAACGCATCGAAGCCAAACCTTTCAGCTCTGATTTTGATACACAGCTGGATGCTGCGGAGGAATTATACGGTATCCAGCTTCACTTTTCCTTTACTACAAAAGATGTCTGCACGGAACTGGCTTCTCTGGCCGATTACTATCCTCTGGAAATCCGCCAGCGTGTTGAGCAAATCATACGCCGACAGATGCGCAAATATGGATATCTGATGCGCAGTTAGAGACAAAGTAAAAACAGTACAGAAAAGTCCCCACGCTGTGTGTGTCTTCTGTACTGTTTTCTTTTTTGACCTTTTTACACGATCTTATGCTATTTTCTTGAATACCGGAATCGAATCGATTGGTGCGGCGGCAAGAACGGTCTGTCCTCCTCCGTACACTTTTCCGTCTCTGGTGTCTTCCCAGCGTCCTGCCGGAAGATATACTTCACGCTCGAACTCGTTCAGATGGAAAATCGGCGCTACCAGGTATTCGCTTCCGAACATATACTGATCCTGCAGCTCCCAGCATTTTTTGTCATCCGGGAACTCGTAGAACATGGTACGGATCAGCGGAGAACCGTTTTCGGATGCTTCGTCATACAGCTGTTTGATGTAATCGTGCATGCTGATGCGGATGTCGTAATATTTTTTCATGATCCGGTAATTTTCTTCTCCATAGCTCCACAGTTCATTGGACTGGCCGGTATACAGGTAGCCGCCGCCAAAATCACGGTCATCGAGCGGTGGAATGTTGTGCGGTCCGCGGTCGCCGTGCATACGGAAAACAGCAGAGTAAACGGCAAACTCATACCAGCGGATCAGAAGCTGCTGGAAATCCGGGTCGTTGACATCATCTGTCATAAAGCCGCCGATATCGGTTGTCCACCATGGAATGCCGGCAAGACCCATATTAAGGCCGGCCTGGAGCTGATCATAGAAGGCTTCAAAGGTACTCGGCACATCGCCGGACCATACAACATTTCCGTATTTCTGACTTCCGGCCCAGGCGCAGCGAAGCAGGTTTACAATATTTTCTTCTCCTTCTGCTTTCATGCCGTCATAGAAGACACGGCTGTACAGCTGCGGATAGATATTGCTGCAGGAAAGAGCCGGTCCGTCGATATAGCGGTAATGATCGAAATCGTAAACGCCGAAATCCGGTTCTGAGTTGTCCAGCCAGAAGGCATCGATTCCAAAATCATAATAGTTTTTCTTGCAGACTTCCCAGACGTATTTTCTGGTTTCCGGGTTGAACACATCGATTTCCACGCAGTCCCCCTGGAAATCATACGTCTGCAGGGCGCCGCGCTCTGTTTTAATCAGCAGGCCGCGGTCCAGCATCGGCCAGAAATTCTCGCTCTTCCGGTCTACGCTTGGCCATACGGAAACGATAACTTTGATTCCCATGGAATGCAGTTCGTCCACCATGGCTTTTGGATCCGGCCAGTATTTTTCATCGAATTTCCAGTCGCCCTGTACGGTCCAGTGGAAGAAATCGATGACAATCTGATCGATTTTGATGCCTTCCTTCTGGTAGCGGCGTGCCACTTCAAGCACTTCCTCCTGCGTACGGTAGCGCAGCTTGCACTGCCACAGGCCCATACGGTCCTCCGGGAATTTCGGCGCGCGGCCGGTCACTGCGGTGTAATTTTCCAGGATCTCTTTCGGTGTATCGGCTGCGGTCAGCCAGTAGTCCATATCTTTGGTCGAGCGTGCAGTCCATTCGGTGTAGTTCTTTCCGAAGGTTACCTGTCCGACAGCCGGATTGTTCCACAGCATACCATATCCTAAGCTGGATACGGCGAATGGTACGCTGATCTGGGAGTTCCGCTGCGCCAGCTCCAGGGTGCATCCCTTCAGATCCATGTATTTCTGCTGATACTGGCCCATTCCGAAAATTTTCTCTTCGTCGTTGCTCTCAAATTTCAGGTTCAGGCTGTATTCGCTTCCGCCGATCACACCTTTCCACTCACGGTTGACCGTTTTTAAGCAGCGGCTCTCTTTGCTGATCGTTCCGTCGTAGCAACGGTGATATTCTCTTAAAATTTCCTGATCTTCTTTGTAGAAGGTGATAACTCCTGCAAAGTTGACTACAGCACGGATTTTTCCATTGGTGATCGATGCGCTGGTTCTTTTTCCCATCGATCCGTCGATTTCCAGATGATCGACCTCAAACTGCTCTGCTTTTGCCTCTGTTTTTTCCGGCACTTCGGTCAGCGCCCAGTCTTTTCCGGAAAATCCCGGAAGCATGGTTGCGCGGACACGTAAGGAATCTTTTCCCCACGGCTCAATCCGCAGTGTTTCTCCGTTTGCCTGTGCAATTAATACACCATTTTCTGTCTGAAAACGCATTGTTTTATTCTCCTTTTTTGAAAAGAGAGGTCACAGAAAAATTTTCTTTTCCGTGCCTCTCCCTATATTCTTACATTCCGATGCTTATGCAACAACAACTTCGTTCGCATCTGCTGCGAGTACAGCTTCTTTCTTCTCGTTTCCGACGAATACTTCTACTTTGAGTTCCGTATGTGCACCTTCTACGGATACTTTCACTGTGTCGCCGTCTTTCACTGCTTTTACGGTGAATACATTGTTTCCGTGGATATCCGGAACTTTTGTCTCGGCTGCGTCTTTTAACTGATATACGCAAATAGTTGCGTGGTCAGCGTAGTCGTAATCCGGTTTGGTGTCGCAGTTTCCTCTTACTACGATGCTGTTCTCTCTTACATACAGCGGCATGGAGAAGTAGTCGTAGGTTCCCTGATACCATCTGCCGCCCTCTTTTGTCTCGCCGGTCAGAAGCTCAGTCCAGGTGCCTTCCGGCAGGTAGTACTGTGCAACTTTATCCTCGCGGAATACCGGTGCAACCATAAGGGCATCACCTAACATGTACTGCTGATCCAGATACGGAACGGCCGGGTCGTTCATGAACTCGAATACCATCGGGCGCATTACCGGGGTTCCTTCCTCGTGTGCCTCTACAGATTTCTGGAAAATGTACGGCATCAGCGAGCATTTCAGGTTGGTGAAGAATTTTACTACGTCGCAGGACTCTTCGTCGAACAGCCACGGCACACGGTAGCTTGTGGATCCGTGCAGACGGCTGTGGGTAGACATCAGTCCAAATGCGCACCATCTCTTGTACAGATCCGGTGTTGCGGTGCTCTCGAATCCGGAGATATCATGGCTCCAGAAGGAGAAGCCGCTCATGGCGAAGGAAAGGCCGCCGCGCAGCGTTTCTGCCATGGACGGATAGTTTGCAGAGCAGTCGCCGCCCCAGTGTACCGGGAATTTCTGGCTTCCTGCTGTTGCACTTCTTGCAAACAGAACTGCCTCGTTCTCACCTTTTACTTCTTTTAACAGGCTGAATACTGCCTGGTTGTACAGGTATGTATAGTAGTTGTGCATTGCCTGCGGATCGCTTCCGTCGTGGTAAACAACGTCAACCGGGATTCTCTCGCCGAAGTCGGTCTTAAAGCAGTCTACGCCGCAGTCCAGAACAGTTCTCAGTTTATCGGTATACCATTTAACCGCATCCGGGTTGGTAAAGTCCACAAGGCCCATACCTGCCTGCCAGTTGTCGGTCTGCCATACGCCTTTTCCGTCTGCTCTCTGCAGCAGATAGCCGTTTGCAGCGCCTTCTTTGAAGAATGCGGTTCCCTGTGCAATATACGGGTTGATCCATGCACAGATGTGAAGACCTTTGTCGTGATATTTCTTTAAGGTTGCGCGAATATCCGGGAAGCATTTCTTGTCCCACTCAAAATCGCACCAGTGGAATTCGTGCATCCAGAAGCAGTCGAAGTGGAAAACGCTCAGCGGAATATTTCTCTTTTCCATTCCCTCGATGAAGGATGTGGTAGTCTCTTCGTCGTAGTTTGTGGTAAAGGATGTGGACAGCCACAGACCAAAGGACCATGCCGGAGGAAGTGCCGGACGTCCGGTCAGTGCGGTGTACTCGTTCATGATCTTCTTCGGTGACGGGCCGTGGAACAGATAATATTTGATTCTCTCGCCCGGTACGGAGAAGCCGACATACTCTACTTTTTCACTTGCTACTTCGAAAGAAACGTTGTCGGTACTGTCAACGAGAATACCGTAGCCGTTGTTTGTCATGTAGAACGGTACGCATTTGTAGCCGATTTCGGATGCCGTACCGCCGTCCTCGTTCCAGGTGTCTACAACCTGTCCGTTTTTTACGAATGGAGTAAATCTCTCGCCAAGGCCGTATACGCACTCGCCGACGCCAAGGGAGAGCTCGCTTACCATATATGGCTGATATTTTTCGGTCATGTAATTCTGGGCTGGCAGCATGGTGCTCTGCTGACGGTCCCATCTGATATAGGAAAGGTTGCGGAAGCCGCTTCCGGTCAGAACTTTTCCATCTGCCTCGAAGGTGTAAGCAAAGACACCTTTTCTCTGTACGCGGACCTGTACGCTTCCGGTATCAAGAACTGCCTCATCCTCGTTGATCGTTACAGTTACGTCCTCGTATACGCTCTCTGTTTTGTCGAAGGACGGAACTTTGTTGTCGTAGGCTTCGTAGTGCCATGCCTCCATGGAGATGGTGTCCGGTGTATGTGCTACGAACTCAACGGTGATGGTCGGCAGGTTCAGGGTCATGCCTCTGTGCTCGATCGGACGTGTGGTAGCCAGGATACGCATACCGCCTGGAATCTGCTCTACTTCATAAGCCTGCATTGCATGGGATGCATTTGCTTTTTCACTCGGAAGCCAGTAACCTTCTGTGAATTTCATCTTTTCATTACCTCCTGATTTGATGCGCCCGAAACAGAGGATGAAAAGCACTCTCTTTTCATCATTTTTTACAGAATTCCTGTTTCAGGCTGACGTTTTTTGGTGATTTTATCCTACCACACTTTTCCTGTCGAAAACAGGGAGGATTCTGTGAAAAAATACGGCGATATTATCTTTTTTCCGGTTTGAACCTTTTTCTGGTTCCAATATGCAAAACGGGAGTGTGTCCCGCAAAAGTATCCTGTTGCATTTCCAGTTACTTTTGCCGGGACACACTCCCATCTCTCTTCTTTTGTTTTTTCTTTATGCCACAATCAGATAGGCAACAACTGCCAGCAGGATCTGCAGGATCACAAAGCGGATCACAACCTGACTGTCGGACCATTTGTATTTCAGGCGGACATGGTCATGCAGCGGTGTTCTTGTATTTTTGAGGATCGCGATTTTCAGGAAACGGAGTAAAAATACTTTGACAAGGCCGATTCCTCCGTCGACGATCATCACGCCTGCCATCAACAGATATAAAAACGGATGGCGGGACTGCATGGCAAGGATGGCGATGTAGAAGCCAAGTGCTCTCGAACCGGCGTCTCCCATCAGCATGCTGCTCGGCGAGGTGTTGAAATACAGGTACGCGAGAAGCGCTGCCACGAACAGGTAATTGGCTACGGTGAAGCTTCCGAGGACATCGTGGAAAATCATACTGAACGCGAAGATAACCACGCAGGAAAGGCTCGCGCAGAGTCCGTCGACACCGTCGGAACAGTTTGTAACGTTGATCGAAATCCAGATCAGGATGATGCCGAGGATTATGTAGACCACTTTCGGAATCGTAAGGGACATGCCTCCGAAGTAGATCGTGGTGGAATTGTAATTCACAAAGGTGATGACGGTCACAATGGAGATGACGAGGTCAATCGCGCCTTTTTTGTAATCGCTCCACGGGGTTTCGGATGCATCATCTAGGTAGCCGCTCAGCATGATGCAGACGAGCAGGATCGCGTAGATCACATACTCGGCGCCAAGAGGCAGGAACAATACGCTTCCGATCAGGAAACAGATGACGATCACAAGGCCGACGCCGCGCAGTTTTCCGCGGGAGAGGCCGCCGTTTACGGCAAATTCTCTGCCGTGATCGCTCGGCAGAAAGGAAAATGGATGCTTTAACGCCAGAAAGGTCAGCAGAAAGGTGACCACGATTCCCAGCATGGCGATCTGGCCGGGATTTAAAAAGTTACTCCATACTTGATACATACGTTTTCTTCCTTCACTTTTCTTTAGATTGAGTTTGCACGAAGCCGTATGTGACGTGGCTTTGTGTTCATTTATTATAACAACTTCATACAAAAATTGCTATACCCAATTCGGGGGTTTCGTGATAAGATAGTGATACACTAAGTTGAACAAAAAAGGAGTTTTTTATGCCACGCAAAGATCATCTGCCGCGCCAGACACGCCAGGAACACATCACGCTGCAGCCGAACCGCAGCATCGAATTTCGCGTAACCGACGATTTCGGCAGTTTTTCGCCGCCGCACTGGCACGACGCGCTGGAAATTATTTATATTCTGGAGGGTTCCTCCATTGTCACGCTCTCGGACCGCACCAAGACCGTCCTTCCGGGTCAATTTCTGCTGATCAATTCCGGGCGTATCCACACGGCGCGCTGTCCGTCCACGGGAAACCGCTCGATTCTGATGCAGATTCCGGATGCGTTCCTTGCGAACTATCTGCCTGATCCGTCACAGCTCTGGTTCTCGATTGACTACGACAGTACGAATCCGGAAGTGCAGAAAAATATCAGCCAGTTCCGGCGTCTTCTGCTTTCGATGATGCAGCTTCATGAGGAAATGCCCGACGGCTATCTGCTGACGTTCCAGCGGGAGCTTTTTACGTTTCTCGATCTGCTCTACACGAAATTTTCTGAGAAGAGTCCGCTTGCGCACCACCCGATGAGCTCCCGGACGCAGACACGGCTCGATACGATTCTGACGTACACGCAGGAAAATTACCAGCGGCCGATCACGCTGAAGGAGGCTGCCGATGTTGTCTCGCTGCAGCCGGAATATTTCTGCCGGTTCTTCCGCCAGAACATGGAAACGACGTATCTGGAATACTTGAATTCCTACCGTCTTTCCCGCATCTACCGCGACCTGATCGCCACGGATCTGCCGGTCGGCACGCTCGCGGAAAAGCATGGCTTTACAAACGATAAGCTGTTTCACCGCCTCTTCCGCGAGCGGTTTCACACGACGCCGCTGCAGCTTCGGAAGGCAGCACGCGAGAAAGGATCCTGATAGCTTTCGCTGTTTTAATATCTTTGAGAATGGGAGTTTAACACGATGACAAAAGAAGAACTGGCGCTTGCCGTCATTGAACGTTTGAAACAAGAATATCCTGACGCCGACTGTACGCTTGACTATGACCAGGCGTGGAAGCTGCTCGTCAGTGTCCGCCTGGCCGCACAGTGCACCGATGCGCGGGTCAATGTTGTGGTGGAGGATCTCTACGCAAAGTATCCTGATATCGATGCGCTGGCAAACGCGACACCGGAGGAAATCGAGGAAATTGTGCGGCCGTGCGGTCTTGGAAAGAGCAAGGCACGCGACATCAACGCCTGCATGCGCATGCTGCGCGACGAGTACCACAGCCAGGTGCCGGATGACTTTAACGCACTTTTGAAGCTCCCGGGCGTGGGACGGAAAAGTGCGAACCTGATTATGGGCGATGTATTCAAAAAGCCTGCGATTGTGACGGATACGCACTGCATCCGGCTGTGCAACCGCATCGGGCTCGTGCATGACTGCAAGGATCCGAAGAAGGTGGAGATGGCACTCTGGAAAATTGTGCCGCCGGAAGAAGGAAGCTCGCTCTGCCACCGGTTTGTGGAGCACGGACGCGAGGTCTGTACTGCGCGGACGACACCGCACTGTGAACGGTGTGTGCTCGCGGATATCTGTGAGAAGAACGGCGTAGAAAAATAGCATTTTTTTATGCGTTTCCATGCGAAAAAGGCTTTTGCATACCGGACAGATTTTTCTGATTCTGTCCCGGCTGCAAAAGCCTTTTTGTTTCTATTTTTTATATGACCGAAAGAAGTCCGTCAGCGCTTTCAGCGTTTTCCCGAGCACCTGCACTTCCTCTTCTCCGAGTTCCGCCATCACGGCATCCGTCATCTGCTCGTGGAATTTTGCGTGATGATGGAATGCCTGCCGTCCCTTTCCGGTCAGGTGGATGTAGACGATCCGGCGGTCCTTCTCGCTGCGCTCCCGCTCGGTGTAGCCTTTTTTCACCAGACTGTTCATCGACGTTGTCAGCGATCCGACCGTGATGTCGAGCTTTGCCGCGATCGATGACATATTGCCGCCCTCCAGGCCGACGGCTTCTATGATGTGCATATCGTTGTTCGTCAGATCCTTGAAATCCTCGGTGATGATCGCCTCTTCTTCCAGTTTTTGTATCTCGTGAAACAGATGGACCAGTGTCTCATTGATGATTTCTCTGTTATCCACTCCTCTTCCCCTTTCCGTCTGTTCTGTCCCTTCTGAACAGGGTTCCACTCTTTCTGTCTGTATTGTATCAAAAAAGTTCCGGACAAACAATACCAAAAACTGCCTGGGAAACGGCGGATCGCTCCGTGCCGTTTCCCAGGCAGTTCTGTTATGTTTGATTCAATTACATCTGCCCTTTTTTCTTTAACCGTGCAAAGCAGATCATGAAAAAGCAGATGCCGTATACGGTTGTGATCGGGGTGGACATGCCGACGAAGGTCAGGTTCGTATTCGGCAGGTGTGAGAAGAACAGCGCCAGCGGAATACGGATCAGGCAGGCGGAGGTGATTCCCTGGATCATAACCGGGATGCTGATGCCGCGGCCGTTGAAGTATCCGATGCTGCTGAACAGCACACAGGTCAGAATACATTCCGGTGCGAAACCGCGCAGGTAAGCGGCGCTCTGCTCGATAACGGCCGGATCGCTCGTGAAGATTCTGGAGATGACACTTCCACCGAAGAAACCGATGCAGAAAATCACAACTCCAAGAGAGCAGCCCGTTGCGATTGCGGTGAGGAAGCCCTTCCACGCGCGGTCTTTCTTTCCGGCTCCGGTGTTCTGTGCCACGAATGCTGACACAGACTGCATCACAGAGGACGGGATCAGCATGATGAATGAGGTCAGCTTCTGCGCCACACCGTATCCGGCGGACGGCATAAGGCCCATGCCGTTGATGATCGAGTTGATCACAAGGAAGGAAATCTGTACGGTCGTCTCCTGCAGCGCGATCGGCACACCGACGTTCAGGACTTTCTTCAGCTCGTCATGGTCGATGCGGCAGTCTTCTTTTTTGAATTCAATCGGCAGATTGCCTTTTTTCAACACACCCATGGAGGCGATGACAGAAATCAGCTGCGCCAGAACCGTCGCAAGCGCTGCTCCCGCAACGTCCAGTTTCAGCACACCGACGAAGAACAGATCTCCGGCAATATTGGCTGCGCAGGCGATGCCGACGAATAAAAGCGGCAGATTTGCATTACCGATTCCGCGAAGCACGCTGCTGATGACGTTGTACGCGATGATGATCAGAATACCGCCGGAACAGATCCGCAGGTAGAGGACGGTTTTGTCAAAAGACTCCGCCGGGACCTGTAAAATATTGGCGATCGGACCTGCGAACAGCTCCAGAATCACCGTCATGGCGATACCGATGATGGCGAACAGAACAATCGAGGTTCCCACGGTTTTGCCGGCCTTATCCGGCTTGCCCTCGCCGATGTGCTGGCCGATCATAACGGTCGAACCCATCGCAAGGCTGGTGATGATAAGTGTTACCATCTGCATGAAGTTGCTTCCGGTTCCGACAGCGGAAATACTCGACGCATCGCCGAACCAGCCGACCACGAGAAGGTCGACCGCACCGTAAGCCGCCTGCAGAATCAGCGCGCCGAGCACCGGCAGCGCAAAGCGGATCAGGGACTGGAAAATCGGTCCCTCTACAAACGATATTTCTTTCTTATTTTCTTTTGCCATTGTTTTTCACTCCTTTTATTCCCGGCATCGTTTCCTGCATCCGTGTGATTGCATGCACAAATTCGTCCACCACCGCGTCGTCCAGATCTGGCAGGCGGGATGCCCATTCCCCGTGAAAGTGCGTCACGCGGAGTTCCACAAACTCTTTTCCCTCTTCGGTCAGTGTCAGGTTGATCACGCGCTTATCTTTTTCATCCGCCTGTTTCACGAGAAGATTTCTCTCCTCCAGTTCCTGCACCAGCTTGGTGATGCTCGGCAGCGTTGTGTTCATATAGCTGCTGATGTCGCTGACGCGGCAGAAGCCCTGCTTTTTCTGAATCTCATTCACCGCATCCAGCACATGCACCTGCCGCGGCTTCATACCGTCCGGCAGGTCCGGGAGCTTCTCGATCAGACGCTTTGCATCAAAACACGCATCCAGGAACTGCTTTAATTTTTCCTGTGTCATGGAAAAGGTTCCTTTCTGTTTAAAAATTAGTTATCTTTAGTAATTACTTTTGATAAGTATAGCAGGAAATGAAAAAATGTCAAGAGGGAACTGATGCTAAAAAAGAGCTGATTGAAAGTTCTGGCAATGCCAGATTCTTTCATCAGCTCTTTTCCATATCCATTTGTCACTGTTCAATGAGCTGCATTTCGGTGCCCCCCGCCGGATTTTATGCTTCTGATCGTCTTTTCCAGTACCTTCATCTCAACCGGTTTTGAAACATGGGCATTCATACCGGCTGCCAGAGAATGCTGGATATCCTCAGAAAACGCATTGGCGGTCATAGCAATGATTGGAATTGTCTTTGCCAGTTCATGGGAGCTTCTTCGGATTGCTTTTGTTGCCTCATAACCATTCATAACCGGCATCTGCACATCCATCAGGATCATGTCATAATCCCCCGGAGCAGACTGCTCAAATGCCTCTAAGACCCTTTTACCATTTTCACAGATTGTACACTCTGCACCCTCAATCTTTAACAATTCCATCAGGATTTCTGCATTCAGCTCATTGTCCTCTGCACACAGAAACCTCATTCCTTTCAGGACATTGCCAGCCGGTTCATCCTTTTCTGCCTGTTCTGCTGAAGAAACAAATCTATCTTCTGCTATTCTCAGATCTATAAGAACCTCAAAACAGCTTCCCTGGCCCAGTTCACTCTCCACATCAATGGTGCCTCCCATTGCTTCAACCAGATTTTTGGTAATAGCCATTCCAAGACCAGTTCCCTGTATCTTATTCGTCATAGAACTTTCAGCACGAGTAAAAGCATCAAAAATTGTATCTTTGAAATCTGCCGACATTCCCATGCCATTATCGCTGACCAAGAAACGGTACTTTGCGTAGACAGATGACTTTGTCTCACATTCTTCTACCAGAAACTGAATTTTTCCACCTTCCTGCGTGTACTTCACTGCATTAGAAACCAAGTTGCTGAAAATCTGCATCAGATGAACCTGATCTCCGTTCACCCACTCGTGCCGGATGTTTTCTTTTATGATTGTAAGAGTCTGATTTTTTTCGTCTATCTGTGAATGGAATATGGTATTGAGTTCTGTAATAAAATCCAAGATGGAAAAATCGGTATACTTAAAAACTGTTTTTCCTGCCTCAATTTTGCTCATATCCAGAACATTATTAATAATTCCTAACAGATGCTGTGATGAAATGTCTATTTTATCTGCATACTCTATTACTTTCGCTTTATTACCGGCATCATGTCTGATCAATGATGTCATGCCGATAATTGCATTCATTGGTGTACGAATATCATGTGACATATTGGACAGGAAATCTGTTTTCGCCTTATTTGCATTTTCAGCGGTCTGCAAGGCTTCCGTTGTAATGTCCTTTGCTTTTTTCAGTTTTTTATTGGACTCCTCCATTTCCTTCATTGCCTGCGTCTGAATCTCATTATTTCTTTTTTCGTATTCAGCTTTTTGCTCAGCAAGACTGCGTCTGGAAATACTGTAGAACAATCCGGCAAAAAGCAAAAGTATAAAGCCTGCCATGAGTATTGTTTCAAACACTATTGTTTTCTGATAATCTCTTAGTACATTATCTACAACACTTTTTTCTACAATACAGATCAGCATGGTGTTATTATTTTCTATTGGACAGTATCCCAGATAGTAAGGTTTGTCACTTTCCACAAGTTCTACCCCCTGTTCTCTGCCATCCAGCTTTTTTTGAAGAGAATCAGCCTCTTCCTCAGTGATAGCCTGATCTCCTTTTAAATGCTTTAACAAGAAATAGTTCCTGAAAAATTTATCTTCTTTCTGATTTGTATAAGTAATATTTCCGTCGTTATCCAGCATAAACAGATACGCATTCCCGTTATAGCTTTTCACACTTAACATGGAATCTAATTTTGAATGATCATACAAGGTTCCAATTGCCGTATAAGTTTCCCCCTTAATCGTATATTCCTGACATGGAATTGCAACCAGATAACCATCTTTTTTCTTCTGGTTGTAATCAAGAGAAACCAATTTTCCAATATTATATCCGTTCCTCAAATCCAACAAAAGTTTACTTGGCATGTCAACCCGAAGTTTTGTTCCATCAGTGGTTATTGCCTTTCCATTTTCCTGGAGAAATATAAGTGTACTTTCAGATTCTTTCTGCCATGCCTCAAAGAACTTCTTGTTTCTATCCAGTTCAATAGATCTCACTCCCTCTTGAGTAAGAAAATCCTCAAGCATATGCAGCCGACTGTAGTATCCATTCACCTGCAGATCATAGGTCTGCTGTATCTGTTCAACAACTGCTCCCATACTGCTTTTCCCGTTTTCTGCGATATAGCTGTTCATCCTGTTCAAAAGGAGCTTTACAAAAATTAAGTTTAAAAAGATAAGAATTAAAAAGAACAATGGTACTATCATCTTTTTTCTTTTTGTTTTCGCCTGTTCTGTTCCCACTTTTATTTTTCAACCTCTATATAATCTTCCGGTGCTGACGGCTGCTGTCCGTTTTCCATTGCTGCGGTCCATGCACTTGATAATGTTGTGTCCTTAATCTGCTCGATCTCACATTCCGGATTTATTTTTTTCAAAACAGACATTGTAGTGTCTGTAAGAAGAATAGAGTACTTCTTTTCTTTGTCGATTTTTTTCTTATTTACTTCTATGTCCTTTAATGAGAATCCGTTTTCCTCCTGCCTGACGATTAATTTCATACCGGATGCAATTGGTAATTCATATTTATTGGTTATATGGAATTTCTCATCAGAATCAGCAAGATATTTCTCCGCAAGTTCATAAATCTCTTTGCCATTGATTTTTGCCAGGTATAATGGTGTATCTGAACTCTTTGCTGTCATCAGACCAACCCGGCTGCAGGTACACTCCCCTTTGTAAATGGAGGAAGTAAAATAATAATATGGTGCCAAAGCCAGCTGAGCATCATTTTCTTCTCTAATCGTAGTTAAAATAGAAGATGCCGCATCACGACCGTTTTTATCATTTAGCGAAATGGTATATTCATTTTCAAAATTTATTGTGTTTTTTTCTTTTGAATCCTTACTGTTCATTGTGCTGCGAAAAGCATCATAAGCCTGTGTTTCATCCATTTCCCCTGACAATAATCCGTGAACAGCCTCAAGACTGGCATCAAATGATTTTTGAGCAGAATATCGGATATAAACAGAATTATTATTAATTTCATCTTCCAGTCCAGGTACATCTTCCATCATGTTTGGAACATCTACATTTAATGAAATTACACCCTTTCCATCTGCGATCAATGTTTGTCCTTCTTTTGAAATCATACACTCCAGGACATCGAATGCCAGGTCCAGTTTTTCCTGATCTTTTTCCAGTTCTTTGTTAAATGCAATATTCAGAGAAGGGGTCATATTTATAAAAGCTTCATCCGAAATCTGTGAAAAAAACGGTATACGAGTTAATTCTGCATCCATCTGTTCCTGAAATTCCTGCATAAGTGCCGGATAACCATGAAACATTGCTGCTTTTCCCTCAAGGAACATCTGCGTTGCAGTATTAATATCGACACTGATATCATCACTTGTAAAATGTGAGTCCTTCAAAAATGTATTGGTTTCTGAAAAAATATGTTTCCATAACGCATCATCAAACGCGATATCCCCTGATGCACTTTCAGCTGAGCTTCTCCATTCGATTCCATCCAGACTCATGAATTCCCCAATTGCACCTGTCTGAATCACCTCATGAGCAGACCAGTCTTCTGCAAGATCCAGGGAATACGGTTTTATACCATTATCATAAAATTGCTGGCATGCCTGTGCATATTCCTTATAGTTTTTCGGTATCTTGATTCCATACTGTTCAAACAATGTCTTGTTGGCAATAATCGTCTGCGGTATACCGCAGATAGGAAGCCACTGAATCTCATTTTTTGAATTTTTATAATATTGCAATGCATAGGAGTAATACCTGGAAACCACGTCATAAGAAGCAAAATCCATTAGATATGGCTCTAGATCCTGTGCATCTTTTCCAGAAAATCGACGTACGGTTATGATATCCGGCAGTTCACCATGTTCCTCAAAATAGCTATATAAATCGGTATCATTGTTACCGGTAATAAACTCAATATCCTGATCTGGAAACTGCTCATGGATATAGGGTACAATATTTTTCATTAAACGATTTTCCCACAGATACACGGTAAGGTGATCGCCATTTTTAGATACTGCTTTTTGAGATTGTCCACAGCCAGACAAAACAGTAATTGCTAAAAGCACACCTGGCAGTAATGCTGTCAGACATTGTTTTGCCTTTTTCATCCTCGTATTTTCCTCATTCTTTCCTGATAAAATCATTAATTCAATAATTGGGAAACAATTACAGCCAGTTTTCCAGAACATCATTCAGCTTATTCATATCCAGCGGTTTCGCGATATGTCCATTCATGCCTGTATTTTTTGCCAGCTGTACATCTTCTGCAAAAGCATTGGCAGTCATGGCAACAATCGGCAGTTTTCCCTGTTCACCCGGAAGGCTCCTGATTGCTGCGGTTGCCTCATAACCATTCATGACGGGCATTTGGATATCCATAAAAATAAGGTCATACAAGCCTTTCGGAGAAGCTTCTACTTTTTCAACTGCAATTTTTCCATTTTCTGCCGTTTCCACTTCCGCCCCGGTCATCTGCAGAATTTCAACAGCAATTTCTCTGTTTAACTCATTATCCTCGACCAGCAGAATTCTTTTTCCTGTGTAATCTGCTTCAGACAGCTCATCCAGATAATTTCTTGCTGTTTTTTCTTTTCTGCCAGAAGTAAACTGCCGCAATGTAGCCGTCAAACGGGAACGGAACAGCGGTTTTGCAATAAAAGCATCTACGCCTGCAGTCTTTGCTTCTTCTTCGATCTCGCTGAATTCATAAGATGTCAGTACAATAATGGTAATCTCTTTCCCTATCCGTTTCCGGATCTGTCTGGCTGTTTCAATTCCGTCCATATCCGGCATTTTCCAATCTAAAATAACAGCAAAGTAATCATTTTTTAGCTCATGATGTGCATAACAGCGCTCAACGGCTTCTCTGCCGGAGAGAACCCATTCGCCTGCAATACCGATTTCCTTCAGTGTGGCAACTGTACTTTCACAGCATGTCTTGTCATCATCCACAACCAGAACCGGCAGATTCATCAGATATCTGTCCTGTTCTTTTTCTTTTTCCTGAAGCTCCAGATAAATTGTTACCGTAATTCTGGTTCCCTTATGTAAGGTACTGTCCACTTTAATATTACCATTCATCAGGTTCACAATATTTCTGCTGATTGCCATTCCCAGACCGGTTCCCTGAACCTTGGTTGTCCGGTGGTCATCTGCGCGGCTGAACGGATCAAACATGATTTTCTGAAATTCCGGTGACATACCGATCCCATTATCCTCAATCGTAAATTCATAGCATCCAAGTTCCGAAAATCCATTTGGCTTTTCCTCTATAGAAAAAGTAATATTCCCGCCATCCGGTGTATACTTGACCGCATTACTCATCAGATTCACAAATACCTGCTGGATTCTCAGGCTGTCACCACAGACACTCTCATGTTCAATGTGATTAATGTGTATATCTAAATTGTGTTTATGTTCATCAATCACCGGTTTTGTGAGTGTTATAAGATTATCCACCAGATCTGGCAGATTGAAATCCTCCTGTGCCAGCGTCATTTTTCCACTTTCAATACGTGCCATATCCAGCACTTCATTAATCAGCCCCAGCAGATGACGGCTTGATTTTGTAATTTTACTGAGACATTCAATGACTCTGTCCTGGCTCTCAATATTTGCTCCTGCAATTGCTGTCAGGCCGACAATGGCATTCATCGGTGTCCGGATATCGTGGGACATATTGGAAAGGAATTCTGTTTTCGCACGGTTTGCATTTTCTGCAGACCGGTAAGCCTCTTTCAGTGCCTGACGGGATTCAATCTCTGCTTTCTTCTCCT
>OGZT01000965.1_pt1 | contig 21577 bp, 20 predicted proteins | sample 1576891 | NCBI WGS metagenome assembly OGZT01 (sample SAMEA3541521, study PRJEB24748) | human gut metagenome | biome: human gut; feature: human-associated habitat; material: faeces | place: China | collected 2012 | reverse complement strand
TTTTATTGTGGTTCCCCTGGGTGTTAATTATGCATTTCACCATGAGGCACCTCATAGCTTTTTCTATTAATGGGCTTAAGACCATACCTTTGTTGGCCAGCATTTCGGTTACCTGGTCAAACAGATGATTGATATTATCTTCCAGCTGGCTCAGCGTGGTACAGGACTGCAGCTGCTCGATCATTGCGGGAGAGGGCGGGATCAGATTCTTTTTGATCAGTATGCGGGAGCATATATAATAGATCTGTACACACACACTTTTCACGTCAAAGGAGCGGGTCAGATTGACGCGGAGCCTTGAGAACAGGACGTGAATCCATTTTCGGGCGTCCTCAAAAGCCCATTCTTTCATCATATTTTCAAAATGGTACAGTTCCATGGTGAATTCCGATTCCGTGTCAAAATACTCCCTCTCCACCCTTGTTTCAAAGACGGAGATGGAAGCGTCATTATAAAAATTCATGTTTAGGGCACCGATGGCCTCAATCGCAGCAGCAGATAATTCGCCCAGTCCGCGGTGAGGCAGACTGATTCCGGCGTTCAATCGGATATCATAGAGGGACTGCATACTGCTCAGCAGTTCATCACAGGTATTCCTTAGCTCCTGAAGCCGCCTTGTATCCGCCAGCTCTGTCCGGTACAGCCAGATCAGCAGACGGTTCTCATAGCCATAGACGTAGCCAGTCTCTGACTGCCCTGCGAGAATGCTCTTCAGGGCGGAGATATCATGTTCGTTTACTTGATTGTGCGGTGCGTTGATCTGGAATGCTGCGGCGTAATACCTGTCTAATTCAATCTTATAGTTTGAACTGCGCTCCAGAAGCTCGATGTCGGTTCTGAGGGTGCTGGTGACCTCCGCCAGGTATTGCTCCTGAAGGTAGGAGAAGTCTTCCTTCTGGATGACGGTTCGGTTCCGAAGTTCTGCGATGGCAGCCTGGGCTTTCTTCACGGCTTCAATCAGCTTATCCTTTGAGGTTGGTTTTAGTAAAAAATCGCTGACGGCATAGCAGATTGCCGACTGGGCATACTGGAAATCGGCGTAGCCCGTCAGCAGGATCACTTTGATCTGAGGATATTCTTCGTATATGAATTTAGCCAGGGCGATACCGTCCACCTGAGGCATACGGATGTCTGTAATTACGATATCCGGCTGCTTCAGGCGAATCAGTTCCATGGCCTCAGCTCCATCGCAGGCTGTGGCATCCACGATACTGTCTAAGGTGTCCCATTTGATAAAATTAGATAATCCTTTTCTTATGGTAGGTTCATCATCTACTATCATCAGATGAAAGGTCATAGTTCGTTTCCTCTTTCTTTTGGAATTTTAAAAGTAATAGTGGTGCATTTGTCCGGGATACTCATGATCTGCAGACGGCAATTCTCACCATACAGGAGTATCAGGCGCTTGTTTAGATTGCGCAGACCGATATGGGTGCGGGAGTCTTCCTTTGAGGGTTTCAAGGTATCAATATTAAGCGGTGAGTCTGCACTGCCGTGCTCTGTGGAAGATTTGGAATCTGCAAATCCTACGCCGTTATCTGCCACATTGATCTCTATAAAATCATCCTGTTCAATGATGTTCACGGCCAGTCTGCCAAAGGTTGCTTTCGGTTCCAGCCCATGGACGATGGAATTCTCCACAAGCGGCTGAATGCAGAAACGCGGCACTGTGATGTGTTTTGCGTCCAGGTCTGCGTGGATCTCCGCGGTAAATTTGTCCTCAAATCTGGTCTGCTGAAGGTAGATATAGAATCTTACATAGGTAAGTTCCTCCTCCAGACTTACAAAATCCTTTTCGTGGGACAGAATGTTGGAGCGAAGCAGCTCACCCAGGGATATGATCATCTGGTAAATGTCTTCATTTCCACTCATCTGTGCTTTCCAGGCGATGGTATCAAGAACATTGAACAGAAAATGGGGATCCATCTGTGACTGGAGTGCCTTGATTTCTGAGTTCTTCAGCAAAAGCTGTTTCTGGTAAATATCATTGTAATAGATATCAAGCTGTTCAAGCATGGCCTCAAATGCTCCCGCCAGATCATTAAATTCTGAATACAGGCTGACCGGAGCGCTTCCGGCTTGTTCCCGTTTGCCATCGGCGATACATTTAATGTGCTGTATCATTCGCTCGATGGGTGCCGTGATCAGATGGCTCAGAAGAATGGTGAAAACCAGTGTAATCGAGATGATGATCAGGAAGATAAAGAGGAAGCTTCGGAGCGTCTGGTTCAAATCCTTTAATAAGTACGGTTTTGGAACTGCCACAGCGGAGGTGATTCCGCTGGTACCCAACTGCTGGGAGGCCATGAAATAGCTGGTCTTGTCCAGCTTGATTTCCCTGAATGGACTTCCTCCGGTGGAAGCCTGTTCCATCAGACCTTGAAATACGGCAGTGTTGCTGGACTGTGCATGGCTTAACACCTGCATATCCTTGTTAAAGATGCAGATCAGCCAGTTCTCGTCCGTATTTCTGCTGTATGACTGCTTCCAGGCATCCTGGCTGATATCAAGGATAATGGTGCCAATCTGACTGCCTGTGTACATACTGTTCACGTTCCGCGAGAAATAGATCGAGTGGTTATCGCTGTTTAATGTCTTGATCTGCAGGGAGGCACCTTCCTTGGATACCTGGTCATATATGGTTTTTACCTGGTCCAGTTCTGAATTATTCTCATATAAGGATACTTTGGAGTAGCCTCCGTTCATATCAAATATATAGACGGAATTGACAAACTTTTCATCCCAAAGGTAAGTGCTGATCAGAAGGTAGCTCATCTGGCGCTCGATCTCCAGCCGCTTCTCTACCGGGCTTTTGCTGGTGTATACACTGCTGGCCGGGTCCAGATATTCACGGATCAGATTGTTGGACATGAACAGTGGATATACGGAATCTATGATGTCGATCTGATCTTCGACCTGGTTATTGATCTGATTCAATTGTCTGGTGATATCTTTACTGTAATTGTCCTTGAGTGTGTCCGCACTTTTCGTATAAAATAAAGTAGCAGCACAAAACAGAGCAGCAGCCACGGTTGCGGATACAGCCAGTGTGATAAAGGAACGAAGCGTGTTGATTTTCATGTTGATTCCCCTCTTCCAGTGAATGAAAGTAATTGCATTAATTATCTCATAGGAATTGGGGGGATTCAACGGAATTTGAAGAATGCGCAGATATTTCACAGAAAATGTCAAGATTTTCATAGTTTTAGTAAAATAATGCTAATTTCGTACAAAATCAATCGAAACTTATGCAAATATTTAATAGAAACGGGCAAGAATCTGAATTCAAATGGACTCTCAGAACCGATATAATACGATCATAACGATATAATACAAGGAGGAAATGATATGAAAAAAAGTTTTCTGAAACGTGCAGCAGCCATGACATTGGCAGGCGTCATGGCAGCAGGTATGACAGCGTGTTCATCCGGTACCAGCACACAGCCGGCGGCTGAAGCCACAAAAGCGCAGGAGAGTGGTTCAGCAGATAAAGGTACTACTGCAGACAAGGTAACACTAAATGTGATCAACTACCACGTAGGTACAGATTACGCAGCAGAATATTATTCCTATCTGTTTGACGCATTCAAGCAGACGGACGCAGGCAAGAATGTAGAATTCAACTTTGAGGAAATTCCTACAACAGATGCTTACAACCAGAAAATTAAATTATTGATCTCCAGCGGAGATTTACCTGATATCGTTCTGAACGGTGGAAATAATATCACTGAGATGGCAGCTAAATCCGGTAAGGTAGCCGATCTGACACCATATTTTGAGAAGGATCCTGAGTGGAAAGCATTATTTGATGATAAATCTCTGGAATTCAATACGGTTGACGGCAAGATCTACGGTGTTCCGGTTTCCAAAGAGATTTCTTACATCTACTATAATAAAGAACTGTTCCAGAAAGCTGGTATCGAGGCTCCAAAAGAAGGTTTTGCTACCTGGGATGATTTCTTTGCAGCATGTGAGAAGTTAAAAGCAGCAGGATGTATCCCGTTAGGTATGGATACAGCAGACAGCGGCTGGCTGACCAACCTCTGGTACAGCGGACTGATCGGAACTGCCGGCGATGCAGGAAATACCTGGATGAACACCATGTACCCGACAGATTATGCTACACCGGAAGTGATCAAAGCAACCACCGATTTACAGAAAATGCTGAGCGAATACACCACAGCAGATGCTGTTGGCGGCAAATATGATCCGATGGCTACCCATTTCTTCAATGGCGAAGTTGCTATGTTCCCGAATGGCCCTTGGATGATCCCGGATTTCAAGAACACAGAGAAAGCTCCGGAAGGCTTCTATGACAAGGTTGGCGTTATGCTTCTTCCATGCAGCGGTATGGAGATGGTTCCAACTCCTGGCGACATGGTAGGCGCAAAAGATCCGGCTAAGATTGATGCAGCAGTTGCATTCTTAAAATTTGAGACAACCGTAGAAAATCAGGTCAAAGCGCTTGAGATGACAGGCTTACAGCCAGTATCCTCTCAGATCACCATTCCTGACAGCTTAAAGAGCAGTGATCCTCTGATGGCAGAGGTACTTGATTTACAGCCGCTTGCAAAATATACATATGGACAGAACCAGGCATATTGGTATCAGAACGTAATCGATACATTCTCTACCGTACTTCCAGAGCTGGCATATAAGAATATGACACCGGAAGAGTTCTGCAACAAGCTTAGTGAGTCAGCAGCGAAGAATTAAAATTCATGGCTGCGCCATAAATTTTAGGATACGTGCGGAAGTGAATTTCACCTTCGTGATTCCAGTTCGAGGGCTCTGCCCTCGAACTCCCGGTATCGAGAGCGTAGAATGCTTGTAATCTGGGCGGGAAAGGGCCGTCGGCCTTTCCCGCTATATTTATGCTCATATAAATATTTGTTTACAATGGTTTGGTAATTTACACATTTTTATATTTACATATTTCCACGAAAGAATTGTGAAAGGAGTTTATTATGGTTAAGAAAAAGAATTTGTGGATCACGCTTTTTGTTATGCCCTGTATGGTACTGTTCTGTATTGTATATGCAGTGCCTATCGTGACGGTGCTCTTCACCTCATTCTGCGATTACACAATCACAACGAAACCGGCATTTTCAGGGTTGAAGAACTTCCAGCTTATTTTCGGCGATAAGGATTTTCTGATCTCGATAAAAAATACGCTGGTATGGGTAGCTCTGCAGTCTACATTCCACGTTATGCTGGGACTGTTGATGGCTCTGGTGTTGAGAAGAAAACCGAAGGGCTGGAAGTTTGTGAGAACAGCTTACATGATTCCCAATATTATTCCGACAGCAGCGACCGGCGTTATGTTTACACTTCTGTTAAACCCCAGCTTTGGTATCCTCAAATCTATGTACGGCGTGTTCGGCCTTGATATGTCAAAGATTCCCAACCTGTTCGGCAACTCCAAATTTGCATTCTGGACTGTGACCTGCACCTGGATTTTCTACTCTGCATTTAACACGATTATATTCCTGGCGGAGATGGGAGCTATCGATACCTCGATCTATGAGGCGGCCAGAGTGGACGGCGCCAAACCGTGGCAGCTTGACCGTTACATCACGCTTCCCCTTATGAAAAATGTGGTAGGAACCTGTGTGGTTCTGGCATCTGTAGCTATGGTATCACAGTTTGACATTATCTATGTGACCACAAAAGGCGGCCCCGGCACTGCGACGCTGAACCTGCCGATCTATCTGTACAAGACGGCCACGCTGGAGAATAACTACGGAAAAGCCAACGCCGTAGGTGTTGTTCAGATTCTCGTAGGTCTTGTGCTGGTTGTTCTGATTCAGGGATTGTTTGCCATGGGCAAGGAAAAGATCAAGAAGGAGGTAAAGTAAGATGAGAGAGACTCCAAAATCGATTCGGGTAATCTGCAGCATTTTTAAATATGCTTATATGATCTTTTTCGTTGCTATCGCCATTGGTCCGCTCATCTGGGCATTTTTAAGCTCCTTTAAGACTTATGCGGAGATCAACTCTTCCGCAATCTCTTTGCCAAAGAGCATTACATTTAAGAACTATGCCTCCGCGTTCCAGTATGCGCCGATAGCAAAATATTTCTTTAACAGTGTGATGATTGTAGGCTGCAGTGTGTTGGTGACAGTGATGTTTGTGGCTATGTGCGCCTACGTGACGTCCAGGTTTGATTTTAAGATGAAGGCAGTGATCGTGCTTCTGATCTCTGCATCTCTGATGCTGCCGGCACAGGCGATCTCACAGCCGCTGTTTACGATTATGAGGGCGCTTAAGATATTTGATACGAAGCTGGGACTGGTGATTGTGTATTCGGCGATGGGAATTCCTATGTCGTTCTTTGTTATGATGAGTTATTATAAGACCATTTCTCCGGCGCTTGAAGAGTCCGCGTATATTGATGGAGCGACATTTTTCAAAACATTTGTCTATATTATTCTGCCGCTTGCGAAACCGGGGCTGGTGACCATAGCTATGCTTCAGTTTATCAATACATGGAATGAGTTCTATTTCGCACTTATGTTGACCAGTGGTGACCGTGCGAGGACGATCCCCATTGCTTTGAATTATTATATGGGTACCTTTGCGAATAACTATTCGGCGTTGTTTGCGGCTGTAGTCATGACGGTGTTGCCGACTATTGTTATATTTATTATTCTGCAGAAACAGGTGATGGAGAGTCTGACTGCGGGGGCTGTGAAAGAGTAAGGAATGAGGAGATTTTATGGAACAGTATAGAGAACCAATCTATCCCATCGAACCATGGGATGTGACAGAGACAGAATATAACCCACAGAATAATTACCGGAATGAGACAACCTTTGCCTTGTCAAACGGCTATATTGGGACCAGAGGAACCTATGAGGAAGCCTATGATTTCCCTGCAACGGAAGGGCTGGAAGGGAATTTTATCAATGGATTCTATGAGAGCGAGGATATCCGGTACGGGGAGTGGAATTTTGGCTTCCCTGAAAAGAGCCAGTCGCTGCTCAATCTCCCGGATGTAAAAGCTGTGAGACTGTATCTGGATGATGAGATGCTGGATATGCGCGAAGGGGCTGTGACTGAGTACAGCCGCGCGCTTCACATGAAGGAAGGCACCGTAACAAGGGAGTTCGTCTGGACGTCACCAAAAGGACGAAGTGTGAAGGTGGAACTGGAACGCTTTGTTTCATTCACGGATAAGAATCTGATGGCGATGAGGTATCGGGTGACAGCGCTGAATTTCAGCGGAACGATCCGGTTTGTATCTGAACTGAATGGGGATGTGGAAAATCATACCAGAGTGACGAATCCTCTTGTGGATTATGGACCATTTGGAAGAAGGCTTGTGCCGGAAGCTTTGGAGGCAGGCGATGATGGGCTGTTTTATCAGGGGCATACGTTGAAAAGCGGACTGACGATGGCCTGCGGGGCGACTCATACCTTGTCGCAGGTCGTGCCCCTGCCCGAAGGGCATAAATTAACGGGGTACCCGGCAGAAAATTATTCAGTATTTTTTAAAACAGGAGAATACACGGCAGATGCTGATTATCAGATAAAAATAGCAGAGCAGGAGACTGTGTGCCTGGAGAAATTTATCGTCTATGCATCAGATCTGGACATGGCAAAAGATGATCTGCATGAATTTGTGTTATGCAAATTGAAATCAACACAAAAAGAAGGTTACGATTCATTAAGCGCATCTCACAAGAACTATGTCCATGATTTCTGGAAAAACGCTGATGTTACAGTGGATGGAGATGATGCTCTGCAGCAGGGAATCCGTTTTAATTTATTCCACATTATGCAGGCCGCCGGGCGTGACGGGAAGACCGGCATGGGGGCCAAGGGGCTGACTGGAGAGGGTTACGAAGGCCATTATTTCTGGGATACGGAAATGTATGTTATGCCGGTATTTATCTACACAGCTCCAGATATAGCGAAAAAACTGCTGGACTACAGATTCAATACTCTGGATATCGCGAGGGATCGTGCCAGGGTATTGGGGCACCAGACCGGCGCACTCTACCCGTGGAGAACCATCAATGGTGAGGAAGCATCCACATATTTCCCGCTGGGAACAGCCCAGTATCACATCAATGCGGACATTGCATATGCATTCTGGCTTTATGTGACTGTGACCGGAGATATGGAATATCTGAAGGATTGCGCGGCGGAGGTATTGTGCGAGACGGCCAGAGTGTGGGCAGATGTGGGCAGCTTTGCGGAATGCAAGGGGAACCGGTACTGTATCTGCGCGGTCACCGGGCCGGATGAGTATAATGCTATCGTTGACAATAACTTCTACACCAATCTGATGGCCAGAGAGAACTTAAGGAATGCTTTGGAAGCTTTGGAGCTTTTGAAAAAGCATGAGCCGGCTGCCTGTCAGCAGTTGATAGAAAAGCTTGGACTGACCAGTGACGAGACTGTCTACTGGCAGCGGATCATTGATAATATGTATTTCCCATATGATGAAAAACGTCAGGTGTACCCATTGGATGACGGTTTTATGATGCGCAAGCCCTGGGATGATTCTAAGATCGCCCCGGAGAAACGTCATCTGCTGTATGAGAATTTCCACCCGCTTTTTGTGTACCGCCAGAGGATGTCAAAGCAGGCGGATGCCATATTAGGCATGTATCTGCACAGCAACTTATTTACGGAAGAGGAATTAAAACGAAATTATGATTTCTATCAGGAGGTCACGTTACATCATTCCTCGCTCTCGACCTGCATCTTCGGTATCCTGGCTTGTGAAATCGGATATTATGAGGAAGCGTACACATATTTCACCCAGTCCGCGAGAATGGATCTGGATGATTATCATAATAACTTCTACGCAGGAATCCATGCGGCCAATATGGCCGGCACCTGGCAGGCGATCGTCAATGGTTTCGCAGGACTTAGAACGAATGCCAGGTGTCTGGAATTACATCCGTATCTGCCGTCACAATGGAAAGGCTATACCTTTAAGATTAATTATCAGGGAAGCCGCCTGGAAGTATCTGTAAAGGAAGATGGCACCCAGATCACACTGGAGCAGGGAAACGCTGTCTCATTTAAACTTAACAATACGGAATACCATCTCGCAAAGGAGGGGGATATCGTCCATGAGTCAAAAACAATATAAAGCAATTTTCTTTGATTGGGATGGCACTGCTGTCATCTCGCGGAAGGCGCCGGTGGATGACGCGGTAGCAGTGATGAAACCTCTGTTGGCCAAAGGCATAAAGCTGGTGGTGGTCAGCGGAACAACATATGAGAATATAGCCGGGGGGCGTCTGCATGAATATTTTACACCGGAGGAGTTAACGCATCTGTGGCTGGGTCTGGGCAGAGGCGCATATAATTACCGTTATCACGAGGACGGTTCGCCGTATATCTGGAAGCACTGCATCCCTGGAAAAGAGGAGATGCTGGCCATTCATGATACGGCCTACGCGATTCACCGTATATTGCTTGAGCAATACGGCTATCCCACCGATGTGGTGTTCAGCCGCCCCAATTACTGCAAGATCGATCTGATGGTGGATAATAACCGTGGTGATCAGTTGTTCTTCCAGTCCAGCGAACTTGATCAGGTGAAACAGACTCTGGCGACCCATAATTTTCACGGAGGGCTCCTGGGACTTGTGAAGCTGGCGGATGAGACGGCGGCGGAGTACGGCGTAAAAGCTGCATCTACGACCGATGCAAAATACCTGGAAGTGGGTGTCTCCAGCAAAAGTGACAATGTGAATACTATATTGACACAGTTAATGGAAGAAGACGCAATAGCGCCGGAGGACTGCGCTTATTGGGGGGACGAATATATTGGGCTGGATGATGGTTTGTTTGGCAGTGATAGTTATATGAAAACGCCTTTGACCGGAGGCGGGGATTTCTTTGATGTCTCAGAGGCGGCTGGCGCCAGACCAGATAAGGTACAGGTGCTGGGCGGCGGCGTGGAGAAGTTTTTGGAGTTTCTGCGGAGCCAGGTATAAGAGATATATGTGCATATAGTCAATGAACGAAAAGAGTTCTAAACAGTGGACTCTTTTCGTTTTTTTTATTGCATGTAAATATATGTAAAAGGAGTATGCTAATGTATCGACATATAAGGCCTGCTTTAATAGACCTTTTGCGAACAATTAAATTACAATGATAGACTGAGGGGGCGACGATTTATGAATGAGGAACTACTGAGATTATGGGAGAGCGAATTTCACCCGGCAGACATCGTGTGGGAAAACGAGCCGGTACAGTCTTCTGAATTGGTTAGATTATGTAACGAAAAATCTGGGCTGGAAGAAATCCACAACATGTACCATGTTAAAAAAATTGGTGGTCAAGGGAGTTCTAATCAACGAGAACTTAATCGTGCGTTCCTGTGTTTTGTGAGAACAGGTAGTACAGAATGCCAGCCGGAATATTGTGGAGAAAACTTTCGGTGGTTCCTTGCAAACGATATGCTCTACAAGCTGTTGGCATCAATGCAGAGCTTCTTATAGACCATGTCAAAGCAAAACTAATTGTCCAGGAGATGACGGATTTGTTGGTATTGGATTTAGTTGATAAAGGGCTTGTAACAGACCAAGTGGTGCTCACAGTAGGCTGCGATATAGAGAATCTGACGAGACCGGAAATTAACAAACAGTATAAGGGAGCCGTCACCACAGATCACTATGGCCGCAGGGTTCCGATACACGCCCATGGAACGGCGAATCTAAACCGGCAGACTTCTTCCACAAAACTGATTATGGACGCCACCATGGATCTGTACGACAGGATCATCGATAAGACCCTGCCGGTTCGCAGGATTTATATTACTGTGAATCATGTGGAGGAGGAGAGTAACAGCCTGGACAGCCAGCCTTTGTAGCTTCGGCCAATTTGGCCCAAAGTAGGAAGGGAGAAAATAACATAAATGTAGCATTACATATTAATTATGCCAGATGGAACATCAGTGACCAGAGTGATCACGACGGAGGGATCCGGAGGATTATCCGATCCTGCCTGACCTTTACGCCTTCATGGAAGCTGAGTATGAGGCGTTTGACGGGAGCAGGCGTCAGCTTTTTACTGCCGAAATGCTCCAGAGTATCCTGCTGGGCCTGAACCCATGTGTGTGGATGCAGTTCGTGACGACCTGGCACTTATGGTTTCCGGTGAGGCAATCTCTATCAAAATCAGGGAATATGCGGCAACATCGATGAATCTCAGTACCAGGGAGGAGATATTCTCTGCCATGGTGGTTTATGGATTCCTAAGCTTTGAAAATGGGAAGGTATCGATTCCAAACAAAGAGCTGATGGATAAATTTTCAGACATGCTGCAAAAGAAACCAACTTTGGGATATGTATATAATCTTGCAAAAGAGTCCGGACGTATGCTTCGGGCCACTCTTGATGCAGATACGAAAACGATGGCTGAGATTCTGGAGCAGGCGCACAATACAGAGGTACCTCTTTTAAGCTATAATCATGAGACGGAATTAACCGCAATCATAAATCTTGTATACCTGGCGGCACGCGATATTTATAAAGTGGAACGTGAAGACAAGGCCGGAAAGGGATATGTGGACTTTATCTTTTATCCGGAGAGAGACAAAAGTGCGGACTGTATCATATTAGAGTTGAAAGTAGGCCATACACCTCAGGAGGCGATCCAACAAATAAAAGATAAAGAATATGCACTCCGGTTCAGGGGGCATTTGGGAGAAACTCCACAGTATGGTGGAAGGATTCTTGCTGTCGGCATTAGCTATGATAAGGTGGATAAGAAACATAGCTGTGCGGTTGAGGTCCTTTCATCATAAGTTGTTTCCTGTCTATGTCTGGGCCTATGTCAATACTTTGGACAAAAAAAGTTGAAAGCTCACGCTGCTTTTTTAAATCCCTCATCTTCTTTCTGTTGGGGTGTCATATAGTCAATTGCACTGTGAAGCCTTTTTCGGTTATACCAGGATTCTATATACTCGAAAATTGCCCTCCTGGCTTCCTTAGCGTCTTCGTATGTATGTGGAAGGATTCCTCTGGTCTCCTTCACATTCAGGCAGGCGTTTCTTACGGCCTCTACAGCCAGTTCTGCCGTCATAGAAGCTGCGTAGGCATAACCGATAAACTTACGGCTGGATATCAATGCAAGAAGGGAAAGTAAATATCTCGCCCACAGGCGTATGCAGAGCGGATTAATGTGTGATTAAAATGAATTACGGCGGAACTGATCATAAGGAAATCCCCGGCATGGCTGAATGTTTGTTGAATATTCTGCATTGAATATACATAACAGCTGTGCCGGGGATTTTCGTTATTTTCGAAGGGGGTATGCCGGTTAAATTGCCAGTTTCCTAAAATTTAAAAACATGATAAAATAACAGCTATAGAATAGTAGGGAGGCACAGTATGATAAAAAAACGGTGTGCCCGCCTGATGGCTGTGGTAATGGCAGTTATTTTAGTTGCGGGAAGCGGCTGTTCGCGTGGTGGGGAGGCTGAACATCAGCTGGATCCTAAGCAGCCGGTTATGATTACGGTCTGGAATTATTACAATGGACGGACAAAAAGTGCGTTTGATGATCTGGTGTCACGGTTTAACGATACGTTAGGCATGGAGAAGGGAATTATAGTGGAGAGCGTCAGCCACGGAGATGTTAACCAGCTTGCGGAGGAAACGTTCAATGCGGCCAGCAAGAGACTGGGGGCGGATGCGATGCCCAATTTGTTCGCGGCATATCCGGAGAACGCCTACCGCATAGAGGAGTTGGGAATGCTGGTGGATTTGAACCAGTATTTTTCGGAGGAAGAGCTGAGTGCTTACCGGACCGATTTTTTACAGGATTGCAGCTTCGGCAGAGAATATGGTCTTAAAATCATGCCGGTGGTGCGGTCCACGGAAAATTTGTTTTTAAACAAGACGGATTGGGATAAGTTTTCCGGCGAAACAGGGGCCGATTTGGGCAGCCTTTCTACCTGGGAGGGAACTGTAGAGACAGCGGAAGCTTATTATGAGTGGTCCGGCGGCAAGGCATTGCTGGGAATTGACAGTCTGGCCAACTATATCATTATCGCGTCCGTGCAGACGGACCGGAATATCTACAAATTTGAGAACAATGAGGCAGAGTTTTCATTTGATGAAGAACTGGCCCGTATTATATGGGAAAATCTGTATGTGCCATATGTGAAGGGATACTACGCAAATCTGGGCAAGTTCCGCTCTGATGATGAAAAGGTGGGGGATATTCTGATGTATGTGGGTTCCAGCGCAGGCTCGGCCTATTTTCCCCAGGAGGTTACCCTAAGTCAGGATAAGGTTTATAACATCGAAAGTGCTGTGCTTCCATACCCCTGTTTCCGGGAGGGGAAGCCCTGGGCGATGGTGCAGGGCGCGGGATTTGCTATGGGAAAAAGCGACACGGCCCATGAGTATGCCTCAGCGGTCTTTTTAAAGTGGCTTACCCAGGAAGAACAGAATCTTGATTTTGCGGTGGACAGCGGATATCTGCCCGTTGAAAACGGAGCGTTGGAGCAGGTATATACCAGGGCAATGGAATCCTATTCCCAGGCTCCGGAGGTGAATCCGGCAGTTGGGCTTTCTGCGCAGGCAACTCAGAAAATGCTGGCGGAATATCATTTTTATTCGAATCCGCCCTTTAGCGGCAGCTATGAAATGCGCCAGTTCTACAATGATTACATGATGACAACGGTCAACAGTGCCCGCATGAAGGTTCAGGAAGAAACAAAAAAAGGGATGCCCCCTGAAGAAGCGGAAAAGCTGGTGACGGACGAAGCCCATTTTCGTATATGGTACGAGGGCTGGCTTGATAACATGGCAAAAATAGTGGGGAGTTAATTATTAATATGAAATGGAAATGGAAATCCATTGCTTCAAAATACTCTTTATTTACAGTCTGCCTGGTGCTGACACAGTCGCTGCTGGTGCTGGGGATGCTGATAGCCGGGGGAATAATAAAACAGGCCAGGGAAACCGTGTATCAGTCCTTCGAGTCTACTGTAACGCTCAGAGCCAGTTCCCTGAAGGATCAGATTGACAACCGATGGACCAATATCGACCCTTATGTCCAGGAATTGTCCCGGAAACTGCCTGCTGACTGGGATGGAAATGAGGAGAAGGCATATCTGACGGATGTTGCCGATACTCTTATCTCCATGCTCAGGGTCAGCGGAACTACAGGAACATTTGTGATTCTGCATGAAACAGGGGAGGCGAAGAGCCATGCGGGACTGTACATCAGGGACTATGATCCTGAGACAAACAGCACGGACAACAGCGATCTGTATCAGGTGTTGGGACCTGCTGATATTTCGAGAAAATATCAGATTCCCCTGGACAGCGTCTGGCATTATGGTCTCTCCCAGGAAGGCGGCAGCCAGGATTTTTACAGGATGCCAATCAGCGCGGCCGGTCAGTCCCTGGATTATAGGGCGCTGGGGTATTGGAGCGAACCATTTTCAATAACACCCGGAGACGTACCTGTCATCACCTATACGGTGCCGTTGTTTGACCAGGGCGGTGAGGTGAGAGGCGTTGTCGGCGTGGAGGTATCGGAGGAGTATATAAAAAAGCTTCTGCCTGCCAATGAATTAGCAACACAGGATTCACCGGGTTACATGATTGCCGTTTATCCGGAGGGGGAAAATTACCTGATCCCTCTGATACGGAAGGGGGAGTACCAAAAGCGGCTGTTTGGAAATGTTGACCGCCTGGAGGTGAAAGGAGAGGACGGTAAGTATTCGATCTGCCAAGTGGAGAATGCGAACAGCAGAGGAGAGATCTACGCCTGCATCAAAAGTCTGGATCTGTATAATGCTAAAAATATGCCCTACGACAGCGGAAACTGGGTGGTGGTCGGCCTGATGAAGGGGGATACATTATTCAGCTTTCCATACACCATTTTGCGGATATTCCTGTTCGCTTTGCTGGTATCCCTGGTTCTCGGTGCCATTGCGGCCGGCATTATCAGCCGCAGGATTACGAAACCCATCACAAAACTGGCGGAAAAGGTTCGGAATTTTGATTTTACCAGGAAAATAAAGCTGGACCGGACCGGACTTGAGGAGCTGGATCTGCTGTCGCAGGCAGTGGAAATATCCAACCAAAACCTGTTGGATTCCACGTTAAAAATGTCGCATATTATGGATCTTGTGGGTATACCGATCGGCGCCTTTGAATATAGTCCGGAGGGTGGTGAGGTCCAGGTTACAAAGCAGATATTTGGCCTTCTGAACCTGCCGGAGGAGGACGGAGGCCGCCTGTATGTGGACAATGAGGCATTTGGGGCCAGACTGGATGAGGTGCGCAAAAATCCGGAGCCGGAGGAAAGGGATGTCTACAGGGACGGTGAAACGGAGCGCTGGATTCGGATTTCCATGTCGCAGCACCAGGGAAACTCCTTGGGGATCATAGAAGATGTGACAGCGGACATGACAGAGAAGCGGAGGATTCAGTACGAACGGGATCATGACAGCCTGACCAGGATCTATAACAGGGAGGCATTCCGGAAACGCGCGGAGGAGAAGCTGCGCCAGCAAAAGGAAATCGGCACAGCGGCCATGGTTATGATGGATCTGGACGGCTTGAAAAAAGTCAACGACCGGCTTGGCCATGAGTACGGTGACCTCTATATTAAAGAGACGGCCGTGTGCATGATGAAAATTCCAAAGGAACATACTGTGGTGGGAAGACGGTCAGGGGATGAATTCTTCATGTTGCTGTACGGCTATGAGAACAGAGAAGCTCTCCATGAGCAGATTAAGTCTTTCTTTGATACACTCGACCGGCATCCAATCGTCCTGCCTGATGGTGAGCAGCTGCCAATCAGAATATCGGCCGGTGTGGCCTGGGTTGAGGAGGAGGCATACACATTCGGGGAGTTAGTCGGGCGCGCGGACGCCGCCATGTATATGGCTAAGAATTCCGGCAGAGGGAAAGTGGTGGAGTACGGTGGGCGGTGAATTTCTGTGTATTGGAAACTATGGCAATATAAAAAATGAGCGTACAATCACATAATCATGAATTTGTTGCATTTGAAGTAACAGTAAAAGAGTTTTATGATTATCGGCTTTACTACCATATGATTGATGATGTTAAAATAGCAAACGGAACATATGTATCGTACCGAAATATCATATATAACTATATTAATCCTAAAATTGGTAATATGAAAATTAACAGTGTTCGGAGAGATACGTTGATTGAAGTGCGGCCGCGGCCGCTTCCGGATTTTGTCATAGAAGAGAGTATGATATTTTTTCGCTTATCACACCAGAAATTGATGCATTGTTAGGGTGTAAAGGCGTGTTTACAAAGGCTCAAATATATGCTGTAGATAGAATCAATGCTATTAAGAAAGTTGTATTTACTAAAACGGAAGATTTGCTGATTGGTAAAACAGGATATGCATACGATGGATACTGGGTGTTTTCTGTATCTTGAAAACCGCTCAAATCAAGGCTGTACTGGTTCCTATTGCGTGACTTTCATTTCATCATAGAAAGAGGGCGAAAGCCCTCTTTGCTTTCGCCCTCTTAATTGCCACATAAGCTGAGGCTGGCGAGCTTGTCAACAACGGCATGACGTTCATTTTATCGTTGATAAGGGCGGCTGGCTTCTGCTACTTAAGTTTTGTCGTTAAAGTACATATTCCATTTGACAATCAAAGGGTTCGTTTCGGGCAATAACTTGATTGATTTCCACTGCATCTACAGAACCAACTGCTCGATAAAAAGCCTGAGATTCCTCTGAAGAATGTGCAGAAATATAAATTTTCTTTGCACCAAGCTGCCTTGCACTATCGGCAATTAATTTAAAAAGCTGTTTGCCAATGCCCTTGTTCCTATATTCTGTAGAAACTTGCATCATTAACAGTTCAAGGTACTCGTTATTTTTGCCGAAAAAATCAGCAGAAATACAGGAAAACCCTATTAACGTGTTGTCAATAATCGCTCCATAAACCACTCCGTTGTTGTTAACGCAATTAACCAATTCGGATACAATATTCCGTTTTTTTTCTAAATCCCAATCTTCAATATACGGATGATCTATCAGAACCCATTCATCATTTTGTTTTCTCCAGCAACGGCTGACTTTTTGGTAACGATTAAATTTGTCGAGAACCTCATCATGCAGGTGGTTTTTGCATAGTTTTTGATAAGTGATTGTACTCATAGTAATTTCTCCTTTTTTCTTTTTGTTTGATAGTAAATGAGAAAACTGTTTTTTTCATCGCAATCACTCCTTCTTTTTTTCTTATTTATCATATCGCCGAAGCAGTATAACTTTAATTGTGGTCGTTTTCCATAGGCTTTTGCTTAAATCATCATATCATATCAAAATCGGATTTTCAATGTGACTGAGTACACTTCGAAATATACGGAAACTCCCGACCTGCTGCTGGCAGAACCGAAATAAAAGAGTTGGCCTCCATAATTATCAGAGAAAGGAGGTCAATCTATGAAGATTAGGAAAGTAGTAGGAAAGCCGCTTATTGTGCTGCTTACAGTGTCTCAGTGTATGACGGCTTTTGCCGGGACATGGAAAACTTTATTATCTGGATGAAAGCGGCCAGTTGGCAGAAGGGTGGCATCTTATTAGTGGTATCTGGTGTTTTTTTACCCGATCCATGATGGCACATACGGTGCAGCTTTCGAAAATGGCTGGTACTGGATTGACGGATACTGTTACTATAACGCCTACTTAGTGAAGCAATATCAGCCCCCTGACTGCTTTGTTTCACAAGTCTGAATATATCCTGTAGAGGCCATGGGCTCTTTCACGCTCACGCTATACATATATGGCAAAATGAAGTATAATTAATCCAACGATAAATGGGCTACGTTTTTTTTGCAGAGAAGGTGTATTTCAGATTGAAAGGGCGGACAGGTGAAAATGAAAGAAATTATCAACTTCATTGAAGCGAATGTGGATGGTAAAACGTTGTTTACAAATGAATTAGTTTACAAGCTGGAAAATGGGGCATTACAGGGCGTTTACTCTGATCAAATATCTTTTTCTAATTTAAAATATTCTCAGAGTGGATTTCAGTTGGATATGTTTATTGTATCAAATGAGAAGATATGGCTTATAGATAAGGAGGGACAACGAGAAAAATTACGAAAAGATTTCAGCGCTGTATCCTTGTTCCGATTTGAACTGGCAAAGAGAAAAAGCACTGATGGTATTACAGGGTGTTTTCGTTTCATTTCGGCTTCGGGAAAAAATGTGGCGGCAGAGGCTATCGTAAGTGGTATTTATGATTTGCGTCTTGAAAATGATGTGCTAAAATTATCAGAAGACCAAGTATTGTATCGTGACCAGCCGATACAGGGAGGGCGTTTTAAGCCCGTTGCATTTCAAGCGGAACATCGTTTTTATGTTAAAAATGAAAAGCTTCACTATGAATATGATGGCAGGTCTTTTGAGGTGGATACAAGAACCATGCAACGTAACGATAGCTCCGACACCTTTCCTCCGTTTATTTCAATAGAGAAGTAATAAAACAAATCCCCAGCTTTTCAGGCAGAAAAATAAGAATTTGCTGAGGCTATTTGATAAAGTAAAAAGCGATAGGGATTGGGCTGGAATAAAATCACAAGGACCAGCTTATCAGCGGGAACATGGTTTTAATCTTTATAAACCATGATTTCAATTAGTGAATTTCCAGTTTGACAAACTGGATAAATTTGAATTGAACAAAATCGCTGCGCCACAGCCTTGGCAGGCCATCGCGCAGCGATTTTGTTCAATTGGAAGTTGAGGGAGAAAAAGATAATGGCAAATGAAAAGGCTTCATTTAGAGAGTTTCTAACGGCAGTTGAACCAAAACACCGTGTGTTTGTCGAGAAACTTAATTATAAACTTATAGAACAAGGCTGTAACCTTGTAATTAAAGAAGTAAAGAGCGGTTATGCTGCTTCATATCAATTAGAGAAGAAAACAGTAATGAATTGGGTGTTTCGGAAGTCGGGTGTATTAGCACGGATTTACGGTGACAACGCTGGCAGGTATAGAGATGTAATCGCTTCTCTGCCCGCTGATATGCAAAAGAAAATGACGGCTTCTCGTGATTGCAAGAGACTGATTGATCCTAATGCTTGTAGCGGCACCTGTGTGAAAGGTTTTGTTTATACCTTGAATGGTGACACATATAAAAAATGCCGGAATGATGGAATGTTCTTCCTACTGACAAATGAAACAGCGGAGCAAATAGCCAGGCTGGTCTGTGCGGAGGTTGCTGCCCGCAAGTCGGCTTCATAGAGACAGAATATTTTGCCTGATAAGTTTGAATTTGTACGGGAGATCATGTAGATGAAGAAGAAATCAAAAATTATTATTGCAGTTATTATTTTACTTGTGCTTTTGATACCTGTTCCAACAAGATATAAAGATGGCGGCAGTGTTCGCTATAGAGCAGTTTTGTATGACATTTCAAAATATCATCAGTTAGATTTAGAATCAGAAACAGGTTACAATGATGGGTTGAATATAAAGATTTTAGGGATATCAGTTTTTAATAATTTTGATTAATAACTTTGAATTTATCAAGGAGGATTTGAATATGCAATACGGACCGAATCCAAATGCAGTTTATCCAAATGAAGCAATTAAAAGTGTCTGCTTCATTAAAAATATAATCACTCGCCCTAATATTACAATAGGCGATTATACCTACTATGATGATGTAAATGGTGCAGAAAAGTTTGAAGAACATGTGACCCACCATTATGAGTTTCTCGGAGATAAGTTGATTATTGGGAAATTTTGTGCCATTGCAAAGGGCATTGAATTTGTAATGAACGGTGCTAATCACAAAATGAAAAGCGTAACGACCTATCCATTTAATATCATGGGATGTGGTTGGGAAAAATGCACACCTGCCTTGGAAGATTTGCCATACAAAGGCGATACAATTGTTGGAAACGATGTCTGGCTCGGTCAAAATGTTACTGTTATGCCAGGTGTTCATATTAGTGATGGGGCTATCGTTGGGGCAAATTCAGTTGTAACAAAAGATATTCCTGCTTATCATATCGCAGGCGGAAATCCTTGTAAAATTATTAGAAAGCGAATTGATGATAAAATTATTTCATATTTGCAGGAACTAAAATGGTGGGATTGGTCACCTGAAAAGATATTCAGAAACCTTGAAGTCTTATGCAGTGGTGATTTAGAACAAATCAAAAATATTTCAGAAGTGTAAATTCCAGGTTAACACGAGGCTGTTTACAATATGGCGGAACTTTCTAATATAGAGATACCATATCCTGAATACGATGCAAAAAATCTATTTGTTCGGGATGACAAAAAAAGAAATTATTATCTCATTACTGTCAAAGGCAATAAACGAGTGAATTTGAAAGAGTTTCGTAAAAACAACAATACAAGACCATTATCCTTTGCATCGGCAGATGATTTAATGGAAATTATGGGCTTGATACTCGGTGCGTTAACCCCTCTTGGGTTATTAAATGACACCGGATGTAAGGTGACACTGTTTTTAGATAATGATTTTATATTACAAGCTATTCCATGACTTTCTACATCCTGTCAGGTAATGAAAAAAAGATTTTGTTGACTAATGCAGTGCAAGATATGACAGGTGGGACGATAAATATTTCTGGTGAAGTTGGAAAAATATCTGGAGATATTATCAAAAAAGCAGAAATTGATGAGTTGAAAAACAATCTTTTTTTGAACTAAAAACAACTAATTTGAATGGCGAGGAAAATGAATACCAGCTACAAATGACTTTAACAGAAGTCATAAAAGCTGCAGACAATTAATATCCTGTTGTCTAACTAATTAAATGCGCCTTATTTGTGGGAACATTGTGTGAACTGCCGTAAAAGGGCTATCGTGTCCTTGATTCGTTTTCCTGGAGGTGGCGGAATGAAAAAACTATATTACTTTGCTTTTACACTCACAATTGTGTTATGGGTAGCCGCTTGCAGTGATGGTAAGAGCGCATTGCCGGACGATAACAGCAATATTGTCCTGTTTCAGCTTACCCCGTCTGCCAATGGGGTAGAAGAGTTCCTGGAAATCAGTGAAATAAAAATGTTGTATCAGAATGAGTTTTGCTATAATGTTACACCACAAACGATTTCCGATGAATACGGCTTTCAAATTTTCAAGCTGGATCAATGCTGCGCGGGTTTTCTTTTGTATGAAAACGAGACATATAATCTTGGCGAGTACTTCGGCGGATTAGGAATCACATCGTTTGCTGTTGCAGATATCGACCAGAATGGTAAAAGCGAACTGTACTTTACTTACTCATGGGGATCAGGTATCCACCGGTCATTGGCCGGATATTTTGACACACATAATAAAGAGGTTGTTCTGTTTGATTATTCCTATTTTAATAAGGATATGGTTTTTGTTAACGAGAACCATTCATTATCGCTCTATGAGGCAGACGTAGACGTGAAATCTTTTGTGGATATCTCTCTGCTGCAAGGCGAAGAAAAAGTCGGCGATATTGTATTTGATTCGGATAAAATACAGCTGATAACATCACAGGAAGCCAATTCAGGCTAAGAAGGATAATTTAATTTTGACAACTTTAAAAGAATTGTCCATAGCGCTGGGACATTATGATG
>OGZT01000950.1_pt1 | contig 21775 bp, 24 predicted proteins | sample 1576891 | NCBI WGS metagenome assembly OGZT01 (sample SAMEA3541521, study PRJEB24748) | human gut metagenome | biome: human gut; feature: human-associated habitat; material: faeces | place: China | collected 2012 | reverse complement strand
ACCATGAAATACAAAGGACGCCGAATCACACCGGAAGAATTCGGTGAGATCGTGAGCCCGTCGGCCACGGTCAGGGTTTCCCCGCCGGGAAGGGCCATGTCGTACTCGACGCGGGTGTCGGCGTTCGGGGTTTCGGAGAGGGAAAGGAGCAGCAGGTCGGTGGCCCCGGAGACGGATACCGAGCCGAGTTCCTGCTGGCTCGACGCGCCGCTGAAGGACGCCTCCAGCAGCCGGAAGGTCAGGTCGCGGTCCTGATGGGCCGTCCATGTGCTGGCGTTGCTGGAAGAAAGCAGCACGCCGACCTGATAGGGCTGGCTGACGACCCACTGTTGCGCGGTGGCGTCGAACTTGCCGAGTTCGGCGACGGAAAGGGCGGTCTCCGCGTCGTCGCAGAGCACCACGAAGGCGTATTCGGTGCCCGCCGCCAGCGAGAGCGGCGAGGGCAGGAGCACGCGGGTGTGGCCGCCGCCGGAGACGACGATGGAAGAGGCCGGGATATGGGCTTCGGTGAGCACTGTGCGGGTGGGTACGCCGTTGGCCACGTCGCGGATCTGCAGGCGGGCGTCGCCGCCCTTCGCCGTGAACCACAGGTCGACCCCGGCAAGCTGCGTGGCTTTGTCCAGCACAAAGGTCTGGGCCAGCGGGTCCACCCAGATGGTGGTGATGGTGTTCACCTGCCGCAGGGTGTTGACCGTGAGCTGCCCCTGCCCGACGAAGACCGCCGAGGCCCGCGAGCCGCCCTTGCCCGTGAAGGTCACGGCCTTGGCCCCGGAGGGGACTTTGGCCGGGATATGGAACGAGCCGTCCAGCGTGCCGTTGCCGTCGGCGGTGCCGGAAACGGCCAGCGTGATGCCGTCGAACGTGGCCGAGGCAAGCTGTTCGCCCGCGCCGAACCCTTCAATGTGGTAGGCTACGTCGATCTGGCGCAGGTACTCCAGCGCATTGGTCGTGGAACCCAACTGTTCGGTACGGGTCGCGGTGTCTTCCCCCACGACCCACGAGACGCCCGGCACGTAATGCCCGGTGTTGAACCGTTCGGTCACGGCGCTGGCCCATTGGGTCTGGCTTTCGGTCCAGCGGTCCAAGGCGGGGTTCAGGCTCGCACTCCCGGGAAGCGGGTCAAAGGCCATGTAGGGGTTGACCTTCATGGAGCCGGTACGCAGGGGCTGGGCCAGCAGGGGCGATGGCATCCAAGGGTTGGCCGTGGGCGCGGCCACGTCATTGGGCAGGGCCGTTGCCGTGGCTTCGATGGGCAGGGTCAGGACGCCGCCCACCACGGCGGCGGTCTGGGAAAGCCCCTGATCGCGCATGTCGTCGTTCAACAGCGGATCAACGAAGATGCCCGCCCGTGCCCCGGATTCGCGGGTGAACACGTCGGCCTCGAGGCGCTGCCGGGCGACTTCCTGCTGCACCGCGTCGATGCGGCGGTTGATGGTTTCGATTTCCGAGAAGGGGACCACGCGCACGCCGTCGGAGAGCACGGTGCGGGTGCTGCGCCACGTCTGGCCAACGGTGGCGATGGGCAGGAGCGACGCGGGCACGCTGGGGCTGCGCGGGGTGCTCTCGGAGGCCACGCCCTGCAGCCAGACGAACTGCCCTTCCTGATTGATCGCCAGCCGGTCGAGGCGCGGCAGGGCCTGCCGGTAGGTGATGAGGATGGAGGAACCGTTGACCGCGCCTTCGATGCGGAAGCCGTCGGCGTCCAGCCCCTCGGGTTCGGCGCTGACCACGCACTCGTAGGTGCAGGAATAGGTCGAGCCGGTGGCGGGCTCGTTGCCCGTGGGGGACCAGTCCACGGTGTCGCCGTTCTTTTTGTAGTCCGTCCCCGCCGTGTAGACGGTATCACCCTGACGGCACTCGACGATGGAGACGACGGCGGTGTCCGGCAGGGCATCGGCGGCCCCGGAGTAGCTGCCGTGGACCACGCTGACGGTCTTGCGCATGGTGATGCGCACGGCCTCGACGTCGTGCAGCGGGGGGTGGGCTACCGTGATGCGCTGTCCGCCGGACTGTGTGGACGTGGCGTCGGCGGTGTGCACTTCCGTGTCGATGCGGCGCAGGTCGGGCACGGCGGCGTAGGTCAGGCGGCGGGAGGTGGGCATGTCCACGCCGTAGCCGTTGACGCGGGCGCGGCCTTCCGAAACCGTATAGACCTGATGCCCGTCGGCGTCGTCCCCGGCCATGAGCACGGTCAGGCCGTCCACGATGTACGAGCCGCCCGCCGTGGAATCGCGGTCGTATCTGGCGATGCTCTGGGTGAATGTGTCCAGCGTGGGCGGGGCTTCCTTGGCCCGCAGTTCGCCGTCGTCCACGGTATAGACGACGTAGAATTCCCCGTCGCCGTTATCGCCGTCAAAGCCCCACGCCGCGTTGACCTGCAGCCGCCACGCGCCCGGTTCGCCCTCGCCGCGTGAGCCGATGGCGGGGTTGTACAGGGTGGGGTCGTCAAGCTCGGACACCACTCGCTGCGTGAGCCGGATGCCCACGGCCACCGTGCCGACCACGGGGATGGTGAAGGTGGCCTCGGGCACGCCGCGCACCGCGCCCCGGAGATAGACGGCCCCGGACTGGGCCCGGACTTCGCCGGTTTCCTTGTTCACGATGATCCCGGCGTCGCGGATGATGTCGCCGTCCTTGAACAGCGCGTCGGCCACACCCTGCAGGCGGTGCATGGCGGCGGACTGCGCCTCGTTCAGCTCCGCGCCTTGCAGCGTGTAGCCGTCGCGGTAGAGGATTTTCTCGTAATTTTTCGATGCGTTGAAGTTGTCGTAATAACTGTCGGGCATGTTGGGCATGAAAGCCTCCTGAAAGTTGCCGGGTACAGTGCCGAGAGCCGTGTCCCCGGAGGGGCTCGGAAGGCGGCGCGTGGTGCGGCTGGCTGATTGGCGTAAAGGGGGGACGCTGCGGGGAGGGGCGGATGGCCCTAGATCGGCAGGACGAACTCGACGGTCTGGCGGACTGAGGGGCTGCGGTTGATGCGCGGCAGGATGATCTGCGCCGCCAGCAGCAGGCCGGGCTGTTTGAGGTCGGCGGGCGTGAAGTAGCGCTGGCCCTCGGGCAGTCCGTCGACGAACTCGGTGTCCATGAACAGACCCATTTCCCTGATGATCGCGTTGGAGGCGTCGCTGTAGGCGTAGGCCGTCTGGACGTAAAGGTACGGGGTCGGCTCCGTCACGAGCCGGTAGCGGGCCTCCTGCACCGCGCCTTCGGAGCCGGTGGACACGGGGATGACGATGCCGCCCGCCTCGTCGGGCTCCACGAAGCCGATGTGCGAGGGGGTCCGGCGGCCCAGCTCGTTGAGCAGCGCGGTGCTGTCCACGAGGGAGGGCAGGGTTGCGCCGTCGGCGTCCCATGCGGGATCGCCGGAGCCCCACGCCAGATGCAGGGGGCGGGACGAAATCGCCAGCGCGATGGCGGCGCGTCCGGTTTTGGTCAGTGTTGCGAGTGCCATGTTGTTCTCCTTATTGGATGGTGATGTGCGAGGGGGTTTTCCAGTCCTGCCCCGTTTGGGTCCATGCCCCGGCCCACTGCGGCGCGAACAGCGTGAGCAGGCCGGAAGCGGGAGGGGCCGGGTCAAGGGAAGGTGTGCCTGTGCCAAGGGCGGACAGCCCGGCGCTTTCGGGCGCTGCCCATGTGTTGGGCTTCATGCTCAGGGCCTGCGCGCTCAGGATGCCATGTTCCGGCACCACCTCCGGCAGTGGGCTGCCGGAAACGGAGAGCAGGCCGGTCCCGGCGGCGAACGGCGGGGCCGGGTTAAGGGCTTCAGCGGGCAGGGCCAGCGAGGACGGCAAGGCCGTCTCCGGGGGCGTCCATGCGTTTTCGGCCAGTTTCATGGCCAGTTCGCTCAGGGAGGCTTGTTGCACCCGTTCCGGGTCCGGGATGCCTCCGGTCGAGGCCAGCCATGCCGTGCCCGCCGCTTGCGGGGCGGGCGGGTCGAGCCGGGGCGTTTCCGTGCCTTGGGTCACGATGGCCATTTCGTGCAGCCGCCGTTCCTGACGTTTGCAGTCGTGCCCGGACAGGGCGAAGGAGCCGAGCCGGGGCGGGCTGTCGATGACCACCGCGAACGTCGCCCCGAGCCGCGAGTTGGTGTCCGCCAGCATGGATTCCGTGGGCACGAGCTGCGCGCGGGAAAGGCTGCGGCGGCCCATGCGCCAGCGCGGGAGCTTGCGGTCGAAGCCGGTATAGTCGAGCCAGCTCCGGGCGTCCCATTCCCCGCGCCACGAGCGGCCCAGCGTCTGGCGGTCGGCCCACAGGATGCTGAACAGCGCGCCCATGACGAACGGATGGTTGCGGGGCAGGGGCTCGGAGAGCCGCGAGCGCCCGACGATGAAGCGGTCGAGGTACGGCGCGGTGTGGCCGGACACGCACTCCGTCCCGAACGAGGCCGCATGGAGCGACGGCAGATAGGCTTCCGCCTGAAAACTCCTCTTTGTCCCGAACGAGACGACGATGTCGCCGTCCGGGCCTTCGACGGGGACGCCGGAATGGAAGGACAGCCAGCCGTCGCCAAGGGCCGGGCCTTCCGAGAGCACGATGGGCCGCCGGTCGTAGGCGTCGGTGTACAGGCGCCACAGGCGGCAGCGCGCCGGGGCCATCTCAGTGCAGATGGTGACGATGCGGCGCACGTCGTCCATGTCCGCAATCTGCGGCAGGCCAAGCTGGTACGTCGCCCAGTAGGCCCCGGGGCCGTTCTCCTCGATGGCGGCGGCATATCCGAACCGGCGCAGCGCCGCGTAGAGGCTCGCGGGCGTGCCCTTGATGCGGTGCCATGCGATGGCGTCGAGGATGAGGCCCGCCAGTTCCGTGTCCGTCCGGGCCGTTTCGCGGAAGTCGACGTGCAGCTGCCACGCGAGGCGTTCCAGTTCCGCCGTGTTCAGGGGCGTCAGCCCGCCGGACGCCTCGGCCACCCGCCCGATGGGAGCGAGCATATCGGGGACGGGACGCCCCGCGGTGAGCGCCAGCCGGTGCCACAGGAGCAGGTTGGGGACGCTGCGGACGACGCGGCGCAGGAGCGTTTCCAAGGCCGAGCCTGCCGCGCCGAACGCGGGGTCGTCCGCGAGCGCGGGCGTGAGCAGGCCCCGGACCTGCGGATCTCCGAGCCTAATCATGGGACCGCTCGGCGGCGCGGGGCGCATACGAAACGGAGTGAATCCGTTTCACCGCGGGCCTCGCTCCATGCTCGCCACGGTTCTCGACTGCCGTCGGCTTTACGGTGTCTGCCCAGAAAGAAAGGGTGCGCTTAGTCATCTTCAATCCCCATGAATTGCAGGTCGAGGGACGTTTCGCGGGCGATCTGGCGCTGTTCCAGCTTTTGGTAGTGCGGGCTGTCCAGTTCCACGCGCTTGGCCCCGGCGCGTTCGAGCAGGCTGATGAGCCGGGTGGGGTTGATGTCGCGGCCCGGGGCGCTGCGCTGCCAGATCCGGTATTCTTCAAGCGCCGCTTTAATGTTTTGCGTCACGCTGGCGGCCAGCGGGCCGTTGTCCCGGTGCAGCCACCAGCCGCCGGAGACGGCGTATTCCACGGGTTCCGGCGCGGCCACGATGACCGTGTCGGTAAGCGGGCGCACGCCGTCGGCGCTCAGGCGTTCCCGCACCAGCTCCAGTACGCTTTTCGGGGGCAGTTCGCCGCCGTCCATGACCGGGCGCACGTCCACGGTTCCGGGTACGGGCGCGTATACGGCAACGTCGGCGATGCCCTGATGGGCGGACAGGGCGTGGTAGCGGTAGGCCCCGGAAGGCCCGGCCACGGAAAAGCGTTCCGGGGCGAGCCGGATGCGGGCGCGGTAGCTGGCGTCGTCCTCGACGTTGGCCCCGAGGCGGGTGGTTTCGGTGTTGCGGACGGCATCCACATAGGCGAGCGGGTCGACCAGCCTGTTGATCTGGCCGGGGACCAGCCCGTTGGCGTGCGCCCCGGCCCGCAGGCAGGTTGCCGCCACGTCCACGGAACGTTCCCCGGCGGGGATGGTTGCCGTCTCGTCCGTGGCGAAGGTCAGCCCCGTGTCGCCGTCCCCGGCGTTGGCCCGGGTGCCTTGGGGGATGAGCACGGGCCAGCCCAGCGGTTCCGCCGTGCTGAACCGCAGCACGGTGCGGGACGGGCTGGCGGGCAGCCGGGCCGTATCCACCAGCGCGCCGATGAGGTCCTGATGCGGCCCCCGGGCATGGGCCAGATACTGCTGGTTCCCGGTTTCGTTGATGAAGGCCGCCAGCAGGCTGATGATGTAGGCGTTGGACTGGAGGAACAGCCGCACCGGGTCGCCGGGATAGACGGTCTGGCCCGAGGCTTCCTCGTAGGCGGTGATGACCATCTCCTCGATGCCGGAGGGCGTCAGTTCCGAAAAATCCACGGCGGTGAAGTCGTCAAGCAGGCTCACAATGTCACCCCTTCCCTGAGCTTGAAGGTCACGACGGGCCGGAGTTGCCCGTCGAGGGTTTCAGCCCGCAAAAGCCGGATGCTCACCACCTCGGCGCGGGGTTCCTTTTCTTCGATGGCGTCCGTCAGTTCCGCAATCCGGAGCGCGGCCATCACCGGGGCCGGGGCGTCGATGAAGCCGCCGTGCGAGGCGAAACGCCGGTCCAGCGGGACGGAGTAGGCGAACGTGGTCAGGATCATCCGGATGTTCTGGACAACGGCGTCCAGCCCCGTGGCCCCGATGACGAGCGGGGCCGCCTCGCGCATGTCGACGACGGGCATCAGTGGTACTCCTTCAGGGCCAGCGTCAGGCCGATGGTGTGGACGCCGCCGGGGCCGCTGTTGCGCCAGTCCTGCGTCACGCTTTCGATGATGACCTTGCCCCAGTTGAGCCCCCCGAGGATGAGCCGGTTGACCTCGCCGCGCTTGCACATGGCCCCGAGGCTGTCTGCTTCCCGCATGGGATTGACGCCGAGGGCGGCGCTGAGGGTCATGGAAATGGAGAAGGTCCCCAGCTCCGGGGCGATGAATTCGACGCAGGGGAGCGCGCCCTGCACCTGATGCTCCTCGATGCGGGCCTTGCGTTCCCGGGTGACCTGCGACGGGGTGAACACCCGCGTGTCGGACACTTCAAAGACGACGTTGCCGAGGGTGCCTACGCGCATAAAGCCTCCGGGAAGGATACAGGATGCAAGCGGAGGCCCCCGGCGCGGAAAGCGTGGGAGGAGGAAGCTCTATCGGAGAGGCAGAGTTGAGAGTGAGAAAGGGCGTCAGGAAAAAGTGGACTAGAGAGTGTTAGGGTCTGATGCCGTCTCCGGGCATATGAAATGGATGGACAAGCAGGTATGCGTACATGGTGCCCAATGCGCTGATTGCACAGCCGAAGAGCAACGTCAGAAACCAGGAGGGAAGATCGCCCCGCTGGAGCCACTGGCGGCAGACTCTGATGAACAGGGCGTGGAAAACAAGCCAGACCAGAACGGTCGTCGGTGTGGCGAACCATGCTGAGGCATATAATTTTGCCAATTTGAGCGGTGCATCCAAGGAGAAGAATTGCGAGGGCGCACCGAAGAGCATCATACAGGGATAGCTGAGTATCACGCAGGCTATGACAAAGGTTAGAAAACGGCGCCGCCGGATTTGATGGTATCGCTCTTTGGCGTTCATGGCTTGTCAGGAGAAAATTTATTGTCTCCAAGCGGAAATGGCGCAGATAATCATACCGGGATAACCGAGCATTCCTAAAACGGTAACTATCAAAGATAGAAAAGAATATTTGTTTGGTTTTTTGAGCCAGAAGATGCAGGCCAAGATACTGAGTGCGAATGCCGTAATGGTATAGGCAGGAAAGAATGAAAAAATATGTATTACATTCTCCCAGCCTGAGAATAAAGTAGATATATCTATAGAAGTATCTGAAACTAACAAATATTCTATAGGATTCATCAAGAAAACAACGAATAATACGATAATACGAAATGTTATATTCATGGCTTGAATACATAACGCTGTTCCTGAAATGGTGCAACAGGGTGTTGTTGGGACAATACGAGAAAATCATCACCTAACCCCAGTGATTTCCGAAACATATGGAAGTCACTATTCTTGACATCAAAATCTCCGGCGCGGGGATCAAAATGATATATTTTTTTCTTGCAGCTCCAGAAGCCCAACCATGCATCCCCTTCAAAATTAAATTTGTCATGGGCGAATATGCTCAATCCGGTTACGGTAATTGTGTATGTGCCATCTCCGTTTGGACACACTCGACCTTTGGCTAGAGCTCGTAGGGTGAAGCCGGCAAGTGCCGCCATCATGCCGTCCACAGGCCACACTTTCCCCGGAACGGATAAACCTGTGTGGTAAACTGTTTCCCAACGAGTCCAAGGTTCCTGTGTGTAATCGAAGGGGATGCAGCGGTCGGATAATTTTTCGTCGTGTGCCAGAATTTCGCTAAGTTTTTTCCATGCCTTTTCGTTGAAGCTGTATTCCATTCGTAGTGTGTCATAGGTTTGTGCGGCTCGTGGATACTGCATGACCCAGTCCCAGTCGATGCGGAACGGAACGGGGTTGGCATCGGGGTTTTCATTGGCTCTGCCGCTGAACCATTTGCGGAACATGTCACGTAGGTACAGCCAACCCTGCTTATTGGGTGCGCTCTTTTGGCGTCCCGCTTCGGCTTCTGCGATGTCCGGCAGACAGAGGAGGAGTTCTTCCATAGGACTAAGCTGCTCAGGTAGGCTCTCCCGCACGACATCGAACATGAGTTCCCAGAAGCCGTTTCCGTTATCGTCGGTTGTGCCGGAATTTCCCCCACCCTCGGGCTTTCCGCTGGTGTCCGGGCCGCTCTCCACGCCCTCGTGCTGGTGCCCGCGCAGGGAAACGTCCCCGGCGCTCACGTCCCCGCCCGGAACGGACAGGGAGCCGTTGCAGATGGTCTGGTTGCCGCACAGGATGCTTGAGGCCGCCCCGCCCGCGTAGCCTTGCTGGGAGAGGTTGCCTTCCAGCCGGATATGGGGGGCGCGCAGGGTGATGCCGGTCTTGGATTCGGTGACGATGGCTTTTTTGGCCGTGGCCGTGATGCCGCCTTCGGTTTCGATGTCCGCGTCGCCCATGACCTTGGCGGTCAGCTTGTGGCCCTTGCGGTCGTACCAGAGTTCCGTGCCGTCCTCGTAGCGCACATAGTCGACCTGCGCCTCTTGGTTGGGGGAAGGCGTTTTCGCCGTGTAATGCGCGCCGAGGATGACGCCCTGTTCCAGCCCCTGCCCGGAGAACAGGCAGGCCACGGGTTCCCCGATGTCGGGCAGGGCCTGCGCCTTGTCCTTCAGCGTGCGGCGCTCAAGGACGCGCAGGGGCATGGTCACCATGCCGTCCCCGTCCGGGAGCTGGACGCGGGCCGTCCCCGTCGCCGTATCCACCCCGGTCACGGTGCCGAAACGCAGGGATGCACCCCGGTTGCTTTCCAGCGACGCGATCCGCCGTTCCTGTTGCGCGTAGTCGAATCCGCTCATGTTGCCCTCAATAGTCCAGCGTCCGGCGCAGTTCCACGCCGGTCGTGTATTGGCCTTCGATTCTGTGGGTTGCCGTGGTGACGAAATACTTGCCGTCGAATTTCCCGAAACCATCCAGCGTCAGCGTGCACCCGGCCACCACGCCGGGGTGCCCCATGATGTCGAGCGAGCCGGTGTTTTCGGCTTCGTTTTTGTTCCGCAGGGCGCTTTGGGCGAAGGTTTCCGCTTCGGCCTTCGATTCGACCTTCTGGTTGATGAGCGTTATTTTTTCCCGTTGCCCGTCAGCGCCGGGCTCGCCGAAGGAATAGGAGTGCATTTCCCCTGATTCCGGGTCCATGTACTGGACGTCGCAGCCGCTGTAGGCCGTCCCTTCCGATTTTTCCTTGAACGACCACCGCGATGGGGAGAATTGGCTGCCGGTTCTGGAGATGGTGACGGCGGCGGCCCGGGCGTCACCGCGTTTTGCGGCCTCACAGACGAGCTTGCCGTCATGGACCTTGACGTTCACCCCCCGGGAGGAGGCCAGCCGCTGCAGGAAGGGCAGGTCGGATTCCTCGCGCTGGTCCTGCCGGTTGAACGGGAAGGCGTCGGCATTGTAGAGCAGTTCAAGCCCGTTGCGCTGGGCGATTTCCCCGGCCACGGCCTGCAGGGAATAGCCTTCCCATGCCTGCGTTTTTTTCGTTTCCCTCAGCCCGTCCGTGAGCGCGGCGGACACGGCCTTGATGCTGACCTTGGTCGGCGGGCCGGAGTATTCCACCTCATCGACCTTGAACGAGCCGCAGTTCAGGGAGGCGTCCTGCCCGGGGCCGAACCAGTCCGTGCACAGGATACGCATGGACACCTCGGTCCCTTTCTTGGGAGCCCACTCCCCGAGCCACTTGCCGTCCCGGTCGTGCAGATCGAGGCGTACTTCGTCGGCCTTGCCCGCAGCGTTGTCGGTGTAGGTTGCGGACAGGAGCGAGGGGGCGAGCGCGTCCGTGGCGTCGTGGCCGCCGATAGTGACGGCGAGCCTCACGCGCCGGGCGTGTTCCTGCTCTTGTTTCCCGTTGGTTACATCCACGGTGGAAGCTCCATGTCGATTTCTGGTTTCTTAACGCCGCCGGGCACGTTCAGCCGGACCCCGGCGGGGAACTCAAGCATATCCATGTGTTCGATGTTGGCGGCGATGAGCCTGTCCATGAGGTGTTCATCGCCCCACAGCCGGAGAGCAATGGCATCCCAGCAGTCACCTTGTTGCGTTATGTATTCAGTTGCCATAAGCCAACCTCCTCTGATCTCCGACGATGTTGCCGAGCATGCGGGCAATCCGTTCCTCAATGGCGGAAGCGCGGCTGTCGATGCTGCGCAGCAGCGCGTCGCCCATGTCCGCAGCAGGGATGCCGTTGAGGGTGACGGGCATGGAAAAATGCAGATTGACTGGTTGCTGGGCGGATGGGGATGCCGTGTTCCCGGTGGGAGCCGTCCGCCGTGCCTCCCCAGATGCGGCGTATTCCGGGATGCGGGAAGAGGCCGGGGCTGTCCGGGCCTGCCCAGGGAGCTTGGCCTGTGCCGGTTTGGCCGTAGCTTCAGAGAGGGCGGGTTTCGTCGGCCCGATGAAGGGGTTCCCCGCGGCTGCGGGTTGGAGCGCGGCCTGTTCGGGATTGGAGCCGAACGTGAAGAAATCTCCCACGCCTTCCCAGAACCCGGTTTCTTGTTTGGAGGCGGTGTCCTTGCCGGGATAGGCCGCCTTGGCCCCTTCCACAGCGGCCTTGGCGGATTGCGGCTCTTCATCGTCTCCGAATCCGAATGCGCCCTTGATATCCTTGTAGATGCCCTTGACCGTCTCAACGGGTTTCATGGCCATCGCCTTGACGCCCTCCACCAGCGTGTCGATGAGCTTGGCTCCGGCGTCGTACAGCGACATGCCGTTCCAGAGGTCAGAGATGAACGTCAGTGTGCCGGTAAACGCGGCTTCAACCAGTTCAAGGATGGGGCACACGGTTTTCAAACCGGACCAGACGGTGTCCACGATGGCCCGGAATCCTTCGAATTTGTTGTAGGCCCAGACGAGCCCCGCTCCGAGCGCAGCGATACCCACGATGATCAGCCCGATGGGATTGGCTGTGAGTGCCGCGTTCCAGAGCCACTGTGCGGCGGTGATGATTTTGATTTTGGCGGCGCTGGCCAGAGCGACTGCCGCGTGGGCCTTTTGCGCCACGGTTGCCGCGATGACGGATGGGCGCAGTGCGACGAAGATGCCCTTGGCGATCTGCCAGCCGTCCGAGAGGACGGTCGCCGCGTAGCCGCCCGCCAGCGCGGATACCTTGAGTCCAACCAGTGCGATGCCGACGAGCATGACCCCCTGCGTGACGCCGGGAAACGCTTCCGCCAAGGCCCGGACAGGCTTGATGACGGAGGTGACATACTCGGCGGCTGAGGCAAGGGGCGGCAGGAGCACACTGCCGACGGTGATGGCGAGGATTTGTCCAGAGGCCGCCAGCCGATCCAGAGCGCCCTGCGTCGTCTCCGAGCGGGTTTTGAACTCGGCGAGCTGGGAGCCTTTGGCTTCTTCGGAGTTGGCCAGCGCGAAAATCTCACGCAGTTTGTTGGGATTGTTGATGAGCGGGGCCAATGAGGCGAGCGATTCCGTGCCGAACAGTTCCTTGGCGATGCCAGCCTGTTCCGCTTCTGGCATTTTTTTGATGGCTCCGAGTACTGTGAGCAGGGTGTTTTCCGCTTCCTTGCCGCCTTTTTTCATTCCTTCCGCTATGGCTCCGACATTGCGAAACCCCAACTGTTTCATGGTCTCCTTCTGAGCCTTGGTCATGGCGTTGCCTTGGCTCAAGGTCAGCAGGAAGTTCTTCATGGCCGTCCCGGCGGTTTCCTTGTTTTCCGAGGTTGAAACCAACGCGGCGGCCAAGCCTACGATGGACTTTTCGGAAAACCCCGCCATTTTTCCCACCGCGCCCATCCGGGCGACGACGGAGGATGTGTCCGCAGCTGTGGCGTTCATTTTTGAGGCCACATAGTTCATGGCATCGCCCATGCCGCGGGTCTGCTCCGCCGTGAGTTCCATGCGCGACTGGTAGGTAGCAAGGCGCTCCCCGGCTTCCTCGGCGGTGATGCCGTAAGCTACGGACATTTCGGCGGCGTCGTTGAGGAATCTCTTTATTTTTTCGGGATCAAGATTACCGTCCGCATCGTTGGCCACACCAGCCTCGGCAGCGGCGGCGGCTATCTTGGTGACTTCGTTCGGGCCGAGCCCCGTCCGTTCCGAAACGGAGAAGATGTCCTGCTTAATCCGTTTTTCGTCGTCATCCTTGGCAAAATTGGCCACCTTTTTGAGGTCGGCCCAGTTGCTTTCGTAGTCGATGGCAAGCTTGACCGGGGCGACCACCGCGGCGGCCGTGGCCACCGTCCCCATGATCTGCCCGTGGTACTCTTGCCGTTTGGCTTGGTTGGCCAGCATTTTCTGCTGGCGTCCGAGAGCGGCTTCGGTGCGCCCGATGGCTGCTGCCGTTTCCGTTTGTGCCTTGGCTACGTTTTCGACGGTGACGCCGTATTTTTTGGCCGCACGTTCAGCATTGCGGTAAGACCGCTGGGCCGCCTCCGTTCTGTCAAGGATGCTTTTGGGGACCGGCCCCGCCATGCGTGCGGAGTCGAGCAGCGCCTTTGACGCCTGCATCTCGGATTGGGTCTTGAGCAGCGCCGAGGATTTCTGGGAGACGGCCTGCAAATCCTTCAAGTTCGACTTGAGCCCTTTGACGCGGGAGGAAACCGTGGTAAAGGCGGAAGCGACGGAGGCCCCTACCGCGGCCCCCACCGCAAACGTCACGCCAAAAGAAGTGCCCATGAAAACCTACCAAGAGTTGATGGCCAAACAGTATGCGAGCTGGTGGCCGCTGTTTGTTCCCGTTGCGGCCATAGCCGCCTGTATCGACAAGTGGTTCCTCGACGCCGCGAGCTGGCCGGAGGCGGCGGGGCACGGCGTCTTTGCCGGGCTCTGCTTCATGGCCCTTGTGTACGCGGGAAAGGCCGTGCGGCCCTTCCCGTGGGTGATTCCCGTGGCCGCCGCCGTGACCTGCGCCCGAAAGTGGTTCTTCGACGCCCCGACATGGACGGCGGCGCTGGACGCCGGGCTGGTCACGGCCTTTGTGTTGCTGGTCGTCCTCCATCTGATGAAAGGGGCACGCTAGGCGGAGAGCCGTTTTTCCAGCTCGCAGGCCGTGTCCAGCCAAGCCTCGGCTTCGTCAGGCGTCAGCGCCAGCACATCCCGCAGGGGCCACCGGGTCAGCCGGGACAGGCTCACCACCAGCATCCGCAGCCCTTTCTCCAGTGTCCCGTCCGGGTCTTTTCTGGCCCCGAAACGTGAGGAGCTGGTCCTGCAGCCGCTCATAATCCTCCATATCCAGTTCGCGCAGGTCTTCAGGGCGCAGCCCGGTGAGGGCGGCGACGAGCGCGGCCTCCTCGTCGAGCCCGCCGTTCTTGATGGGGTAGTCCAGCATGTCGCCCACGGTGGGGCGGCGCATGGTGATGGAGGACAGGGTGCGGTCGGAAAGCTGCGCCGGAAACCGGAGCGTGATTTTCGCGGTCTTTTCCATTGGGTTACTCCATGCCGAGGTCGCCGCGGACTTGGGCGAGGTAGTCGGTTCCGGCGATGGTGCAGATAAAGTTCAGCTTGTCGATCTCCACCAGTTCCTTGCCGCCCTGCGAAAGCTTGAGGTAGTTGACCTCGAGCTCGGTTTCCGAATCCATCTTCTTACCCGGTTCGGCCTTGCCGACGCCGAATTTCTTGGGGACGGTGCGGGCCACCAGCTTCACGGCGTCGGTGCCGAACTCGCCGTTCCCGGCGTCGAACTTCTGCACGCTGGCCCGGACGTCGAGCTGGTGCGTTTTTGGCGCGAGCAGGGTGACGGCGCTTTCGTTCACCGTATTCCATTTCAATTTCAGGCTGATAGCCTTGAAGTGCCCGATGACGGGCGTGTCCAGTTCCCCGGCGATGCCGAGCCCGCTCATGGACTCGGTGACATATTCGAGGCTCGGCAGCTCGATGTCGGCCACGCCGAGCAGGGCGGAGCTGCCTTCCAGATAGACTTTGGCGTTGATGAGCTTGTCGGGGATGACGTTTGCGGAGGGAAGGTTCATGGCGTCTCCTTACTCGGCGAAAAGGTTGGTCAGATACGACGGGTCGTATTCCAGCGTGAAGCGGATTTCCCGGGCCGGGGGCGGGGGCGCGATGAAGATGTGGAACCGGGCTGTGCCGTCGATGAGGTCGGTGCTCGGGTTTTCCCCGGCGAGGAAGGCCACCTTGCCGCCGAGGATGTATTCCCGGGCCGCGAGGCCGTTGAGCCAGAGGTTGAACGAGTCGCAGATCTGCTCGATGAACCGGCGGCGCAGGGGCGAGTCGGTGAACTGCCACGCGGTCAGCACCAGCGTGTTGCCGATGTAGTTGAACATGCGGCGTACCGGGATGAAGGTGTCCTTCACGTCGGTGACGGCGGGGTAGGCGGCGGTGCGGTTGCCCCAGACGGTCATCTGGCCGGTGAAGTTGAGCCCGGTGACGATGCCCTGCCCGTTGAGGTAGGCGGCCTCGGAGGGGGTGAGGGCCAGTTCCCTGCCCGCGTGGGTCAGGCCGTTGCAGAGCATCCGGCGGTTGGAAGGCGACCAGTAGGGCACGCCCTCGTTGTCGGCGTCGCGGCTGGCGACCGTGGCGGCCAGATGCACGGAGCCGTGCTCGACGGCGTTGCCGAAGACCGGTGAGCCGAAGAAGATCTGCAGGGCCGGGTCGGTGAGGTTGTTGTCCTTCACCCATGCCGGGACGTCGGTGTACTTGGCCACGCTGGACGGGACATCGACGAGGCCGGTCGCCTTGAAGTGGCCGTTGATGTTCGCGGCCTTCGCGCCGATGACCACGGCCACCGCCGGGTCGTCGGAGAAGCCGGGGGCCAGAAGCTGGCCGGGGACCAGCCCGAAGCGGGGGAAGACTTCCTCTACCAGTTCCAGCCCGGTGCGGCTTCCGGTGGAAGCGTCGATGCCGCCGATGACGTCGGCCTTCGTGACCTTGGAGACGTCGGGTTTGGCCGGGTTTTCCCCCTGTGCGGGCGCGGTGTGCTTCGCCGGGTCAAAGACGTTGATGCAGACGATGGGGGCCACCCCGTAGCGCGACAGGTAGACGCTGGCGGCTTCGTGCAGCGTGAAGCCGGTTTCGTCCTCGCCGGGCGCGCCGAGCTGGGCCGTGAATTCCGCCATCGAGAAGATGAGCAGCGGTTTGTTGACGGGCCGTTCCGTGCCTTCGGGCAGGTTGTGGACCGGGGCCGTGCCGATGATGACCGGGAGGGAGACGTCCACGCGCACCGGCGCGACGATGCCGGTGGCGGTCTCTTCCCAGTAGACGCCGTGATTGTACATGGTTACCTCTTGAAGTGGTTGCGCTTCACGCGCTCGTGGGTTGTGAAGAAGCCTTTCTTTTCCCGCATGCCGCGCAGGGCCTCGCCCGCCTTGTCCAGCGGGAAAAAGCAGGTACGCACCTCCGACAAACCCAGCACGCCGGACAGGTGCGCCGGGATGCCGCCACGAAAGACACTGCCGTACATGAGCAGCACGGGCTGGCGGAAGGTCGGCCCCAGATAGATGAGCGTTTCCGGTTCGGCAGGGATAACTGCTTTCGTCTTCTTATCCATTTCCATACGAATCTCCTTATTCCCAGCCCTTCATCTGCCAGCAGGACAGCATCACGGCCTGCGTAAAAGGTCTGGGTTTCATCTCGGTCTTTTCCCAAGGCAACAGTCGTCCTTGGCTGTCTGTTGTGAGGATGAATCTTCCCTGCAACGGCGTTTCCCGGCATGAACAAAGCACACGGCCCGTATCCGACATGAGCCGTGCGAGATCCTGCTCCGCACCTTCAGCATCGCCTGTTTCTGGATTGTAGACACAACAGATAAGCGCGATGGTTGCGGCTTCCATACCTCCGTCATGATGTCCACCCACAGGGATGAGAATGATGCATGGGAAGGTTTTTCGACCTTTTTCCGCCGGCGGCAGGTCGCCGATGAACACACTGACTGGTGTTACCGCGTCACTCTCTACGGACTGCCCGAGAAGCCGGACATTCAGATTCCCTTCAAGGTGTTTCTTCAATGCGAGGAGAATGGCGGTGTTCATCGTTTTTTTATCTTGCCCTTTGCATTCAGCATGTTGTCTACTGCTCTTTCGAGTGCAGCATTGAAGATGAGCATGGACGTTTCCCGTGCGGCCTCTTCAACTTCAGGTGCTACCGCGTGATATTGGATAGGCGGTGCATACGAGAGATACACGTCACGCTGTCCCTCTTCGACGTGTCCGGGATTGCGCCGATACATCACTCGTAGGGTGCCGTTGTCGGTTATCCCCAAAAAAGGCTTGCTTCCGGTTCCATCGCCTCCGGTTGGAGTATCGAAGCTGTGATAGGTCTTTCCGCTTCTTCGCAACTTGTATGAAAAGCCCGGCCAGTTCCGAGATTGCATTCCCGGCCGTGCGGTAGGCACACGCGGGGAAAGTTCGTAATCATCAAGAAACAGCCGTTTGGAGACGACACGGAACTCTCCGAGTCCGGAGCGTATCTGCGCCGTTTTCACTGCTCGCTTGATAAATCGTTCCCCAACGGTAACTTCATCTTTTAGAACGCCGATAACCCGCTTCCGCACTTCCGGTACGGTCACGCTAAGTGCGGATGAGACCGCCTCACTCAGAAGTTTTTTACTCCCGTAAAGTTTGTCCAACGCGCGTTCAATTTCGTTCATATCGAACTGAATCTCGATCACGCTCAGGCTCCATTCCGGTAAAGGTTGATCCGGATCATGCCGTGCAGATCCGCGGCATCGTCGACTGTCCAGAAGACGCCGTCGATGTTAAGTTCCTGCCTCGGTGACGGCAGCGCAATGCCACCGTCACTGCTGGAAGGCAGGAAAAGTGTGCGGCGGGTCTGGCTGACGCCCCATGTGTCCACGCTGTCGTCGTACCGTCCCTCGGCAGGCTCGATGGCGTCATCCCAGATGCCGACGGTGTCGAGGCCGTCCACGTTCATGGGGACACCGAACTCGTCAGGGTTCAGGAAGGCATGCCGCACGTCGAAGGCGAGGGCTTCTTCAAAGAAATTCCGGCTCATGGAGTCCCCCTGACAAGCGACTTTACGTCCGCCTTGATTTCGCGCAGGTCCAGCGACACGGCGTCCATCGTCGCTTCGGTTTTGGCCAGACGGCGCTCGTGGTCGTCCGTGCGGTCGCGCAGGGTCGTGAACATGCCCTCGTGCCGGGCCTGCGTGTTTTCGAGGCTCGACAGGCGCTCGTCCATCCGTCCGATGTAGATCGCGCTGGTGACGGCGGAGGAGCCGATGCCGACAAGGATGGCGACAAGCAGCGGTATGACAACCGACTGGATATACTTCATGATCAGATACTCTCTGCCTGTTCGATCCACAGTTGCAGCTCCCCGGCCTCCTGAGCCGGGAGGTGAACCCATTCCCCGGTTACGGTCTTCCATTGTCCGGCCTCCCTGTATGCCCATCCGTCAGTCACGAGGGCTCCCGGCGTCGCCGGAGCCGGGGGCAGGGCGCTTGTCCGTCCCGCCACGGCGTTGCAGCCACTGGTCAGCAGGGCCAGAGCGCACAGCGCGAGTGCGAGCTTGGCGGCGGTAGTCCCGAAAACCTTCAAGGAACAGTTGAAGGATGCGGACAAGCGCGGCCCAGACATCACTTGCCGCCATTGGCCGTGTCGTCGGCGTTCTTGGCCTTGCCCTTGTTGCAGCCGATCCAGTTGAGCAGGCCGTACACGAGGCGGTAGAGCACGCCGGACCGTTCCGTGGGAGCGGGCAGGAACACGCAGATAAACGCGCATACGCCGGACAGGGCGGCCAGCCCCTGCGCGAAGACGCCGGATTGGGTATCCAGCAATGCCGAAAAATCCATGATGGCCTCCTACACGGCGCGGGTCATCCAGCCCGCGAGGAATTTGCGCTGCGAGAAGCTGCTCGCGGCGATGTCGAGGTATTTCTTGCCCTGTGCGGCGTTCAGCGCGTGGACCACGTCCCTTTCGGCGCGGTATTCAAGCACCAGCGCGAGGGCCTTGACGGTCTTCGGCCCCACGGCCCCGTCTTCGTCGAGGTCGTCAAAGAGCCGCTGTTCCTTGCCGTTGCGCCGGACATAGTTCATGGCGTTGCACACGCGCTGGAGGAGCTTGCCGGAGCCGCCCCGGCCCAGATTGACGGCCTGTTCGAACAGTTCGTTGGCCACCAGCTGGGGCCAGCGGGCAAGGCCCATCTTGTCCCACCACTGGACCCGGTAGAACGCCGTGACGAGGTCCTCCAGATTGGGAAGGGTGGTCAGGTGGCGCGAGAAGGCGAGGCTGCCCTGCTGGAAAGAGGGGTGCGCCTTGGCCGCGTCGATGAAATGCCAGCCCGGCCAGTCCGGGAAGAACGCCCGGGCGATGCCCGCATACGTCTCCCCGCCCTTGTCGCCGGGGACGTCGCACCAGTCGCCCTCGAACGTGCGGACAGGGTTGTAGGCGATGTTGAAGTCGGAGCTCATTGAGTGCCCTCCCCGGCGCTTCCGGGAGCGGCCTCTGGAGTGTCGGCGTCCCCGCAGGGGGCCGCGTTTTCGTCGGGAACTATCCCTTTTCTCTGCCCTCTCTTTTGGGCCTGCGCGGGCACGGGGGCCGTGACATGCAGCGGCGTGGCGTAGCCCTCGCGGATGAGCGCGTCGGCCTTGTCCGCGTCCAGCGTGACCGCTTCTCCGGGAAGGAAGAGATGCTCGCCGTTATCAAGGGTGACGTGCAGGCGCACGTCCTTGGCCGTCTCGCCCATCACGCCACCGCCTTGATGAGCACGGTCGCGCCGGGCTGTTTGGGCCACGGCAGGGGGCGGGACTCGGCGATGGTGAAGATGCCGGAGGGGTCGTCCTGCTTGAACTGCTTGGAGAAAATTTCCACGGGGCCGGTACAGTCCACGTCCATCGGCTGGCCGAACTCCATGACGTTCTCGGCGTCGGATGCGGCGAGCAGGGCATATTCGGGCGCGAGGTAGTATTGGACCTTGCCTTCGATGTCCTTGTAGGTGCCGGTCACCAGCCAGATGCGCAGGCCGTTCCAGATGCCCTTGAACTTGCTCTGGATGCTCGGGGAGAGCTGGCCGATGTTGATGTTGTTGCGGTCAAGGTCGTCGCGCACGTCGGGGTGCTTCCTGAAGGCGGCCCATGCCTTGCGGCCAAGGTAGAGGTCGGTCGCGCCGAGGTTGGCCTCCTCCTGAATCATTTCGTCGTAGGTCTGGAGGGAGTCCTGCAGGTCGGAGTTCTCGCCGGTCCATTGGGCCGCGCCTTCGAGCACGACGGTGTGGGCCTGCGGACGCCGGAAGTCGACGGTGAACGTCTTGACCACCTTGCCTTCCACGGCGTCGAAGAGGTCGATCTTGCCGTGGACGATGGCCTGCGCGCACATGATCTCGACCATAGTGTCAATGTCGGCGCGGTGATCGTCCATATCCTCGGCAATGGCGCGTTCCACGGGGTTCACGTTGAGGTCGTAGGGCGTCTGGCCTCCGGCGTGCTTGAGCAGGTCGGCGGCTCTGAAGAGGCGTTTCGGACGGAAGCGCGGGGCCTTGACCGCGAACGCCGTGCCTTCGCGCCCGCTGCGCATGGTGCCCCCGGCGGCGTTGGTGATGGAGGGGAGCATGGAGACGCCTCGGGAAACGACGTGCAGCTCGAACAGCTCGGTGGCCTTGGGGGACTGACGGCGGAACATATTGCCGAAAATATCGTATTTGACCGGGCGCCTGTTGATGACGCCGGTGAGGACGCGGGAATCGAAGTAGTCGATGTCGGCCATTGGTTTCTCCTTATGCATCTCCGGCGAAGACGCCGACCTTGCGAAGTTCGGTGAGGGCCGCCTGCTGATCGGCGGCTGAAACGCCGTCGTCCCAGATAAGCTCGGAGGCGATGACGGCGGCGTGGACATAGACGAGCGCGTAGGCGTCGCCCTCGGCGGGGATGGCGACGTCTTCGGCCAGCACGCCGATCAGGGCGGCGGTTTCGCCGTCCCCGGGCTTGGCATAGGCCCCCACGGTCGTGGCGGAGGTGGCCGTGACGGTCTTTGCGGCGATGACGGTCCCGGCGAGCAGGGTCTGGGCGGTTCCGGCGCTCGAAAGCACGATGCGCTGCGTGACCACGGGGTGGTCCTTCAGGAAGACCCGGCGTTTGTACGATGCGATTTCCTGCATGGTCTGCTCCTTACAGGGACGCGATGCGGTCGATGGTTGAGGCCATGCCGTCGCTCTTGAGCCCGGCGCTGGTGTCGAGGGGGCCGGGCGTCTGGGCGGTCAGGTGGGCGAGGATGGCCTGTTGCGCCGGGGTTCCGGCGGCCTGCCCGGAAGCGGGCGCGGGGGACGGGATCAACGCCCCGAGCGCCTGAAGCTGCCCGGGGGTGATGCCGGCGGCGGCCAGCGTTTCCACGCGTTGGGCGGCTTCGGCCCCGGTAACCGCCGCGAACAGGGCCATGCGGTTGTCGAGGGCGGCCTGCACAGCCTGCTGCTGTTGCGTTTCCATTGCGGCGTTGGCTTCGGCGGCCCCCTGTTTCTTGGCGTCCGTTTCGATCTGCGCCAGCAGTTCGGGATGGCTGGACGCGAATTCTGCGCGATCCATAGGTTTCTCCTTGGTGATATTGATGAGGGCGATGAGCGCGTCCATGCCGGGCACGATGCCCGTGACGAGGCCCAGCTCGTGGGCGCGGGATGCCAGAAAGACCTGCCCGTCGCCCCATGTCTCCGGGGCGGTCGCATCGACCGGCATGTGCGCGGCGACGTCGGCCCGGAACATCGCGTGCAGTTCGTTGATGGGCTGCTGCAGGTAGGCTTTGACCTCATCGGTCAGCGGCTCGGCGTCGTTGCCCGCGGCCTTCCATGCGCCGCCGGTAAGGTGGGTGACGCGGACGCCGCATTTTTCGAGGAAGCCGGACCAGTCCATATGCCGACAGATGACGCCGATGCTGCCGACGGTGGCCGTGGCCGGGGCATAGACGCGCCCGGTGGCCGCCGCGAGGTAGTAGGCGGCGGAGGCGCACAGGCCGTCGGCGTAGGCGTACACGGGCTTCGCGGTTTGCGCCGCCAGCCACGCCGCCAGCTCAGGGACGCCGGAGGCCACGCCGCCCGGCGAGTTGAAGCGGAGCAGCAGCGCGGAGGCGGACCTGTCCTGCATGGCCAGCGAGACGGCGGCCTTGATGGTGTCGTGGCCGACGGCGTCCCATTCGGGATCGCCGTAACGGTGGATGGTGCCGGAAATGTCGATGACCGCCACGCCTTCCCGCATTCCCAATGCCGCTTCCTATTTAAAACAGATTCAGGAAATGAATTTCGAATGC
>OGZT01000939.1_pt1 | contig 21918 bp, 19 predicted proteins | sample 1576891 | NCBI WGS metagenome assembly OGZT01 (sample SAMEA3541521, study PRJEB24748) | human gut metagenome | biome: human gut; feature: human-associated habitat; material: faeces | place: China | collected 2012 | reverse complement strand
TCCCTATGGATACGCCCATCCCGCAGGCGGAGCGGGTGGTCTCCGCGGGCAAGGGTTAAAATGTGGATTGTGATGGGGAACATCAGTGTGCTTTTCCGGATTGGAGGAACTTAAAAACATAAAAGCTCCCGGTGCCTTCATTACATAATAGGCAAAATCTTCCCCGCCCATATTCGGGGCGGCCACATGATCGATTACCTTATCAGCTCCCACGACCTCACGGGCACATTCCGCCGCCAGCTTCGCCATCTCTGCATCATTGATAACAGGCGGTGCTCCCCAGATCATCTCATATTCCACTTCCCCGCGGAATGTCTCAGCTGTAGCTTTTGCAATTTCACCGATTCTCTTTGCAAGTTCCTGTCTCACATCCTCCTCAAGAGCACGGATGGTACCCTCAATCAGAACTTCCGACGGGATTACGTTGTATGCAAAACCCGCCTCTAAATGGCCGATGGTGAGAACTGCCGGTTTGACTGCCGCAATTTCCCTTGCAATTACTTCCTGAAGATTAATCACAATGTGAGCGGCGATATTGATCGGATCCACACCTTTCTCCGGAGTGGAACCATGGCAGCCGGAGCCTTTTACCTTCAGGACAAATTTGTCAAAGGACGCCATACAGCAGCCCGGCGAACAAATCACCGTACCTGCCGGAATTTCCTTGGAAATGATCGTTCCGATATGGGTTCCGAAAATTGCGTCAATACCATCCATTCGGCCTTCCGCACACATTCTTTCCGCACCACGGGAACCCTCCTCATCCGTCTGGAAGAACAGCTTCACGTTTCCTTTCAGATTCGCTTTATTGGCATTCAGAACCTTCGCCGCCCCTAACAGCATAGTCATATGCGTATCGTGTCCGCAGGCATGCATCACATCCGGAACTTTTGAAGCAAATGGAAGCCCTGTTTTCTCCTGAATCGGAAGCGCATCCATGTCGGCGCGCATATACGGCCGTGATAACAATACTTGTACAAGCGATGATGGTCATTGTGCGGTAGAATACACCGGTATTCTGGAAAGAACCGACAAAGATAGTCATCTCAGCAACGAAACCGCTTAACCCCGGAAGTCCTAAATTGGCAAGACCGGCAATAACATAACATACCGAAAGAAATGGCATCACTTTCATTAATCCGCTCAACTCGCGGACGTCACGGGTGTGGGTACGTCCGTAAATCATACCGATAAGAGCAAAGAACAGGGCTGTCATTAATCCGTGTGAAAGCATCTGGAGTACAGCACCTGTGCAGGCTGTCTGATTCATCATCAGGATAGCGAAAAGTACCAAACCGCAGTGGCTTACGGAAGAGTAGGCATTGATGTATTTCAGGTCTGTTTGAACACAAGCCGAGAAGGCACCATACACAACGGAGATACCCGTCAGAATCAGGAATATCCAGCTTAGTTCGTTGGCTGCTTCCGGCATCAGATACATGGCAATACGGAAACAACCGTATCCTCCTAACTTCATCAATACTCCGGCGTGGAGCATAGATACAGCTGTCGGTGCGGAAGCATGACCGTCGGGACTCCATGTATGGAACGGGAAAAGGGCGCCTAATACACCAAATCCAAGGAATGTAAGCGGGAACCAGATGCATTGTTGGGAGAAGGGGATATTGTGTAACTGTGCTATCTCAAGGATATTCATTGTTGTTCCACCTGATCCGAAGAAGATACCTAATATGCCTATCAGCAGAAAGGCAGAACCGCCCATCAGCATCAGTGTCAGCTTCATGGCTGCATATTCTTTGCGGCCCGATCCCCATACACCAATAAGCAGGTACATCGGAATAAGTGCTATTTCATAGAACATGAACATTGTGAACAGGTCTATTGAGATAAAGAACCCGAATACACCCATAGACAACAAGGTGAACCACAGAAAGTATTCTTTGGTAAGTGGCTGCAAACGCCAGGAGGCGAATGTACCGGTAAATACGATGACAGCCGAAAGTAGCAACATAGCTACAGAGATACCATCGACACCCACGGAATAAGCTATGTGAAGGGGCGCATACCAGACTGTGTCGGCCCGGAAAAGCATCTCGGAGGTATCTCCACCGGCGCGTGCCTGCAAATACCCTACTGTTAACGCAATGGCCGAAATCAATAGTGCCGAAGAGCCGACTACCATTACCGTGCGTATCTGCGCGATGCTACGGCTGAGCCAGAGAGCAAACAGCATCAGAAGGGGAATTAGTACGAAAATTGATAAGAAATTCATCTTTATATTTACAATTTGACGATTTACGATTTACTATTTAGAGAATCACGTTAGAGAATAAGCAGCAGGATAAGTGCAAGTGCTCCACAAAGGAATACGTAAGCATACTGTTGTACCTGACCACTTTGTAAGCCACGGATCGAATCACTTGCTGCATTGGCAGCCCAGGCGATGAAATTGAATGTACCATCTATCACATGACGGTCAAACCAAGCAATGGGTTTGCTGATGCAACGGAAAATAATCCGGTGAGTGACGAACTGATACACATCATCAATGTAGAAGCGATGATAAGCAGCTGTCCACAGACCGGAAAAGCGGTGTTGTAAACTGTCGGCAAGCGGCTGGCTCTTGCCTTTGTACATAAATGTGACAAGTGCGATAGACAAAAGGGCAACAACAATACTTGTTCCTGCCACCGTCCAATCCAAATGGATGGTATAGGATTCCCCGTTGGACGAGATAAAATGTCCGAAAGGAATGAATCCTGCTCCACAGGTGACAAGTGCCAGGAATATCAAAGGGATAGTCATAGCCAACGGACTCTCATGAGGAGTGTGTGCTGCATGGAGTTCTTTATTTTCACTGCCCCAGAAAATACCGTAGTAAAGACGGAACATGTAAAACGCTGTCATTGCCGCAATCACAGTCATAATCCAACCCATAACCGGGCTGAAAGCGAAGCAGGCTGCCAGAATCTCATCTTTAGAGAAGAAACCGGAGAAAGGAGGGATACCAGCAATGGCCAGACATGCAATCAGGAATGTGATATGCGTCACAGGCATATATTTACGCAATCCGCCCATAGCCGACATTTCGTTGGAATGTACCGCATGGATAATGCTACCTGCACCGAGGAACAATAATGCTTTAAACATAGCATGTGTGAACAGGTGGAACATAGAAGCCATGTAACCTAATCCTCCGTGATGCGGATCGGCAGAAGTACAAACTCCGAGGGCAACAATCATAAATCCTATCTGTGAGATAGTAGAAAAAGCAAGTACGCGTTTGATATCGCTCTGCACACAAGCTACGCTCGCTGCATAGAATGCAGTGAATGCACCTACGTAAGCTATCCAGTGCAATACATCCGGTGCATAGGCAATGAATAACGGGAACATACGTGCCACCAGATATACTCCGGCTACTACCATGGTTGCCGCGTGAATCAGGGCGGATACAGGTGTCGGACCTTCCATCGCATCCGGCAACCAGATATGTAACGGGAACATGGCACTCTTACCGGCACCACCCACAAACATCAGTCCTAATGCCAAAGGCAGCATGGAAGCTCCTCCGCTGATCAGTGAAACCGTGTCGGGAGTGAAACCGAATGTACCTCCGTAATATCCGTAGATAAGGATACCGATCAGGAAGCCTAAATCGGCAAAACGGGTAACGATAAATGCTTTCTTACTTGCTGCAATAGCTGACGGTTTGGTATAATAGAAACCAATAAGCAGATAAGATGAAACACCTACCAGTTCCCAAAACAGATACATCTGGAAAATGTTGGTAGCTACTACCAGACCCAGCATTGACATGGTAAACAGGCTCAGAAAGGCATAATAACGCTGGAATCCTTTTTCTCCTTTCATGTAGCCGAAGGAGTAGATGTGTACCATCAGTGATACAGTAGAGATGACGATGAGCATCATTACTGAAATAGGATCGAGCAAAATTCCCAGGTTGAATGTCAGTGTTTCTGTGAAAGGAAGCCATTCAACGTTATAAGGTATCCATGTAGCAAACGTACCATCTTCCAGGCGTGGAGCCGAGAAGTATTGCACCGCAGTGACGTATGACAGCACAGCTACCACTCCCAGCACAGTAGTGCCAATGATACCCGCTGTGCGATGTGTCATCCATTTACCTCCGATTCCTAATAACAGGAAAGAGAGGAAAGGCAGGAGAAGTATTAATATTGTATATTCCATTTGATTAAATTAAAAATTGAAGATTAAAAATTAAAAGTTCTCCCTCTTACCATTTCATATCATCCAGTTTCTTCACCTGGATACTTCGGATATTACGGTAGATATTGATCATGATCGCGATAGCGACTGCTGTTTCTGCGGCTGATATAGCAATAGAGAACAGTGCGAAGAAATATCCTTCCAGACCATCCGGAAAAAGGAAACGGTTGAATACAGCGAAGTTGATATCTGTTGCATTCAGCATTAGTTCTACGGATATCAGTATAGCCAACGTGTTGCGGCGTGTAAAGAATCCGTAAATTCCTGCAAACATCATGATGGTTGAAACCACCAGATAATATTCCATGTGTATCATCATATCTATTTACGATTTTACGATTTACTATTTACGATTGAGATTACTTTGATTTACGATTTACTATTTACGATTGAAACTACCTCTGATTTACGAGGTTATGAAGGGCTTACTTCAATTGTCTAATCGTCAATCGTCCAATCGTCAATCTTTTTATCTTTTACGTGCAATTAACAATCCACCCACGATGCAGGCCAATAATAGGATACTGACTGCTTCGAACGGCAGAATATATCCATACTTGTCTCCTGATAACAATGCATGTCCAATTGTTTTGATTGTTATTTCTACCGGTTCAGGGTTGCTTACAGATACAAAGCGGTGGCTGAGTGTAATAAACAACACAATGATTGCTCCTACTACTGTTGTCCCCAGTCCGGCTATGAGTTTACTTCGTTTCAGCTTTTCGGCACGGTCGCCTTCTCCACTGGTTAGCAGGATGGAGAATACATAGAGTACCACAATACCGCCGGCATAAACCATTATCTGCACCGAAGCCAGGAATGTGTATCCCAGCAGAAAATAGATACCTGCCGTACCAAATAGTACGAAGAGCAGGTAAGTGGCCGAACGCACGATGCGTTGTGTTGTCACCGTCATGATACACATCACTGAGATGAACACGGCCAGAAAGTAGAATACTACTGTTTCAAGTGTAAATTCCATGAATTTAGTGTTTAGTGTTCAGTGATAAGTGATTAATAAGGAAGTGAGAAGATACCGCAACTTGCTAATCACTAATTACTAAACGTTAATCGTTATTTACTTATTACTTTACTGCCTTCGTGATTTAGCTGTAGGACGAGCTTTGAACGATCAAATACGGCATGTTCAAAGTTCTGGTCGAACGTAATAGCATCATGTGGACAAGCGTTTACACAAAGCTGGCAAAACATGCATGCACCGAGGTCGTATTCGTATTTGGCAAGTATTTTTTTCTTTTTGCCCTCTGCTGTTTCGATTGTTTCGGTAGTGATGCTTATCGTATCGTTAGGGCAGGCATTCTGACACAATCCGCAGGCTATACAATGATGCTCATTGTTTTCGTTATGTGGCATATTCAGTGTGCCACGAAAACGGTCGAACATCTTCAGCTCCTTCCGGTTTTCCGGATATTGCTCTGTAATCTTCTTGCGGAAGTACACCTTCATAGTGGTCTTCATACCGGTCAGCAGCGTGCCGATACCATTAAACAGACCTCCTAAATATGTATATTCTTCTTTTTTCATTCTTCTATAGTTCTTATTTTACTTATTGCTCTTATCGCTTGGCGCACCTCCCCGTGCGGGAAGCACTAGAAGTGGAGGCCAAAGACTACGATTAATACCATTAGTAACAGGTTCAATAATGAGATAGGTACCAGGTATTTCCATTCCAATGCCAGAATCTGGTCGATACGCAGACGCGGGAAAGTCCATTTCACCCACATCAGTAGGAATACTACAAAGAATGCCTTTGCGAAAAACCAGATAAATCCCGGTATATAATCCATTACTGCATTAAATCCGTCCAGTCCGGAGATGTGCAACGGCATCCATCCTCCGAGGAAGATAGTAGCAGCTACAGCCGATACGATAAAGAGATTCAGGTATTCTGCCAGGTAGAAGAATCCGAAATGCATACCCGAATATTCTGTATGATAACCAGCAGTCAATTCACTTTCCGCTTCGGGAAGGTCAAATGGACCACGGTTACACTCGGCATTACCGGCAATCAGATAGATGATAAATGCAATTACTGCCGGAATGTGTCCTTTGAAAATGAACCAGCCATTGGCCTGGCTTTCTACTATTTCAGAAAATTGCATTGTACCCATCAGCACTACCATTGTCAGGATGCTCAATCCTACGGAGAGTTCGTAACTGATGATTTGTGCACCACTACGCATTGCTCCGATAAGAGAGAATTTATTGTTGGAACCCCATCCGGCAAGCAGGATACCTACCACGCCTACACTTGAGGCTGCCAACAGGAAGAATACACCCACATTAAAGTTGAGTACCTCCATACCTTTATTGATAGGTAAACATGCAAAGGTGAGGAAAGAGGCGATAATCACCATGAACGGAGCCAGGTTATAGAGAAACTGGTCTGCTCCTTTCGGATTGAAAATTTCTTTGGTGAGCATTTTCAGCACGTCGCATATTACCTGTATAGAACCCCAGGGGCCCACACGCATCGGACCAAGACGGCATTGGAAGAATCCGCACACCTTACGTTCCATATATATAAGTACAATGGCCAATACTGCATACATCAGTATGATGCATACCCCTATTGCCACACATTCGATGAATACAGCCCACCCTTCCGACATGACAGAAGTCAGCATTTGGTGTATCCAGTTTGTTACAATACTAAAGTCAAACATATCTATATTTACGATTTATTTCCTACGGTCATGACCATTATCTAATCTTTAACACATAGGAACGTTGACGATTTACGATTTAAAACACTCTGTATTACGATTTTCTTATTTACGGTTTACTCTTTTTACTCTTTCCGCTTCGCGCAGCCAAAATCGTAAATCGTAAATCGTCCAATCGTAAATCCCTTTATCTGTCAATATCCGGTACCACATAATCCAATGTTCCTCCGATAGCAATCAGGTCGGCTATCTTTGCTCCACGGCAGATAGTATCGACTACACTTACCAATGGCAATCCTGTTGAGCGATAGTGCAGGCGGTAAGGAGTTTTGTCTCCCCGGCTTTCAAGATAAACACCGAATTCACCGCGGCTCCCCTCTACGGCAGCGTAGTATGAACCTTCGGGGACACGGATGATTGGCTTCATCTTCTCCTGGAAAGGACCTTCGGGGATGTTGTCAATCAATTGCTCTATGATGTTAAGACTTTCCATAATCTCATCCATACGTACCATGTAGCGGGCAAAAGAATCGCCTTCCGTATAGACAATTTCTTTGAAATCTACTTTGTCATATACTCCGTAAGGGATACGTTTACGAACATCACAAGCCCATCCGCTGGCACGTCCCGTACCACCGGTAGCCCCAAATGAAATTGCATCTTCACGACTCAGTACGCCTACACCTTTCAAGCGGCTTTGAGCAATTATATTGCCTGTAAAGACGTCATGGTATTCATGAATGATCCCTCTCATATAAGGAATGAATTCTTTTACCCGTTTTACGAAATTCGGATGCAGGTCTGCCTGTACGCCACCAATGGTGTTGTAGTTCATAATTAGTCGGCCGCCACAAGTTTCCTCAAAAATATCCAGTATCTTTTCTCTGTCGCGAAAACCGTAGAAGAAAGCAGTCAGTGCTCCCAGGTCCATACATAGGCAGGCGTAAAACAACAAGTGGGAGTCGATGCGTTGCAATTCATCCATGATGGTGCGGATGTATTTCACACGATCACTTACTTCGATTCCCATTGCCTTCTCAATACACATACACAGGGCATGTCGGTTCTGATGTGCTCCTAAATAGTCGAGACGATCCGTTAGCGCCAGAGTCTGCGGATAGGTGAGGCTTTCGTTCATTTTTTCGATACCACGGTGGATGTAACCACAGTTGGCATCTATCTTGTGGATAATTTCACCTTCCAGTGATACGCGAAAACGGAGTACACCATGTGTTGCCGGGTGTTGAGGGCCGATGTTTACTACATACTCTTCGTCTCCAAAGAGAATGGTTTCTTTGTTTTTGATCGTTCCGTCCGGATTTAGTTCTATTTCTGTTGTAGTATCAATGGTGTCCTCGTTTGTCATGCAGAGCGGATTGTCCTTTTCCGGATCATTATCCTTACGTAACGGATAGCCTATCCAGTCATTGCGCAGGAAAAGACGTCTCATGTCAGGATGGCCTGAAAAGACAATACCAAAGAAATCGTACACCTCACGTTCATTCATCTCTGCTGCTTTCCAAAGATCGCATACAGAAGGTATTTCCGGATTTTCCCGGTTGAGGGTAGAAGTCTTTATAGTGATGCGTTCTCCGGTTGTTGTCGATTCCAGGTGGTAGACCACTCCCAATCCACGGATTGCGTCCGGTGCATCACCTTCAGTAGGCTCTCCCCAGTCCATACCGGTGAGGCTTTCGAGGAAATCCATTTTCCGTTCGTTTCGCAAGCGTGTCATTTCTTTACGCAACGCTGCGGGTTTAATATATTTAATTTCTTGCATACTATATTAGTGATTAGTGATAAGTGATTAATGATAAGTGAGTAGTGATTAGTGAATGAATATACGCCGCATGGTACTAATCACTAATCATTAACCACTACTCACTGTTTCTCTTTTCCTTTCTATTTGTTCCGCCGAAGAATTTTTCAATCTTCACCTTGCGTTGCAACTGCATCATACCATAATAAAAAGCTTCAGGGCGGGGCGGACATCCGGGAATATACACATCTACCGGTAAGATTTTGTCAACTCCGTTCAGCACATGATAAGACTTCTTAAACGGTCCGCCGCTAACGGCACATCCACCTACGGCAATCACATATTTCGGATCTGCCATCTGATCGTACAGGCGTTTCAGTACCGGTGCCATTTTGTTTGTGATGGTACCACATACCATGATCATATCTGCCTGACGCGGACTGGCACGGGCTACTTCAAACCCGAAACGGGCCATGTCATAACGCGCGGCACCCAGTGCCATGAATTCGATACCGCAACAACTGGTTGCGAAAGTAAGCGGCCACAGCGAGTTGCTGCGTCCCCAGTTGATGAGGTCGTCCAACACTCCCACGAAGACGTTTGCGCCGCCTGCGTTGAGTTCCTGAACCAGCTTCTCCAACGATTCGTTGTCGATAAATTCCTCATACGGGATAGATTTTATTTTTGGTTTTTTGGTTATTTCCATTCCAAAGCTCCTTTCCGCCAGGCATAAGCAAGTCCCAGCACTAATATTACTATAAAGAAGACAACGCTTACAAGCGCTTGTACGCCCATGTCGCGTACTACTACAGCCCATGGAAAGAGAAATACTGTTTCTACGTCGAACATCAGAAACAGGATCGCAAACAGGTAGTAACCTACACGGAATTGCATCCATGATTTCCCACGCGTAGGAATACCACATTCATAAGCTTCGAACTTTTGTGCATTATATGATCGTGGAGATATGGCTCTTGACAGAGCTATAACCACGCCGACAAATGCAATTGCCGTTAGCAAAACAACAACTAACAATGTAAAATTCATAATCCAAGTATATATTTAGATTGAGAAACGTTTTTCTGAAACTAAACGGAAGGTGAAATTCACCGTAAATTACGCAGACTGACACAGATAAGTGAAATAGAATATATTGCACAATGACATTGCATACCTGTGTAATCCGGAGGTAAAACTAAATTAAGATTTTCCTCTGCCCGTATATGTAGAACACTATCGGGTCTGCAGGATTGTGCGTATATTGATGCGATGAATAGATACAATCGGGAGGGATAAGGCCTTTGTATTCACACTGGCGTGCGGTCAACCTGATAAAATTTTTATCGGTGGGCACGTGTGAAAGGTCACTATAACCCATTTCGCAGGAAAGTACAGAATAGAAATGATAAATTTTTTCAATAGCATTTCGCACGGGGCGCGCCTGTGAAACGGAACATTCTTCGTAGCTGTGAATATCAGGTATAACAATCTCCTTTGTTACATCCATCATAGCTGAATGGAGTAACAAAGCAAATATTAAAAATATACCATATTTTAAGCTTTGTTTCATGTTTCTTCTTTAAACGGCTGCAAATATAGGATTTAAATTCATTCTTTTTGCAATCTCTGCATGACAAAAAAGGTTTTTTTAACTCACGACAAATTTCTATGGCACACGGATAAGATGGATAAACGGCTGATAACAGATAAGATCTTCTTTCTCTTTGATAACCAATAATAAAAAGCTCTGTTGTTATCCGTTTTATTCGTGTACCATGAGAACATAGCGCGACGTTGGTTCACTAATATGAACTGGGGTTAATTCTTTTTCCAAAAATCCGAACTAAACAATAATAATACAGTGAACAGTTCGAGTCGTCCAAGTAACATAAAGAATGACATTAACCATTTTCCCATGTCGGGCAGTTCATTCCATGAATAAGCAGGGCCACACAGACCGAGTCCCGGCCCCATGTTTCCCAGACTCGATATAGTACATCCCAATGACTCTAATAAACCTACTCCCATGCCCATCATTGCCAGAGTGCCGACAATAATCAGCACTGCATACAAGAAAGAAAATGCCAGTACCGTAGAGCGTATGGAAGGTGATATCACCTGTTTGTTTACACGCACCGGAAGCACTGCATTGGGATGTGTAATATGTTTGAATTCATTTCTGGATATCTTAGCCAATATCAATAAACGGATGCATTTCATTCCTCCTGTAGTACTTCCTGCGCAAGCTCCTATAATCATAATAACGGTTAGTGTACCCCACAGCACAGAAGGCCATGTCATATAGTCTGCTGTTGCAAAGCCGGTAGAAGTGTGCAGGGAGGCTACCTGAAAAAGCGACTTACGAAAAGCCTCTTCAACTCCCATTGAACTATTATAGTAAAGTACTATTGCGATGAAAGCGGTAAAGCCTATGACTGACCAGAGATACCATTTTAACTCGGCATCATGAATAAACTTCCTGAATTTACCGTTGACAAACAATAATAATAAGGTGAAATTTATACCCGATACAAACATGAATATAGAGATTACATATTCTATATAAGGAGAATGATAAAATTCAATGCTGGCCTGTTTGGTAGAGAAACCGCCTGTTCCCGTAGTAGCAAATGCATGGCAAATACTATCGAACACATCCATACCTCCCAGCATCAGTAAAATGATAAGTGCCCCTGTCAGTCCGGCATAAATACTCCAGATCCATTTGGCTGTGATACCAATACGCGGATGCACCTTATCGTGTGTGGGGCCACTGGCTTCGGCAGCAAATACCTGAATACCACCTACTCCGAAAATGGGAAGTACGGCGATTGTAAAAAATACGATTCCCAATCCTCCGATCCACTGCGTCATGCTGCGCCAGAAAAGAAGTCCGTGTGGCAGTCGCTCGATGTCATCCAGTATGGTTGCTCCTGTGCTGCTGAAACCGGACATTGTTTCAAAGAAAGCATTTGTGACAGAGGGTATATAGCTACTCAGATAAAATGGCAACATGCCGAAAAGTGAGAAAGCTACCCAGGCTACACTGACGATGACATATCCGTCACGACGTCCCAAGCGTTTTTCTGCTCCCCGTCCGATAAGAAGTAACAGAAATCCTACACATGCCGTAATACCCGCCGATTGCAGGAAGCTTGGCAGGTCGTCTCCCCGATAGAGCAATGACACTCCTCCGCAACACAACAACATAGCTGTCTCTATTAATAACAGAGACCCTATGATGCGATATATCATTTTTGAATTAATCATTTCTTTAGTTGACAGTTGACAGTTGACAATTGATAGTTGACAATTAATAGTTGGCTACGTAATTTCCTGCATAGTAACTGTCAATTGTCAATTGTCAACTGTCCATTAATTAAAGTATTTTTCGATTTTCTTTATCATCATACTCAAGCAGAACACCACTACGTGATCTCCTGCATTTACTTGTGTGTCACCGGTCACTAATATACCTTCTCCGTTACGGATCATACCTCCAATGGTGGTTCCTTTGGGCAATCCTAAATCCTTGATGAGATGTTTGGTTACTTTAGAACCAGCTTTAACTGTAAATTCAGCTACATCTGCGTTGGCAAATGTAAGGCATTTTACATTACTGACATCTGCGTCCAGCATCATTTGATAGATATGGCTGGCGGCAATCATCTTTTTATTGATGACTGTACCGATATCCAAGCTCTCTGCCATACCGATATAGTCGATATTCTCTACCTCTGCTACTGTTTTGTCAACACCCATACGTTTGGCTGCCAGGCAAGCTAGAATATTCGTTTCCGAATTTCCGGTCAACGCTACGAAAGCCTCTGTGTTTTTTAATCCTTCTTCGATAAGTAGATCCATGTCGCGTCCGTCTCCGTTGATAATCATGGTACGGTCGTCCAGTAATTCTGTGAGTCGGTTGCAACGACTGATATCATTATCTACGATTTTCACTTGCATGTAATCCGGCACATATTGGGCTGTACGTACGGCAATACGGCTTCCACCCATAATCATTACATTACGCACATCGGCGTAATCTTCCTTACCCGCTATCTTACGTATGTAGGGAATGTATTTACGGGTGGTAGTGAAATAGACGATGTCATTCAGTTTAATAACATCATCTCCCCGGGGGATGATTGTATCCGTACCTCGCTTGATGGCTACCACGTGATAAGGAATAGTGGGGCCACCTAACTGGTGAAGCGGTATATTCAGAATTTCGGCTTTTTCACGCATTTTGGCACCGATCAAGATAAGCGCTCCGCCACAGAACTCCCACCACTGGCGTACCCAGCTCATTCTCATAGATGATACTATTTCTTTGGCTGCCAGCATTTCGGGGTAAATCAATGAGTCTACGCCTAATTTCTTGAAAAACTCTTTGTTTTTGGGCAACAAGTATTCGTAGTTATCAATGCGGGCTACTGTTTTCTGTGCTCCCAGATTATGAGCCAGCATACAGGCTGTCATGTTCCGGCTCTCGTCCGGGGTGACTGCTACAAACAGATCGGCTTCCTTTACTCCTACCTCTTTCAGTCCGGAGATGGAAGAAGGGGAGGCGGTGACAGTCATGAGGTCAAAGTTATTACTCAACGCGCTGAGTTTCTCTTCGTCGTCGTCCATCAATATGATATCCTGCTTCTCGCGGGATAATAATTTGGCGAGGTGTGTGCCTACATTACCGGCACCGGCTATGATTATTTTCATTTCTGCTTATTGCTGTTCTTTTTTTGTTTTAAGTATTAAACAAGTCTTGAAACGCAGATTAGCATAGATTAACGTAAAGAATATCTTTCCTCAAATATAACGTAGCCTTACCGTCTGCGAAAATTTGCGTTAATCTGCGTTTTAATTTATTTCCAGCACTTACTTTATACTCCATCATGGCACGTACTTTTTTCTCTTCAAACAGCTTGATAGCTTCTTTCTTTGTCATCTTTCTTCCACTTTTTCATTTTTTCTACTTCTCCCTTCTCTAACTCCTTCACTATTCCTTCTTCATCCAATCCGCAGAGTGCATACAACTGTGCAACTGTTCCATGTTCTACGAAATGATCTTGTATACCTATGCGTCGTATTTCGGGAGTGTATTCGTGATCTGCCATAAACTCCAACACCGCACTGCCCATACCTCCGGCTCTGATTCCGTCTTCTATGGTCACGATGTGTCTGAATTGTTTCCCTATTTCATGAAGTAGCTCTTCATCCAGTGGTTTAAGAAAACGCAGGTCATAATGGGCAATACTTCTTCCGGGCTGTTCTTTCTCCACCCGCGCTATGGCTTTGGCGGCTGTATTACCTATGGGACCAATGGTGATGACAGCCAAGTCGTTTCCTTCTTTCAGTTTTCTTCCACGTCCTACAGGAATTTCCTCCAACGGACATTTCCAGTCTACCAATACTCCTCGTCCGCGTGGATATCGTATCACGAATGGTCCTTTATCCGGCAGTTGGGCGGTATACATCAGTCTGCGTAATTCGTGTTCGTTCATGGGCGATGCTACGGTGAGGTTGGGTATCGGACGCATATACGCCAGGTCGAACATGCCGTGATGCGTTGGGCCGTCTTCGCCCACCAGACCGGCGCGGTCGAGACACAACACCACCGGCAGTTTCTGAATAGCTACATCATGAATTACATTGTCATAAGCCCGTTGCATAAAAGAGGAGTAAATATTGCAGAAAGGCAGCATACCGTCCTTTGCCATTCCTCCGGAGAAGGTCACGGCATGTCCTTCGGCTATACCGACATCGAATGCACGATCCGGCATCTGTTCCATCATATAGTTCAGGGAACATCCTGTAGGCATGGCAGGAGTGACTCCTACAATGCGCGGGTTTTGCTGTGCCAACTCAATCAGGGTATGTCCGAAGACGTCCTGGAAGAGTGGTGGTAATCCGTTTGTGTCGGCAACCAGACGTTTTCCTGTTTTAGGATCAAACTTGCCGGGTGCATGCCAAATACCCGGGTGCTTTTCTGCCGGTTCGAATCCTTTCCCTTTCAGGGTGTGCAGGTGGAGCACTTTAGGCCCTTGCATATCTTTGATATCCCGTAGGATACGGGCGATATTTTTTACATCATGTCCGTCCACCGGCCCGAAATAGCGGATGTTCATTCCTTCAAAAATATTCTGTTGCTGGGCAACAAGTGATTTCAGGCTGTTCCCCAGGCGGATGAGTGCTTTCCGGCGATCTTCGTTCAGCAGTCCTATTTTGAAAAGCAGGCGTGAGATTTTGAACCGTAATTGATTGTAGCGGTTGGAGGTGGTCAGGTTGAACAGGTATTGTTTCATTCCACCTACGCTACGGTCAATAGCCATGTCGTTATCATTCAGTATGATAAGCAGGTTGTTTGGGGTAGCCGATGCATTGTTGAGCCCTTCAAAAGCTAGTCCGCCACTCATTGAACCATCGCCGATGACAGCTACTACGTGGCGGCCCAGTTCTCCTTTTTTCATGGCTGCCACTGCCATACCCAACGCTGCCGAAATGGAGTTTGAGGCATGCCCACAAGTAAACGTATCATATTCGCTCTCTTCGGGCGATGGGAAGGGACGGATGCCTCCCAGTTTCCGGTTGGTGGAGAAGGTGTCGCGGCGTCCGGTGAGAATTTTATGTCCGTAAGCCTGATGTCCCACATCCCAGACGATGCGGTCATAAGGTGTATTGAATACATAATGCAGAGCCACCGTGAGCTCCACCACCCCCAGACTGGCGGCAAAATGGCCCGGGTTGCAGGAAACTTCTTTAATAATGTCTTGCCTTAGTTCGTCACATACTTCAGGCAGTTGTTCAGGCGTGAGCCGTCGCAAATCTTCGGGAGTATTCAGGGCGTTTAGCAAGTTATATGTGGGTTCATTTTTCATGTTCTGACTGAATTGATATGCAAAAATACGAAAAGAAAAGGAAAGACGTTCTTTTTTAATTGGAAAAAGCAGAAATGATGTTTTTTTGTATAAATTAATGTAAATACGTGCTGGAGATTTCTGCAAATGTACTGTTGTAGTACAGCTCTTTTACAAATAGAAACAATAAAATGACATGAAAAACGAAACAGACTTAGCGTGCTCTTTTATATAAGATTCCAAACGGGATTTTTACATACCCTTTCGCTCCGATCAGAATACTTTGGTATGATACCGATCATATTATTGAAAAAGGTATAAAAGAATATGAGTTGAATTGTTTATTGACCTCTATCTGGTAGGGGCGGGGACTTTACTTTTCGGCAGTCCTTTTTCTATGCTATTTGTGGTTCTTTGGCAATTTAGTTGAAAGATTTATTTTTGTACGGTTCTGAATGTTCTATGATAGAAATATACAGTACATGCCTATTTACAATTTGACAAAGTGATATTCCTGATCCTCTGTAATCCTCTAATTTAAGGGAGGGTTCTCACAAGTGATAAAAATCTTCGTCATTTCCGGTTTTGATTATTCCCATTGTACGGTTTGCAGAGGATTACATGACAAAAACATCTTATTTCTTGGGATATTCATTGCATAATTTAGGTTTATGAATTTTTTGATTATACTTTTAATAGTTAAGATTGGAGCGAATTTACTTGTCAGTTAGCGTCGGAAAACGTTATTTAAGACGGTTTTATTTTTTCTCGTAGAGTCTCGGGTCGTTTCTCTACGAGGTTCGGGTTGTTCCTCGTAGAGAAACCGAACTTATCATACCGGGAAAATCAGGATAACATGCCGACTAAATGTGCATAACTATCCAAAAGTGAAAAAATATACAACGCAATACGCATAATAATTTATATTGTTATGCAGTTTATTCTCCAGTTACAGCAATAATTAGAATAAGGGTGTCATGGAAATTAGCCATATAAGAATAAAAAGACAGGCTAACTGCATTTTTTGAAACATTTATTAATTCCATCCTGACATTTCACTCAATGTTAACAAGATTGGCTCATCAGTCTATTAAGGTTCTGTTGCTAACTAAATTGACGAAGAATCCTATTTCTTATTCATTTCGAATACTATATCTTCCATTGAGATACCTTCGCAAGGTTTTCCATTGAGTTTAGCACTTTCAACTATCAGTTTGAATTTCAGTGTCTTGTCTTGATAGGTGAATACTCCTTTGTCCGTAGCAGAAATCGTTGCTTCTATTTCCATAACATCCGGTTGGCCTTCTTCTTTAGAAGGAATTTCGATTGTAAATTTCAGAGGTTTAGGATCTAAAGTCTGCAATATTTGCGTGTAACCTTCATTGAATGCCGGTTTGTAACCTACTTTATAACTGATATCACCTGCGAGTTCAATGATTTCGGGTGCTTTCTCTTCTCCCACAATGTTGGTTATCAAGACATCAGTCGGGAATTTTCCGAAGTAGATTGTATCTTCTTTGAGCGTGGTTTCCACTTCTATTTGGGGAATTGGGGTTGGCGAAGTGCTCGATTCAATGAATGTAATGTTTGCTTTACCCGCATAGCTACCTTCTACATCCTTTACGGATATCACTTCGGGCGTATTTCCGTCGTTACTGCAGGCAGTAAATGTCGTTATGCCGAATGTCAATGTCAGGGCGGCGATAGCAGTTTTGCTATAATTGGTTACTCTCAGGAGATGGTTTACCCTTATGCTTTTCGAGTTATTTACGATTTTCATTTAGATAAAAATTAGATTATTATTTCAATAAATTAAGGTGTACGTACGATTATATAAATGTTGGCTTTGAAGAAATACTGCACCTTATCGGCTAAAAAACTTATCTGCCTCTTCTCTGTTTCGGAGTTTTTCTATATTTTCGCCGTATTAATAATGTGCCGATTATCATTTGGTGTGGTTTCGTAAAATACAACGTAGCCAATCGGCACATTAGCATATTATTCAATTGGTATATTATTATGAACTTTACCACCCTCGTTGAATTACCCAAAGGATTGCCACCTATCACTCATGCCCGGCAATTATTACTGTTAGGGTCCTGTTTTGCAGAGAATATCGGCAGTCTGCTGAAAGATAATTTCTTTCGTTGTGATATCAACCCTTTTGGGATACTATATAACCCGTTATCTGTCTCGGAGGCATTAAGACAAATACTTTCGGGAAAAACATATACGACTTCCGATTTATTTTTCTTTCGCGACTGTTGGCATAGTGCGATGCATCACGGAGCATTTTCGGCGGCATTGCCGAATGATGTATTACAGAATATCAATACGCGCTTGCAACAGGCTCATGCCCGAATAAAGGATGTCGATTGGCTGCTGCTCACCTGGGGAACAGCCTGGGTGTATGAACAGGGAGAAAATAAACGCATTGTATCAAACTGCCATAAACAGCCGGAAAAGTTATTTGTACGCCGAAAGCTTACAGTTGAAGAGATCGTGAAGGAATATACATGCCTGCTTCGTGAACTTCGGGAACAGAATCCCGGCTTGAAAGTACTTCTTACTGTTAGTCCCATCCGGCATATACGCGATGGCATGCATGCCAATCAGATTAGTAAAGCCACCCTGTTGCTGGCTACCGAACAACTACAAACTCTTTTCCCTGAATTCGTTTTCTATTTTCCTTCTTATGAGATTGTACTTGATGAGCTTCGCGACTATCGTTTTTATGCCGATGACATGTTGCATCCGTCTCCCGTGGCTATCCGTTATTTGTGGGAACGTTTTTCCGAAGCTTTCTTCTCTGATGAAACAAAAAAGATTATGGAAGAATGTGAAAGTATCCGCAAGGCGCAGGCACACCGCCCCTTTCATCCGGGCTCAGAGGAACATAAAAGATTTTTAGGACAAATTGTGTTAAAAATAGAACGACTTAACCGAAAATACCCGTACTTAGAGTTTGAATAATGTAGAAATAATATGCCAATGTGCCAATATGCCAATTGGCTGCGCTATATTTTCCGAAGATATGCCGAATGGTACATTGGCATATTTGCACATTATTAAATTGAATAATTATTATGTTGTATACGATTGAAACTATAACCGAATGTATAGGTGCTCGCAGGGTGGGTACCCATGAAGCAACTATTGACTGGCTGTTGACTGACAGTCGTTCTCTCAGCTTCCCCGAAGAAACTCTTTTTTTTGCCCTGACTACCAAACGAAATAAAGGAGCACGTTATATTCCTGAGCTTTATGAACGTGGTGTACGAAATTTTGTTGTCACTCAGGAAGAGTTTAATGAATTGACAGTTGACAATGGACAATTGACAATTGCTATGCAGCATGCAGGCAGCGCAGCAACTGTCAATTGTCAACTGTCAACTGTCAATTTTCTAATCGTCGGTAATCCTCTGAAGGCTCTTCAGAAGTTGGCGGAACTACATCGTGAACGATTTCAGATACCGGTTATCGGCATTACCGGAAGTAATGGAAAAACGATTGTAAAGGAGTGGTTGCATCAATTGTTGAGTCCGGATCGGGTGATTGTACGTTCGCCTCGTAGTTATAATTCTCAGATCGGCGTTCCTCTCTCTGTATGGCAGATGAATGAAGAAGCTGAATTGGCAATTTTTGAGGCTGGTATCTCTGAGATGGGAGAGATGCGTGCTTTACAGAATATGATAAAGCCAACTATTGGCATCCTGACTAATATTGGCGGGGCACATCAGGAGAACTTCTTTTCTTTGCAGGAGAAGTGTATGGAAAAACTGAGTCTTTTTAAAAATTGCGATGTCGTAATTTACAATGCCGACAATGAGTTGATAAGCAATTGTGTGAGTAAGTCAATGCTCACTGCCCGTGAGATAGCATGGAGCTGCCGGGATGCAGAACGTCCTTTGTATATAAGCAGGGTGGTAAAAAAGGAAGATCATACGGTTATTTCTTATCGTTATCTGGAGATGGACAATACCTTCTGTATTCCTTTTATTGATGATGCTTCTATTGAAAACTCACTGAATTGCCTTGCTGCCTGTCTTTATCTGATGATGCCTGCCGATCAGATCACAGAACGAATGGTGCGGCTCGAACCTGTGGCCATGCGTCTTGAAGTGAAGGAAGGAAAACATGGATGTGTACTTATCAATGATAGTTATAATTCCGATCTGGCATCGCTTGATATTGCTCTTGACTTTCTCGTAAGGCGCTCTGAAGTAAAAGGAAAAGGGATGAAACGTACACTCATCCTGTCGGATATATTAGAGACCGGACAGAGTACCACGACTCTTTATCGTAAGGTAGCCCAATTGGTACAAAGTCGTGGCATTGACAAAATAATAGGTGTGGGACCGGAGATATTTTCCAGTGCTGCCCGTTTTGAGATAGAGAAGTACTTCTTCCATACTACGGAAGAGTTGATGGAGTCGGATGTGTTTCAAAATCTGCATGATGAGGTGATATTGATTAAAGGTTCCCGTGCATTCAATTTTGATCTTGTTTCTGACAGGTTGGAGTTGAAAGTACACGAAACAATACTGGAGGTAAATCTGGGGGCTATGGTGGCCAATCTGAATCATTATCGCTCTATGCTTCAGCCTGCAACAAAAATGGTATGTATGGTTAAGGCTTCGGCCTATGGAGCCGGTTCTTATGAGATAGCCAAAACATTGCAGGAACACCAGGTGGATTACTTGGCCGTGGCCGTGGCCGATGAAGGTGCGGAACTGCGTAAAGCGGGTATTACTTCTTCTATTATGATTATGGATCCGGAATTGACTGCATTCAAGACAATGTTTGATTACAAGCTCGAGCCTGAAGTTTATAACTTCCACTTGCTCGATGCGCTGGTAAAAGCGGCGGAGAAAGAAGGCATTACAAACTTCCCGGTACATATCAAACTTGATACGGGCATGCATCGTTTGGGTTTCTCCGAAGAAGAAGTGCCTGTGCTGATACGTCGGTTGAAGAATCAGAATGCACTGATTCCGCGTTCGGTATTCTCCCATTTTGTAGGGAGTGATTCTCCTCAGTTCGATGTTTTTACACGTGGTCAGATTGAGATATTCGAACGGGCTTCCAAAGAGCTGCAGGCTGCTTTTCCGCATAAAATCCTGAGGCATATCTGTAATACGGCAGGAATAGAACGTTTTCCTGATGCACAATTTGATATGGTTCGGTTGGGTATAGGACTTTATGGAGTCAGCCCGATTGATAACTCTATTATAAATAATGTCAGTACGCTTAAAACTACTATTCTGCAGATACGGGATGTGCCCGCAGAAGATACGGTGGGATATAGCCGGAAAGGACATCTGACCCGGGCTTCGCGTATTGCTGCTATTCCGATTGGTTATGCAGACGGGTTGAACCGTCATTTAGGGTGTGGACATGCTTATTGTATGGTGAATGGGAAGAAAGCGCCTTATGTGGGTAATATTTGCATGGATGTCTGTATGATTGATGTAACTGATATCGATTGCCAGGAGGGCGATGCAGCCATAATCTTTGGTGATGAACTGCCTATAACTGTGCTTTCGGATACATTGGATACTATTCCTTATGAAATCTTCACAAGCATCTCTACGCGGGTGAAGAGGGTGTATTATCAGGAATAAGAAATGGAGAAGGGAGAATGGAGAAGTGCCATGCGGCCTAATAGCGCAGTCTCTTTCCTTCTCCCCTCTCCATTCTCCCTTCTCCATTTCCTTTAACTCCATAAAGGAGTTAAAGGTTTTGTCCTCTGTGGTGAAATCACTATATTTGTCCCGAAAAACTTATATATACTATATATCTTATGATAAACTTGTTATTATTAGGCTTCCTGCCCAGTGGTTCCGAATGGATTATTATTGCACTTGTAATTCTGTTACTTTTTGGTGGAAAGAAAATTCCCGAGCTGATGCGTGGCCTTGGTAAAGGTGTGAAAAGCTTCAAAGACGGTGTGAATGAAGCGAAAGATGAAATCAATAAAGCGAAGGACGAGATTGACGAACCGGCTAAAACAACGGACAAGGATAAGAAATAACCATGGCTGAAATGACTTTCTGGGACCATCTGGATGAACTGCGCCGGGTGTTGTTTCGTGTCATTGGAGTCTGGTTTGTGTTGGCGGTGGGATATTTCATCGCTATGCCTTATTTATTTGACAGCGTGGTGCTGGCTCCTTGCCACAATGACTTCGTGTTCTATGATCTGTTGAGGTATATTGGTGAGAAGTTTGACCTGACGGATGACTTTTTTACGCAGGAATTCCAAGTAAAGCTGGTAAATATCAATTTGGCAGCTCCTTTCTTTATACATATGTCTACCGCTTTTTGGATGTCGGTAGTGACTGCTATGCCCTATATTTTCTTTGAAATATGGCGTTTTATCAATCCGGCACTTTATCCTAAAGAGA
>OGZT01000932.1_pt1 | contig 22053 bp, 14 predicted proteins | sample 1576891 | NCBI WGS metagenome assembly OGZT01 (sample SAMEA3541521, study PRJEB24748) | human gut metagenome | biome: human gut; feature: human-associated habitat; material: faeces | place: China | collected 2012 | reverse complement strand
TCCTGCTCATGCGGGGACGGATGGATCTCATCGACTTGACCACACCGTACAGCCGGCACAAGAAAAAACGGAAGCAACCGCCCCCCGGCGCACGTCATTCGACGCCGTGGACGGGCCGAAATTCCTCCAGCCGCCAGCACCGCGTTACCCACGGCTGGCGCAACGCAAAGGTATCGAGGGGCAGGTGCTCATGGAATTGATGATTGACTCGGAGGGGCGTTTGATGAGTGCGTCCATAAAAAAAAGCGGCGGGAACGGATTCGATGAAGCGGCCCTTGAAGCCGTCCGGAAGGCCATTTTCCGCCCCGCGACCCATAACGGACGCCCGGCAACCTGTATCGTCCTCCTTCCCATCCACTTCACGCTGAGGAATGCCTCATGAATTTTCTCGTGTCCTTTGCCGATTTCTTTGCCAAAGGCGGCCCGCTCATGTGGCCCATTCTCCTGTGTTCCGTACTCGCTCTCGCCATAGTCCTGTTCAAGACGCTGGAATATACAACAGCCCTGCATACGCTCGGAAAAATCAAACGGGGCGACTCCATTCCCCCACCTTGGTTTTTGGCACCCATCTGCGAACGACTTGGGACAGCCGACGAAGAAACCTTATCCCTCACAGCGAACAGGCAGGTCAGGAAGCTGGAGCGGGGGCTTGGCGTCCTGGAGTTGATCACGACGATCGCACCCATTCTGGGGCTTACCGGCACAGTGACAGGAATGATCAGCACATTTCAGGCAATAGGGGAACACGGATCACGGGTGGATCCTTCCGTGCTCGCCGGGGGTATATGGGAAGCCCTGATCACGACGGCTGCCGGATTGCTGGTCGCCCTTCCCGCGCATGTCGCCTATCATTTCCTTGAGAACCGTCTGTCTGAACTTATCCAGACCGTTCAAGAAATCGTTGACGTTCGCCGCATCGCCTCCTGTGGGATATCCCATGGAAATTAAACGACGCACACGGGCACGCAACAACATGAGCATTACACCGCTTGTCGATGTGGTGTTCCTCTTGTTGCTGTTTTTTGCTCTCACTCTCCATTTTTCTCCTGAAGAGGCCATCTCCGTAGAACTGCCGACTTCTTCATCGGTAAAACAACAAGCGGAAACGGAGATTATCCTGACAGTCCCCCCAGAAGGGATGATCCGTCTGAATGGAAAAGATGTCCCATCACAATCTCTGGAAACGGAACTCGTCAGCCTGCGGAAGATTGATGAAAAACAAGCCGTACAGGTACGCGCAGATCAAGAGGTAGAAGTCGGTAAACTTGTGGCAATCATCGATGCAATCCGCAACGCCGGATTTCAGCATTTTGATCTGATGACGCAACAAGTTAACCGCAAATAATAATGGACTCTTTTTGATCTTCATTCTATCTTTGGTCTTTGCAGGAGTAAACATTTTCGCACTCGATGGCGTCAAGTTGTCGCAGCAACCGCAGCCGGAATGAATGGACACATTTCCAAGCCCATCGACACCACATTGCTATACCAGACACTCGCCGAGCACCTGTAGAGAGAGCTAATTCCTCATAAACAAGAAAGCTCCTCCATCCAAACGGGTAACCGCTTCCGCCTATTCCTCGATCCCTTCCGAAAACAAACAGCCTCGCATGGCAAAACGCCATACGGGACTGTTTCCTCATCCGGATGCCTGATTCCGAAACAAGATGGGGCCTACCACCCAAAATGAAACGAAGGCTGTCCCCACTGTCGGCTGAGAACCTGTAACAGGCAGCAGGCTACACGGGAAAATGCCGCCCCAATGAAATGCTTCAAACACATTTGCCGTCATTCTCTATGAGTAAGCTTACTTTATCCAGTGAGCCAATACCTGATAAAGAAGATTGATGTTCAGAGGTTTTGCTACGTGGGCATTCATACCCGCGTCCTGGGCTCGCTGAATATCTTCGGCAAAGGCGTCCGCGGTCATTGCGATGATAGGAATGCTTTCAGCATCTTTTCTTGGAAGTTTTCGGATACTCCGGGCGGCTTCATACCCGTTCATAACCGGCATCTGAATATCCATAAGGATGGCGTCATAATAATTTTCGGCGCTCGCCTGCATCTTTTCAACAGCGATTTTTCCGTTCATGGCCTCTTCTGTGGAGGCTCCCGCCATTGCGAGCACTTCTCTGGCAATTTCGGCATTCAGTTCGTTATCTTCCACAAGCAAAATACGTTTGCCTGACAGATCGGCAGTTGCGGAGTCACATCCGTGAGCCATATCCTTACCGGACTGCGGGATGACGAACTGTTCCAGAACATACAATAAACGGGATCGGAACAGCGGCTTTGCGATAAATTCACTGACACCGGCCTGACGGGCCTCCTGCTCTATCTCAGACCAGTCATACGCGGAAAGGATGATGACGGGCACCGTTGGCCCCCATTGGGAACGGATGCGCTTTGTGACTTCAACGCCATCCATGCCGGGCATTTTCCAGTCGACGATAATCGCAAAGTAATCCTGTCCCCGTTCGCGCGCTGAATTGATCCGCTCGATCCCTTCTTTCCCGTTCAATACCCACTCGCTCCGCATCCCGGCATCATTCAGGATAAGGCAAACGCTCTCGCAGGCGGCCTGATCGTCGTCCATGATGAGGATGGGGAGCCCCTTCAGTTCCTGGATCACATCCTTATTCTTTATCTGCTTTTTCAGATGGAGAATGACCGTAAATGTTGTCCCCTTGCCCCATTCGCTGGAGACATTGATCTCACCGCCGAGTATATTCACGATGTTGCGGGTAATCGCCATGCCGAGCCCAGTCCCGGGGATTTTCTCCTGTCTGGCTTCATCGGCACGCTCAAAGGGTAAAAACAAACGCTCCAGAAATTCAGGAGTCATACCCATTCCGTTGTCTTTGAAGGCAAACTGGAATGTACTATACGGCTGGGACTCGTCATGGATTTCCAATATGCTGAAATCAATAGTCCCGCCCTCAGGTGTATATTTGATGGCATTGGACATCAGGTTGGTGAAGATTTGTTGCAGGCGTAGAGGATCTCCAATGATGTCTTCGTGGACAACATCCTTAAGATGAACATGCAACGTATGTTTCTTTTGTTTTAAAAGCGGTTGCAGCGCCAAGAGAACATTTTCCACCAGTTCAGCAAGGTTGAACTCGCTTTCGCTCACTGAGAGCTTGCCGCTTTCTATCTTGGACATGTCAAGCACTTCATTAATGAGATCAAGCAACAGGTTGGATGATTTGGTGATTTTATTCAGGCACTCCAACATGCTTTCCGCATTATGCACATTCGCTTTGGCGATTTCCGTCATGCCGACGATACCGTTCATGGGAGTGCGGATATCGTGTGACATGCTGGACAAAAATTCACTTTTGGCCTGGTTCGCCTGATTTGCACTTTCGCAGGCATCCTTCAAAGCCTGCGTATATAAGCTTTCCTTCAGTCGCGCCTCCGTGACATCCTTGGCGATGAGAAGCCCAAGCACATTTCCGGTCCGTTCATCTTTGGTCAGGATAATATTCTGCTTGATGAACATAGGATGTTTCCCATCGGAAACGAGCCTATATTCCAGATCGTCTTCCATTTTTCCCTTCTCGAACAATTCGTGAAAACGCTCCGGGGCCATTTTTTCAAGGACAAGCTGCCGATCCTCAGGGACTACGCTTTCCTCCACCCAACATTGGATAAAAGCATTGAAAGGCACAGGGGATGAAGAAAAATGCGATAAGGCCGCATTCAACATACCGTTGGAACAGAGGATGGATTCTATCCGGTCACGGCTCACATCAAAAGAGAACGCAATATCAGCATTGGAAACAATAGCCTGTTTATATTGCGCTTCATTATCGTACTGTTCTCTCGTACGCAAATAAATACTCACTACGAATAAAAGGCAGATGAGAGAAACACCGCACAGTATGAATGCTTTTTTTAAAATGCTATCCGCATCCTGAAGTATCACATTATTGGGAATGATGGAAACAAAATACCAATTCTGGAAATGCAAAGGAGTATAACAGAGAACTTCTTTCCCTCGCTCTCCATGAAAAAGCATCGCTCCTGTTTTTCCTTCCTTCATTTTCTGGCTTAATCCATCGAGATCATTTTCCGCATGAGAACGGAACAGATCATAAATATTGACAAAGCTTTTATTGCTAGCTGGATGGAGGGAACGGAGGATAATGTCCCCCGATTCGTTGACGGCATAGCAAAACCCCGCATTATTATAAAAAGCGGGTGAATACTTATTATAGAAGTCCTCAATGGGGGTACTTTTCAGAATAAGCGCACGCTGCCCATCTTGAAGCATGATGGAGACGTACGCGCTCAGGACGCGCCTTCCCGTCATGGGGTTGATATAGGGACCTACGATGCCGCTTGTCGTAGATGGATCATCCAGCACAGTTTTGACTTCTTCAGGCAACCCTTTGACATCAGGCCTACACCAAGTTCCATCTTGAGTCACAAACTGAATGGGGTAACCTGAATAAGAAAATTGCTGGAGTTTGTTACAAAGAGTTTCCGTACCTTTTGATTTGAATACATCTATTTCCTGCGCCAGTGTAAAAAGGATTTCCTTGTCCCGCTTCAGAGCCCTTTCCAGCCCGTTGGCTCCTTGCTGCGTTGTTTCGATAAGGTTCCTGACCGCATTGTTCCATAAGGCTTCCTGCACGGTTCGGATGAAAGACAATGCGAAAAAGACCATTAACAAGGTCGATATGATTATCGCCCCCATTACGTAACCATTTTTTCTGATTGTTCGGAGAGGAAATTTCACAAGTTACCTCCCGATATGGCATCCGAAACGGCGTCATCGAGATATCCGAGCGCCTGTTCCGTTGTCGCCCCTTTCAAAATACTGAGGGAGGCCAAGCGGGATATCTCCCAGAGGGGAAACGCAAAACGGCTATCCGCACCGACGATAACCCGCCCGCTTCGGAGATTTTCTCCGATGGCTTGTAGCAAGGGGTCTTCCAGAGAAACGCTTTTCAGCGGGCTAAAAGACGCCTGACCGGCACAAAAACGGTTGATGGACTCTGAGCGGATCAAATAACGCAAGAAACTCTTGGCTTCGGGGAGATGTTTTCCATGCGCATTGAGTGCAAGCCGGGTATCGATATTGACGACAAGAGCCGTCCCGTCTTCCAGAACAGGATAAGGGACTATCGTATACTGAAAACTGACCAGCTTTTTCAGCCGGACAGAGGCCCACACGCCAGTGAGCATGAACGGGGACTCACCTTGAGCGAAGTCTATGAGATCATCTTTAGTCTTTTCCGTGGCCAGCGCGCGTTCGCGATCTATGTAGCCATGTTCACAAAGGTATTCCAGTAATTCAAATCCACTGCGCAAATACGTACTCAAGGGAAACTTGCCCGTATTGATTTCGGAAAAAGAGGCTTCACCGGACTGATAGAGAGCGGGCATTCCCCGTGCCATAACAAGCGTTTTCAATGAAATGTCATTATTTGCGATAATAGGGGTAATGCCCGCTTCACTGAATACCTTACAGGCGTCAAGGAACTCCGTTATATTATTCGGAACTGAAATCTGATATTTTTTCAATAGATCCAAATTACAATAAAGCCCAAATGCGGAGACGCTTGTAGGCAAAGCAAAAACGGAGCCGTCTTTTTCCCGTATCTGCGACAACGTTAAAGCTGAATACTCATTGATTTCATTTAGTTCAGAAAGATCAACAAGGTTTCCTCCCTGCGATAGTGCGAGAAGGGTATCCTGATTTATCATAAAGAGGTCGTCGCCATTCTCCGTCTGCATCCGCCTTTCCAAGACAGGAAAATACGCTCTACCCTTGATACCTTCATAAAGAACATTGACGGTCTTATTCTGATTCATGAATTCAGTGATAAGTTGCTCAATAGTACGGACATTGTCCGTTTCCCATTTAAATCCGAAAAAAGTGAGTTGAATATTGTTTTTGCTGTCAATATATTCATAACTGACAGGATGATACTGCTGAGGAAAAAAGACTGCCCCAAAAAGGGTAATGATGGTTACAAGAAAAGAAAAAAGAAGAAAAAATTTTTTCATAAAATACTCGGCACATAAAAGGAGTAACAGACAATATTTATTTTTTTAGTATTATGTTTATAGATATATAAACAACACTTTTTCAAAGACAAGCTTTCATCAAAATATTTTTTAATATTTTACAAATTCATTTTTTTGTCAACTGCGAATACAAATAAATTACATTGTCCAATAGTCTATCACCAGACATGAAAATGATATATTATGGAAGTATATGATATTGCAGCATCATATTTTATATTGCTATTCTATATGGTTATTACTCTATTGTTTTTGCAATACATTGCAAAAAGGCAAACGGCAGATCAGGACACACTAAGCCTGATAGAATCATTAGCAAATATCACATAAAGCTTTTATTCAGACATAAACGCCATTACGGCATTCTTATTTATAATCAAAATTTAAACTATTTGAACATACAAAATATTTTTATATACAATAATAGTATATATAAGTCAATATAAAGAATATTTTTTTTGGATGATCACCCCTATATTACAGTTATATTGTATACCAGTATGTTCTCATTTTAATTTATAACAATGAAATATACGTTTCTGAAGGTCGAGTTCTAAAAAAACACTTAGCCCATCAATGCCTTCATATCGTTTGCAATCTCTTAGAAGACAGTTCTAGAGAACTGTTATTCGCTGATTATCGTCAATACACAGAGTGCGGGTGCTAGTGTAGTGCTCCAGAACGCGGGCGCGCAGGACAATAACAGGTTTGTGAGCATAAAACATCGAAGGCGTTCGGTGTTCATTCTCTGCGGAGAATTTAGTAAGGCCCCCTTGGCCCGAAAGACAGCTTCGAGGCAACGGGTACGTTGGACTTCTCTATCAAGATGGTAGGATCCGACGCAGACCTCCTGAGTGGAGGTATCAAGCATAACCGCTCTCCTTATCGGTATTTGTTTCTAGGGAAAAATTATTTTATCTATTTAATATATTAAATTTATTATTTTTTGTTTATCACATACTGTTATATGCCTTCCAAAAACCAAAACAAGCTTCCCTCATGTGCCGATTAAAAAGTTGCCCGCCAATGAGACCTTTGGTGAGTTTTCCCACTTCTTGTGATACGTATCTATCCCCGTCGGCCCCCAAAAGGCACCGTTTAGGAAGGAGACTCTGGAAAATGGTCGCTCGCCCGTCGAGGTCGCACATGTATTCCTACTGGAACCTCGCCAGAGCCGCGATGGAGAAGACCAAGACGTATTGGTATCTGCCGTCCGGCCATCTAGGAGACTATCAACCCGCGTACGGATAAGCGCCGTGTGGTGGAAGCCTTCCCCAACGCCATTGTCACCCGCACCCGCGACAACGGCTCTTCCGTACATTTCCCCGTGGCCGACAACTTCAATACGCTGGTCGGTTCACCGTCCTACTGCATTGTTTTTCCAAATATTCCCTGACCAACCCACTGCCGTGGACATACCTTAACCTGATACTCGAGAAAAACGGAGAGGGGCATTTCCAGCCTCACCTCGCGCAGGCGCAACCATGCTGCCACGCTCTACGAATACGCCGCCGAGGCGGCCAACTAGTTCGCGCAGAGGCTCCCGGTGATGGAAACGTCCGTGTTCACGCCGGAACAGGTGGAGAAACTCCTCAAGGAGATACACCGTACCTACAGTGAAGAGAGCGGCGAGGTACGGTAGCACAGGCTGTTGTTGTCTTTCCCGGCTCAACGGTGCCAGAATAGGATGGAACGGCGTCCTCCGTGCTCCACGCCACATGGGATCTGATAGTCCCGGGGCCGCCAGTTGTGAGGAAGCGTGATCTCCATGCCCTACTCCCCACTCACCCTGAGGATACGCACGGTCAGCACGCCGCCGTCCGGCTGTGCGTCCACGTCGCGGATGCCCCACGCTTGCGTTCGCCTCCTGACGGAGCTTGAGCGTCTCGGCGGTGATTTTGGCGAGCTTGGCCTTATCGAAATCGTTCTTCGCAATGGTCGTTATGACCAGCGCCCACGGTGTTTTCCACTCCTCGCGGTGCTGGATGATGCCCCCGGCTTTCTCGTCGGCGGCGGAAGCAATGGCAGCGGCTTTTTTCAGGATCAACGGTGGTGACAATGTCGTTGACTTTTACATCAACAGCACAATCAACGGCACACGTAACATCTTAAGCCCAAGCTTTTTTCACCCGGCGGCTGATGGTGGCCTTGTCGACGCCGTCTTGTCGGAGAGCTTGCCCATGCTGGCACCGACTTCATACTACGCCCGGATGTTTTCCCAGTCGTACCGCTGTTTCCGCATGTTCACCCCATAATCCATCTCGAAAGGACGTTTCCGACCGCAGCCGCCACAGCCACAAGCATGGTCATCCCCCGGTCCGGTGGTTCTCGGAGGCTTCAAGCGCGGCAACACGGGTTTCGAGCATGGCCATACGTTTGCCGTGATCTCGTAGGATTGAGATGAACATCGTCGATGCGCTCGTGCTTCTGACGGGTCTTCTCGGCGCCATGCGTACCTTCTTCCTGCGTTACGTTACCCTCTTCTGGACATCATTCATCGGAATAAGCATGTGCGGCTTCCCTTCCTCCTCCATCTTCACGTTCCAATCCTTCAGTATATTCCACGCACGCACCATTTCCGCACTGTCTCTGGTGTCCACGCCTTGACCATAATGATCGCAATCTCGTCGGCCTTGTCGATCCGCACGCTGTCGGAATGCATTGACGCTGTGTAGGTGTCGTGGCTTCTGGTTGCGGAAACCGGCTGGAAACCGAGCAGCCGGCGAAAACTTTGTCGGAGGACAGCCTGCGCCCCTGTTCGCCCGACTCATTGATGTCCCTCCCCTTCAAGGTCTTCTGGACGCCATGCCTTCATGCCGTTGCTGACTGCGGTGGGCACAACTTCCTCCACGGCCCGCCAGTAATTGTCCGCGCGCATGGCCTCCATGACCTTGGAAGGCCGCTCCACAAACATATCCCACGGGATACCGATGAGGTCGCCGATCCCTTCCGTCAGCATTTCCTTGGGTGTGCCGCCCTACTGTCCTTTTGTTCCGCCAACGGTTCCAGCCCGGCCTGCGCACTCCGGCACGCCGCGATCACATCCCCAAGCCCGGAACGGATTTCCCGCGCCGTGCGGGGATAGGGGATCTGCGCTTCAGCGACGATCCTTTGCACCTCGCTAAGGGCCGAACCAGCACGCGCCACCACCATCAGCACATCCGCACGCGTTGCGGCAGGTGTCATCGGAGTGTCCTCAGCTACAATCTACGCTTCAAGCCATGAACTTGCTTTGCTGAAAGCCTCGCTTGAAAAAAACGGTGTTCTTAAATCCTGTCTGGAGACTGCGGCCCTTCAGCATCGGGCGAACCGGACAAAAGGTTGAAGGAGCATCACTAAAGGTGGGGCGCTGGTCCCCACCTTAAAGAACACGCCCAGCAGACTATCCTCAATACGATGCTGGAGCTTCACAGTTCTTCCTCGGAATCGTACAACAGCGTGCCGCCCAAGTTGAAATTGACCTGACATATGTATTTCTTCGGTGCATTCATGCCGAAGCCTCCTTTTCAGGATCGTTTGAAAAATTCAGGAACTAAAAAAAGCAAATCAAAGAGTTGAAGAAATGGGAGGGGCATCTGGAAGAACTCGCCGTGCGGGAGAAGGCCCGTCCCATCCCTCAAAGTAAAGAATCCGATTCTTTAATAGGGGGAACGGGGTGATCTATGGTATAGGTGGGAATTGAATGAATTTCCTCTGCTCCTCCTTTGGAGGGGCTTTTTTTGCGCCAAAATTACCAAATAGAAAATATTTCTTAACTAGATATTTGTGTCTGGGGCTGGGAAAACAGAGAGTCCCACGGTGTCCCTGAACGATACCGTCCAATAATCACAGGAAATAACAAAATATTTCAGAGGAACTGAAATGCGTGAAATCCTCAAGCCCGTGAGCACCAGCTGGTGCTCAATGGAAACATGCCCACAAGACCCATCGCAGTCTCCGTGGGCAAGCCCTACCATCAGATCCTGATGCGCGAGATAAATCCCGATGATCTCGACGCAAAGCTCGGAATCGAAACCTTCATGGTCATCATTGACACTACGGGCGACTCCGTCCCACTCAACGTGATGGTGCAGAAGCTCGGCTACAGGCTTGTTCCCGTGGATTGACGAGCCTTGTATGCACGAGGCGGCGCACAACATTCGTCGCCTCAAACCATGCAACGGCCTGATGTACATGAATGTGCGCACCCACGCACGTCATATGATATTGCGTATATTATTTAAAGCCATTGGATTTTATTGTTCTATTTAGCGCATACAAAGGCTCAATACGATCCATATTGTGCTTAATTTAACGCATACTCTATAAAACGGGAACCAATTTGTGTATAATCGTTACTCAATTGACCAATTATTTTATTCAATATATATTCACATAAAATTCATAGGGCATTCTTCAAATTTCAAAAATATTTTTAGGGAGTGATCATGAATGAATTTTATCAAATTATTCAAGATTCTGTATCACGGAATCCCATCGGAGCGAAAGCTGTCGCTGTAAAAATCGGCAAACCGTACTCCACTATGATGAGGGAAGTGAACCCCAATGATAAAGGTGCAAAAGTAGGTGCCGATACTCTTATGGATATCGTAAGAGCAACTAAGGACATAAGCCCTCTTGCATTCATGGCGAAAGAGCTAGGGTACAGGCTTGTACCTGTCTCAAAAGATGAAGGAGAGGAAGGTTCGGCTACATTATGATATAACCATACATATTATTAGCATAAAAATATAGCGACAAGCTACCGACAAACGGGTAGCTGTTTTTTTGCAAAGGCGGTTCTCCGGAGCCGTCTTTTTTCATGCCCAAGGCACGGCTCAATGGTGTCAACCTCAACTTTTACAGGCTGACAAGAACTCAAAAAAGAATCAAACTCCCTTTCGGGATTTGAGGTTTCGCGCCCAGCTCGAAAACGACATCGCAAGCGCGACGGGATTCTATCCCGCCCCCTCCCCCCGGCGGCGAAGTCTGCATGGGCAGATGGCGCGGCATCAGGAGCGGGTTCGTCAGAGAGGCTCCAACCGGTGACAACTTGTCACCGGTTGTCGTTGGCTTTTTTCGTACGATAATCGTAAAATAAAAAATGAATAATGAATTTCGTATAGTTTGATTTAGAAAAAAACACGAAAATGGTATCCATCTCAGTAGCAATAAGTAGAGCCTGCCCCAAAAAAGAGTGAGCTGACAAAAAATAATATGAGACGGCAGGAGACTTCGTGAGACAAAAGAGGAGAAAAAAGTAAAGACTCCTGATATGTTATGGGTATTCAGGAGGTCTCATGAGATTCAAATATGCCGGAGAGGGAGGGATTCAGGTTTAATCACCCTAACTCACTAAACTTTACACCCGTATGATTGTGTTTGTTGCACAGACCGCATCCATAAAACGGAGGCTTGGCAAGCCATTGAACAACGGCTACGCAAGCTCAAAAAAACTCCTACGAACATGAGGAAGAGGAATACTCAAACGATGTCGGGTATGCCGCTAATGCCGCTGAGGATGCATCTGCAGCACACCGTAAGAGCGGGGAAAAAAGGTTTGATATGCTCCAGCTGACTTTCGGAAGAACAGGGTACACATAGGACACCTCCGGGCCTCCTGCATACCACCTTCTTTTCGTTTTTTGGAAATTGGGAAATAACGAGTTCTGCCCCGCACATCAGCACACTTCGTTCGTTGAAGCGGCCAACGCGGGCTTTTCCAACACTGTGAAGATCCCAGGCCGCGACAGCCTCAGCCTTGGCGATGTTGAGAGCTTCAACACGGACAAGGACATCTCCTTCTCCCTCAATGCCAGAAGCGAACTTTTCCGACGCGACGGGACGTCCATATACGGGAAACATTGCCGTGGAGTGGAAATTCTAAAAAACCCGGCATGAAAAAGATAAAGTCCCCTTCCTCACGGTTGGGGACTTTTCCTATGACAGACGGAAAAAGCTCTCACGGGCGCTTCGCCGTAATCCCGCCCGCTCCGCATGTACCCTCAAGAGGCCCAAGGGCGTGGTCTGGGACATGCCTGTCAATGACTCAAGAGCATCCGAAAACGCTCCGGACTTCTCTAAAAACGGAAACATATTCTGCCTCAGCGTTTCCCGCATGGAATGGAGAATTTACGCAGCTTGGCATAGAGCGTCGGGATTTTCATATGCAGCAAGGCCGCTGCTCCGTGTTCGCCGCGCACGCGCCCCCGCGTCATCGCCATGATCTTACGCAGGTACCGTTCTTCCAACTGTTCCAGTGTCGGCGTGTCCGCAAGGATGCCGCCGTCCCCCGCCTGACTGGAGAAAAATGGCTCCGTGTTCGCATGGTCGAAATGAAAATGCAACGACGCGCCCTGCTCGCACAGAATTACCGCCCGCTCGATGATGTTTTTCAATTCGCGCACGTTTCCCGGCCAGGAATAGTCCACTAACGCCTGTTTCTGCTCCGGCGACAGAGGAAAAATCGTTTTACCGTAACGCTGGCTGGAATGACGAATGAAAGCGTCGACAAGCGGCAAAATATCCTGCTTTCGTTCGCGCAGGGGCGGCAACAGCAACGGGACGACGGATATGCGGTACAGGAGATCCTGACGGAAACGCTTCTCACGGACTTCTTTCCATAAGTCCCGGTTGGTCGCGGCGATAAGCCGGAACCGGGACTTGATTTCCGCCGTTCCGCCGACGCGCATGAACCGCTGTTCCTGAAGCACCCGAAGGAGCTTTGTCTGGATGAGCGGCGACATTTCCCCTATTTCGTCGATAAACAGCGTCCCCTGATCCGCCATCTCGAACAAGCCGATTTTTTGATTAGACGCTCCGGTAAACGCGCCCCGCTCGTGTCCGAAAAATTCGCTTTCAAAGAGCGATTCAACCATGCTCGCGGGGTGGACGGCTATGAACGGCCCCTGACGCCCACTGAGGCGGTGGATATGCCGGGCCATGATCTCCTTGCCGACTCCGGTTTCTCCCCAGAGCAGGACGGGGACATCCGTTACGGCGGCATATTTAGCTTCACTGAGAAGGGTGTTCAGCCCGGCCCCCAGCACCAAACACTCTCCCCTGTCCTCCTGCAAAAAGATGCTGCGCAGTTTATTCTGCTGCAATTCGTTTTCACGTTCCTTCAATCGCCGCACGAAGAGGGCCGAACGCAGTTCCGCAGTGAAAAGGCGGGCTGCGCACCGCAGTTCAAACAAGGAAAATTCGTCGGCCGGCAAAACGGAATAGGTGCTGCTCAAATAGAGAAGCCACGGAGGTTCCGTTCCGATGTCGATGCTGAGGCAAAAGCCGTATTGCTTATGGAAGTGCACCGGCGTCGTGGCGGAACGTTGCTGCGCGACTTGCACAAGCCATTGCATACAAGGCCGCATGTGCTCGCTTTTCAATTCAAGAGCAGACAGGTTGACGGCCTGGACAAACTGTAAAGGATTGTCCTCATCGACCATGCGGAAAAACGCGGCCCGTTCCACCCGGAAGCCGTCAATGGAGGCCCTGAGAAGCAGATGAAGCCTTTCCTCAAAGATTTCTCGCTGCGGCGCGGTGTTCAGCGCCTTATGGCACCGTTCGATGATGTATTTCTCTTCGGATTCGGCATCGGGAAGGGAGTATGTAAACAGGCTAAACGCAGCCGGAGGCACGTTCAGGCAGGCGAGTGAGGCTTGATGGTAGGACGTTGAAGCATCAAGAGGCTTCCCGGTGGCTTTGCAGACGATGTTGCGGAGCGATCGGGCCTCCTCCATGCTGCCGCACAGTTCGCAGGTATTGGCCAGCTCGTGCGCGGTGAGGGTCAGTTCATGCATATCCCGCGTCGTGAGGATAAGCTCGAAACTTTGGCGCAACAGCTCAAGCTGCTTCTGTGGCTCCTCTCCCCTATCGCGCAGCAGCAGTGCCTGAACACGCATGGCGGAGCCCTTGAGATGCACATTAGCCCCTAGGAGCAGGTGGCCCAACGTAGGCTCCAGCTCATAGTGCGGGATGGGCGCGTAGCCGTTGTGCGCAAACACATAGAGCATGTCGAGGACTAGCGGATCCTTGAAGGTCGCGGGCCTGATGTCATGGGTGATCGCCCTGCGGGTTTCATCATTCAGGACGGCATAGGCGCGCTCGATGTCGCCCGCCAAAAAATGGTACAACGCATGTGCCCGCGTCGTCAGCGAGTTAACCACGGTATGCTGCGTATATAGCGGGGAAACGCGAAGCCGATTGATAAACTCCAGCGCCTTGCCGCTATCCCCTTTGCGCAGCAGCAGGAAACACGTGTTGACTTCATACAGGGTCGCCGAAAGGATATCGTCGGTCAACGTCGCCGTGCGCCGAAGAAACTCGATGCAGCCAAGCGCAAAATGGAATTGCTGCAGATACCCTGCGGAAAAGAGCGTACAGACCGCCAGTGTATCGTAGAACCTTTTGTAATACCAAGGTGTTTCTTCGGAGCAACGGTTGAACCAATCGATGTTTTTCTTGAGATCCCCGCACAGATAGGCGAGCAACCCCTCAAACAGAGGAAGCACTTCCTGCGTGTCGCCGTCAAAATAGCTCCTGACCCGGCACAGGGCCTGCTGGAGATTCTGGGTAAGGCGCGTGGTGTTGCTTCCGATAAAGACATGCAGATACATGCGCGACAGCATCAGAAGCGCTAAAAACCGCTTGTTACCGTTTTTTCGGGCAAGGCCGTAGGCGAGAGCTGAAAGACGCAGTATTTTTTTGAGCAGTTCCGTGGAATTGAAGCTGAGCCCCTGTACCGCAAAGACAAGATTCAGGAACTTGCCGTCCAGGCCCGCCGTGCTGCCGTTGCGCCGTCCCCAGCGCAGGAGGAAAAGGACAGCCAGTTCGAGCAAGGGGAGAATGTTCCTGTCCCGTTCGGCGCATTGGCTGATCCGGCTCAGGACGGTTTCACAGTCGTTGAGGCTGGCTTGTTCATGGAGACAGATAAGGGCATATGCCTTTTCGTCGGGCCGAAAAAAATCCTTCAGCAAAGGAAGCTGGGAGCGTATGAATGCAGCGGTTTCATCGCCCGCCTTCCACGCGGTTCCGTGCGGGGAAGAAACGCGTTCCGCCAAGCCAAGACGCTCCAGCTCGCGCCACCGCTCATCGGATGCGGGCAGCACATTCCCCGTGAGCAGTGCGAGCTCTTCAATGAAGAGAGAACGCTCGGCAAGATGCAACGCCAAAACATGGGCTATCTGCTGTGAGGTCAACACGGATTTCCCCTTCATAACAGATAAGGATGGGGCCTGTTTTACTCAAGGCAAAAACGATATGTCATTCAGTGTACCTTGGCAACAAGCGTTCCGGACTCCGGATGAACGAAACGGAAACGAGGTGCGATAAAGACATTCCAGAGGAGTACGGTACGCCAAGAGGGAAAAACTGTCATTTTTGCATTGCACCACACGAAGTTGTGCTTCTCCATCACTATTCGATTATGCCTTTGTCGATACGTATCGGACGCGCCGCGCTTCTCCGGAGCACCTCTTGCCCATTGTATATGTTCCCCTTGCCGCCAAAGTGGGGGGACGGCAAAGGGAACGTGAGGGGGGTATGGAGCAAGGTGCCAAGGTGCCGAGGATACGGTTAGGCTTCCATGGCGCGGGCCCTGTTGTAATCCTTAACGTAGGTGAATCCCGCAACCAGCATGATCAAGCCGCCGATGACGAACACCAGCTGCATGTAGACAAGCGCCAGCTGAAGCCCGAGCGCATCGGAAAGCGCCCCGGCGAGCATGGGCCCGAAAAAGCCCAATCCCTGAAGCAGGGTCACATACGTCCCGTACGCAGTGGCCTTGTAGCGGGTGGGAACCAGTTCCTGCGTGGCGATGTGCACGCCGGTCACGGGGATGATGAACAGAAACATTCCGATCGCGCAGCAGGCGGCAATCTGATAGTAGAAGCCCGCCGCAAACACCGCAGCCAGAATGAGGAAACAGGGCACGCCGAGCCACGCCCGCGTGCGGCGGCTCCACAGGCCGAGGCGGTCTGAAAGCCAGCCGGAGAAGGGCGTGATCAAAAGGCCGGTAATCAGGTAAGCCGGCCCCATGTAGGCGCCCACTTCCGTGGACGTCCAGCCCATGATGCGGACCATGAACATGGGAATCCAAGAAATCATGCTGGTATAGCCCATGTTGGCGATGCCGACGCCGATGCCGAGCAATATCAGCGTCTTGTTCTGGAGCGTGAAAGCAAAGGCCTCCCGGACCTTCACATGCTCCCGTTTGCCGTCGGCGCTAGCCGCCGAAACGTGATTCTTGACGTTGGGCAGGAACAGAGACAGCGCGGTGAACAGCAGCGTCAGTCCCCCGACGGCAAGGAACGCGGAACGCCAGCCGTAATGCTGCGCCAGAACCCCGGCGATCGTGGTGCCGAGAGCCAGCCCCACGGACATGGCGGAATTATAGGCCCCGATGACCGAACCCCATCTAGAGCGGCGCGTCCAACTGGTCAGCATGGATACGGAAACGGGCGCATAGCTGGCATTGCCTATGCCGACCATGAACCGCCCGAGCACTATCAGGAAGAGGTGTGAGACGAGGCCGCACAGCGTGCAGCCCACGCCCCAAACGGCGGACATGAGATTCACGGCGTGCTTTTTCGAGCCCTTGTCCGCCAAAAAGGAGAAGGGCAACACAAACACGGTCATGCCTAACAATACGGCGGAACCGGCGACACCGACCTGCGAGTCAGAAAGTCCGAGATCCTTCTGCATGGCGGGGAAAACTGCGGTAATCCCCAGTCTCGCGGCGAAATCCAACAGGAAAAGCATGTAGAGCACACCAAAGCCGAAAAGGAACCATTTTTTCCCGACGGGAGACGTCGGATCATCGGAAGCGGCCAGCCCCTTTTCCGCAGAGGCGCCGGGCTGCCGGGCGGATGCGACGACGGATTCGGTTTGGCTTTTCATTTCTTCTTCACGGTCAAGAACAATTGAAGGCATGGGCATTCTCCGACGCGGGTACATAACCCGTTTGAAGTATGAGCGGAAGTTCTTTCCGGATGCTTTGCGGATGTCTGCGGAAGGGCTAAGCCTGATACACGATGCGTCCGCCACAGAGCGTCATGCGAACCTTCACCTGATTGATGGTCAAAGGATCGATGGCTTCAAGGTCGTCGGATAGCAGCACGAAGTCGGCCAGCCGTCCCGGCTCGATACGCCCGCGATCGTGCTCGCCCATACAGAACAGGGAGGCATAAACGGTGTAGGCCTTGATCGCTTCCCGGGGACTGATGCGCTGTTCCGCCCCCATGAGGCGACCGCTCGGGGAAATGCGGTTGACGGCGGCATGGATGGAATCAAGCGCCGTGACCGGCAGCACCGGGGTGTCCACGTGGAGAGCGAAGGGAAGGCCAATCCTGACGGCGGAACCAGCGGGATCGAGCCTGTTGGCGCGGCTGGGGCCAAGATAGGTGTCGTAGTGCCCGTCGCCCCACACTTCGATATGCCGGACAAAAAAAGTGGGGAGCGCATGGCAGGCCTTCATACGGCGGAGCTGTCCGTCCGAGGCCATCTGCGCATGAACAAAAATGTGATGCAAATCAGGGCGGGGCAAGGTCCGCTGCGCCCGCTCATAGGCTTGCAGGGTGGCTTCGATGGCGGCATCGCCGTTGGTGTGGACGGCTATCTGAATGCCCGCGGCATGATAGTGCATGACAAGGTTGCCGAGCTCTTCAGGCGTACAGACCAACTCGCTGCGGTAACCGGGGCGGGAGTGGTAATCTTCAAGCAAGGCTCCGGTGTAGCCTTGGATGGAACCGTCCGTAAAATACTTGACGCCGCCGAAACTCAGATACTCGGAAGGAAAACCCCACAGGCCGTAAGGCTCCAGCGCATCCAATACCGGGGGCATAAACTGTAGGTAGCCACGGGCATCAAGCGTCTTGTCCCTTGCAAGACTCAAGTAGGCCGCCATGTCCGTCTTGTAGGAACCGGAAAGCCCGATCCCGCCGTCCATGAAGGTCGTGAACCCTTGCGCGTTGTAGTCGCGGACGGCCCGCAGCATATTCTTCCGGGTTTCTTCAAATGACGTCGCCGGAAGTTTGGCAATCGCCTGATAAGAGGCGTTTTCTTCCAGAATTCCGTTGGGCCTGCCGTCGGCCCCAAGACAGACCGTCCCCCCGGCGACCCGCGTTTCCGCTGTGTAGCCGAGCTTTTCGATAGCCAACGAATTCAAATAGCAAAAATGGACGGAAAGATGTTTAACGAGAATCGGGCGTTCCGTGGATACGGCGTCCAGATCTTCACGGGTCAGATGACGTTTTTCGTCAATGCCCGTATCGTCGTATGCATAGCCGACAAGCCAGCGATCATGAGGCGTATTCCCAGCGGCTTCACGTAATACGTCGAGAACACGCGAAACAGTGCCCAGTCGGGAGCCACAATAGACCTGACTGAACGTATCCGCATACATGGACAGATGGCTATGCGTATCGATGAAGCCGGGATACAGCACGCCTCCGCCTAGATCGATTTTCTCGTATTCGCCACAGAGAGCCGCATAGCGCTCCATGTCTTCCAAACTTCCCATGGAATGTATGCGCTCTCCAATAACGCAGACAGCTTCTACAATCGGCATGGGATCATACAGGGTGACGATTTTCGCACCGGTGTACAACTTCAATTTTTCTGTGCAAAACACGTGTCATCTCCTTGGAGTAGGTCACTGAGGCCTGCCGCAACAATGTTTTCTCAGACAGTTAGGCAAGATGTTTGCCCCACAAGAAAGCGCGGGCCATTGCCAGCCTTGCCTCTGCAGAGATAAGCAAGAGCAATGCCAAGGATTTTGTGTTTTTAACACACTGTAATCATAGTCTTTTAAATACTGTACGTTTCCGTTCCCCCTCTTCGTCCAAAATACTATACATATTCTGTATCGTTTTTTTACCAATTATAGGATATTAAACAAATGCACGCTCTCCGGCGCGCGTAGCCGTTCGCGTCCATCCGCCCTATGGCATGGCGGCGGCCCTTGCCGGGAAAATGAACATCGGCGAAGTCGAAGCCGCCACCCTGCCGGACGGCGGGAAGGCCATAGTCAGCAATATCCCCTCCAACGTGATCGTGGCCTTCGATGTTTCTCCGGAGGGAGTCGTCTCACATTCACAGGAAGTTCTGGATACCGAAACCGGAAAGCTCGTCTCCACCCTGCACGCCTCCCGTGTAGGAGGATTCTCATGGGCCTGCCCCGGGGTCGACGGAGGCAGGGGGAAGCCAACCAGACTTTCCGGCTTTTCGGGATTCGACTATGTGCTCAACCCGGGGTTCAGCTCGAACCGGGGTTACATCCTTGAAGGCGCCGCGGACACGGCCAGACAGGAGCAGATGATCCTCGAATGCCTCGCGGCCACCGTAAAGGATGACAGAAAGGCCGAAAAATACCTCGCGGGATGGACTGGACACGCAGGCGCGTCTCGCGGCGCTGGAAGACGCCATTTTCGAGTCCACCGCCCGACAAGCCGAATTGACGGAACGGCTGCGCCGAAGCGAAGAAACCGCCTCCACGTCAAAGGCCCAATGCGAGTCCGCCATTCTGGAAGCCGCAGCGCAGAAGGAACGGCTTGCAGGGTTGATCGACGCGCTCGCCTCCTCTTTCCCTGCTTCATCCCGGAAGATGTGCAGCACCAGATGATGGAGGGGGACTTTTCCCGCGCCAAAATGATTTTCGAGCAGGCGTCCCGCGTGGACTTCTCGCAATATCCCATTGAGGAGCACAAACCCAAAACAATTTCTCCGGGTTCCCAGACGCAGGGACCTCCACTCTACGGATCAGGAGCTTTTGGGTTCATGATCGACATATGAAAAAAGTCCCCGCCACACGTTTGGGCGGGGACTTTTTTCAGCCGAGCATGTCTAGGAGCCATTCCCTTCCGAGCTGCGTCCATCGGCGGTGGTACACGATCTTGTCGTTTTCGAGGGTTTCCTGCTTGATGTGGACATAGCCATGCTCGGCATACTCGGCGTACAGGACATAGGTTCCGTTCTGCTTGAACTGGACATGCCGCTCGCACAGCAAGCGGTTCAGGGCCACGGCACTGCGCATCCCAAGCTCTTTGGCGATCTCCGTTGTCGTATACGTTTTTCGGACATGGGAAAGGATGGCCGCACGAGCCTCAGCCTGCACGCGGGCCTCGCGCTCTTCCTTCAACTGGGTCGCCAGCCTGATCAACACATCCGGGTTGAGCAAGGCTTCTTCCAGCTTTTTGGGCGTGAGGTAGCCGCCGTGCTTACGGATGGCGGGAAGCACTTCTTCCACAACCCAGTCTTGGAACCGTTCTACGCCGGGCAGATTTGAGCGCATGACGAGGCGGTACACATCAGATTCAGGGATAATATTGTAGGGCATGGCCCCCTGCGGTGAATTGCCGTAGCTGAATTTATTTATCTTTTTGCAGTGTGCGTTCACTGCATCGTTGGGGCGCTCATATCCCAACGCCTTTGCCACGTCACTCCCCACAAACCATGGCGCACCGTTGTGTTCCACAGCCCGAACTTTCCCGAATTCCCTGTTCTCAAAAATCTGAGGCATCTCCATGTACGAAACTCCTTTTGCAAAAGTTCCGTCCACACTATTGGCCTCCCCGTAAGGGCGCACGGAAAAGCCGTCCAGATATGCCATATTTACGGGAAAATGAAAAACTCTAGCCAAAAAATGAAAAAACTTAAAAAAGCATGGAAAAATGATTTCATTTTTCCCAAAAGGTTCACAAATAAAAAAAGCCCTCCCCTGCCATTTTTAGCAGAGGAGGACTTTTCAATTTTTTTATGCGCTATTCGCCAAGCAATGCCCAGTAGGGGGCAAAACTCTTTTGGGCCAATTCAGCGATTTGCATCACGAAGGGGAGATAATCCCCCTGCGTGGCGGCGATATCCAAATTTCGGTAATAGTCCGGGCGCGCATCCACGGGGACTATCACCGTGGGGAAGCCCGCCCGCATGAGCTCGAGGTTCATGATGAGCCGGGCCGTTCTGCCGTTCCCATCCTTGAAGGGATGGATATTTACGAAATCCGCATGGACACGGGCTGCAAATTCTACAGGATGCAGCTCACCCCGTGCCGCACCGTACCACAGAAAAAAGGACTCCATCTTTTCGGGCACACGCTCCGCCGGCGGCGGGATGTGCCCTGCGCCGGATATAAGCACATTCATCCTGCGGTATGTCCCGGCATTGGCTCCGTCGATGTTACGCAGGATCAGATTGTGGATCTCCTTCAGCGTCCTCTCAGTCAGCGCCTCGTCTCTCTGGACAAGTGCCTCCATGTAATCGATGGCATGGCTATGCCCTACAGCTTCAAGGTGTTCTCTGAGACTCTTTCCACCGATGGTGATGCCATCCTCCAAAACCGCCTTGGTTTCGCTCATGGTGAGCGTGTTTCCTTCGATGGCATTGGAGTGGTAGGTGAAGCGGATGCGCATATCTTCCCGAATCTGAGAGACAACATCCGCAGGCAAGGGGCGATGCGCGTTAAGGCGCGCCTTGAGCGCGTCCAACTCTGCAAACAATTCTGCTTGGCTCTTCATAGGGTTCTCTGCACAGTTTTGTTTTTACTGCTGCGCAAGCAGGGGTGTACGGGAAGTCGCATTGCTGTCCTTCTCTCCGAGAAGGATTCGGATTTCCCGGCTGCATCACCTGCCGCGAGGATTCCTTTCCATGCATTGTCCCTGGATGCATGCCCCAGTAGCGGTTCTTATGTCCTCAAGAGTCCGAGAGCCCTGTCGCATGGCGCGCAATATGTCTCCCTTACTGACGCAGGAGCACCAGCACACATACTCATCGTCCGGCGCATATCGAACGTCGTCTGTAAATTCCATACATTCTCCTCCCGGCAAATAACCTGACTTTACCGTCATGAATCTCTCTTGCATGAGGCCACTGTATTGCGCCGTGCAGACATGAGGCAAGGGGAGATTTCGAGGTATGCCTGAGAATTTACAGAAAGGGTACAGATTGGGGGTACAGATCGAATCTGTACCCCCAATTTTTGCATGAAAAAGGAACCCACCGGCCTAGCCGGTGGTTCTTCATATGCGCCTGTAAGGCTCT
>OGZT01000929.1_pt1 | contig 22110 bp, 16 predicted proteins | sample 1576891 | NCBI WGS metagenome assembly OGZT01 (sample SAMEA3541521, study PRJEB24748) | human gut metagenome | biome: human gut; feature: human-associated habitat; material: faeces | place: China | collected 2012 | reverse complement strand
CGCAGGTCACGGGAACCAGCAGGTTCTCGATGGTGCCCTTGCGCAGGGCACGGCGGATCATATCCTCGGGGATGGGCTTCTCCTCCAGGGCCAGCTCCATGATCTCATCGTCGATGTCAGCACAGGCGTCGATGAGCTTGGTGCGGTACTCCTGGGCCAGCTCCAGCATATCGGCGGGGATCTCCTCCACGCGCATGTCCTTGCCCAGCTCGTCGTAGTAGATGTCGGCATCCATCTCCACCAGGTCGATGATGCCCTTGAAGGTATCCTCGGAGCCGATGGGGAGCTGGATGGGCACCGCGTTGCACTTGAGCCGGTCGTGGATCATGTTGAGCACGTTGTAGAAGTCCGCGCCCATGATGTCCATCTTATTGACGTAAATCATGCGGGGGACCTTGTAGTGGTCGGCCTGGCGCCACACGGTCTCAGACTGGGGCTCGACGCCGCCCTTGGCGCACATGACGGTCACGGAGCCGTCCAGCACGCGCAGGGAGCGCTCCACCTCCACGGTGAAGTCCACGTGGCCCGGAGTGTCGATGATGTTGATGCGGGTCTGGGGGAACTGGTCCTTGGACCCCTTCCAATAGCAGGTGGTAGCCGCGGAAGTGATGGTGATGCCGCGCTCCTGCTCCTGAGCCATCCAGTCCATGGTGGCGGTGCCGTCATGGGTCTCACCGATCTTGTAGTTGACGCCGGTGTAGTAGAGGATACGCTCGGTGGTGGTGGTCTTACCGGCATCGATATGGGCCATGATACCGATGTTTCTGGTATTCTCTAAGGTAACTTTCCTAGGCATACTCTAACTCCTTATTACCAGCGATAGTGCGCGAAGGCCTTGTTGGACTCGGCCATCTTGTGGGTGTCCTCGCGCTTCTTGACCGCGGAGCCGAGGTTGTTGGCGGCATCCATGATCTCGCCGGCCAGCCGCTCCTTCATGGTCTTCTCGCTGCGGGCGCGGGAGTAGTTGGTCAGCCACCGCAGACCAAGGGTCTGACGGCGCTCGGGGCGAACCTCGATGGGCACCTGGTAGGTGGCGCCGCCCACGCGGCGGGCCTTGACCTCCAGGGACGGCATGATGTTCTCCAGAGCGGTGGTGAACACGTCCAGGGGGTCCTTCTCGGTCTTCTCCTTGATGATGTCGAAAGCACCGTAGACGACCTTCTGGGCCACACCCTTCTTGCCGTCCAGCATGATGCTGTTGACCAGCTTGGTCACCAGGACGGAGTTGTAAATCGGATCGGGCAGAACCTCCCGCTTGGGTACGTTTCCTCTTCTGGGCACTTTGCTTCCCTCCTTCATAGTATGATTTCATAGGTACTCGAAGGCTTTTCAGAAAAGCCCCCGTGTAAGACAAGTGCCTGCTTGTCCAGTGCCCCACAGAAAACGCCCCCTATTATATATAGGTAAGCGCTTCCGCAAGGACAACTGCCTTGCGCGTTTGCGCATAAAGTCTCTTATTGGGTTTTCAGAAGAATTTTTACGGAGAAAAATTACTTCTTGCCGGCCTTGGGCCGCTTCGCGCCGTACTTGGAACGGGCCTGCATGCGGTTGGCAACGCCCTGGGCATCCAGAGTGCCGCGGATGATGTGGTAACGCACGCCGGGCAGGTCCTTGACACGGCCGCCGCGGATCATGACCACGGAGTGCTCCTGCAGGTTGTGACCGACACCGGGGATATAGGCGGTGACCTCCATCCCGTTGGTCAGACGCACACGGGCGATCTTACGCAGAGCGGAGTTCGGCTTCTTGGGGGTGGCGGTACGAACCGCGGTGCACACACCTCTCTTCTGGGGAGAAGGCAGGTCGGTCATGCGGTTCTGCAGGGTGTTCAGGCCCTTCTGCATGGCGGGAGCGGTGGACTTGTAGGTCGCGGCCTCGCGTCCCTTGCGGACGAGCTGGTTAAACGTAGGCATGGTTTTCCTCCTTTCTTGGTTTCTAAAGAATATATTTTAACGAAACGGATGAAAATTATTCCGTTTCGCTAAAATCAGTGCAGCAGCGCGGCCACCGCGCTGGGCACGGCGATACCGCATGCGGAGCCCAGTTCCTTCATCTGGGGAACCCGCTCCACCGGAATCTGTTTTTCTGCGCACAGGGCCTCCACCGGGGCGGTCACCCTGGGATCGGCATCCTCTGCCAGAAAAACCCGGGCGGCTTTCCCATCATTGACGGCCCGCTTGGTCTGCTTGACGCCGACCACCTTGGAGCCCTGCTTGAGTTCCGTCAGCATGCGGTCTGCCTCCCATCGCTTGATTTGCAGGGCCGTCTGGCTTTTCTGCCGCGTATCCCCTTTTGGCAGGCATACCTGCGCGATTTAGAATTTTACCATATGCGAATTCTAAAGTCAATCAGAAAATCACTAGATTTTGCAAAGCTTTCCGGCCCGTTTCCAGTCAGAACCGCCAGAGCGGCGGAGGGGCTTCCCCCCTCCGCCGCTCCCCTGGCACTATTCAATCATTCGTTTTTTGCAATTTCCTCTGCAATTGGGTCGCCCATGGCCTGATATTTTTCCTTTCCCCTGCACAGAAGGGCTCCCACTACTGCGCCTATAACGGCTGGAGCCAGCCACGCAAAGCCCAAATCGGAGAGCGGGAACATACTCATCAGGTCCTTCAACCAGCCAATGTCAGGCGCCACACTAAGCACCGCGTCCCCCAGGCTCACAATCCCCGCCATCAAAACGCCGCCCTTGTAGAAACCGTCGTTCGGCAGAAAGCGGTCCAGCAGTCCCAAGATGGTCATAACAATGCAGACCGGATAGATCACCAGGAAAATTGGTGTAACATAGTTCACGATATTCTGTACTCCGGTGATCCCCATGAAAACTCCGATGATGCAGGCTATCAGCATCAGCAGCTTGTAGGGCACTCTCTTTTTTAGAAATTCATAAATAAATGAGACAACTGTGGTTCCAATGCCGACCGCAGTCGTCAGACAGGCCATGGCTACCGCGCCGCCCATACAAGCCAGCCCGGCAGTCCCCATGATTTGCCGAATGACACCAGAGAGCAGCGCAGTCTGGGCAGTATCCTGGGCATAGATACCGCTAGCCGTGGCGCCAATGTAGGTCAGAGTACCATAAACAGCAAACAGGGCGATAATGCAGACGATACCCGCCATAAATCCGCCTCTTCGGCTCTCCTTTCCGTCATAGCCTCGGCGGCGGAGATCACCCAGGATGACGCTTGCAAACATGATGCCGACCGTCAGATCGCCTGTATTATAGGCCGTCAGCATGGCATCCCCAAAGGGGTTTCCGATCCCGGTATCCACTGGCTCCCCTACCGGCGTCACCACACCCTTGATAAGGACAATTGCCAGAAGCACCAGTAGGATAGGCGTCATATATTTCCCCAGCTTGTCGATCACCGACTCCCGGTCACAGGCAAAAAAGTAGACCAAAACAAAGAACACAATGATAACTGCCCAGTTGGGCACCTGCGGGAAAAGCGGCTGAATTCCGATTTCATAAGTGGTAGCGGCACTCTTGGGTAAGGTAGAGCCCATGGCGATCAGTGTACAGCTCACCAGATAAAACGCGTTATAACACCACGGAGACACGTGGCCCATTAGGTCCTCAGAGCCCTCTCCGACGTTATTAACCGCCCAGAGAGCCATAACCGGCAGAACGATGCCACCCAGCAGCAGGCCCATAGCACCTAGGAACCACTCCTGTCCGCTGAACAGGCCAATTTGCGGCGGGAATATCAGGTTTCCGGCACCAAACATGGTGGAAAACAGCGCCAAACCTACAATCACGGTATCCTTCCAGAAGGATTTCTTCTTCATAGTGCTTCCTCCCCGTTGTTTCGTTGCCTATGATCTAAGCTGTGAACGGACTACAGCGTTTCCGCCCGATAGACTGTCACACCATTTAACACCGTCTCCAAAACCTTAACCCGATTAAAGTCTTGGTGAGAGATTTTAAACAGATCCCGGTCCAGCACCACAAGGTCGGCCTGCTTGCCCAGCTCCAGGGTGCCGCGGACAGCCTCATCCCGGCTGGCCCAGGCGGCATCGGAGGTAAACAGCCGCACGGCCTGCTCCACCGTGAGGGCCTGCTCGGGCAGGTAGACCCTGGTGCCCGCCCGGTTCTGCCGGGTGACGGCGGCGCGCAGGTTGTCCAACACGTTGAAGGGCTCCACCGGGCAGTCGGAGCCGCCGCTGACCCGGATGCCCAGATCCTCCATGGCCTTCCAGTTGTAGCATTCCTTCGCGTGGGCCTCCCCCACCCGCTCGGCGATGATGTTCATGTCGGCGTCAATGAAGATGGGTTGGATGTACGCTTGGAGGCCCAGGGCCTTCATCCGCTCCAGCAGGGCGGGTGTGGTAGTCTGGGCGTGGACGATGCCGTGGCGGTGATCCGGCCAGGGCTCTTCCCGCTCCACCCACTCGATGGCGTCGCACACCTTGCGGAAGGCCAGGTCGCCGATGGCATGCACCGCCACGTCCATATGGGCGGTATGGGCCGCGCGAATCCGGCTGCACAGCTCTTCCTCGGTGTAGATAGGGATGCCGTGGTTGTCCGGCTCGTCCAGGTAGCCGTCAATCATCTCCGCCGACTTGGCTCCCAGGGAGCCGTCCTGGAGCAGCTTGCGGGGGCCGGTGCGGAAGAGGCTCTCCCGGTTGGCCGGATCGCTGCGCACCGCCTGGAGCCGCTCAAAGTCCTCGGGCTCCACCAGGCACTGCTCGTAGACCCGCACCGTCAGTTCTCCGTCCGCCTCCATCTCCCGGAAGATGCCGATCAATCGGATAGGGTCCACTCCGGCAATGGCCTTCAGATCGTCGGAATTGACACAGGTAATGCCCGCCGCGTTCAGATCCCGCTGGCCCAGCCGGATCAGCTCCTTTACATAGGCGTCATCCGCCTGGGGGAGCACCTTCATATACAGGCGGGCGGCATCCTCCCGCAGAATGCCGTTGGAAAAGTCCACCAGGGCCAGCACCTCGGGCGCCACATCCTCCAGCGCGCGGATGCGCTCCAGCATTACGGAGTTGCAGGCCCCTATGTGCAGGCAGGTCCGCAGCATACACACCGGGATATCGGTGGAGATGCGGTCCAAATCCTCCCGCGTCACCAGGCGCCCCTCCGCCATGGTCTCCTGATTCCAGCCCATGCCGATCAGGTAGGATGGGTGGTCCCGCTCAATCCGGGCCCGCCCCCGTTCTATAATCTCCCCGATGGACGCCACGCCAAACAGGGAGAGGTTTTTCTGAATCATGGCGTAGTGGAGCAGGTGCATGTGGGAATCGGTGAAGCCGGGCAGCACCATGGCACCCTGTAAATCCCTCGTCTCATCCCACGCCTGCGCCAGAGCCTCCTGAACGCTCCCCAAAAAGGTCAGTCTGCCGTCCTCCGCGCCCACCGCCTCATAGCGGCGCATGGCGCCGTCCATCGAGGCAACCGTTCCGTTGTACCAAAGTCTCCGCATATCAGCCTTCCTTTCCGCCTGCGGCAAGTTTCGTGCACTTAACTTTGCAAACGGGATGCCAGCTCACCCTAATGCCCAAAAAAGGACCCGAGGGCCGGTATTATAGGACATACCTCCGGCTCTCGGGCCCTTTTTCAGGGGGAAAATATTTTGCGGCGCAAAATTTTTTACAGGTCAAATTTTTTCAGCTTGTACTTCAAATTCTGCCGGGACAGGCCCAGCAGGCGGGCTGCCTGGGAGATGGAGCCGGCCTGCTGCATAGCCCGGCTGAGCAGCTCCCGCTCGTAGGAGTCCAGCGCCCGGGTGAGGGAAAAGCTCTCCTCCAGGCGCAGGGCCTCCGGCAGCTCCGGCGGCCGGTTCAGGCCGCCCAGCCGCCCGGCCAGGATCTCCTCCATGTCCTCCACGGTGAGGCGCTCCCCCCGGGCGACGGCCACCGCCCCCTCGATGGCGTTTTTCAGCTCCCGCACATTGCCCGGCCACGCATAGCCCCGGAGCAGCCGGAGGGCCCGCTCGCTCAGCCCCCGCACCCTCCGGTGCAGCTTCCGGTTATAGTGCTCGATAAAGTAGTCCGCAAGCGGGCCGATGTCGCACAGCCGCTCCCGCAGGGGCGGGAGAGTCAGGCGAATCACCCCCAGGCGGTAGTACAGATCCTCCCGCAGGCGCCCCTCCCGGATGAGCTTCTGAGGCTTCTCGTTTACCGCCGCCACGATCCGCACGTCGAAGGGGATGTCCCGGCTGCCCCCCAGACGGCGCACTTTCTTCTCCTCCAGCACCTTGAGCAGCTTGGCCTGGAGGGCCGGGTCCATGGAGTTGATCTCGTCCAGGAACAGGGTGCCGCCGTCCGCCTCCTCCAGCAGCCCCTTGCGGGTGAGGGCGCCGGTGTAGCTTCCCTTTTCCGTGCCAAAAAACAGGCTCTCCAGCAGGGTGGCCGGGATGGCCGCACAGTTTTGAGAGACAAAAGGTCCCGCCCGGCCGCCCTCGCTGTGGAGCGACTCGGCCACCAGCTCCTTGCCCGTTCCCGTCTCACCATAGATGAGCACCGACGAGTCCAGCCCGGCCACGTCCCGGATGCGGCTCTTGAGGGCCAACATGGCCGGGTCTTCCGTGAGCATCCGGTCCAGGGTGGACAGGCCGCCGCCCTCCCCGCCACGGATCACCCGCTGGTCAATGGTGTGGTACTTGGACGAGTCCACCACGCACTCCACCCGGCCGTCCACCACGATGGGGATGGTGGTGGACTCCAGCAGCACCCGCTCCCCCCGGTGGTTGTTGATGTCCTGGAGAACGTTGTAGCTGGCCCGGCCCGTCCGCAGGGCGGTAAGGATGGTGCTACTCTCCCCGTCCAGCTCCGGATAGAGCTCCAGAATGTGCCGCCCCACCGTGTCCTGGGAGCACCAGTAGCTGTTCAGCGGAATCCGGTGGTATTCGATGATCCCCTCCCGGTTGACCACCAGAATTCCGTCTGTATCCTCGCAGAGGCGGAGTACCTCGCCAATCTGATCCAGAAACCGCTCCAGCATGCCTGCTCTCCCCTTCTGTTCATGAGAATATAAAAAAAATCTGGATTTCTCCAGATTCGACGGATAAAACAATTGACTTTTGTTCCCTTTTCATGGTATACTGAAATGCTCTTATCTTCCAATCCAGTTTTCCCGATTTTTTCCCAGCTTGGATACAGTTTAGCATGCGGGGCGGGAAAGCGCAAGAGGATTTGTTTCTTTTTTGTCCACACAGCCGAGCGTGTACTTCCTTCTTCCCCGCCGCGCTTTGTCGGGTTTGACGGAAGACAGCCGATGGAAACCGGAGAGCGCTGCCGCCCAACGCTCCCCAAACAAAGAAAACGAGGTGTTTTTTCTACGATGGTCAAGGACGTCTACTACGGCAAGACCCTCCGCAAGAGCTTTGCCCGCCATGAAGAAATCCTGGACATGCCCAACCTCCTGGAGGTGCAGAAGAACTCCTATCAGTGGTTCCTGGACACGGGACTGCGGGAGGTCTTCAAGGATGTGGCCTCGATCACCGACTACGCGGGCAACCTGGAGCTCTCCTTCATCGACTACTCCATGGATGAGCCCCCCAAGTACAGCGTGGAGGAGTGCAAGGCCCGGGACGCCACGTACGCCGCGCCCATCAAGGTGCGGGTGCGCCTGCGCAACAAGGAGACCGAGGAGATCAAGGAGCAGGAGATCTTCATGGGCGACTTCCCCCTGATGACCAAGGCCGGCACCTTCGTCATCAACGGCGCCGAGCGCGTCATCGTCTCCCAGATCGTCCGCTCCCCCGGCATCTATTACTCCCACACCGAGGACAAGGCCGGCGGCATCACCTACGCCACCACCGTCATCCCCTACCGGGGCGCCTGGCTGGAGTATGAGACCGACCTGAACGACGCCTTCTACGTGCGCATCGACAAGAACCGCAAGCTGCCCATCACCTGCCTGATCCGTGCGGTGGGCCCCAAGACCGACCCCGAGATCCTCGAGCTGTTCGGCGAGGATCCCCGCATCGTTGCCACCCTGGAGAAGGACGCCTGCAAAACCTATGAGGACGCGCTGCTGGAGATCTACCGCAAGCTGCGCCCCGGCGAGCCCCCCACGGTGGACTCCGCCGAGAGCCTGCTCAACGCCCTGTTCTTCGACCCCCGGCGCTACGACCTGTCCGCCGTGGGCCGCTACAAGTTCAACAAGAAGCTGTCGATCTGGACCCGCCTGGTGAATCAGACCCTGGCCGCCCCCGTGGCCGACCCCATGACCGGCGAGATCATCGCCGAGCCCGGCGAGGTGCTCACCCGTGAGCGGGCCCACGAGCTGGACGACAAGGGCGTCAACGAGGTTGTACTGGAGCTCGACGGCGTGCAGATCAAAGTATTCTCCAATCACATGGTGGATATGTCCAAGTTCGTGGACTTTGATCCGGAGGAGTGCGGCGTCAGTGAGAAGGTACGCTTCACCGTGCTCCAGGAGCTGCTCCAGAATTACACCGGCGAGGAGCTCAAGGAGGCCGTGAAGGAGCGCATCGACGACCTCATTCCCAAGCACATCATCGTGGACGACATCATGGCGTCCATCAACTACCTCAACTGCCTGGCCCACGGGGTGGGCTCCGCCGACGACATCGACCACCTGGGCAACCGCCGCCTGCGCTGCGTGGGCGAGCTGCTCCAGAACCAGTTCCGCATCGGCTTCTCCCGCATGGAGCGGGTGATCCGGGAGCGCATGACCATCCAGGATCTGGACATCGTCACCCCCCAGAGCCTCATCAACATCCGCCCCGTCACCGCCGCCATTAAGGAGTTCTTCGGCTCCTCCCCCCTGAGCCAGTTCATGGACCAGACCAACCCCCTGGCCGAGCTGACCCACAAGCGCCGTATGTCCGCCCTGGGCCCCGGCGGCCTGTCCCGTGACCGCGCCTCCTTCGACGTGCGCGACGTCCACTACTCCCACTACGGCCGCCTCTGCCCCATCGAGACTCCCGAAGGTCCCAACATCGGCCTGATCTCCTATCTGGCCTCCTATGCCCGCATCAACCGCTACGGCTTCATCGAGGCCCCCTACCGCAAGGTGGATAAAGCCACCGGCCACGTCACCGACCAGGTGGACTATATGACCGCCGACGTGGAGGACCAGTACACCATCGCCCAGGCCACCGAGCCGCTGGACGAGAACGGCTGCCTGGTGCACGACCGTATCACCTGCCGCCACCGCAACGAGATCATCGACGTGGACCGGGATCAGGTGGACTATATGGACATCTCCCCCAAGATGATGTTCTCCATCGCCACCGCCCAGATCCCCTTCCTGGAGAACGACGACGCCAACCGCGCCCTGATGGGCGCCAACATGCAGCGTCAGGCCGTGCCCCTGCTGACCACCCAGGCTCCCATCGTGGCCACCGGCCAGGAGCACAAGAACTGCATCGACTCCGAGGTGGCCATCCTGGCCGAGGACGACGGCGTGGTCACCAGGGTGGCCGCCGACTCCGTCTCCGTCCGCTACGACGACGGCCGCGTGGAGGACTACCGGCTCACCAAGTACCTGCGCTCCAACCACGGCACCTGCATCAACCAGCGTCCCATCGTGGACGCCGGCCAGCGGGTGGAGAAGGGCGAGGTCATTGTGGACGGCCCCTCCACCAACAACGGCGAGATCGCCCTGGGCAAGAACATCCTCATGGGCTTCATGACCTGGGAGGGCTACAACTACGAGGACGCCATCCTGCTCAACGAGCGCATGGTGAAGGAGGATGTGTTCACCTCCATCCACATCGAGGAGTACGAGACCGAGAGCCGCGACACCAAGCTGGGCCCCGAGGAGATCACCCGTGACATCCCCAACGTGGGCGAGGACGCCCTGAAGGATCTGGACGAGCGGGGCATCATCCGCGTGGGTGCCGAGGTCCACGCCGGCGATATTCTGGTTGGTAAGGTCACCCCCAAGGGCGAGACCGACCTCACCGCCGAGGAGCGCCTGCTGCGCGCCATCTTCGGTGAGAAGGCCCGCGAGGTCCGTGACACCTCCCTGAAGGTGCCTCACGGCGAGAGCGGTATCATCGTGGACGTGAAGGTCTTCACCCGCGAGGCCGGCGACGAGCTGTCCCCCGGCGTCAACATGGTGGTGCGCGTCTACATCGCCCAGAAGCGCAAGATCTCCGTGGGCGACAAGATGGCCGGCCGCCACGGCAACAAGGGCGTCGTGTCCCGCATCCTGCCCCAGGAGGATATGCCCTTCCTGCCCGACGGCACCCCCCTGGACATCGTGCTGAACCCCCTGGGCGTGCCCTCCCGTATGAACATCGGCCAGGTGCTGGAGGTCCACCTGGGCTACGCGGCCAAGACCCTGGGCTGGAAGGTGGCCACCCCCGTCTTCAACGGCGCCGACGAGAAGGACATCGCCGAGACCCTGAAGATGGCCGGCCTGCGGCCCGACGGCAAGAGCTGGCTGTATGACGGCCGCACCGGCGAGCGGTTCGACAACCCCGTCACCGTGGGCTACGTCTACTTCCTCAAGCTCCACCACCTGGTGGACGACAAGATCCACGCCCGCTCCACCGGCCCCTACTCCCTGGTCACCCAGCAGCCCCTGGGCGGCAAGGCCCAGTTTGGCGGCCAGCGCTTCGGCGAGATGGAGGTGTGGGCCCTGGAGGCCTACGGCGCGGCCTACACCCTGCAGGAGATCCTCACCGTCAAGTCCGACGATGTCACCGGCCGCGTGCGCACCTACGAGTCCATCGTCAAGGGCCACAACGTGCCCAAGCCCGGCGTGCCCGAGTCCTTCAAGGTCCTGGTCAAGGAGCTGCAGTCTCTGTGCCTGGACATCAAGGTGCTGGACGACCAGGGCGCGGAGATCGAGCTGAAGGACGACGACGAGGACAACTACCAGCCCGGCAAGTTCCGCGACGAGGACGACGACTACTACGGCTACGACGCCGGCGGGGAGTCCGACTTCGCCGCCGCGGGCTACACCCTCAAGGAGGGCAGCGACGACGACGACCTGGCCGCCGCGGACGCAGAGGAGCTGGACGACAGCGACGACTTCTCGGATGACTATTCCGATGAGGATATGGACTAATTAAGGGAGGACGAGCAAAGATATGAGTTACGCTGAATTCGACGCCATCCAGATCGGCATCGCCTCCCCGGAGCAGATCCGCGAGTGGTCCTACGGCGAGGTCAAGAAGCCGGAGACCATCAACTACCGCACCCTCAAGCCGGAGCGGGACGGTCTGTTCTGCGAGCGGATCTTTGGCCCCACCAAGGACTGGGAGTGCCACTGCGGCAAGTACAAAAAGATCCGCTACAAGGGCAAGATCTGCGACCGCTGCGGCGTGGAGGTCACCCGTGCCAAGGTACGCCGTGAGCGCATGGGCCACATCGAGCTGGCCGCCCCGGTGAGCCACATCTGGTATTTCAAGGGCATCCCCTCCCGCATGGGCCTGCTGCTGGACATCAGCCCCCGTATTCTGGAGAAGGTGCTCTACTTCGCCAGCTATATCGTCACCGATCCCGGCTTCTCCCCCCTGGCCAAGAACCAGATCCTCTCCGAGAAGGAGTACCGCGACATGCGGGAGAAGTACGAGGACGACTTCGAGGCCGGCATGGGTGCCGAGGCCGTGAAGAAGCTGCTCCAGGACATTGATCTGGAGGAGCTGTCCAACCAGCTCCGCGCCGAGCTGAAGGACGCCTCCGGCCAGAAGAAGGCCCGCATTGTCAAGCGCCTGGAGGTGGTAGACGCCTTCCGCATCTCCGGCAACAAGCCCGAGTGGATGATCATCGACGTGCTGCCGGTGATCCCCCCCGAGCTGCGCCCCATGGTACAGCTGGACGGCGGCCGCTTTGCCACCTCCGATCTGAACGACCTGTACCGCCGGGTGATCAACCGCAACAACCGCCTGAAGCGTTTGATCCAGCTCAACGCCCCCGACATCATCGTGCGCAATGAGAAGCGGATGCTCCAGGAGGCGGTGGACGCCCTCATCGACAATGGCCGCCGGGGCCGCGCCGTCACCGGCGCCAACAACCGCGCCCTCAAGAGCCTGTCCGACATGCTCAAGGGCAAGCAGGGCCGCTTCCGCCAGAACCTGCTGGGCAAGCGCGTGGACTACTCCGGCCGTTCCGTCATCGTGGTCGGCCCCGAGCTGAAAATCTACCAGTGCGGCCTGCCCAAGGAGATGGCCATCGAGCTCTTCCGCCCCTTCGTGATGAAAAAGCTTGTGGAGGACGGCCTGGCCAACAACATTAAGTCCGCCAAGAAGATGGTGGACAAGGGCAAGGCCGAGGTGTGGGACGCCCTGGAGTTTGTCATCAAGGACCACCCCGTCATGCTCAACCGCGCCCCCACCCTGCACCGCCTGGGCATTCAGGCCTTCGAGCCCGTGCTCGTGGAGGGCCGCGCCATCAAGCTGCACCCCCTGGTGTGTACCGCCTTCAACGCCGACTTCGACGGCGACCAGATGGCTGTCCACGTGCCCCTGTCCGCCGAGGCCCAGACCGAGGCCCGGGTGCTCATGCTCTCGGCCAACAACCTGCTGCGGCCCCAGGACGGCGGCCCCGTCACCGTGCCCACCCAGGACATGGTGCTCGGCTCCTACTACCTGACCTATGAGAAGTATCCCGAGCACACCGCCGAGGAGACCTATGACGACGTGGCGGCGGTGAAGGCCGCCCTGGCCGCGGGCGCCATCACCCCCGACTCCTATGTCTGGGTGAAGAACCCCGGCTCCCTGGATGATATTCCCACCTATGCCGGCATCTGCGCCGAGACCGAGGACGGCGCGCTGCCCCGCGAGGTACTCCACGTCTTCTCCAACGACATCGAGGCCCGCCTGGCCTACGACGAGGGCGAGCTGGAGCTCCACGTGCCCATCCTGGTCCGCCGGGAGGCGGAGGTGGACGGCGTCGTCCGCCACAAGCTGGTGCGCACCACCGTGGGACGCCTGCTCTTCAACGAGGGCATCCCCCAGGATCTGGGCTTCGTGGACCGCAGCGATCCCGAGCAGATGTTCGACCCCGAGGTCAACTTCATCGTGGGCAAGAAGCAGCTGGGCAAGATCATCGACAAGTGCATCGTCAAGCACGGCTTCACCGTGTCCGCCCATGTGCTGGATACCATCAAGAACCGGGGCTACAAGTTCTCCACCCGCGGCTCCCTCACCGTCTCCATCTACGACATGACCATCCCCGAGAAGAAGTACGGCCTGATCGCCGATACCGAGAAGGAGATCGTCAAGATCGAGCGGCAGTACAAGCGCGGCTTCCTCACCAATGAGGAGCGTTACCGCCTGGTGGTCGAAGCCTGGGAAAAGACCACCAAGGACGTGACCGACGCCCTGATGGCCGGCCTGGACCGCTACAACCCCATCTGGATGATGGCGGACTCCGGCGCCCGTGGTTCCTCCGCCCAGATCCGCCAGCTGGCCGGCATGCGCGGCCTGATGGCCGACACCTCCGGCCGCACCATCGAGATCCCCATCAAGTCCAACTTCCGTGAGGGCCTGTCCGTGCTGGAGTACTTCATCTCCTCCAGAGGCGCCCGAAAGGGTATGGCCGACACGGCTCTGCGTACCGCCGACTCTGGTTACCTGACCCGCCGACTGGTGGATGTGTCCCAGGAGGTCATCATCCGCGAGCACGACTGCGGCACCGACGACGGCATCACCGTCAGCGAGATCGTGGAGAACGGCCAGGTCATTGAGACCTTCGGCGAGCGGCTCAAGGGCCGTTATCCGGTGGAGGATATCTGCGATCCCCAGACCGGCGAGGTGCTCATTGATCACCACACCATGATGACCGCCGACCACGCCAAGCTGCTGGGGGACCACGGCATCCACTCCGTGAAGATCCGCAGCGTGCTCACCTGCCGCGCCCGCAGTGGCGTTTGTTCCAAGTGCTATGGCATCAACCTGGCCATTGGCGAGCCCGTGGGCGAGGGCGAGGCCGTGGGCATCATCGCCGCCCAGTCCATCGGCGAGCCGGGCACCCAGCTCACCATGCGTACCTTCCACACCGGCGGCGTCGCCGGCGGCGACATCACCCAGGGTCTTCCCCGTGTTGAGGAGCTGTTCGAGTCCCGCAAGCCCAAGAAGATGGCCCAGTTGGCCGAGATCAGCGGCCGGGTCACTCTGGAGGAGGCCAAGCGCAACGCCATCTGCAACGTCACCATCACCGCCAACGACGGCGAGGTGGTCTCCTACGCCCTGCCCTACGCGGGCCTGCGGGTGAAGGACGGCGACACCGTGGAGAAGGGCTTCGCCCTCACCGAGGGTGCCCTCTACCCCCAGGACGTCCTGCGGGTGCGCGGCGTCCACGCCGTTTACGACTACCTCATCCAGGAGGTTCAGAAGCCCTACCGCCAGCAGGGCGTTGACATCAACGACAAGCACATCGAGGTCATCTGCCGCCAGATGATGCGCAAGGTGCGGGTGGAGGACGCGGGCGATTCCGATCTGCTCAGCGGTTCCACCGTCGATCTCATCCGCTTTGAGGATGCCAAGGAGGCCGTGCAGAAGCGCATCGACGCCGGCGAGACCAACGACGGCCTCGAGCTCAAGCTGCCCACCTGCACCCGCCTGCTGATGGGCATCACCAAGGCCTCTCTGGCCACCGACTCCTTCCTGTCCGCCGCCTCCTTCCAGGAGACCACCAAGGTGCTCACCGAGGCCGCTATTCAGGGCAAGGTGGACCACCTGCTGGGCCTGAAGGAGAACGTCATCATCGGCAAGCTGATCCCCGCCGGCTCCGGCCTGTCCGTCTACCGCAAGTACGACAAGGTGGACGACGAGGGCACCGCCCAGAGCGGCGAGGAGGCGGTTCCCCAGGAGGAGGCCCCCGCCGAGGCGGCGGTCCTCTCCGAGTCCGCTGAAGTCTGATCCCACTGTGAAAGGCCCGGGGCACCCCATTGCCCCGGGCCTTTTTTCGACAGGAGGTGCCTATGAACGTCTTTTCCCTCTCCTGGGCCGCAGCTGGACTGGCCCTGCTGGGCCTGAGCCTGTTTCCCGCCGGCTCCCTTGCCCTGGGCGGAGCGCCCGCTCATCTGGCCGTCTTTCTGCTCCTGCTGGCCCTGGCCGCCCTGGCGCTGCGGCTGCTCCGCCGGGAGGGCCTGGACCGTCCCCGGCTGCTGGACGCCCTGCTGCCCATTGGGCTGGCCTTCTTCCTCCGGGCCCTGCTGCTGGACTACCAGTCCGCCGATTACCAGATGTTCCTCTCCCAATGGGCCGCGGCCTTCCGGGATGGGGGCGGCTTCGCGGCCGTGAAGCTGCCGATCGGCAACTATAACGCGCCCTACCTCTATTTTCTTGCCGCCATCTCCTATCTGCCCATACCCGACCTGTACCTCATCAAGCTCTTCTCCATTCTGTTTGACGTGGTGCTGGCCTGGGGCGGCTTCCGGCTGGTGCGGCATTTCGCGCCGGAGAGCCCGAACCGCCCCCTGCTCTGCTTCTGCCTACTTCTGCTGCTGCCTACGGTGATACTCAACGGCGCGTTCTGGGGGCAATGCGACGCCCTGTACGGCGCCCTCACCCTCCACTCCCTGGCCTGCGCGCTGGAGGGAAGAAACCGAAGCTCTTTGCTCCTGCTGGGGATCGCCTTCTCCTTTAAACTACAGACCGTCTTTGTGCTCCCCCTGTGGGGCGGGCTGTGGCTGCTCCGGCGGGTGCGCTTCCGGGAGCTGTTGTGGTTTCCGGCGGCCTATGCCGCCACCTGTGTGCCCGCGCTGCTGCTGGGCAAGCCCCTGGGGGACATCCTGGGGGTCTATTTTGGGCAGGCCGCCGAGTACTCCGGCTATCTGAACCTGAACGCCCCCAATGTATACGCCCTGATTCCCCACGGCGCGGAGGTGAACACTGCCCTCGCCGCCCGCCTGGGCATCCTGGCCGCCTTCGCCCTCGCTGCGGCCGTGCTGGCCGCCCTGCTGGTTTTTCGCCGCCAGGCGGACGACCGGGCTCTTCTGGCCGCCGCGGTTGTCCTGGCCATCGGCGTGCCCTTCCTGCTGCCCCACATGCATGAGCGCTATTTCTTCCTGGCCGACGTGCTGGCTCTGGCCTGGGCCTGCGCGTTCCCCCGCTCCGCCCCCTGCGCCCTGCCGGTGGAGCTGGCCTCCCTGGGCGCCTATGTGGTGGTCCTGCGGGGGAAATTTACCCTGGCGGTCTCCCTGGATGGCCGCCTGTTCCCCATGCTGTGCGAGGCCCTGCTCATGCTGGCCGGCCTGGCCTTTGCGGTCCTCTCCCTCGCCCGCCGGCTCGCCTTTCCTCAAAAATCCAGAGAGTAACAGCCTGTCCCCTACCATTTGGCATGCCGGTACAAATTTCCTGTGAAATCAGCAGGAAAGCAGTTGACGAGCTGGAAACAATGTGTTACAATTTGGTTACAGTTTTTAAGAATAGTTACAATCCTCAAAGGAGGTCAAAATGGCAGCTCAGAATATTCCCCTGACCTACAAGGGCCACCCCCTCCGCCGGAAGGACAGCCTGATCTACTACGGCAGCATGGCCCAGAAATATATCATCATGCTCCAGATTCTCTCCCAGAAGAAGGATCAGGATCTGGACGTGGCGACCAAGGTTTCCGTTCAGCTTCAGCTCACCGACCCGGATCTGAAGAGCCGGGACCGGGTGGTTAAGAAAACTGAGAAAGACAGCCTCTACGCCGCCATGGACGTGGCGTCTGTCTGGCTGGAGCGCGCGCTCGCCAACCCGTAACCCCGCCTTACACCCGAGAAGCCAAAGCCCCGCCCTCCGGGCGGGTATTACTTTGAAACTGGAGGAATCGACCCATGATACAGCCTGCCAAGCTCCTGCGCACCGCGCTTGTAACCGCCGTACTCTCCACCGTCTGCGTGGTGAGCGCCTCCGCCGCCAGTGTCGGCGTGGGCACCGTCAACACCGACGCTCTCCGCCTCCGCGACGAGGCCAGCACCTCCGCCACCGTACTGGGTACCGCCTCCAAGGGCGACACCGTGGTGGTTCTGGAGGACGCTGGCAACGGCTGGTATAAGGTGGACTACAAGTCCGTGGAGGGCTATATGTCCGGCGAGTACCTGAACGTGTCCGCCAAGGCGGATGTCACCATCGGTTACGGCCTGGTCCAGTCCCAGGGTTCTCCCCTGAATGTGCGCAGCGGCCCCGGCACCAGCTACGGTAAGGTCACCTCCCTCAACAACGGCGCGGTGGTCAACATCGTGGGCATCGACAACGGCTGGTACAAGATTTCTACCAATGGCGTCACCGGCTATGTCAGCAGCGATTACATGGTCACCTGCAAGGACTCCGCCGGCTCCCGCGGCGACGGCGCCACCGCTGTGGCCACCGCCTCCAGCAGCAGCCTGGGCCAGCAGGTGGTGGACTACGCCAAGCAGTACCTCGGTTGCCCCTATGTGTACGGCGGCAACGGCCCCAGCAGCTTTGACTGCTCCGGGTATACCAGCTATGTGTACCGCCATTTCGGCTACACCCTGAACCGCACCGCCTCCACTCAGCTCTCCAACGGCACCTCCGTCTCCAAGAGCGAGCTGCAGCCCGGCGACCTGGTGTTCTTCAAGTACAACACCAGCAAGGCCGCCTCTCATGTGGGCATCTATATCGGCGGCGGGCAGTTCATCCACGCCTCTACCAATACATACACCGTCAAGATTGACGATCTTACCCGCGGCCACTACGCCAACGTCTACGTGGGCGCCCGCCGCATCCTGTGATTTTGCCTGGCAGGCGAATCCGGTCTGAGTTGAAAACGAGCGTACACGGCTCTGCCGTGCACGCTCGTTTTATGTTTTCGTATCCGATGCAGTTTTAGGGGGGATTTTCAAATGGATCTGGCCTTTCTGGAGGAAACCAAGTTCTGTCTCCCGGCGCGCCGGAGCTGCCGGAATCCCTCGCCGGCCTTCCCATCGCCCTGCCCCACGCTCCCCGCCCTGTTCGGCACCTGGTGGAGAAATCCGTCCCCCTCTCCGTGGGGAGGGTATGCGCCTTCTCCTTTGCCGCTCCCCGCGGCGGCCTCGCCCTGTGCAATATCAATGCCGTCACCCTTTCTTTGCAGGCAATCGCCGTATACTGCATTAGGGGTTGATGTTGTCCAGTCACAGGAACAGGGCCCGCCGGATGGCGGGCCCTGTCGGGTCAGATGCTTATTCCTGGGGCTTGTCGTCGTCGGAGAATACCTCCTCGGGAGCCACCTCGTGGTCGCAGCAGCCGCAGCCGCCGTCCACCGGCTCCTCAGGGGGCACGTCGGTCTCCACGTGGGGGATGTCCGCGTCGGACACATTGCCCTCGGCCTTCAGCTCGGCGATGCGGTTCTTGTTCTCCTCAATGTTGACCTTGGCGGCGGTGATGCGTTCGCACAGGGCCACGTAGGCCGCCTCAGGGGCCATGCCTCGCTCGGCATAGTACAGCTTGCCGATCTCCACATACGCCTTCTTGATGGCGTCCTCCTCGCTGGCGTTGTTCAGGGACAGCTTGGTGATCTCCGCAAGCTGCTTGGACTTGGCCACGCCGGCCCGGCCCAGATCCATTGCACGATCCTTCAGTTCATCCAAAAAAGCCATATTAAAAACCTCCTTACGGTGCGGCTTGTTGGGTTGCTGGCCTTATTCTACCCCGTTTTGCCCCGGTGCGCAAGGGGACGCGCCGGGATTTTAGCCAATTTTAACCGATCCTATAGCGGAGCTTAAATTTTGCGGCCTTTTCTTGCCCTTTGGCCCGCACTGTGATAAAATCATATCATTTCACTGGGGGAATTCTCCCCCGGAAAGGAGCACCCATGAAACTGTTGATGACGGACCGTCCCGTGTCCGCCGCTCTCCCCCAGGATGCCGCCGCCGTGGATCTCTCCGCCCTCCGCATCGCAAACTGCGTGGGCTGCTTCGGCTGCTGGACCAAAACGCCTGGCCGCTGCGTCATCCGGGACGACGCGGTACGGGTATATCCCCTCATCGCCCGGAGCGAGCAGGTACTCTATGTCAGCCGGGTCAAATACGGCTCCTACGCGCCGGTGATGAAGACCATGCTGGAGCGGGCCATTCCGGTGCAGCAGGCCTTTCTCCGCATCCACAACGGCGAGACTCACCACGTTCAGCGCGCCGTGGTCCCCAAGGACGCGGTGATCCTGGCCTACGGGGCGGACCGGGCGGAGGAGCGCGCCCTGTTTACCCGGCTGGTGGAGCGCAACGCCCACAACATGTCCTTCCGCAGCCACCGCGTCCGCTTTGTGGCCGAGGGGGAGCTGGAGGCCGCCGTGGGAGAGGAGGTGGCCCGGTGGTGAAGCTTCTGATCGTAAACGGCAGCCCCCGCGCCCCCCGCTCCAATTCCAGGCGCTATGCCGAGCTGTTTCAGGCCCGCTGGAAAGGGGAGGCCCGCTATGCGGCCCTGACCGCAAAGAATCACGCCGAGCTGGCGGCGGCCGCGGCGGAGTGCACCGACCTGCTGCTGGTCTTCCCCCTCTATGCCGACGGCCTTCCCGCCCCTCTCCTGCGCTTTTTGGAGTTCCTGGAGGGGGCCGGGCCGGAGCACAGGCCGCGCATCAGCGTACTGATCAACTGCGGCTTTCTGGAGCCACACCAGAACGATGTCGCGGTGGACATGGTGCGCCTCTTCTGCCTGGAGAACGGCTATCCCTTCGGCGCATGCCTCAAAATCGGCGGCGGGGAGGCCATCCTGGGCACCCCTTTCGCCTTCCTGGTCAGGCGGAACATCAGGGCGCTGGCCAGGGCCATCGCCGCCGGACGGCCCGCCGAGCTGGCGGTCACCATGCCCCTGTCCCCCCGCGCCTTTGTGCGGGCCTCCACACGCTACTGGACGCAGATGGGCGCCGCCAACGGCTGTACGCCGGAACAGATGGCGTCCATGGACATTGAGCCGCAGCCTTAGAAAAAGGTGAGCTGCCGCTCCCCGTAACCGCGCTGATAGGCGGCGGTGATGTCCCGCATCCGGCACAGCAGGCCCAGGGCGCGGCACCGCTCCTCCAGGGCGGCCCACAGGGCCTTTGCCCGTGGGCTGGGGCACTCGTAGCGGGGTCCGTACTGCCGCCGGTAGCGCTCTGCCAGGCCGGGAAAGCCTTTTTCCAATGCCTGATAGTAATATTCCCGCTGTTGATCACGGAGCGTCATACCGAACGCGGGGTAGACAAACCGGGCCCCCGCCTCCGCCGCGGCCTCCACCACGGCCCGCAGGTTTTCCACATTGTCCTCCAAAAAGGGGAGAACCGGCATGAGCAGCACGCCGGCAAACAACCCCGCCTCCGCCAGCCGGGCCACCGCCTCCAGCCGCCGGGCGGGGCTGGGAGCGTTCGGCTCCACCCGGGCGGCCAGGGCGGCATCGGTGGTGGTGACGGTCACCTTGCACAGCACCGGCACGTGCTCCCTCATGCAGCGCAGCACGTCTATGTCCCGGGTAATCCCGTCCCCCTTGGTGGCGATGGCCGCCCCGAAGCCGTAGGCGTCCAGCAGCTCCAGGGCGTGGCGGGTGAGCTGGAGCTCCCCCTCGAAGGGGTTGTAAGGGTCGCTCATGGAGCCCATGCCCACAATGCCGGGGCGCACCTTCCGCCGCAGCTCGTCCCGCAGGAGCGCCAGGGCGTTCTCCTTGGCCCGCACCCGGCCGAAATCCTCGATACCGTAGCAGGCGCTTCGGCTGTCGCAGTAGATGCAGCCGTGGCAGCAGCCCCGGTACAGGTTCATGGTGTAGTCGGTGCCGAACCAGGCGGTGCTCCTGTTGCGGCTTAAGATCTGCTTGGCGGGAATGTACTCCATGGCCGTTCCTCCGTATGGTTTTCCCCCCGCCTCCATATCCTAGTGGGGAATGGAGGTGGAGCATGAGACGCAAGCTGCCCCTTTCGCTCCGGATCCTGCTGGGCCTGGGGCTGGGCGTGCTGGCCGGGCTGGCGCTCCAGGATGCCCCGGAGTTTGCCGCGGCCTGGATTCAGCCCTTCGGCACCCTGTTTCTCAATCTGGTAAAGATGCTGGTGGTTCCCCTGGTGTTCTGCTCCCTGACGGCGGGGGTGGGCGGTCTGGGGGACGCCCGGCACATGGGCCGGGTCGGCGGCCGCACCCTCCTGTTCTACTTGTGCACCACCGCGCTGGCGGTGGCCCTGGGCCTGCTGGCGGCCAACCTGTTTCCGGTGGGGCGGGAGCTGGGCTATCCGCTCCCCGCCGCCCGGGAGGAGGCCCCCTCTTTCTCTCTGGCGGACACCCTGCTGGGGATTGTCCCCACCAATCCCATCCAGGCTCTGGCCGAGGGCAATATGCTGCAGATCCTCTTTTTTGCCCTGGCCCTCGGGTGGGCGTCCCTGACCATCGGAGAGAAGGGCGCGCCCCTGCTGCGGGCCTTCGGCAGTCTGGCGGAGGCCATGTACGCCCTCACAGAGCGGACCATGGTACTGGCGCCGGTGGCTGTGTTCGCCCTGATCGCCCCGGTGGTGGCCGCGGAGGGCTGGAGAGGCGCTCCCTTTGATGCAATCAAAAGGAAGCCATTGGAAAACCTGGAGAAATCCCCCTCTTCCAAAAGCATGTCATAAACCTCTTCCTCGTTGAGGCAGGCATATCTGGGCCTGTCATAGGATACGTCCATATGGGTAATGCTGCCCTTGCCCGGAAGATACCGGTCCGAATAAATGGCTGCCGGGAGGCGGTAATCCGGCATGGGATAATAGAATTCCATGCTTGTAAAACCGGCTTCATGAAACGCAGACATAAGGCGCCCCTTTGTATAGGAGGCCTCCTCACCGTCATGCCCGCCGCCTGCCAGGAACCTTAGCCCCATTGCATTCTCACAGGCAAATACAAACCTGCCTCCGTCCTTCAGATATCCCCCTGCCCTGCGGACCGTTTCCTCAAGCGGTTCCTCACGGCCAGGCCCCACAAGGAAAACCCAGTCAAACAATGGCTCCTGGCCTTCCAGGTTTCCCCTGTCCGTCAGGTCTTCTCCGCCTTCCAGCCCATAGGTTATATTGCCCCTTGCCTGGTTCCGCTGCCGGTTCACCAAAAGGTTCTCGTCCCTGTCATCCACCACGGTCACATGGGCGCAGCGCCCTGCCAGCAGTCCGGTAAATACACCGTATCCCGAGCCAAGCTCCAGCACCTGGTCCTGTCCGGTCAAATCCAGCCATTCCAGAAGGTTTTCCCGGATAGGCGAAAGCGCATGAAGCACCTGGGGGCGTTCATCCTGGTCCAGAGCCTGGTCCATGCCTTCCCGGGTACTG
>OGZT01000912.1_pt1 | contig 22265 bp, 17 predicted proteins | sample 1576891 | NCBI WGS metagenome assembly OGZT01 (sample SAMEA3541521, study PRJEB24748) | human gut metagenome | biome: human gut; feature: human-associated habitat; material: faeces | place: China | collected 2012 | reverse complement strand
TGTAGGTTCACGTCCTCACATTGGGCTTAAAAACCTTAACAGACGACTTTTCCTTATGTATGGAGAAGATGCTGTATTGCACATAGAAAGCATTCCTGAAGTTCGCACAGCTATATCTTTTAAAATACCATTATAAATTCTTTTTGCAAATTTAAGAATTTGACCAAAGAGTTACTTAAGAAAGGATGTTTTTTTATGATTTTTAATTTATTAATTGTTGATGATGAAGCTCCTATCAGAAAGGGCTTATCTGAATATATTAAATGGGAAGATTATGATTGTAAGGTTGTTGCCACTGCCAACAACGGTGAGGATGCAATCACAAAAATAAACGAAAATGACATTAACATTGTTTTGACTGATGTTAAAATGCCACTTTTAGACGGAATTGGTCTTGCAAAATACATTCACGAGAATCGTCCTGATATTGCCGTAATTATTTTATCGGGATATTCTGAATTTGAGTATGCACGTTCTGCAATACAATATCATGTTTCACAGTATTTGTTAAAACCGGCATCTAAAGATCAGGTTATTGCTGCTGTTAAAGAAGTTTGCGAAAAAATTGTAACATCTAAGTCTAATACCCGAATTAAAGAAAGTGAGCTTGCTTTTCTTAAAGATCAGTTATTCCAACAATTAACTGATTCCAATGTTATAGATGAAGAAAAGCAAAAAAAGATTGACTCTTTTAATTTGGATTTTAGTCATTTTTATGTAGCTGCTTTTCAGTTGCCTAAAGATTTCAATGAATTTAGCAAACTTAAAGACATTATTAAAGACCAGCAGATTGAAAGCCATTGTTTTAGATATAACAACATGGTTCTTACTGCATATTTTTGCGATCAAAATTCCTACATAGGACCTATTGTTGAGGATTGCAAGGAGATAGAATACTTATTTCAGGAACAGTACGGAAAACAGCTTGATATCGGCATAAGTGCCCATCACTCTACTGCAAAGCATTTTTCAAAGGCTGCTTCAGAAGCCATCACTGCTTTGTCACTTAATTTCTATTCAGCATCACATATAATTGCTTTTTCAAGAGATTATATTGCTAATAGAAATATTTTTCCTGTGGATATTTCCGTGCGTCTTCACGAATACGAAACGGCTATTCTTCAATTGAACTTTAAAGCTGCAAAAGACGTTATTTCTACTCTTTTCAGTAATTTACAAAGTAATTTTACTGATGAGGCTTCTGTTAAGAATATTTGTACTCAGATTTATTTGATTTCTTATAGACTGGTTATGAGTACTTATAACCTGCCAATGGATGAGAAATATGTGAAAATGTTAACTGAAAGTTCTGATATTTTCCAACTAAAATCCATAGTTTCTGATATGATTAATGATTTGCAGATACAGTTAACACAATCAGTTAAGAAATATAGCTCTTTTATTGAAGAGTCTTTGAATTATATAAAAGAACATTTAGAGGATGATTTGTCTCTGGAACAAATTGCCCAACATATTCATATTAATGAATCCTACTTTAGTAGAACTTTTAAGAAGGAATGTGGTAATTCTGTCATTAGCTATATTAATAATCTTAGAATTAACAAAGCTAAAGAACTTCTTGCCACTTCTAATTTAAAAACTTTTGAGATTTCTGAAGCTGTTGGAATTCACGACCCTGCTTATTTTTCCGTATTATTTAAGAAAAATACAGGCATGAGTCCTAAAGCATACAGAGATCAGTTTGTAAATGTTTAGCTTATATTTAAATTACAGAATGGAGTTTGCTTATGAGTAATATTATGGAAGATAAAAAAAGCTCAATAAGTAATATTATTGATGCCTTAACTAAAATTGAAAATAATCATTTAAATTCAAACAGAAATAATGCCATCTATTCTATGCTTAAAGAGATTGGATTATACACCAAAGCCTTATATGTCAGCATCTATGAACTTGTTGACTCTAGTGCTTTTGAGCTTACACATCAATGGAGATTATTTAATAATACTGAAAGTCCTAATCACGACTTAATTCTTCCAACTGATGGAGTTCCATGCATATTTAATATTCTGTATCAGGGAGAATCCATTATTTTAGATGATATAGAATCTATTAAGGATTCTATGCCTACAGAATACAATTTTTTTTGGAAATAATAACATTACTGCTGTTATTGTATTTCCAATTATTTTCAGAAAAAGATTAATGGGATTTGTAAGAATAGATAATCCTAACATTAAAGATTGTGGTGATTTCATTGATATTATCCCTGTTATCGGTCACCATATGGGAAGCATTCGTGAAAACAATAAAAAGGACACTCTTATTCAACAGCATAAGCTTTCCATGACTGCTAATCAAACTGAATTTGAAAAAGACAGACAGTTTCTTGAGGTTTTATATCGTGACTATACATCTATATATTATGTTGATTTTTCTAAAAATATTGCGGAGCCTCTTAAAATAGATCGTATAGCAAATGCAGCCAAATTTATAGATAGTCCCTCTAAACATATTACACTTAACTATAATGACACTATAAAACAATATAGCGAAACTTATATAACCAAAGAGCATTCTAAGCGTTTTTGCGACTTGCTAAATGCTGATTATTTAAGACAGGGACTTTGCTACAAAGAACGTTTTTCTTTTAGATACAGAAGCCTTCCTAATATTCTTGGACAGCAATATTTCGAGGCGCAGATTGTTCGTATTTCCGAAACTGATTTTGACAATCGTATTCTTATCGGCTTTATACACATTGACGATATTGTTGCAAGCGAACAAAAACGTCAACACGAACTTGAAACAGCTCTAGCCGAAACAAAACTTAGTAACGAAATCGTATCTGCCCTTGGCAAAATTTATTATGCTATTTTTAGAATTGATCTTGTCAATGATTTCTATGAGGAAATTTCCAGTGAAAGTGAAATTCATCACCTTACAGGAAAAATAGGGCGTGCCTCAACCGAAATGATTGAATTGTGTGATACATTTGTTGCACCTGAATATCATGATAAGGTTCTTGAATTCTTTGATTTAAGCACTTTGGCTGATCGTTTACATGATGAGGAAACTCTTGCAACTGAATATCTTGCAAAAGATGGTAACTGGCACACAGCACGTTTTATTGTAAAAAAACGTGATAACAATGGAAATGTTACCCATATTCTTTATGCTACAAGACTTATAAGCGATGCTAAACGACGTGAAAAAAATTGGATTTCCATTGCTGAGGAAGCTAACAAGGCTAATCTGGCCAAAACAGAATTTATTTCTCAGATTGCCCACGACATCCTTACACCAATGAACGCTATTCTTGGTTTTGAAACGTTAGCTGAACAACATATAAATGAACCTAAAACTGTAGAATATAATCTGAAAAAAATAAAATCTTCAGGTGATTTTCTTATGGAGTTGGTTAACGAAGTGCTGGATATTACACAGATTGAAAACGGACAGTTACGCATTAATTCCCAACCTGTTAATATTCCTAAGCTTTTGGATGATTTTCCACCAATGCTTAAACAATTACAGGGTGACAAAAAACTTAACATTATATGCAATCAGCATGACCTTTACCAGAAAACCTTGTTGGTTGACCCACTTAGACTAAAACAGATTTATACAAATATTTTATCCAATGCCATAAAATATACACCTGATGGTGGTTCTGTTACCTTTGAAATTTATGAAGAATTATTTTTGAATAATAAGTATATAAATCTTATAGCTGTTATAAGCGACACAGGAATTGGTATGTCTCAGGAATATATTAACCATATGTATTCTAAGTTTTCCCGTGCCACTGACTCTAGAATTAACAAAGTTGGTGGTTATGGCCTTGGGCTTTCGATTGTTAAAGAGCTTGTGGACTTAATGAACGGACGAATTAATGTTACAAGTAAAGAAGGTCATGGAACCACTTTTAAAATAATAATTCCTCTTGAATGTTGTGCAGAAAACTATAAAGCTCTACAAGATATTTCAGATACTTCCGCTCATAATACTTGTAAAGGTATGCACCTTCTTGTTGCTGAAGACAATACTCTTAATTATGAAGTTATTTCTGAACTTCTTGCTATGTATGGCATTACCTGCGACCATGCCGAAGATGGATCTGTTTGCGTAGAAATGTTTAGAGAATCAAGTATTCATACTTATGATGCCATTCTTATGGATATGCAGATGCCTGTTATGGACGGACTTCAGGCTACAAGTGCCATTAGAAATCTTAACAAACCGGGAGCTCACAGCATTCCAATTATTGCCATGACTGCTAATGCCTTCAAAGACGATATTCAACGTTGTCTTGATGCCGGCATGAATATGCATATGTCCAAACCTGTTAATATGGAAAAGCTTTTAAAAGCACTTGCCAAGTTTAAGGGGGAAGTAATTGTAGATTGTTAATTGGCAATAGTTAGATGTACTTAAAACTCTTATTTTAGGATTTGTTTTTTGCAATTACATATGTTTAATTGCGATGCAATTGTTTATACGATAGTATTAAACTGGCAAAATTAGAAAGGATTTATGTTATGAAAAAATTTCTGTGTTTAATACTCTCTTTTTTATTAATTATAACTTCTGTGACAGTTTCACCTGCAAAGGTTAAAGCTACGTCAGAGAATTACACAGACGATTATGTCTTTGGAGAAAAAGATTTTTTCAGTGCAAGTGATACAGCTAATGATAAGGATATGACTTTTACTGCTACTGAAGACGGCTTGTATTCTGTAAGAATAAAGACTATAGAAGGTTTTAATAATCTGAGTATTGCCAAAGATCCTGACGGCAATGAGATTGAACCTTACGCAAGAGACTATCGTATTGGAGACAGAACCCGAATAGACTATTATCAGCTTAAAAAGGGACAGGTTTTCACGATTAAGTTTATGCTTCATGCTAATTCAAGCGCCTTGATTATTGCCGATATTGTTAGGGAAATAAACAAAGATGATGAGTTTAACTTTACCAGCGAATATGATGTTTCTTATTATTATAATCCATCAAAAGATTATCACTACTATAAGTTAGGCTGCCTTATGGATACTGATGACAATGGCAATAATGTACTTAATGCCAGAGTCAGATATTTTCAGAATGAAAACAATGATAAACTGGATTATTTAAATGTTCCTGATGTTTATATGAACAATGTTCTTTCATCAATGCGCCCTAATAGTAGTACTCTTTGTATTATTAATTTTTATTCCCATGGCACAAGCTATTCTTCAAAGGATGCTTCAACTGCCCAATCCAAAATTAAGTTTATTAGAATGGAAAATTCTAGTGGTATTGATATAAATCAGCCTGATGAGCCATTTAATCTTATTGAAAATCAGAACGGAGAGATGGTTACTAATGAGTTTGGTCACTCTTATTTTAAGTATGCCTATTCTTATTTGAGTTTTATAAAATCTTATACTATTCATTACTCTAATAAAGATATGGAATTTCCTGCCAACTCCCATCCTACTACTGAGAAGAATCCTTACAGTCCTTATACCGGTTATTATTTGACCCCTGTAGACTCTCAGGATACAAATCACTGGGCCGTTGGAAGTGACAATACTTTCCTTATTCGGGCAGGTTATTATGAAGAAAAAATTCCTGTAACTATTAAAACTTATGATCAGCTTGACCGTTTTATGTTTTTTGGAGATACAACCCTTAAGCTTAAGCCTAATGCGCCTTTAAGACGTTCTTTAAGTTTTACTCCACCTGAGGACGGACCATATACTTTGTTTGTAACTGTGGATAGCCACTCTGATTCCTGTAATGATACTATAGCTTTTAATACTACTGATCATTCCCTTAACCGTGACTTTCCTGATCAAACAACAAAACTTGCCAATGGCAAGACTTTGTATGAGTATAGAAATCTGGCTCTTGAAAAGGGTACAAAATATACTTTTGACTGTTATTTAATTCATAGTGACAGTGAAGCATCTGATGAAACTGTTAATATGACTTTTAATTTTAAGAACCCTGCCATTATTAGTTCTTTTAGTTTGAACCAAACAGGACTTGATCCTGTGCTTGTGGATGGGATTGACAATATTTCAGGTTCTTATAAATATTCACTACCGGATTATGTTAACAGCGTTGATGTAACTTACACCGATGGAACTGTTGTTAAATATACATACGATGAGGCTTCCGGTTCATATACAACAGATGCCCCTGCCAAATATACAGTATATCCTCTTACAATCGAGAATCCGAACGACTGGTCATCAGGTTATAATTCTGTATATTTTAATATTGATGGCAAAAGCAAATCTCTAACATTCACTGTTTATGACAATGAGCGTTTTGAATATAATCTTAACACAATTGGGTTAAACGAAACAAATACAGTTCATTTTTATAGAGATGATGCTAAAAGCTACTATAAATTTTATAGATTTACACCTGAAACAAGTGGCACTTATAATTTTAAAATGAGCGCAACACCACACGATAATAAGTGCCGAATTTCAACATATTATAATGTTTATCATAATGGCGAATTGGTTTCAACAAACTACAATACAGAAAATATTTCCCCATGTATTTTTAAAGCTGGCGAGGAGTATATTATCAAATTCTTTGGCATTCACAAGAATTGTGATAAAACAGATAATTCAAACCTTAACACTCTGGAACCACAAATTACGATAATTAAGGTGTCAGATGATGTTGAAACAAGTAAGGTGACAACGGTTCCTGCAACAACAATTCCTGTAACTACTACTACGATAGCTACTACTGCTGAAATTTCCACAACCGGAAATGGAGAAACAAGTAGTGAAGTAGTTACGACTCCTGTGAAGACTACTGACAATATAGAAACTACTGGCGAAACCGTTACTCCTGTAGTTACTACGACTAACGGAGATTCTATTAACGTAGGAACTACTAGTAACAATGCAACTAATGGGGTTGTGCCAAAACCTAGTACTACAAGTACAAGCTTACAACCTTCAAGTTCAAAGAAGCCTGCTACTACAAAGGTTAAGAAAGTCAAGGCTACGAAGAAATCTCTTACCATTAAATGGAGCAAAGTAAAAGGTGCAAGTGGCTATGAAATTCAGGTTGCCACAGACAAGAAATTTAAAAAGAACAAGAAATCAATTCTTGTTAAGAAGCAGAAAACTACTTCTGCTAAAATAAAGAAATTGAAATCTAAAAAGAAATACTATGTACGTGTCCGCACTTATAAAGTAGTTGGCAGAAAAAAAGTATATTCTAGCTGGATAAACGGAAAAGCTACAAAGACAAAATAAAGATTTGTAGTGGAAGCGATAGATTGATGATTGATTTGTAATGTTATGACAAGACCGTATGTGAAATCAAATTCACATACGGCCTTTTTTGTTTTAATCCCAATTTTCATGTATTTTTTTCTTTTCTTCTTCACTTTATAAGATAATATTATCACATTTTATGTTTTATCTTGTTTTCCTATTTATAAATTTGGCCTTGTATTTTGAGTATACAATTGTCTGGTCTTTGTACAGGCTGTAGTATCCTGACAGGGCATAGCTGATTGATATTGCTATCAGGTAATATGAGACCCCGGCAAAGCCAAACAACTCGAATGAGATAAGCATTGATGTTATTGGGCAGTTAGTTACACCACAGAACAATGCCACCATTCCCGCTGCCGCTGCAACCACCGGTGGAAATCCCAGCAATTGTCCCATAACACATCCGAAGGTTGCTCCCACGCAGAATGCAGGAACGATTTCGCCCCCTCTAAAACCTGCTCGCATTGTAATTGCCGTCAAAATTATTTTCCAAACAAAATCAAGGGGTCTTGCCCTTCCTGTTTCAATGGCTTTGGCTATTAGCTGATTGCCTGCGCCCATATAATCATCTGTCTGTAAAATAAAGGTAATTCCCATAACAATAAGTGCCGCAACAACCACTCTTACGTAAGGATTTTTCAAATATTTAGTATACAAAGTTGAAGCTAACTTTAGTGCTATGCAAAAAAGTATACTTACAGCACCACAACCTGCTGCAATAACTGCCATTTTTGCTCCGGTTACAGCGGTTAGTTCCGGTATAACTGTTACATGAAAAACTTCAGGATGGATGCCTATTCCTGCCGCAAATTTGGCTGCAATAATTGACGCAATAACGCAAGGCAAAAGTGCCGCATAATACATAACTCCAACGCTTACAACTTCCATGGCAAAAACTGCCGCCGCCATAGGAGTTCCGAAAACCGCAGCAAACGCCGCACTCATACCACACATAACCATAACGTGGTGGTCGAACTCATCCAAATGAAAAATTCTCCCAAGCTGATTGCCAATGCTTCCGCCAAACTGAATTGCCGCACCTTCACGTCCTGCGGAACCACCTGTCAAATGAGTAAGCACTGTTGACACAAAAATAAGTGGTGCCGATTTTAAAGGCACATCATCCTTAGATCTAATGGTTGAAAGAACCTGATTGGTTCCTCCATCATTTTTGTCCAATCTTTGGTACATAAAAACAATAATCAAACCTGCCACTGGAAGTAACAAAAACATCCACTTATTGTCTGCTCTAAACGCCGTTACCCACCTGATACATATGGCAAAAACACTACTGGCGCCGCCAACAACCACACCTGTTAAAATTGCAAGAGCCATCCACTTAAAAAAGTTTGTCAAATCTCTTTTAATTCTACCCAAATAATATTTATTTTTAATCTCATTATGTCCGTTTTTTATGATTTCACTCATACTGATTCTACTTTTCTTCCACCGGATAGAAACTGCATCCGCACTTTCCATGTCCCTTAGTATAATAAATGGCTTTGTCTGCATCAGTGAACTGGCTCTTTCCTGGATTTTTTCTGTCAGTAAATGCCACGCCTACGCTAAGAGATACCGCTGGAACTCCCTCTTCTTCAATTGATAATTTTCTGTTAATTTCGGTGATTTTTTCAATGCTTGTCAGACCAACATATTCTCTAACTCTCTCTATACTTTTCCCCTGTCATTGCCTCATAGCTTGTTCTCACCGCATGTTCTGATATATCGCAATTCAATATATAAACAGGCACTTTTTTTATCAAAATATCTAGTAATTCCAATGTTTTTCCTGCCTGGACTGAGCTATCGCCGAAATGAATCTGCCCTAGAAGATATGGTATAGCTTCTTTGGAATTAAGCTTTCTAATTCTGCATTCCGTGCCACGCTGTATTATGCAAATTCCACCAAGCGGTGCATTCTTATTATTCTGCCAACCCTCTTTGCCAGCCCACGGAGTTCCATATATTCTTACGCAATCGTCAACTATTCTAATAAAAGGTTTGTCCCCATTTATAATAGAAACACCCTGACCTAAATACTTCCTCCATAACCTGATGTGGGTAGTTTTTCCGGTACCACTTGGTGCAGTAAACATATAGGCTTTGTCCTTCCACTGTATAACCGCTCCATGCATTAAGAAACCGTCTTTTTCAGGCAAAACTTCCGCAACTTTCCTTAAAAGTGCCAATGTTTCCAAATATTCAGGGGCAAATCCACTCTGTCCTTCATCTTCCAACATTGTTCCCTGTTCTCTTATTATGTCATCCTCTGATATAATAATTTCATAGACCGAATCATTATCAGAAAGCTTCAAATCTTCTTTTCCAGCTCCACAATTATCGAAACACTTCTTATTATCTGAATTTTCTTCAATATCCAAATAATCCCAGCAATGCTTCTTCAATGATTCCTCATAAATTCCATTTACCTGAAATCCGATTCCGGCAAGTTTTATTTTGAATGCCATAATCTTTTCACCTTTCCAGCCTTCATTTTTATTTTCTTAAAAGCACAAATTAAAGGATGGAGAAAAACCCAAGCCCTGCTGTAAAGCTTGTATCCCACTCCCTCCATATTTACTTCATTTCCATCACGATAAAAGCCAACTAAAACTCCAATGATCTGGTTTTCAGTTATGCCATATTCCTTATTAATGCAATTATCTCCGCAAATAATATACCCCTTATCATCTTTTCCAATAATTCTATGAAGCACATAATCGTCTCCACGTCTGTATAAAGGCACATCATATTTCTTCAATGGTGCTGTAGGTGGCTTAACTATTATGGTATCCCTTCTGTTTCTTAGCATTGGATACATGCTGACACCAGAAGTTGTACTAACATACACTCCCTTCTCATTTAATGCATCCTCAATATGTAACACTTCACCCATAACACACTCTCTATTCTACAATAATTCCTGCATTTTTCATCTTATCTACCATTGTCTGAATGTCTTCTCTTGCTTTATCAGGTTCAACTTCATAAGTTTCAACCATCTTCTCTACCATCTGGTCAACATCCAATCCGGATTCAATTCCTTGCCATATCTCCTTACCTGTTGCATTAAGGTTAATCATTCCGTGAAATGTCTTGCTTGCCTCACCTACTGCAATAACAACTGCCTGACCTCCAACATCTCTTAAAACAAAACCATTTTTAATCTTCATTAATCTATTCCTCCGATATCTTTCGCTTATATAAGTGTACCATATTACCGCAATATTTGCATTGCGAAATTCCACTCCGACAATTTTTCAGAAAATTTGTTCTATAATAATTTTGTATTTTTTTAATGTATTTAAAAAAGCGTCCCCTAAATTCATCGCATTTTTGCACGCTTGTTAAGGAACACTTTTTATTCTTTATTTTGTTTGATTTAAACCCAGCCCAAAAGTCTTAATTAAGCCTTATTCTGTGCATCAACAAGATTTGAACTGTGATACATTTCTCTAAGCTTAGGTTTTTCGATTTTTCCAGTAGCATTTCTTGGAACTTTAGTAAAGATAATCTTTTTAGGTCTCTTGTATCTTGGAAGTTCCTTGCAGAAATCATTGATTTCCTGTTCAGTACATTCTGTGTCAGGATTCAATTCAATAATAGCAGCTGCAATTTCGCCCAATCTTTCATCTGCAAGACCAATAACTGCAACATCCTTAATCTTAGGGAATTTGCTTAAGAAGTTTTCAATCTGTACAGGATAAAGATTTTCGCCACCACTAATAATTACATCTTTCTTTCTATCAACAAGGTAAATAAAACCATCTTCATCCATTTCAGCCATGTCCCCTGTGTAAAGCCAGCCATCCTTGATTGTTTCAGCTGTAGCCTTTTCATCATTGTAGTAACAAGTCATGACGCCTGGTCCCTTAACAATAAGTTCCCCAACACTACCCTGCTCTACAGGATTTCCCTCAGGATCAACAATCTTTGCTTCCCAGCCGTAACCCGGAATACCAATTGCTCCTACTTTGTTAATATTTTCGACACCTAAGTGAACGCAACCTGGTCCGATAGATTCGCTAAGGCCATAGTTAGTATCATATTGGTGATGTGGGAAGTATTCCTTCCATCTCTTAATAAGGCTCTGTGGTACAGGCTGTGCACCAATGTGCATAAGTCTCCACTGATCTAACTTGTAATCTTCAAGTTTAATCTCTCCTCTGTCTAATGCAAGCAAAATATCCTGTGCCCAAGGAACAAGAAGCCAAACAATTGTACAGCCTTCATTTGATACTGTTTCAAGAATTGTTTTAGGTGTAACCCCCTTTAATAATACTGCTTTTCCACCAGTCAAAAGGCTGCCAAACCAATGCATCTTGGCACCTGTATGATAAAGCGGTGGAATGCACAAAAATACATCATCCTTAGTCTGTCCATGATGATTCTGTTCAGCTTTTGCCGCATGCATAAGACTTTCGTGATTATGTAAAATAGCCTTTGGAAAACCTGTTGTTCCTGAAGAAAAATAAATTGCCGCATCATCTGAATCCTTAATTTCGATTTCAGGTGAAAGTGAAGAACAGTTAGATGCAAGCTTATCATAATCTTCTGCAAAAGTAGGACAATCACCACCTACGTAAAACAAAATTCTTTTTTCATCAATTTCATCAACAATTTCTTCGATTCGGCCAACAAACTCAGGTCCAAAAATAAGCACATCTGTCTCTGAAAGTTCAAGACAATATTTAATTTCCTGAGCATCAAATCTAAAGTTCATAGGAACTGCCAAAGCTCCTGTTTTAAGAATTCCAAAATAAATAGGAAGCCATTCTAAGCAGTTCATCAAAAGAATTGCAACTTTATCTCCTTTTCTAATACCTCTGCTAATAAGGAGATTAGCAACTCTGTTAGCTTTCTCGTTAAATACGTGCCATGTAATATCACGTCTGTAATGATGGCGGGCATCTGGCTGGATTAATTCATAATCTCGCCATGTTACCCTTCTTTTTTCCTGAATTTCGGGATTTATTTCTACCAAAGCTATATCCTTTGGAAATTCTCTGGCATTTCTTTCTAATAATTCTGTAATTGGCATTTCTCTTTCCTTCTTTTTTATCTTATTTTTAATTTATTATCCAAAGAAATTAAACAAATCATTGGCATTCTTCCCAAAGATCTTGTCCTTTTCTTCCTGTGTCAAATCTGTATTGTTAAAATCATTAACAGCTTTAGTCTGGTCATACCACGGAGAATCAGTTCCAAACAAAATCCTATCCGCTCCATGTTTTCTAACCATTCTTACAAACTGTTCATTTTCAAGCTTAAACGGAAAAATAGGATTAAGCACAACTGCCGTATCCAAATAAAATGGCAGTCCTAAAAGCTTCTCTTCCACTTCATCCCACATTTTCCAGCCACCCATATGGGCAAGAATCAACTTTTCCGGCTGAATATGTTTCCAAAGATTAAGAATTCTTTCAGGTGTGCAGTGAACCGTTTCCGGAAGTCCCACATCTTCTCCTGCGTGAACAATTATTCCCAAATCCTTCTCGGCTGCATAATCCATTAACCTGATATATTTTTCATCGTCAAAAAATGTATTTTGATAGTCAGGATGAATCTTTATAGCTTTCAAATCCATTGCAACTATTTCATCTATAATCTGCTTATAATTCTCACAATCCGGATGAATAGCCCCAAAATTAAATAATCTTGTTTCTTCTCTTTTCTCGTTAAGTTCCACAGATAATCTGTTAATTTTCTCCGGCTGCCTAATATTAGTTGCCACAGGGCAAACAACAGACAAATCTATATCTGCTTTTTTAGTACTGTCCTCTAAACCTTTAACTGTTGGTATTCTTGCACTTTTTACATGAATACCCTGACCTCTTACAATATCTTCTTCCATACTTGCTATAGTCTTGTAAGCTATGGCATCAGGAAATGTATGTGTGTGAATATCTATAATCATAACATTCTCCTATATGAATCTTATTCTTTATTACTTTTTCACTTTAAAGTCATAAACTATTATAAATAACTATTACCTTAAAGTCAACCAAACCTTTTTATTACTAAATTGGAATCTACACCTGATGAACATCACATTCTCACGAAATGCTTATGGATATAGGAATTTTGATAATTTTAGAAACAGAATAATGTTATCTTGTGATACTATTTAAAAATCGTGTGTGATTACAAATCACACACGATATATATAAGGGATTACCCCCATGCTTGACAAAAAGCCTTATTTTTTTACTAACATATATACCAAAATCAGGCTGTTTGCATATATAGTCCACGCAAACAGCCTTTGAATTGCTTAATTATTATGAATTTTAACTTTAATTTCTGTTAATGTCAAATACTTCCCATGCTCCGGCAACAGTTTCACTTGTAGCAAAAAGTTTACCACCGTCGTTTAAGTTTGCCTGAACATATTTTCCATTTGCCAATGAGTAAAGTGCATACTCTCCATCTGAAATCTTTTCAATAATGAATTTCTCCCATGTACCTACACTTTCACTTCTTGGCAATAACTGATTGTTTTCATCAATTACAGCACATACATATTTTCCATTTGCAATTGATTTCAATGAAACTGTTCCATCATTGTTATTTACAATCTGGAATGTTTCCCATGCACCTCCACATGATGAACGGTTTGCCACTATTGTTTCACTTCCACCATTTTCTGCACAAACTACCTGTCCGTTTGCTATTGATGTAATATATGCATTTGAATTATTAAAATCTGCCTTTTCTACTTTTTCAATTACGATCGCTGAAGTTTTATCATTAAAATCTCCAAGGCCTGATGCATCTGTGAATAATGTTTTTTTACTTCCTGCAAATCTTTCATCGTTATACAATGTAACTTTGTAGCCATCTGCTACCTTAACTGAAGAAATCTGATCATTTTTAATTCCCTTAGAAATCATTGTGCCATAATCATATCTTCCTTCACTTAATGCTACAGACCAACCACTGTAATTTGAATTTTCATAAAATGTTGCTTTTGCAGAAGATGTCTCATCTCCCAACTTTTCAATATTAAATGCTTCCCAAGCTCCTGCTATGGAATCACTTCCTGCTATTAATTTGCCTCCATTATCCAAGTCGGCCTTTATATATTTTCCGTTTTCTGCACTCTTAAGACCGTATTCTGTATCGCTTATTTTGTAGATTTGGAATTTCTCCCATGTTCCTACGCTTTCGCTTCTTGGAACAAGTTGATTTTCTTCATCTAATACTGCACATACATATTTGTTATTTGCATCTGCTTTTAAACTTACTGTTCCGTCATCATTATTTATCAGATAAAATGTTTCCCATGAACCGCCGTAACTGTCTCTGTTTGCTACTATTGGATCACTTCCACCATTTTCTGCTGCAACATATTTTTCATTTGCAACAGATTTGATACTGTATTTTCCATTTGATAATTTAACAGTATTATATGTAACACTTGATGAACCATCCCACTTTTCAATTTTAATGGATGATGTTTTGTCATTTATCTCATTTCCTACATATGATGCATCGCCTGTAAATTCCTTTGATGTTCCTTTAAATCCTGCATTATCATACAATGTAACCTTGTAACCAGAACTTACTTTCAGTGATGATATTGCATCATTTTTAATACCTTTTGCAATGATATCACTATAATCATATGTACCTTCCGGTAATGAAACTGACCATCCACTATAGTTTGAATTTTCATAGAATGTTGCTACATTATCATTTGTTGTTGTATCACCGACTTTTTCAATGTTAAAAGCTTCCCAGGCTCCAGCTATTGAATCACTTCCAGCTATTAATTTGCCTCCGTTATCCAAGTCAGCTTTTACATATTTTCCGTTTTCTGCACTTCTAATGCCGTATTCACTGTCATTTATTTTGTAAATCTTAAATTTTTCCCATGTACTAATGCTGTCACTTCTAGGTGTCAGCTGATTTTCTTCGTCTAATACTGCACATATGTATTTATTATTTGCATCTGCTTTTATACTTACTGTTCCATCATCATTATTAACAATATAGAATGTCTCCCATGAACCGCTATAGTTGTCTCTGTTTGCTACTATCGGATCACTTCCACCATTTTCTGCTGCAACATATTTTTCATTTACAACAGATTTGATGCTGTATTTTCCATTTGGCAATTTGACTGTGTTATATGATGTTGTAGTTGATGTCTGATTGTTAATCTTTTCAATTTTAATTGATGAAGTTTTGTCATTCATTTCATCTCCAACATATGACGCATCACTGGTAAATTCTTTTGATTTTCCTTTAAATCCTTCGTCATCATATATTGTAACTTTGTATCCGTCACTTACTCTAAGTGATGAAATCTGATCATTAACAATTCCTTTTGCTAAAATATCTTTGTAGTCATATGAACCTTCTTCCAATGAAACTGCCCATCCACCATAATTTGAATGTTCATATAATGTTGCCACACCTGATGTGCTGTTGTTATCACTATCATCTGTTGTGCTTCCACCTGTAGATGTTACTGTTCCCGAAAGATATGGCTTTACCAAATTGTAAATCTTGTCATTTTTCCATCCGTTTGCTGTACCTACAGCTGACCATTTATTTTTAATTGTGTCAGCTGAGTCGTTATAAATATCAACTTTTTCAGGGTTATGATTATAAATACCCCATGAGCTGTTTCCTGTAACTTTGTATGACCATGTTGTCCAATGCCATCCCTGACCGTTGAAAGTTGACATTGCTGCCTTCCAGCCTTCTGCCTGTTCGAAGCATGTAAACTCGCCTACAAATGTTGGCACTCCATAATTGTGATTTGCAATGTCTGAAACTTTACTTGAAAAGTATGACTTCTGTGCATCACTGCTATTTTGTGCACTCCATGGATAGTAATGGTATTCATATGCTACATTTGTCCAGCCATACTGTGAAGGTCTTGGCAAATTGTCTGCATCCCAACATGATTCCATTATAATAATATGATTGCTATCCTTTGAACGGATTGTATTGTAAATTTCATTATAAAAATCCCAATGTAAACTATATGTTGCAGCTGCCTTAATTCCCGGTTCATTTAAGATATCGTAAGCTGCAACTGCCGGATTGCCTTTGAAATGTTCTGCAATCTTTTTCCATAAATTTAAAGTTTTATCTTTATTGCTCTGATTGTAATATAGCTGTTTTCCATCATTAATCTCTCCTGAATGATCCATACCATTTTGAGAACCAAATGCTCCGTGCATATCTAAAATAACATACATACCTCTCTGGCTACAGTTTTGTACAAACCAGTCTAATCTGTCAAAAGCATTAGATTTAAGGTTTCCATTGTCATCACAAAGATTCATATATGTAAATGGTAATCTTATAACACTCATTCCCATTTCTGCACAATTATCAAAATCCTGTGTTGTCCAATAATTATTTTCATATGTTGAAACCAACTCATCTCTCTTTGATGCTCCAAATCTATTTGCCAATGTGGTCATCATTGTTTTCTGGTCAGATGCATTGGTTGGATTCATCCAGTCTTCCTGAACAAGCCATCCACCTGCATTTGTACCTCTTAGATATACAATATCTCCTGTTCCTTTTTGTTTTCTTATCTGTGTTCCGTTAACCTTCAAAAAATCATTGCTTCCAAGAGCCTCTCTGGCACTAACCTGGGTAATGCCTGTAATTTTTCCTGAAATAGCCACACTAAATGTCATTGCAAATACCAATAACATACTGACCAGTTTTTTAACTTTTTTCATAAACGCCTCCTTATTAATACTATAAAAAAATTTCCGTCTATTATATTATCAATACAATACCACATAATGTTAACGGTATCAACTCTCCAAACTTTAGAAAAATCGTTTTATTTTTTTCTAAAAAAAAATAAAACGATTTTTATGATAATGGTATGTTATTTATACATTTTTTAAAAAATGTATAAATAAAAAATATCCCTATACCTGACAAAGAACATTATAAACTTGGGTTACCCACATGCTTGACAAAGAGCCGTAAAAAATCCCGAAAAGCTTCAGAACTATTAACATTCTTTCCACTTTCCGGGATTTTTATTATCCTATATTTTAATTTTATTATCTTATGCTAATTCATAACCCTTTTCAAAGGCTGCCACGTTAATATCAATAGTCTTTGGTGGAACTGTTTTCTTGATTACTTCAATCCACTGTTCCTTTGGGAAATCCATATTCTTTGCAGCAATTCCAAGAATAATAACGTTAAATACTCTTGAATTGCCCATCTTTATGGCTTCATCCATTGCATCAACTGATACAACACGGTATTTCTTTGAAAGTTTTTCAATAATTCCGTCAGGATATTTTGCCACACCTGTAACTACAGGCATTGGGTCGATTCTCTGGTCATTTACAATAATTACTCCATCTTTCTTAAGAAAATGAGCATATCTTAACGCTTCTAATCTTTCAAAAGCGATAAGTACATCTGCCTGACCTTCTTCTACTATAGGTTCTGCTACTTTTTCGCCGTAACGTACATAAGTAACAACGCTACCGCCACGCTGTGCCATTCCATGAACTTCTGAGAGCTTAACATCATATCCGGCTTCAACTGTAATTCCACCTAAAATACGGCTTGTAAGAAGTGTTCCCTGTCCACCGACACCTACTATCATAATATTCTTTGTTTCTGCCATGACTATTCTCCCTTCTTCTTTAATTCAATTGCATCGAAATGACAATTCTGCATACAAAGTCCACAACCATTACATAATGTCTGGTCAATTGAAATAGTTCCATCTTCATTCTTTGTAATTGCAGGACATCCTGAAGCAAGACAAAGTCCGCATTTTTTACATTTTTCAGGAATTGCAACGCATTTACCCTTTGGAACATATGACTTAAGCAATGCACAAGGAGACTGAGCTATAATAACTGATACTTCATCTCTTGCTACTTCTTCTTTAATAACATTTTCTAACTTCTTTGTATCAAAAGCATCAACAATCTGTACATTCTTAACACCTAAAGCTCTACATAAATCATCAAGAAGAACTATATTGGCTTTTTCACCTGACAATGTTTTTCCTGTTGCAGGATGATCCTGATGTCCTGTCATACCTGTTGTTGAATTATCAAGAATAATAACTGTTCCTGTAGCCTTGTTATAAACCATGTTCATAAGTGAATTAACACCTGTGTGAAGGAATGTTGAATCACCTATAACAGCTACCCAATTCTTAATGTAATCTTTTCCTTTAGCCTTTTCCATACCGTGAAGTGTAGAAATACTTGAACCCATACAAACTGTCGTATCTACAACACCTAGTGGATTAACTGCACCAAGTGTATAACATCCAATATCACCTGCTGCATGAATTTTTAACTTCTTAAGTACAGAATATGTAGCTCTGTGAGGACATCCCGGACAAAGAATAGGTGGTCTTGCAGGAGCCTGTAAAGGCTGTTCAATTTCAACCTTTTCACCTAAAACTACCTGTTTAAGCATATTAGCACTATATTCGCCCTGTACAGTAAAGATGTTCTTTCCATCGCATTCAATACCCATAGCTCTAACCTGTTCTTCAATTACAGGTTCAAGCTCTTCAACTATAATAAGTCTGTCTACCTTTGAAGCAAATTCCTTTATAAGTCCCTTTGCCAAAGGATGAACCAAACCAAGTTTTAAAACTGATGCATTAGGAAGTGCTTCCTTAACATACTGATAAGGTATACCACTTGTAATAACACCAATCTTTGTATCATTATATTCAACTTTATTAATATCAAGGTCACATGCATCTTCTGCCATCTGTTTAAGACGCTGTTCAACAATAACATGACGTTTAATTGCATTTCCCGGCATCATAACGTTTTTTGCAATATTTCTTTCATATGGCTTGTCATCTACCTCAACTCTATCTTCAAGATTAACAATCCCCTGTGAATGTGCAAGACGTGTAGTTGTTCTAAGAATAACCGGTGTATCATATTTTTCAGATAATTCATAAGCCCTCTTTGTAAAATATCTTGCTTCTTCACTATCAGAAGGTTCAACTACCGGAACCATTGCAGCTCTTGCGATCATTCTGGTATCCTGTTCATTCTGTGAACTGTAAATTCCAGGGTCATCTGCAACAACCAAAACCATACCACCGTTTACACCAATGTATCCTGCTGTAAAAAGTGGATCAGATGCTACGTTAAGACCTACCATTTTCATCATTGTCATAGAACGAACACCTGCCATGGATGCACCAATGGCAACTTCTGTGGCAACCTTTTCATTAGGTGCCCATTCAGCATAAATTTCTTTATATTTTACTACGTTTTCACTTACTTCAGTACTTGGAGTACCAGGGTATGCTGATGTAACCTTTACTCCCGCTTCATAAGCTCCTCTTGCAATGGCTTCATTACCAAGCATAATCTTCTTATTACTCAAAACTTCTTCCTGCCTCTCTTATATATTTCACAGTAAAAAACAGTAGTATCACCATTATATTTAACTTTTTGTGATACGGGCAATGTTTAATTTACTGAATTAAAGTCCTAAAATTAATTATAGTTTATTGAAGCTTTTTAGTCAACAAAAGAGAGCCACCATACAATATTAATTGTACGATGACTCTCAACGTTTTTTTCTAAAAATACATATAAAAAAGTGCTAGTAAAAATTATTTCTTAATTTTACCCTTGAATCCTGCCTTCTTTAAGTTCTTCTTTAATTTCTTAAATTCTTTAGCTTTCATCTTCTTGTTAACCTTAACTGTAATCTTCTTTGAGTTAACCTTCTTGAATGCACCCTTCTTTACTGTAAAGCTCTTTGTTCCTTTAACAATAATTGTCTTTAATTTCTTAGTACCTGTAAAACCTTTTTTGTTTACTCTCTTAATTGTTGCTGGAATTACAATCTTTTTAGCCTTTTTAGCCTTCTTAGCAAATGCTTTAGCCTTGATAACTGTTACTGTGTATGTTACACCCTTAGCTGTTACCTTGCTAGGTACTGTAGCTGTGCTCTTCTTAGCTGACACTACTCCAACTTCAGCTGTTCCGTTAGCCTTTGTATCAACTGTATTTCCGTTTGATACAGCAACATTCTTAGCGTTAACCGGTACTAATGATGATGTTGGGCTCTTAACTGCTGCGCTTACACCTGTTACAGATCCTACTGCTACTGCTGCTGCTAATGCTAAAACAGCAACGTTCTTCATTAATTTTTTCATTATAAGTTCCTCCTATTGTTATGTTTTTGAGTTTTAATTATTTCTGCTTATCCCCACAAGTATTAAAAATAAAAATGTCCTCATAGCAAACTTATAATTTATAAAACTCGCTATGTTGTTTATTTTACTACTTTACGGAATAAATTTAAATACTTTTTTTGTTATATTTTGTTTTTTTGACTATATTTGACAAAATATGTCACTGATAATTATATACTATTACTTGCCATTGTAGTATTTCTTCTTATTTTTCTTGCCTTTTGCGTCTGTTACACGGTTTAGAACCACACCTAATATCTTACATCCTGATCTTTCAAGCTGCTTAATTGAACTTTTCACTTCAGATTTTGATGTTTCTCCACTTCTAATTACAAGAATTGCTCCATCACACATACTACCAATCTTTTCAGCATCTGATACAAGACCAAGAGGTGGTGCATCAACAAATACATATCGGTAATCTTCCGCAAGTCGATTGAGCATATTGCCAAACTTGTCACTTTCAAGCAACATTGATGGATTAATTATATTTTCCACGTTTGGTATAATATCTCCATTTTCAAGTGGTGTATTATACACAACATTTTCAAGTGGAAATTCTTCTGCCAAATAATGTGCACGCCGCTTCCTGGGGCAGGGTGATCTCCCCGGACAGCTTTGCGATCTCCCGGTTAAGCTGGTCGATCTGCAATTGGTTGAGGGCGGTCCCCTTCTGGGCTTCCAGCTGGGCGATCTGCTCCCCGTTTTTCTGCCGCTGCTGGGCCTGTTTCTTGCCGAGTTCGTTGTTGAGCCGGTTAACCGCCGCTTGGAGGGTCAGCAGCTCCCCTTGGGGGCCCATCCGCTTGAGCATGGAAATGGCCTGGACGTTCTGGCCGGAAACGGTGGCCTCCACCGCCAGCTGGGAGAGGATGTCCATGGCCGCTTTGGTGTCCCCACGGTTCTGGGCCTCCGCCAAAAGCCGCTCCCCCAAGGCGATGGTGTATTTGTCGGTGCGGCCGGTGGGCGCTCCCCCCGCGGTCTCTCCCCCGATGGCCCCAGAAAACCGGCCCAGGGCACGGTCATACCCCTCGGTTTCCAGGGTCTGGTTGGCCTTTTGCAGCGCCTCCGCGTTGCTGATGGGTTTATAGGAGAGGAGGCCCTGGCGCAGCTTCTGCTCCGTCTGCTCCATGAGCCGGGCGTCGGCATGGGGGCTTTCCAGCGCCGTGCGGACGGTCTGCCGGGTGCGCTGCCCTTCCCCGGTGGCCGCCGGCACCTGCACGTCGTTGGCAGGGTGTTCCCCTTTGGGGATGGCCCGGTACTTCTCGATCAGCTCCGGCGCGATTTGGCGGGAGGGGGAGGCTATTTTTCGTGCCTGCGAGATAGAAGAAGAGCCCGTTCCCAATCTAGTTTTCGAACTTCCTCCTCGGTCAACCCTGGAAAGCTGTTGTAAAATATCTTCATTTCCCTGTCCAATCCCTCCTCCTCGTTGTCGTAGAAGGGGTACTCTTCCATCGCTGCCTCTTCCTTCTCTTTGAACAAGCTGTCCAGATACTCTAACCGTTTTTTCTCCTCTGGTGTCAACGCCATCTGTATCCACTCCTCCTCGATTGATACCTTCATCATAGAGGAAGTCAGCATCGTCGTCAAGGACAAGCGTTCCATCCTGGAGTACCACTAAAGGGTCACTATACTGGTGGGGTGCTTTCTGTCGCCGTTCTTGGGGGGAGTAATCTTTGCGGAGCATCACTTCGCTGGCTTCTTGCTCCCCCATTAACTCACCATATGCTCTCTGTTGTGCCGCTTTTTCTGTCCTTATTGTCGGGGAAGCCTATAAAATAGCGATGGAAATTTCTATTGATGTATTTATGCTG
>OGZT01000910.1_pt1 | contig 22279 bp, 23 predicted proteins | sample 1576891 | NCBI WGS metagenome assembly OGZT01 (sample SAMEA3541521, study PRJEB24748) | human gut metagenome | biome: human gut; feature: human-associated habitat; material: faeces | place: China | collected 2012 | reverse complement strand
CGAGATTTTCGGATTTCTTCTCTACAGGCTCGACAAAGTTCAGGCAGAAGACGAGTTAAGAAAAACAAACAATTATTGACTGTAAAGAAAATAGCCGTTCTGATAATTCAGAACGGCTATTTTCGTATATTGAAGTCTATGAAAGACAAGAGGATTTATCGGTTCGAACGTCTGCTTCCCGATTGATCCGAAGAATTTCTGCTCGAAGATGTAGTCTTAGAATCGGATGAGCTGCGGCTCGATGATCTGCTGCTATTATCACTCGATGTATTGGTGGTAGTAGTTGTTGTCCTATTCGTTGTTGAATTCTGATTTCCGTATCTGCCCCCCGATGTACGTCCGCTTGTTGCATTATCTTTATTGTTATTGGGCTTGCTGGTGCTATTATTAGTAGCAGGCCTGCTGTTGCTGTTTTGGTTAGAAGATGGTCTTCCGTTGCTATTGTCTCTGTCTTTTGAGGTATCGGTCGATGCATCTGACGACTTATCCCTTGTCGAATTCTGATTTCCGTACCTGCCGCCTGATGTCCGTCCGTTAGTTGTATTATCCTTATCATTGTTTGGTCTGGTACTAGGCCTGTTATTGTTGCCGGGTCTGCCGTTATTGTCGTTATCGGGGCGACTCGGACGGCTGGGTCTGCTAGGTTCACTCGGTCTGCTGGGTTCAGTAGGTCTGGTTGGTCTACTTGGCCGGCTGGGTCTCGAGGGTCTGCTTGGACGTGATGGTCGATCGTGTCCCGGTGCAACAATGATAGGGCGTCCTGCCGGAGGTAATATCATAGGCGGAGAGGGTGCGATATAAGGGCGGTCATCATACAGATATTCGTATCCGGTAAGATAATTATCCCAGAATTCGACAGCATATACCTCATCATAATTGTTACGATAAGCAAGTACTTCCTGTATTCCGTTTTGTGTATAATTGACTGTCAGTACATCTATCGGACGTCCGAGGTAATATTCTACTTCCATTTTGTTCATGCCCGATCTGAGCTGCGACATACTATCTACAGATGAGTATGTGCCACAAGATGTTAGCAGTGCTATTATGGCGATTATTAATAATAACTTTTTCATATGTGTTATGTTTTAGTGCATTGTTAAATTTATACTTAATTAGAACATGAAAGCATATAAAAGGTTTAATCGGCATTCAATTAAGTAACAGCAAGTATTAATGATATACTTCTAGTTTATAACAGACTTTGGCTGTTTTACTTACCAAAGTAATAAATAGGTCTGAGACCTTTGCCGTCAGTTTATGCTTCTTTAGGTGTTTAAGTTATCAATATGAATAAAATGTTAAATAGTCGTATTTTGGTAAGTATTTGATATTGTTTTATTTAAATACATTTGATGTGTGTCTCTGTAACTTCTTTTCTGACAATTTGTATCAATAAACAGGTCTGAGAGCTTAATTGACTGTAAATATAACGTATTTAAGCCGTAATAAGCAATAGATAAGTAGGGTATTGCTCATACTTTTTTATCTATACAATAAAATCGACTTATGGAATATTCATTATTTTATGTCTTATGTATTAATGTAATCGGAATCTTTTTTGGATGGCTATTTACCGAAAACAGCCGTTGGGCTTTGACCCGCATTTGGTCGGGGTTCGGGCGTAAGCCATTCAATTGTCGTCCGTGTCTTACATTTCATCTTCTTTGGATAATGTATATGGTAGTTGCTTTTATGCTGAAATCCTTGCAATTCGGATTGATGGGATTGATTCTTTCTTTTGTAGTCTTTCTGGGATTGTATTTTGAAGGAAAATCAAAAATAGAAGATTGAAACCTCACACCTTTTATTATCAGTAAGAGAATGAAAATATTAATGATGTATTTTCAAGTTATAACAAACTCAGACTATTACACTTGCTAAAGCGATAAATAGGTCTGAAACCTTAAAATTATAAAAAATGGAATTAAAAGAAAAAGTAAAAACATTAATTGCCGATGTCGATAAAACCCATCGGTATAGTATGAGCCGTATTTATGGTTTATATAATGAGGTATTCGATAAATCGGAAGCTCCTCAATCGTGTGCAAGCTGTCTGATTCGTAAAGTGAAAAGTTTGCGTGTATGGCTCGATGAGCAGAGGGCAGAAACTGTTCAGCCTGTTAGTGAAAAGAAAAGAAGATCGAAAAAAGCAGTTACTAAGTAACAGCAAGTATTTAATGATGTGTTTCTCTTAGCTGTAATAGACTGTTGCTGTTATGCTTACATAGTAAATAAAAAGGTCTGAGACCTTGATGTTTTTCGCGAATCCGAAAACGAGCAGATAGGCTGTTCCCTTATAAAAAATGGGGCAGCCTTTTTTATTTAATGATATATAATATGATAGAAAACAAGTTGGTGTGTATTTATAGCCTTATCTACTCGTTCACTCAAAAATGAAAAGATCTGAGACCTTATTCAACAATACTGAATGTGAGGTAGTGATAAATATCAATCAGGCGGTCTTTGGTCAGGTCAGCGGCAGCACTTGCAGCCACAGGTCCCCACATGGTACCTCCGCCTGTGTAGCCTTCGGCAGATATGGTACGGATAAGAGTTTTTTCGCTGTCTCTGAATTTTATCCAGTTGCGTTGAGCTTCGATCAATGAGTTGCGGTCTTCTTCTTTTAGCTTGTTTAAAAGCATCTGATAGTATTTGTTGAGTAGTTTGTCGTATCCTTGTTCGAGAGAACTTACCGCTTTTAACATTCCCGCAGTAGAATAATCTTTATCCAGCATATTTGCAACCTGCTGTTCTATCATCATTGTATCCTGACGGAATTCGATACTAACAGGATCTTGTAATTCAATATCCTGAGCCTGCACGAGGCACGAAAAACAACCAAAGATCAGAAGAAAAATAATTTTTTGCATATTCGGCTACATTGAGTAAATGTTGATGAAAGGATTTAATGAAGTATTTTTAAGTTATAACAAGCTAATATTATTATGCCTGTCAAAGTTATAAATAGGTCTGTGACCTTAAAGTATTGTCAAAGATAGATAAATTATCAACTGTTTTACTTATTTTTGTTTTGATATAGTGTTTATGCTTGTTAAACATGGATAATGAGCAACTAGTATTTTAGAGAATAAGATATGAATAGCAATAATAAAGAGGGATTGGGCAAATTTTTTTCATTTTTTTCAAAAAAAACAGATGATACAATTCCTGCTGAGCAGCCCGTTGAGAGAAAAAGTTCGGTATATGATATGCGTGTACAAGAGGCTATGTGGATGCCTACTGCCGAAGAGCAGCAGGATGCCTTGCGGGTATTGGCGGATGAGTTTTTCGCAGCAGAGCCGCACGAAGCGGATATCCCAGCCGAAGATGCGCTGAAGTTTTATAAGAACGGTGGTTTTGTTTTAGGTATTCTCGGTCAGTATGATAAAGCTATAGCTTACTATGACTGTGCAGTAGCTGCCAATGCAGATGATTCCTATTCATACTTCGGACGTGGTAATGTTTGGAGAGATAACGGTGAATATCAGAAAGCCATAATGGATTATAAACGGGCTATTGCCATAGAACCCGAAAATGCCGATTTCTTTTGTCAGATGGGCGCCGCTTATCTGCAAATGGGTATTTATAACGAGGCGATAGATTGTTACAGTAAAGCGATAGATATAAATCCGTATAGTTCTGTAAATCTAGCGGGACGAGCATTGGCTTATCTTCAGACCAATAAATGGGATGAGGCTCTGGCGGACTATGATGCGGCTATTGATCTCGAACCATTTGACTCGGAATTGTTTTACGGGCGTGCTACGATCTATATTTACCGGAAGGAGTTTGATAAAGCACTCGAAGATTGCGAAGAAGCTTTGGAGATAAACCCCGAAGAAGCACGTTATCATTTTCTGAAGGGGAATGCTTTGTTTGAGATGAAGCATACCGATAAGGCAATAGATGCTTACTCAACAGCTATTGATAATCAGCCCGAATCACCACTTTATTATTATGGCAGAGGGCAGGCTTACCTGGCTAATGGTGAAGAAGAAAAAGCTCTTGCTGATCTTGAGAAAAGCAAGGTATTGGATGATACCAACACAATACTGATACAGGAGCAGATGGATCGGACTAAGATAAATTGAAATTTTTCATCTTTTATATAAAAAAACGAAAGCACCTTGAATCACTTCAAAGTGCTTTCGTCATAAATTGCATCACAAACTTTATTCACTAATCACTAAAACCTAACATCGGATGCAATCTTTACTATAAGAATTAATCTTTGCCGGCTTTGGCATACATAACGACCAAAGCGAGCGTGCTATTATGAAAACTTCTTGATTATCACGTACAAAACCTCACTGTATGTCTTTGTCCGTCCGATTGGGGCGTTGATGCCTTTTACCGGGTTTGTCTTTTCCTGCGAAATGTTTTCTGTTGTCCTTCATCATTTGTTGCTGTTCGGGAGTCAGAATTGAACTGATTTCATCTCTTTTCGCCTTATTGAGATCTTTTTGTTTATCCCGGTATTCTTTATTTATCGCTTGAATTTTAGTTTTTTGATCTTCTGTCAGGTTGAGTTTTGCCATCGGTGAACGATCTTTGAATTCCATCCTTTTACGGTTGAATTTCCGATCATTGCGCTGAGGTGCTTTCTCTTTCATTTCCTTCCACTTGGTTTGTTGTTCGGGAGTCAGCACAGCCTGAAAAGCTTCTTGCCTTGATTGTCTCAACTCTTTTCTTTGACGGGCTTTATCCTCACGGTTAAGAGTCGTATCATTGCGTAACGCTTCGGCTTTGGCCCTGAATTCTTTATTGAGAGTTTGTACTTTACTTTGTTGCTCGCTCGAAAGATTTAATTCTTTCATCGGCATACGTCCAAATTTAGAATCGATATTTCCTTTTCGGGGCATTGCATATGTCCCTAACGACATAGTTGCAAAGAGTGTCAATGCTATAAATATTTTTTTCATAATGCCATTTATGTTTTAGAGGTTGCCCCCTGTTTATATATCATTTTTAATTTTTATATCACTTATAAGTTTTACAAATGTTTTGACTGCAAAGCCTGCCTGAGGTTTAATTTGTTTGCACTCTTTAATATTCAGCATAAAGGATAAATGTTGTCTCCATTCGTTTGCTGTAAAAGGATATGTACCCTTTTATTTTTTTTTCAATCCTAAATTTTTTAACAAAAAAGGGCTAGGTATTTTAGTTGTGTCAAATAAAAAATGGATTTACGTCTAAAAAAATAGACGAAATGTTTTGTTGTCTAAAAAAATAGACATATGTTTGCATTGTAATAAATAACAGAAAGTATTTAATACCGCATTTTAAAGCTGTAACCAGCAATCGCTATTATACTTGGATGGGTAATAAATAGGTCTGAGATCTTAATATGAAAATCAAAAAACTAAAAATATAACCGACTATGCAGTTGACCAAAGCCGAAGAACAGATAATGCAGATATTATGGACGCTCGAAAAAGCAACCGTACAAGATATACTGAAAGAGTTTGATGACGAAAACAGACCTGCCCGGACTACGGTAGCTACTGTGCTCAATATATTGGAGTCGAAAGATTTTGCCGAACACGAAACTCAAGGGCGTATCAATATTTATTCACCGAGGGTAACAAAGGAAGAATACTCGAAGGGTCAGTTGTTCGGATTTATAAAAAATTACTTCGACGGTTCGTTTTCGGCATTGGCATCATTCTTCGCAAAAGAAACCAACCTGACTATCGAAGATATGGATAAGCTACTGGAAGAAACCCGCAAGGAATTGCAGGACGAAGACGAACAGTTACACTCTAAAAAGAATTAAACTATGAAAGAATTTCTGCAATATATTTTATACTCAGGTATATGTCTGGGAATTTTCTGGATAGTTTACCGCTTTTTGCTGAATGGCACTACGTTCTTTTTGTTCAACAGAGTATTTCTGTTCGTGGGGCTTGTACTTTCGTTTATACTCCCCTCGTTTGTATTTACTTACGATGTGATGATTCCTACGGAGATGGTCATATCTACTGTTCCGCAGGACGCTGTTCCGCAGGAGAGTACATTCGCTTTCGATGGGTGGGTTGTTGCCGCCTGTGTTTATCTGTCGGGAATAGTATTACTTGTATTTCGTAATCTGAGATCATACATCCGTATGTACAGGCTGGTTAAAAATGGAAATTTGTCTATGTACGGAGGTTATAAGGTCATCCTCAACAGTTCGGTAGATTCGCCCTTTACATTATTCGGGCACATCTTTTTGAATGCCGATCAATTGTCGGAAGTAGAAAGAGAATTGATATTAAAACATGAGATTGTCCACATCGACCAAAAACACTGGCTTGATCTTATTTGCAGCGAATGCGCATTGACGCTGCAATGGTTCAACCCCTTTGTGTGGCTGTATGTGTCTTCTATAAAAGAAAATCACGAATTTCAGGCTGATAATGCTGTTCTTGCTGCGGGAGTATCTCCTGCCAGATACAGGGCGGTATTGGTCAATCAGAGATTCAAGGGCCCGGTGTTTTCTTTTGCCAATTCATTTAGCTTATTAAACAAATCAAATCGATTAAAAATGATTAAGAAAGAAAAAAGTAAATCATGGAAAAGAGCAGCGGTTTTGGCTGTACTACCTTTATTAGGCGTATTTTTCTGGGCTTCGGCAAAACCCCGCTATGTATTTAACGAAACCTATAGTAATGGGGCTGCCGTGAATGATACGACAGGTCAGAAAAAGATAAATATAAAGATTATCGGAGCCAAAGGTAGTAATAGTGTCACGGTACACAACTTATCAGGGAATACTTTTTCTCCGTTAGATCTTCGCTTGTCAACTAATGCTGATTCAGAACAAGCTGATTCTGTAAAGACAAATGTATATGTGTTTGGGGCTAAATCAGATCAGAAAGAGAAACCTCTTGTGTTTGTTGATGGAAAAGAAATAGATATGGAAAAGATGAATGATATAGATCCCAATGATATTGAGAGAATAGACGTGCTGAAAGACAAATCGGCTACAGAAAAATACGGCGAAAAAGGCAAAAACGGGGTAATATTGATAACTATAAAGAAAAAAGAATAAATTCCTTTACTTTAACTCAATTTTTTTAAGACAGGATTGTGCGGGGAGCATAGTCCTGTTTTTTTATCTATACAGAAAAAACACATTATGGCTATATCTAAAGAAAAAGAATTGTGGAAAGTCCAGAGTAAATACGACAAAGATGGATTGTTTAATTCATCGGACATGCTGCTCAATGCTGCACGCGAATATTTCGAGTGGAGTGACATGCATCCATTGTTTAGACCTGAAGCCGTGAAATCGGGAGCAGAATGCGGGCGTATAATAGATATTCCGCTCAGAAGACCTTATACATTGAACGGGTTTTGTGAATACATCGGATGTAGTGTCCCCTACTTCGATCGCAAAAAAACAGGAGCTTCCACTGACGTAAGGGAGGCTATGGCTCGTATCGAAAATACAATACGGACTTATTTATTCGAAGGGGCGGCAACTGGCATTCTCAATTCGTCCATCGTGTCGAAATGGATAGGGGATAACGTCAGTGAAGATGCAGACGAAAGCAGCGACAATCGTTCGGTTTGGCATATAGAAGTACTCAACGAGGAGGCCAAACAGGAAATATTAAAACTTAGAGAGAATCCTGCGTAATAATTGCCAGATAAACAGCTAAGGCTTACACCCGAACTCCGGCTGTAAGCCTTTTTTGTGATATTTGCAATAACTTTCGTTACCTAATAGTAGGTATTATACTATGTATATATAATAAGTAATAGTGATTGCAGATGGATTAGGGTAAGTATAAATTTGTATTATTTTTTTTAATATTAAAAGTTACATAATAACAAATGAAAAATTTTCGATTTTTTCTTATCCTGATTAGCTTGATAACCTGTACTTCTGCATATTCGCAAAATACAGGTTCTTTTGTGTCAGGAACAGTCGTAACCCCCGATAAAGAGCCATTGGAGAATGTCTCTGTTGCGATTGAAGGCACATCAAATGGAGCCCTTACAGACAAGGATGGCAAGTTCCGTTTTAGTGCTCCGGTAGGAGAGCATACTTTGGTTGTATCATCGATAGAGCATAAACCATATAAGAAGGTTGTTACATTGAAACGAGGAGAAAACAGTTTCAACGTAACTCTTAGTACAAGTGACAATGAGTTGAGAGAAGTAGTAGTTCTGAATAGTGCTGCTAAATTTTCGAATAAAGAATCGGAATATATTGCACGTTTGCCTATTAAATTCATCGAAAATCCTCAAGTATATTCTGTTATAGGTAAAGACCTTATTAAAGAACAGGTAATTGTGAATTTTGATGATGCTCTGAAAAATTCTCCAGGATTGGATAAACTTTGGTCTTCAACAGGGCGTGGCGGTGACGGAGCTGCATACTTTTCTCTTCGTGGATTTGCTACTCAACCCAACATGGTAAATGGTTTGGGTGGGCAAACAAACGGAGGGCTCGATCCTGCCAACATCGAGCGTATAGAAATCCTTAAAGGGCCTTCCGGAACACTATTTGGAAGCAGCCTCGTTTCTTTTGGGGGATTGATTAATGTTGTTACCAAGAAGCCTTACGAACGTTTTGGCGGTGAGTTTTCATATACAGTAGGTAGTTACGGATTGAATCGTATTTCGGCTGATGTAAATACTCCGCTGGATAAAGATCACAAAATATTATTGAGAACGAATGCTGCTTATCAGTACGAAAACAGTTTTCAGGATGCAGGATTCAAAAAAACGTTTTTCGTTGCTCCTTCATTGACATATATAGTAAATGACAAACTATCATTTAACTTCAATACAGAGTTTTATACATCAGACGGAACTAATCCTTTGATGGTATTCCTCAACAGATCAAGAGAACTGGAGGCGCGTACTCCGAAGGAATTGGGAATGGATTACAAACGCTCATTCACCACTAATGATATAACTGTACAGACACCGACAGTTAAACTGTACGGAACAATGGATTATAAAATATCAGACCAGTGGACTTCGCAGACTGCCGTATCTTATAGTAACCGCAAGTCAGATGGATTATATTCATATGTAATGTTCCAAACCGAAGTAAAAGATGATACATTGAACCGTTGGGTTGGAGACCAAAATGCAACAACCACAACTTATGATATTCAGCAAAATTTTATTGGCGATTTTAAAATCGGTAATCTTCGCAACCGTTTGGTCGCAGGTATCGATTATTTCACCAGTAAACAAAACAGTAGCAGTACATACATCCTGTTCGATCGTTTGAGCAGCACAGGTGCCGATCCTAATTATCTGAACCTGTCCGAAGCGGCAGTTAAAGCAAAATTATCAGGTTCTGCTCAATCTACATCTATAACTAATGCAGGTGTGTATAGTGCCTATGTTTCGGATGTACTGAATGTTACAGACCGTTTGTTGGTAATGGCAAGTCTTCGTCTCGACTATTTCGACAATAAAGGTTCTCTCAATGTAAAAACCAATGCTACTTCAGGCAAATACAATCAAACGGCTTTATCTCCTAAATTTGGTGCTGTATATTAGATTCTTCCTGATAAATTATCAGTATTCGCCAACTATATGAATGGATTTAAAAATGTAGGGTCATCTACACAACCAGATGGTTCGGTACGCACCTTTAAACCTCAACAAGCCAATCAGATGGAAGGAGGGTTGAAGGCAACTCTTTTTGATGGAAAATTGGTCGGTAGTATCAGTTATTACGACATATACGTAACTAAAGTGACACGTCCTGATCCTGAGCAAGTAGGATATACCATTCAGGATGGAGATATGTATAGTAGAGGTGTTGAATTGGATATTACAGCTAATCCTTTGCCCGGACTTACTATCATCGCAGGATATAGTCACAACGACAGTAAAAATGAAAAGACAACTACCTCTGAAATAGGACGTCGTCCTGTGGGGGCAGGGCCTGCTGATCTTGTAAACGGTTGGGTGAGCTATACAATACAAACAGGAGCAGTCAGAGGTCTAGGTTTTGGTTTTGGTGGAAATTATGCCGGCGAAAATGCGATAACCAACTCTGCTGCTACCGGCAAGTTTATAATACCGTCATACACCATACTCAATGCTACAGCATTTTACAATACCGGAGCATTCCGTTTTGCATTGAAGGTAGATAACATTGCCAATAAAGAGTACTGGAAAGGATGGAGTACAGTAGAGCCTCAGAAGCTGAGACAAGTAATCGGTAATATTACTTTCAATTTCTAAGACAACCTTTTATGGTTATATAAATAAAACAGCCGGTTTCGATAAATTTCGAAACCGGCTGTTCTTTGTTTAGTGCGTTCTTTTCTTATTTGAAAGAACCGAACATCGAAGCGATAATAGCATCAAATGTTTTCTTTTCTTCTTTTGTGTATGTCAGTTTGGCTGTCACAAGCGAATTGTTTTTCATCAAAGTCTTCTGATAAAATATCTTGTCACCCTCGACACCTGCTACCACATAATTTGTAGGATTTAAAGATCGTTGTACTACCTGACGATTTTTACCATCGGCTGCATCCTGATCGTATGCCTCATTGAAAGACACTTCTTTACCCGATTTCTTATCTATACGTTTATCTGCGAAAATACGTAGACGGGCAGAACCTTCTGTCGGAGCGAAGATCTGTTCTTCACCATTTTCACTGCCTTCCTGCAAAGCCAGTAAATCTTTCGGATAAGTGATTGTATATCCGAGTGTCTCGTTACGGTAACTACCTGCGGCAACCTTCAGGCTGTCGGCAGTAGTGTCTGTATCAATAGGTGCAGTCGTTTCTTTTTTTTGTCCACCGCAACTGGCGAGCAAAGCTACAACTGTAAGCATCAGCGCACATCGTAAAATTTTCATAACTGTTAGATTTATAAAATGTAAAAAATATTGTCTAAAACCTCACAAGGGTGCTGTAATGCGTTAAACGCTCTAGACCCTTAGAAGCAAAAATAAGCCATAATAGCATATAAACCGCTTTTTTAAGACTAAAAAACTATAATTGTTAAATTTTTTCTTATTTTTGTCATCGTTAGTGGGGATAAGACGGTAAATGCTCGGCATTTTATAAAAACAACACATAAAGAAATCAGGGATAGTACGAATTATCAAGCCATGTTTTTTTCTGTACAGCTTAATTTGCAAAAATTTCCTCTTGTTATACCCGTAATGTAATTGTGCATTTATGTATTATAATAAATAGGTCTTCGACCTTAAATGAATCAATATAAACATATTACAAAAAGCTATATCATGGCTAGCGAAAATTCAAGTAAAAAAGCACGTTTTATCAATTTCGGTTGGTTTTCCTGCATTCTTATTGTTCTTACAATAGTTACAGGAGGTATAAGTTATCTCAATACCAAACGATTGGTAGAAAGAGCCGAAGTCAATAACAAAGAAACCCGCGAACTGCTTGGCATACTCCAGGAAAGCAATCTCTCGCAGTATATTGTGGCTACCGATCAGATGGGACGCCAATATATAGACAGTATCAATAATGAAAAGACCCGAAAAGCTCAACGGGCCGAGGATATCATTATAAATCAGGCTACTGCAAAGTTGACCGAATACACCGATAATCTGGTGAAGACGGCAGACAATACCATCAATCTGCTGTTTGTTTGGGCGGCTATACTTGTGCTGATGACGATTATCTTTTTGTTTCTGGTATTTATCGAACTCAAAGACCGCATGAAGTCGGTCGAGGATACACTCTATCAGATTGCTATAAAGAATGACGAAATAGATGTCGCTAAAAAACAGATAGATACGCATAAGCAGGAGATAGATGCCCGAAAGAATGAGATAGATGCCAAGACAGAAGAAATAGACAATAAACGCCAGGAAATTGAGGATGCTCTTGATAAAGTGGAGACAACTCTTTCGAAAGTGGAAAAGATAGGAGAGAATATAAAGGAAGATGCACGTACATCAACCTATAATTTCGATATACAAAATGCACTGAATAAACCTGATAGTACCTCTAAGATATCGGCACTCGAAGAGCAGGTGTCTAAAATAGAGCAGGATAATGTGATTGAAAAAGAAACGAAAAGCACATTACTCTATCAGGCGTATTTCTATCTGGCTCAGGCGTATCACAACGGTGAAGATAAAACCAAAGCTATAGATATGTATACTAAACTGGTAAATATCAATCCCAATCAGCCGCAGGTTTATAACAACAGAGGAGGGGTATATATCAGTCTGCAAAAATATGATAAGGCAATAGAAGACTATGATAAAGCCATCATACTGAATCCCGAATATGCCGAAGCATATTACAACAGAGGTACCGCATATAGTAATAAAGGGACGAATGACAATGCTATAGATAATTATTCTCAAGCGATCAGGATAAATCCCGCCTATGCCGAAGCATACTTTAATAGAGGAATAGCCTATAATGAAAAAGGAGATTATGATAAGGCAATAGAGAACTATAATGCTGCTGTTGAATACAATCTCAGCGATGCCCTTACTTACTACAGCCGAGGTACAGCTTACAGCAATATGGGATTAACGGCTAAAGCGATAGACGACTACACCAAAGCAATAGAAATAGATCCGGAATATACGTATGCCTATTATAACAGAGCCAATGCCTATTTTCACACAGGGGCTAATGATAGGGCTCTGGCTGACTATGATGCTGTGCTGAAAATGAATCCCTATGATGCCAAAACATATTTCAACAGGGGACTTATATACAGCGGAAAGGGTATGCACAAGGAAGCAATCGAAAACTATGATGCTACCTTGCGTATCAAGCCGAATAATATCAAAGCGTATCTCGGTCGCGGATTGGCATATATGGCTATTAATGATCTCAAAAAAGCAATAGAAGATTTTGATACTACACTGCGTTTCAATCCCAATGACCTCGAAGCCCATTACAATAGAGGAGTAGCATATGCACATATCGGAGAGACCGAGAAAGCGATATCCGATTTTAATGCCACGCTGATTATTGATCCCGACCATTCACAGGCGATACTACAGCGAGGAATGGTCTATTTCAATCTGAAGGAGTACGACAGAGCTTTGGATAACTTCAATACCGTACTGCGTCTCGATCCTGATAATTCGCAAGTGTACAGTTTCAGAGGGTCCATCCTGCTGCAACGGGGCGAGGCTGAAAAAGCGTTGTCTGATTTCAATCATAGTATAAGTCTCGATCCGTATAATGCCTCAATATATATAGAAAGAGGTAATGCTTACCTCTCTCTCGATAAGCCTGAGGATGCCGTATCTGACTACAATAAGGCTAATGAACTGGAAGCCGACAGCGTGCCTGTGTATAATCTGGCATCGGTGTATTTCAATATCGGAGAATATGATACTGCGATAGATTACCTGAATACGGTGATAGCGTCAGAGCCTGATAATAACGGAGCATACACCTTGAGAGGTATATCGCTGTACATGCTCGACAAATACGAAGATGCAATAGCCGACTTTACCAAAGTGGTGGACGCTGATGCTGCCAATGACGATGTATTCCGTTATAGGGCAGATGCTTTCTTTAGAACGGGCAGGTATGAAAGTGCGCTTGCCGATTATGATAATCTGAAAGGAAAAGTCGATTTCGATACTAATACTATATTGAATATAGCAACTGCCAACTTTGAATTGGATAATTACGAAGAAGCTATAGCTAATTTTGAGAGCATATCTCAGTATCTGTCAAACAATGCTCAGGCTTATCTGAAGTATGGACAGGCATATGCATCAATCAAAAAATATGAAGATGCTATAATTCAATTCGATAAATCTATACAGGTGGATAATCGGAGCGGAGAGGTTTTTCTGCACAGAGGAAATACCAAAACCAATCTGCACGAATTCGAAGCGGCGATTAAAGATTATACCGAAGCCGTAAATCTGAACCCTATGCTAGCCGAGGCTTATTTCAACAGAGGTAATATCTTCTATAATCATAATAAGCATACTGTGGCAATAGAAGACTATAACAAGGCGATAGAGATAAATCCGAATTATACGAAAGCCTATTTTAATAGAGGACTTTCGAATAAAATAACAGAGCAATATCAGAATGGCATTAACGATTTTATTAAAGTAATGTCGCTCGAACCGAATAACGAACGGTTGATCGAAAAGGCACAGAAACAACTCGATATCATTTCGAAGTTGATGAAAGTGAATAATGATCAGAACGATAATCTGGAAGAGTAAAAGAATGTGCCTTTATAAATAAACCTTTGTTGATGCGGAATTATTCATGACGAATAATTCCGCATCACTCTTTTATCCGGTTCTGCATATTGTCGGGTTTAAACAGATTAAACAAAAAATGCTTACTTTTGGAAAAGTAAGGTCTCAGACCTACTTGTTTATCCGTAAACGAGGTTGCAGGCAGTTTGGTAAACGAATTGATATACATTTACTTATTATCAGCATAAGATATGAATAAAATAAAAATATATTTCTCAGCACTATGTTTTGCCGTTTCGGTGTATGGTATTGATGCTCAAGTGCAGATAAAACTGCCGTACCCTAAATTCGAAGTGTTGTCTGCTCCGTCAGATCTAACCGATGAGGTTGATCGTAATGTATGGACGGTGACTCATTACTGGGACAAATTTAACTTTGCCAATGCCGAGAATACTAAAAACCCGGAGTTAGCGATTCCTGTTATTTCCAATTATATAGGTTTGCTCGATAAAGTGCCGGCAGATATTGCACAATCATGTATAACCGATTTGTTGAAAAAATCGAAGGCAAATGATGAGGTGTATAAATATATTGCCAATACATTGAGTGATCTGCTAGGGAATACCGTATCACCGTACCGTAACGACGAATACCTGATTATAGTACTTGAGGATCTGCTTTCGTCGGATGATCTTTCTGACGAAGACAGCAGCCGTTATGTCATGAACTTATCTATGGCGAAAAAGAACAGAGTAGGGACTATTGCTGCTGATATAGTATACGTGAATACAGAAAATCGTACTGATTCGTTGTATAATATACAAGCGGATTTTACACTGCTGATGTTTTACAGTCCCGGCTGTCATGCGTGTGAAGCTGCCGAAAAACAGATCCGGAATTCGGAGGTGATAGGTAACTGGCTCGAGTCGGGTGATCTCAAACTTTTAGCTTTTGCTCCGGAAGCTCCGGTTGACGAGTGGAAAGCATCTCAGGATAAACTGCCATCCGAATGGATCAATGGCTATGATCCTGCAAAGAAAGTTTGGTTTGAGAGGATATATGACATACAGGGATTTCCAACGATTTATCTGCTGGATAAAGATAAGCGGGTGATTCTGAAAGACAGTAATATCAGCACCGTCGAGAATTACTTGATGGAGCAGGCGATGTCTTTACCTCCGCTTACGGATTACTAGTTACTAAGATTCATATCCTATGATTGTATATACAAAATATCAGAATTTACGATTTTTCCTTCTTCCGGTTTTAGTGCTGCTGCTCGCTTCGTGCGGGAGTAATAAAGTGCTGTATAACCCCGAAGAAGTAGCCGGATTATCGCGAAAACTGAACGTACCGATCAGAAACGACGACATGAATATGCCCTTATATGTCGAGGTTTCTTATTGGATGGGTGTGCCTTACCGATATGGAGGCAATACAAAATCGGGAACGGATTGTTCGGGGTTTGTCGGAGAAGTTTTTCGCAAAGTTTACGGGCGGCAACTAGATCGCTCATCCGACGGACAGGCTAAGAATAATGTACACAAAGTAGGTAAACACAAACTGAAAACAGGAGATCTGGTGTTCTTCCGTACCGCCGCAAAATCGAAAAAGATCGATCATGTGGGTATTTTTCTCAAGGACGGACTGTTTATCCATGCTTCTACATCCAAAGGTGTTATTGTGAGTTCTCTGGATGAAGATTATTATAAGCGGACATGGCAAAAAGGAGGACGTGTAAAATAGGTTTTATACTTCGCCTTTATACATTTCGCCTCTGCGCTGAGGAATAAAAGCACTGGTTCCGTATTTTTTTGCGATATCTTCTATCTGAGCGGCTTTTTCGTAAGCCGTGTCGAAATGCATGGGGGCAATGAGGGCGGTTTCTATCTTCGATAAAAATTGTTCTGCTCCTTTCATGTAGTCTTTGCCGAGTCTCGGATCTACCGGAAACATTGCCAGTCCGACCGCTGGAGTGGTGGCTGCTACATGATTTAATTCGCGTTCGTAAAACGCTTCTGCCTCTTTTATTTCATCTTCGGTAGACTCTTCGTTCCAATGCCAGTTGTTGAGATCGCCGGCATGGAAAAGCACATTGTCTCCCCGTGTTATCTTGAAAGATACACCCAAATCGGTCGATCCGTAAGCGTTGATAGTCAGTAGTTCATCTTTGTACTCTCCGTCTTTGGCTATGAAAGTAATATCCTCCGAAGGCTGTTTGATCACCGACCTGATGTCTTCGGAAAAGATATAGCGAATATCGCTCCGCAACTCCTTCCAAGTAAGTATTTCGGGGTTGAAGTGGTCGTGATGTCCGTGAGTCGATAACACGTACAGGGGATATGGACGGTGGAGGATACGGTCGTGTATAACTCCCTGATGATCATTGATGGAATCTTTATAATAATCGATGATAATCGTAAAATTGGCTGCTTCGATAGTATAGCAGCTATGATAGATATAGGTAAGTCTCATAACGCAAAAAAGTTACAGATATTACAATTCGTTTTTCTTGAACTCAACTGAAGTCATAAATCGTACACCCAGATTCTGCGCTTCGTCGTATAATGCCTTTGCCCTGTGGTTATTGGGGTCGATCCACGACATGCAGTCGGTGAGGACAATTATACGGTCGATCATTTCGGGGCGTGCCACGATCATGTCGTACAGCGAATTGACAACACAAAAGTCGGCAGCTTCGCCCATCACCAGTATCCTTTCGTAAGAGTTCAGTATATCTAACAACTGAGTGTTTAACTTTGTTTCCGGTGCATCGGGCATTTCCACCGCAGCTTTGAATATGCTGTAATGTTCGGTTGCCTGATGGTTCCCCTTGAAAAAGAGTTCGTACTGTCTGTTATATAATACCGACCAGGCGTGGAGTGCTTTATAAAATGATTCGTTGAGAGCCCATCCCCAACTGCCTTGTACGCAGTGTATAGGCCAGATGGTGCATGATTGTCCTGTAGCTTCCAGATCTTTAAGGTAATCCAATGCCAGCGGTTGGTTGAATTGAGGGTACCATTTACCTTTTTCCACTGATTCGGCTGTTATGGTTGTAAATTCTGCCGGGGGATAACCTTCTTTGTCTTTCCAGTAAATCTGGCTGGCGATGTGTATAGGCTGGTGAGAGTCCATACTGAGAGCAATATGATCGATATAGCGGCCGCATTCTTCAATAAATGCATATGTTCTCCATATATCATTTTCTGATCCCGGAACATATAGTTTACCATTAGGTCGTGTAAAATCGTTCTGAATATCGATTCCCAGTGCTGCCGTGCTTTTTCTCATTATTGTATAATTAGTTCGAATGAAGTACTTATATTTTATGATATAAATATCAATTCCTGTTAGCTAGTGCGGTGTTTTATCTCTTGTCAAAATTAGTGCTTTCTATTTTAATAACAGATAAAAATAGAAAATGTTTTATTTTGAATGTTGTTGTCTGTTTATCTTAACATTGCTGTTGAGATGGCTTGTTTCTTAGGGGTTACAGACCATTTATAAATGGCTTTATTCCTTTTTTTTGCTTCTCCTCTGAAATCATAAGATAATCATGATATTATTATAGGAGGATTAGTCGTTCATCGTTTTTTTTTTGAATTTTTCATTAAAATAAATTAACTATTGAGTGTTTCTTGCCATTTAAATATCTTTAAAAGATTAGTCGTTCATTGTGTAAAAATAACATATTGTTTCTAATATTCTATCTTTGCACTCGGTTTTATAGGTCGGTATTGTTTAAATGTGGTGATAAACAGATGTCTATGATTTATAGATGAAATTTATATAATAGGGTTGTTGTTTGTTTGAAATCTTTTGTTGTTTTGATTTCATCCGATAATTGAATTAAAAATCCTTATCAGAAGGCACCTGCTCGTGTGAGTAGGTGTCTTTGTTTTATTGATGGGGTGATAAGATGGTTAAAAATTGATGGTAGCTGTATGGAAATTCAGATCAGAACTGATTCGATTGCCGTGCTACGATGTTGCACAACTGGCGGACATCATTCAGGCTGATGCTGAAATCGGCATATTCGGGCGAAGGGTTGAGCGAATGGCAGGTTATTTCGCATCGGTCTAAATCCTGTTCTACTATTTGTTTGCAGACGATAGTTGTGTCGAGAGTGATTATCCAGAAAGGGTATTCGTCGTTGTGAAGCTTGTTGCGCCAATATTCGGGCGAAAGTTCACGGGCTAGTACAATGTCTTTGTCGCTGAGGCTTCGTTTTGATCCGTCGTCCATGCTGTCGCCTTTTATTTCGAAAGCAAAGTAACGTCCCAATCCGATCTTATCGACAATAAATTCGACTTCTTCCATATTTTGAGCGAATTCGGCGTCACGGCATTCGTCTATGTATTTAGCGTATGCCTTTACCGGTATCATTGGTACACGCATGCGGAAACGTCCGTTGGGTAGTTCGAAATATTTTACACCCGAATTATTCACGAAATACGGTTCCTGATCTTCTGTAGACGAGGGATTCTTGAATTTGGTTCTTTCAGATTCGTTGCTGCGGTAAATGCTGCCGTTGCCTGTAAGAAGCCAGTCGGGGTTTATGTTCGGTTCGGCGGTCATTATTCGGTCGATAAGCCCGAATTTAGGCTCTGTTGTGCCTTTAATACAATCATTAAGAGTAGTTTGTGCTATTCCTGCAAATTCGGCATAAGCTCTTACAGACTTGCCGCTTTGATCTACTATTTGCTTAATACGGTTATTTATAGACTCTTTCATGACCTGTTATTTAGATATATTTCTAAATATTCGATTTGCCGAATATTTGATATGTTTCTATTTGTTTATGTTCGATTTTTCGAATATATTTGTATTATAAAAATGAACATAATATTGCAAATATAGGGAAATAAATTGAAAAACAAGCCGTAAAGATAAAAAAATCGGCAAATCGAATACCCTGGTGTGATTTTATTGAACGAAAAACCGAATAAATATATATTATATGACTACAGAAGAAATACTTTGGAATGCAGCTTTCGAAAGAGACGAAACTATGTTTGATGATTCTTATAACTATGCTGAAGAGCGAGCCATAGAACGTTATCATGAAGATAAAGAACTGTTTGAACGGTATGCCGAATATTTTAGGCAGGCAGGTTAAGGCAGGCTCTCCATTCTGACACACAAAACAAACGAAACTATTTATTTTCACACAAAACAAAACGAATCATGAAAACAAAACGAGACTACACAACTTTTGACCAACAGCGAGAAATCCGCAAAGCCTGTAAATTATTAGTCAGGATCAATAAGTGCCGACGCCCTTTGCGGTCGATCCGTATTGATAAAAATACTATTGTACAAGTGAGAGCCGATCATCCCGATGCCGGTCTGATTATCGACCGCCTGAAGAATAAAAAACATACTATGGATCTTATCGAGCAAATAGAATACGGGCAATATGCCTAAGGAGTAAAATACAGTAATTGAATATTTTTTTTGACTTATTAAGATAGGGGATGACTTATATAGAACTGATAAATGATTTTTGGCAGAAAGACATTGAGTATGCTTTTTCCGATAAGGAGATCGCTCTCTACTTTTATCTTTTGAAAACCTGCAACTCGATTGGTTGGAAAAATCCGTTTGGACTATCTAACTCCATAACAGCTGTAAAATTCAATTGGGGGAAGCAAGCTTTCGATACAGCAAAACTTAATCTTCAAAAGGCTGGCCTGATAGATTTTAAGGGCTCGCACGGAAGAGGGAAAGTATATCAGTACGAAATAAAAGGTATTCAGACAGACCAGTTTTCCCCTACCTTTTCCCAACCCTTTTCTACTACCTTTTCTGACCAAAAAGCAGAAACATCATTAGATATAGACAAGATTAGAAATAATAACTATAACGAACGGCACGTCGTTTTTGTCATTCCATCGGTTACCGAGATTGAAGAGTATTGTTTGGCTAGGGTAAACGGTATCAATGCAGCTCAGTTTTTCGATTATTATCAATCGAAGGGGTGGTGCGTAGGCAAAGGCAGGATGAAGGATTGGCGCGCAGCCATTAGGACGTGGGAAAGAAACGTAAAAAAGAACACAGATTATGGACAAAAAATCACTAAAGATAATCACCGAATTAATGACTCGGCCCGACGAAAAGCCGAAATTGTCGAACGGGCTGTCCGTGCAGCTGCAGAATGTGATATCAGAGGTTAGACAGAGGTACGGAACGGCTGCCGACTTTTTGGTAACATTCAATAAAGACCGTCAGAAACAGGCTGCTGCATATCCTGCAAGGGCTTTCATGGGAGCTGCTCCTTCGTTGGCTGTAATGAGATCGGTATATAACAGTGAGGTTGTTACCACATGGATTATGGCTCAGCTCGATGATATCAATGATTTTGCAGGAACTGCCGTGAAGATGTCTCTCGACCAGATGGAGCAGGTTGCAGGTATTATCGAAGTGGAGTATTATTACTTCAAAGTTACCGAGTTATTGTTGTTTTTTCATCGTCTGAAAACGGGGCGTTACGGATATTTTTACGGCGCTGTAGATCCTCTTAAAATAACGGCTTCGCTCAAAAGTTTTGCCGAAGACCGGGGGCGTGAGATAAAGATGTACGAGCAACAGGCCAAAAGGAACGAAGCAGATCTTCAACAGGAAGAGTGGGCTCGCACAGCCGTAACCCGTGCCGAATATGAGCGCCTCAAAGCAGAGCGTAATGCAGCGTAATGGTCAGAATTTTTTAATTTATCTATAACAAAACACAAACGATTATGAAATTAGGAAACAGCGGATCGGGAAATAAAGGTAAAAAATATATAAAAATAAAAGAGGGAACGGAAGTTTCTCCTGAAAATGAAGCTAAGGCTCAGCGTTTTGCCCTGTGGTTTGGTGATTGGTATGAACGCTTGAAGACAGAATTGATGAATAAGTCTACTTATGACGAAGATGTATTGAATGATACCTTTATGCGGATGTATGATAAGATCCGTTTTGGCGGGTTGGATATTGCCGATTATAAGGCTTACTTTCATCGGGCTTTTTTCACCAACTTTATGCAGCAGGTATTTGCCGAACAGCAAATTCGGACAACTCCGCTGGGGCTGGAAGACCGGATGGATAACACGGGGGCGGAAGAAGAGCTGATCGAATATAAATTGTCGCTCGAATACGATATATTCGATTATGTGTATCGTAAGTATCCTGTGCAGCAATTCGAATTATTTAAAATGTACATTCGACTTAAGCCTGCTATAAATTATGTACAGCTGTCGCAGATCACCAAAATATCGGTCACATCCATCTCCGAAATTATTTCGAAGATCAGAAGGGATGTTCAGCATCATGACGGATTTCGTTGCCGTCGCCGTCAGACTTTGAGGTGTTGCGAGTGGTAGGGGTGAGGCTAATAAATAAATGACTTATAGCGCTGTTAAAATCGAAAACCACGACAGGAAACTTCGGTCGTGGTTTTTGATCTAATATTTCATTGGAAAATCTCCTTACTTCGCAGGCAGTACCTCTATCCAATAATCGTCGGGGTCGTTGATAAAGTATAATCCCATCGAATGATTTTCGAAACATACACAATTCATCTCTTTATGATATTTGCGTATTTCGTCATAGTCGCCTGCTACACGAAAGCAGAGGTGGCTTTCGTTTTCGCCCAGTTCGTAAGCTTCGGTGTGGTCACGGAGCCATGTCAGTTCAAGCAGGAACGGGCTTACTCCGTCCGATAAGTACACAAGAATGAATGATCCGTCTGCTGCTGCTTTGCGGCGAGCTTCTTTCAAGCCCAAAGCTTTATCGTAAAATTCGATACTGCGCTCGAGGTTGGTTACATTTATATTAAAATGGTCGAATTTTGCTTTTATTTCCATAATTCAATATTTACTGTTACTTATTTATAGACAAGCCTAAGAGCTTTATTTGCAAAAATAGCAGTTTATCTTTTAATATGTGTACCGGAAATAAACATTTCCTCATTTCTAATATTGTTTGTTAAATAAAAAACAATCCTTATATTTGCCCTCACAACAACTCTTTAATGTACAGTTGATGACTAATAATTTCACATATAGAAACAACGAAACTTGTCTGAATTTTAACAGTTTGGATTTGGTTGTGTCGTGTGAAATATTAGAGAGAGAGAGAGAGAGAGAGAGA
>OGZT01000907.1_pt1 | contig 22291 bp, 15 predicted proteins | sample 1576891 | NCBI WGS metagenome assembly OGZT01 (sample SAMEA3541521, study PRJEB24748) | human gut metagenome | biome: human gut; feature: human-associated habitat; material: faeces | place: China | collected 2012 | reverse complement strand
CTTAGTGGTATACTTTTCAATTACTAAGTGGACTACTTTTCAATTATATTATACAGTATTATTAGCCTTATTTATTTTGAGTTCGACAATTTGTTTTTCTCAAAATTTTTCAAGAGTATGGGTCTCTGATTCTCTTTTCCTTAAACCGGAATCAGCACTTTATGATTCTTCAAAAAAGACTGTTTACATATCAAATATAAATGGAGAATATCTTGCAAAAGATGGAAACGGCTTCATTTCAAAGATAAATATAAATGGCAAAATAGAGTCCCTTAAATGGGTAGAGGGGTTCGATAATCCGCAGGGGATGGGGTTGTATAAAGATAAACTTTATGTTGCAGATATTAATAGAGTTGTTCAGGTTAATACAAATACTGCCAAAATAGAGAATGTGTTTATGGTCGACAATGCTAAATTTCTTAATGATATTGCAGCAGACTCGAATGGCGACATGTATATTTCTGATTGTTTTGGGAATAAGATCTATAAAATATCGGAAAATAAAATTGAAGTATGGCTTGATTCTAAAACTCTTTCAGGACCTAATGGATTGCTATGTACAAAAGAAGATGTTTTAGTCCTTAATATGAATGACAAAACTGCTTATGCAATAAGTAAATCATCAAAGAAATTTATCAAAATATTTAGTGGAATTGATAATTTAGATGGTATTGTTAGTGATGGAAGTAACGGTTTCTTTGTTTCGGGAGCATGGCAAGGTCAGATATTTCACATTGATGCGGACGGTAAGAAGAAGTTAATTATTGATTTAGGAAAAGAAAAAAACATTACTGCCGATATTGAATATATTGCCAATAAAAAGCTGTTAATAATACCAACCTTATACAAAACAGTTATTGGCTACAGATTGATAGAATAAAATATGATTTTGCTTTGTCAGTATAAGGTCTTTCAAATGTTCGTAGACATTTTTGAGTTAACCATTTCGATATTCATTGGGAGAAATCCCCGTGTGATGTTTAAAATAACGACTAAAGTGAGATGGTGTCGCGAAGTTCAGGTCATAGCTTATCTGTTGAATTGTGAGATTCGTTGATTTTAACAAAGCTTTTATTTCCAGTATCACATATTCATCTATCCATACTTTTGCATGTTTACCGGTCAAACGGAATATTATTGATGAAAAATATTTCGGAGTCAAATGAGCCTTTTCTGCATAGAACCGAATACTCCTATCTTTTTTAAAGTTCAGTTCGACATGTTTCATAAACTTAGTAAACATTTCGTTTCGGATATCATCTGTTTTATTTTCAGAGTGGCTTTTCTGCATCAGCATATTACAGACTTCCAGAAACATGGTATTTAGAACACTTCGTATTAATTGTTTACGAAATATGTTTTCAGTATCCCGTATTATATCCTGACAATAATCAAATAAAGAATAGAACAACTTCATTTTAGAATCTGTCAATGTATGATGGGGAAACTCATATAGAATATTCCGAATATTAAAACTGTGAAGAGTATTGTCAATCTCCAGATAGCTCGGTTTTAAGCAAAGTATTTTCGCTTCGAAGTCTTCACTGACCTCTATAACCTGAAAAACTCTGTCGGCCAGTATATTTATAAAATCATTTTTACCTACTTTATAATTGCTATATCCAATATTGATATTTAAGCAGCCAGCTTCACAAACGATGGCAATACCAATATCAAGTTTAATCGGAAAATCTATTGAAACTATGTATTTAGAAACATTATCAGGATCTCTTGCTTTATTTTCCAATATAAAAAAGCTATCCTCTAATGCTTCTGCGGAAAAATAGTTTCGGATAGTCTGAGCCTTTATATTTTCAATAGTATTCATCTGAATCGATATTTTGTATATCAAATATACCTAATTATTCTTTCTTCTTCTATATTTTCGACCTTTTGGATACAATATCAATCCTATATGACAGATTCAGATTCCGAAAAGCAAGACCTTTGTCTTAAATATTAGATTTCATCTTCAAATAAAAAATAAGAATTAATGAAAAAATATATATTCTGTCTGATATTGTATATTTATGCGTCCTCTCTCTTTGTTAATATTTTTGCTCAGACTTCACAGTCTTCGGATTCTCTGACTAATGGTGTACGTAAATATGTTGCCCGCAATTTTTCCGAAGCAAGGACTATCAATTTATACTGGAACACAAGCCTGAGCCATGACTATACATTAAAACAGAACGGACAAAAGATAGAAGAGGGAGAAAGTAAAGATATACACACTATAAATTTTTCGGCTACGGTTCCGATCCTACTTCTCAAGAATGCTTCCATATATGCTAATGGTCAATACAATTCGTATCAGTTTGATTCTTTTAATAATACAGATAAAGGAGCATCCGCTTTGTTCACAAAAAATGAGGGAGGGTATAGCTTTTATGAAGGTTCAATATCCGGAAATTACCGTTTTAGAATAGGCAATAAACCCGTTATGCTGATGGCGTCCCTTTTAGGTGATGGTTGGGATAAAAAATTTGAGAAAGTTTCGGGTGTCTTTTCGGCAATTTTAATTTTAAAACAATCCAATACCAGTAATTTAAGTGTAGGCTTATATGGTATGACTCTCTATGACAAAATTCCTGTAATGCCTGTTATAGCCTATACGCATCAGTTTACCCCTAATTTAAGTATTGATATAACTTTACCCAGCCGAACTTATTTACGCTATCAATTCAAGAATAGCCATCGCCTCTCTATTGGCACATCCATGTATAGCGAACAATTCTATATGGCTACAGATGTAGATGGTCTCCCAAAAACCTCTTATTTTAGGAAAACATCAATAAGGCCGGAGATTGTTTATGAATATATCATAAATAATCATTTTTATTTAAGTGCACGGGGAGGTGTTTCAAAACTAATAAAAGGCGGACTTTATAATACGAACAGAAAAGGGATTGATGGAGATCCGTATATTAAATACACCGAACCTGTTACACCTTTCTTTAATCTTGGGTTTTCTTATAATATATTTTAAATATAGAATACAAAAGGGAATAATTATGTTATTCCCTTCTTTATCTCCTTTAATATTTCTCTTTGCTCATCAGGGATAGTCAGCTATTTGTCAGCCCATACATTTATTTCTAATCGTGGATATCTTTATTGTTACCTTGTTGTAGGATGATGAGCCAATAGTGGAATTCTTTAATAAGAAAAGGAGTCAAAATTTTGACTCCTTTTGCGCTTTCTCTTGGGCTCGAACCAAGGACCCTCTGATTAACAGTCAGATGCTCTAACCAGCTGAGCTAAGAAAGCAATCCTGTATTGCAAGCTCTTCAGGCTGGGCTCGAACCAGCGACCCTCTGATTAACAGTCAGATGCTCTAACCAACTGAGCTACTGAAGAGTGACAAATGCTTTATTTGAAAAGCATGGCAAAAGTAGGTCTTATTTCCGAAATATACAATATCTTTGCACTAAAATTTTAAAATAAATGAAAGTATTAGGAATGGGAAATGCCTTGGTCGATGTCTTGGCATTGATCGAAAACGACTCGTTACTCACTCAGTTAGAGCTGCCTAAAGGTAGTATGCAATTGATAGATGCCGCTAAAAAAGAGGCTCTCCATAAAGCAATGGAAGACAAAGAAAAATTCCTGGCATCGGGAGGTTCCGCATCAAATACCATCACCGGAATTGCAAAATTAGGTGTGAATACCGGTTTTATCGGGCGTGTCGGTAAGGATTTCTTTGGTAATTATTATAAAGAAGATCTAGAAAAATACAATGTAAAATCGTTGCTTCGTATTTGTAATGAAGATTCAGGAGTTGCTACAACTTTTGTTTCGAAAGACGGACAACGAACCTTTGGTACTTATCTGGGTGCCGCAGCCGGATTAACAGCTGAGGACTTAAAAACCGAAGACTTTGCAGGGTACAATTATTTCTATATTGAAGGGTATTTAGTGCAAAATCTCGATTTGATCCGCAAGGCAGTAGCTCTGGCACACGAAAACGGAGCGAAGGTTGTTCTTGATATGGCTAGTTACAATGTTGTGGAAGCGAGTAAAGATTTCTTATTGGAAATTATACCTCAATACGTTGATATACTTTTTGCTAATGAGGAAGAGGCGAAAGCTCTATGTAACACAGAACCCGAAAAAGCTTTGGATGTCATAGCAGATATGGTCGAAATAGCCATTGTTAAGATTGGAGAAAAAGGCTCATGGATAAAAAGAGGTGAAGAAAAAGTATTTGTTCCCGCACTTAAAGTTGATTGTATAGATACCACCGGAGCCGGTGATTTATATGCTTCAGGCTTTCTGTATGGACTTATAAACAGCAAGTCGCTAAAAGAGTCCGGAGAGATCGGTACTTTGCTTGCAGGGAACGTTATTCAGGTGATGGGACCTAAGATGAATGATGACAAGTGGAATGAATTGATAAGTTCGATTAAAACGAGCTATTAACCACATAAAATGTACAGAATCCTAAAAAGGAAACAAAGGTAACATCATAAATGTACTTTTTCGGATGTTACTTTTTTCTTTTCTTAAATTTTTTTCAGTCGTTCAAAGATCTTTTATAAAGAGGGTCTGCGACCCTTTTCTGTATAGATAAAAAACAAGGAGGATGATGCAGATCTGCATCATCCTCCTTGTTTTTTACAGATGAATTAGATTATTCCGGGACATAAATAATTTCTCCGTTCTCCAGTTCATAAGCTATACCTACTTTTTTGCCTTTTGATCCTGAAGATTGTTCGTTCGAAGGTGTATATTTATTGATTTTATTACCTTCCTTGGTGATGATCTCCATGTTATCCTTTCCCGGATTCTTTACAATCGTATAGTCTTCCTGTGTAAATACTTCGGTCATATTCATGTGCATGACCATTGCTACCATCAGAGCAACGGCAAATACCATTGCCACATCAAAGAGATTTACGATCACGCTTAGCGGATCGGTATCTTCTTCTTTTGCAAATTTGCTGATTCGGCGTTGTCTTCTCATATCAGTCTTCTTTTTGAGTTAATATGCGAGATACATAATCGAGATTATTTACATCTTTGGCATACCATCGTTGTTTAAACTGTAAGGTTACCAACCCAATGGCGGAAACGACAAGACCTACTACCGTAGTTGCAAATACAACCTGCATATTGTAGGCCATACCTGCAATATCACCAGTCGATAGTCCGACCAATGCAGGACTCATAGCTATCAGTGTACCGATAAGACCTAATACAGGACCCATTTTAGCCAACATTTTCGACAATGAAGTGTCTTTTTCAGCTTCGTTTTCGAAATTAGACAGAAGAAAATCAGAGTAAGCTTCACTTGGGGTGGTTGACAGTAAATCTCTCATGTATTTTATGAAAAGAGAATTATCGTTCTGTGGTAATAACCCTTTCAGTTCATTAATTGAAGAGGACGTCAATTCCTTAATTTTATCATTAAGTATTTTATCGTTCTTCCGTTTGGTCATGTACTGGTTGTAAAAGCCTCCGATAAGCAGTAAGCCTCTCGCAAAAAGACATAATAATATAATAATATCGGGAATCAATAAACTGTTGGCTACCCAAAAGAGTACTTTAGAAATAATTTCCATTGATTTTTTTATTTGAGGTCGCAGACCTAATTATTACTTCACAATTATTTAAATTTAGCTTGTTTTTTCTGCATAATTATCCATCGGATTTTGCTCCATCCGTATCCGATCAGAAACAAGATGATAAACAGCCCGAGAGATAAACCTAATGCTTTGAAGTTGACAGGCTCTTCGGCTGCCGCATAGGTAACATTCCCATTTACAGTGGTGAGAAGCCCAAGTATGGCAACAAAAAGACTTACCAGAAAATGTACTTCAAGCCGTAATTCTTTTTCGGGAAACATATACTTCACTCCATAAGCTGCTGCCGGCAATAAACCCAGTGTAATCGCAGCTATTGTATATGCCAGTGTGTCGAAATCTGTACCCGACATGCTGAATATGGTTTGAGTGAGAATATAAAACAGGACAGGAAACAGCAGTAAGCTCGGATACCAATATAAAGGCAGCAGCCACTTCTTTATTTTCTTCCCGAATAAGTTCCTTAAAGCGGCAAAGCAAAAGGCAAAGCAAATAGCCGATTCTACAGTAACCAATACGGCAGCATCCTGCAAGGCATCTCTATTCATCAGGTAATCGTTTAGCTGAGTTTTTGACTGCATGATTGCATATTTGTTCATCCATACAATAAAAACGGCACAGACAAGCCCGAACAGAGCCGATTGCCACCATTTCCAGAAACTCAGTTTCAGGATGCAGTTGACTACAATAAAGAGCATCAATATCTGAATGATAAGTTCCATATTTTTTTATTTAGGGAATGATATAATGTGCCAATAAGATAGTTATTGGCACATTAACCAGTTACAAGTGATTAATCTTTCTTTCTTTTCTTTTTCAGTATAAACAAGAGAATGAAGAATACGATTACGACCACAGCCCCTATGATAAATCCGTTCAGAGATGTTTTTTCTCCGTCATCGGTTCCTCCGACCTGATCTTTTTTCAGAACCATGCCATTCTTGGAGGCATCGGATGATGTTCCGGAGGTTTTCATCTGCTGTATTTGCTGGTTGTATGCTTTGGCATCTTCCGCAGATACTTTTTTCGAGATGAAATCTTGCAATTTGGCATTCTCTCCCGAGAATCCCGATCCCGTAGATCCGAACTCTTTAACCAGATTGGTATGTAGTTGTGCGATATCAGCAAGCTGTTGTTCACTTGCTTTCCACATTCCTTTGCGGGCGGTTTCCATCATCACAGCGGTGATTTCCTGCAATGCGGCCGGATTTTGCTGGCGGAAAAATTCCTGTGTTCCCAGATTCAGTTTGTCTTTTACATAAACGTCATAAATCTCATTCCACATTTCATTATCCACTACATCGGGTTTCATCACATTCCATCCGTAAGTATTGGTTACCACTTCGGTGATTTGTGCTGCGCTTGATGCTCCGCCTTTCATTACTTCTTTGATGTATGCCGGATTGAAGATCGTTGAGCGTGATTCTACACCGATAGCTTCTTTCAGTTCCTGCATGCGGACATTATTGCGGTTGCGATAGTCGGCAAAATAAGCATCAGGATCTTTACCTGTAACTTCACGTACGGCAAGATTCATACCTCCCATAAACTCGTATACGTGGTCGAGGCTCAAGGCTCCCCATGTATTACTTTGTCGTGGTTGCACCACTACATCCGTATTGTGGAGGACAGCACGTAGAAGTCCGGCTTTGAATTCTCCCCATTCTTTTTCGCTGCCGTATACGGCACCCATATTGTTGATATATGTGTCGGCAATTTCTTTTTCGCTTTCCCATTTATCTCCGCTTGTCACCATACCCTGAATACCTGTTCCGTACATTCCGTTGATACCGCCGAATACACGTTGAGTAGACATGGCACGGGCATCTTTGGGTGATACACCTTGTTCTACCAGTTGTTTTTCTATTTCAACGGTACTTTTCGATACCATATTGTCGAACTTATCGTCTTTGGCAGATGCTGCCATTTCAACCGCTTTGCTGATAAGCGACAGGCGAGATGCGGCAAGATCACGGAATTGTCCCGAAGTTTGTACAACCACATCAATACGGGGACGACCTAATACAGCTGTCGGAATTAACCGAAGATCCGATACACGCCCGAAAGCGTCACGAACCGGCTCTACGCCCAGCATATATAAAGCCTGAGCGATGGTCGCTCCTTCTGTTTCGATAAACTCACTGCTCCAGAAAGTATAGCTGACCTTACGGGGATATTCTCCCTTATGTTGTTTTTTGTATTGGTCTAATGTTGCATTTACAAGAGCAACTCCTTTGTCCCATGCTACTTCCGAAGGTGTTGCTTCGGCATTTACAGCGTAAAGGTTACGTCCTGTAGGTACTGCATTGGGGTTGGCTACTGCATCTCCACCCGAAGACGGTGCTATATATCCTCCCGAAAGGGCATTTATGATAGACTTTAATTCAGCTTCGGGGCTTTGTTCCAATGCTGTTTTATATGCCGTAATGTTGTTGATGGTGCGTTCTATTTCAGCAATGGCTCTTGCTTTGTCTTTTTGTTCTTTGGTATATTCCGGAGCTTTAGGTTTGCCTTGACCCATAGGAGAACCTGCTCCTTGCGGATGCTGAGGTTTTGCCTGTTTCTGAGTGTCGGCAGCTTGAGCATGATCCGGTTTTTTACCTGTTTTCGGTATCCATGAAGGATGTCCTCCCGAAGGTTTTCCTTTTTCGGCTTTACCGTTTTTAGAATCGGTAGAAGCAGCCATCATTGCCGCCATTCCTCTTTTAGGCGGAGTCAGGATGGTCTTCGATTCGCTCAGGTCTTTTTCTGTAATACCTGCAATTTGACAAATCAGAGCATCGGTTACAGCCTTTCCTCCCAGAATCTGATTTACCAGCGTTTTTGCAGGATCTAAATACCGTTGAGTAAAGAATGCTTTATTTTTCAACTGGGTTTCGGATACTTTTCCGCTTTGTCTATCCAATGCCGCAAGACTATAGGCGATAGGATCGGCACTCATAGCCATCACCGATGAACGTATTTTTTCGGGTGTATAAGGTACCCCCGTTGTATAAAGTTGTCCGTTCATTTTTTCGTTGGCAATTTCCTCCGCAAAGTTTTCGATACGTTCTATATCTTCTGCCTTGTAAGGATTAGTCATTATGCTGTCGAGACGCAGATCGCGGTGAAGACCCATTGCTACAGCTATTTTCTTTACAGCCAATGATGCCTGAGGTTGTCTCACTTCATCAGTTTTGTAATAATCCCTGATTTTTTCCTGTAATGTACGGAACTGCGAACGGGTATTGCTTTCCATAAATGCCGGAGTAAGGTACGATACGGTCGTTGCATACGAACGGCGTTTCGCCATCATACTTTCTCCGATATTACCGATTGTATAGTAATAGAAGTGGGGGATAGTTCCGACCAGACGATCAGGCCAGTCGTTGCTGCCAAGAGCAACTTGTTTCTGAGGGGTAAACTCCAGACTGCCGTGTGTGCCGAAGTGTATCATTGCGTCTGCCTTGAATGCGTACTGCGACCACAGATATGCTCCGATGTATGTATGAGGAGGAGCCGATTTTGCACCGTGTACAATAGCGAAAGAGTCTCCTCCCAGCGCAGCCATCGGCTGAGGAAGCAAAGCGATATTTCCGAATTGTATACGGGCTACAGCCAGATACGATTTGCCGTCTTTGTTGACAGACATGTATGCTCCGGGTGCTTCGCCGTAGGTATTTACCACATCTTTATATAACTCGGGAGACAGTGATTGGTGTATCCATGACTCGTACTCCGATTTTTCAACAAGTGCGGGATGTCCGTTCTTTAAGAAGTTATCAAAAGCTCCTTCGGCATATGTGCTTAATACCGAGCCCTGAACCATCAATAGCTTTTCGAAATCCTGTTCTGTAGCAGGCAGGTTGTCTACCTTGTATCCTTCGGATTTTAGACGTTTCAGCAGATTGTAAAGCGAAGGTACGGTTTCGAGACCCTGAGCTGTCAGGGTTGATTGTCCTGCTCCTTTGAAGAAGTAAATCGAAACTTTCTTTTCGGCATTGCTCTTCCGTTTCAGTTCTGTAAAGTTTTTCACTATCTGAGTGAAGTTCCTCAATCTGTCGGGAATTGTTTTGAACAGGTAATTCCCATCATTGTCTATTTCCTGAGCAGTTATCACATATGGATAGATGCCTCCGTCGAGTTCGGGCATAACGATGCTTTGTGACATAAAGCCTCCGTACATTCCCATAGGGTCTTTCATCCATTCGTCAGTTGTCTGGAGGATGGTAAGAGGTGTAAATATCGGAATATTCCGTTCTTTGAGCCAATCGACAGCTGCATCGGCTTGTCCCATTGCCAATCGTCCGTGAGCAAAGTAAAGTACAGCATCAGGATTAATTTCTTTCAGAAACTCCATACGTTTCATAGCTGATGCAACCGGATAAACATTCATTCCTGCATTCTGCATCGAAACAATTATGCTGTCGATGTTATCCCTGTTGCCGCTGAAAGGATCGTTAAATCCTCCGACCATAGCTATACGGGGAGCTCCTTCTTTGTATACATTAATCTTTTTGAGATAGGCTTCATATTGTGCGATAGTCGAGAATGACAGGTTCTCATCCAGATGGAAAAGTACATCATCGGCTGTTTCCGAGACCGAATCGGCCGGGGTAACAAATAGTGTTTTCTTATCGATGTACTGACGGATATATCTCGCCATACTCTGATAATTTTTTTTGTTACCGTTTTTAAGATAGTTTGATATATCTTCTTTCAGGATACTGTCGAGATTACAAATCGCATTATCAGGACTAGTTGCGGCATAGATATAAATAGGAACTCCTTTGTTCGCAGCTTCCTGTATCTGTGCCCGTTGTTCGGCAGAAACTTTCATTCCCATTCCGAATCCGAGTACGAAATCGTAATTTTTCAGTTTGTCAAGTTCTTCTAACGGAACATTCTCGTATTCGATAAAGTTATCGTTATTCGACTTGATAAAGCTTGTCGCCTGAAATTGCTGGAAATTGACCAATGCAATTTTTGTAGTTGACGCCAGCTTAGACCATGCTATCCATCCTCCAACGATAAGAATGACAGCCGCTATTGCGATGATTATCTTGTTTTTTGACATAAAGTGAAAAAATGCAGATTGACAGCCCGATTTTTTCGGCCTGTCAATCTCTGTTAGATATTTTTTAAATGGTCTGAGACCTTATTTAACCAATGCATATTCAATTTCCGGATAACCACGAGTTCCACCATCAGAGCCAACTCCCATTTTTAAGAATCGAAGTTTGTAAATATTGCCTGCTGCATCTTTTATCAGATAGAACTGTGTTTGTGTAACACCTGCGCTAGTTCCGGTAGTAGCTCTCCATTTGCTTCCGATAGCATCTACTTCTGAAGAGAAATCTGAATCTTTTACATCACTAGCTTTTACATTAGCATAAGTCAGAGTGCTGGAAATAGTTACCGTTGCAACAGATACTCCTCCTCTATTATTGATGAATACTAAATCAGAGAAGATGTAGGGTATCCCGGATGTTACATAGATAGCGCGAGTCCATTGGATATCCCATTTAGTTTTTTCGGGTTCCACTTGTACTATCTTATTGTCTGTGAACGAAACATATGTGAAATTATAACTTGCGTTTTTCGCAACGTCTATACTTTTTACTGTTGCGCTGTTGCTTGCTGCATACTGAACTGTATATGTGTCGACATCTTTTTTAGTTACTTTTACTTTATAAAGCTGAGGTGTAAGTCCTGCGAAATTTACCAGATACACTTTTCCTTCTTCTTTAATTACTGATTTAGATAAATCTCCGGTTAGATCGTCCAGATAAGCAAATTTATCTGTGTAGTTCAGAGTAAGCTCTGTTTGGTATGTTGTTGCTTCAGCATCTGATATTACAGCGTCAATAGCAAGATCTGTTACTTTTGCGGTTGTTGGTAAGGTGTTATTCATAATTACACCAAATTCACTGCCATTGTAAAAACCAAGATTCCATGATGCACGGGCTATTGAAGTTTGTTCATTACTGCTGAAATCGACAAATACAGAGTTTGCAGCTGCCGATCCGCCTTCTCCACCTTGAAGTGTCATTGTAGATCCTGTAGATACGATGGCTCCGAATGTCAGTTTCAATGATTTCTTATCTCCCAGTACCAAGCCTCCTGTTGCTGAGCTGATATCGAAAGTTATCGATTCGTCACCTTCGAGAAGTTCTGCCAATTTTTTCACTTCAACAGTTGCTGATGTGCTGCCCGCTTTAATTGTGGCACTTATTGCGTTGCCTGATGTGGCGGGAGTCGTGGTGAAATCTTCACCATAGACTACTCCTGCTGCAGTAACGTTAATATTAACTGTAACATCTGAGCTTTCGGCTCTGTCTATATTGATTGTGAAAGATTTGGATGATTCTGTTTCAGAAATTCCCAGTTCGGTTGCAGAAAAATTGACAGTATTGTCTGCTAAAGGGGGATCATCGTCGCTACATGACGTTACGAATAATCCTGCTAAAACTAAGCTTAAATAGAAAAACTTTTTCATTCTGTTTTATTTAAAAATAATTGTTGAAATTTGATGATTTGTTTTATCTGCTAAAGTAGCAGAAGGGTCTGTAACTCTTATTGTTCGAAATTAAATGACAGTCCTACGAAATACGAACGTCCGCATGCCATCTGGCTTACACCGGTACCACCACTGTGAGCTCCGCCTGTGGTATTGTCACGTACTGTAGTGATGTCAAAGATATTTTTGATTCCTGCTGTCGCAGTCAATAGTTTGCAGATAGGGCGAGATACCGTAAAGTCTGCCCAGTTGAAACTGCTTTTGCCCAATAAATCGAGTTTGTCATTCGAATCATACATGTATTCTTTACGTTTTCCTGTGAACTTGTAGAATACACTGAATGTGGCAACTTTGCTCCAGTCGTAGCTGATATTGGCGGCTACTTCGGGTGAGTATCTGAATTTTGACATGTCTTCGTCTTTCAGTGCTTGGTCTTCGTACAATTTGTTGTAACGTCCAACCAAAGACATGTTCAAAGAGGCTCTTAAGGACTTCCAATACAGGTTGTTTTCGAAAGTCAGCCCTAGGGTTCTGTATTTGTCTATATTGTAATATTTGCTGTAACTGGAGTTTTCTTTTGATTCAGTCAAAGAAATACGGTCTCTGAAATCGTTGAAAAATCCTGTTAGCTGATTTGTCAGTCTTATATCTTCTTTGTGAATAGAACGCCATGTCAGTGATACCTGATAGCTGTTTGAGTATTCGGCTTTCAGATCGGGGTTTCCATCTATATTGTGATTTGAGTCGTGGAATGAATAATATAATTCCTGTAGGGTAGGGGCTCTGAATCCTCTTGCGTATGATGCCCGCAAATCGAGGTCGCCGCTAAGTTTAGCTTTTACATTTAAGGCGGGTACAGCCCAAGGAGCATCGTATACAGAGTTGAATGACGAGCGTGCTCCAGGACGTATCGTCAACCATTCCAGAGGAGAATATTCTGCTGATAAAAATACTGCAGTATTGGTGATCGTATGGGCTCCATTCATCCGGTCTCCTTCTCCGTTATCGGATTGTATTTCGACTCCCGGTTGAAGAGTCAGGTCGTTTCTTACTTTCCAGACTGCCATAAGTCGTCCGAACCAAGCGTCAAAAGTGGTTTTGTCTTGTTCTCCGGCATTGGTCGATAGTGTCTTTTTTCCGGTGTTGAGGTCTATGTTTGTAGTACGGGTACGTCTGCTGTAATCCTGATATGATCCGGCAAGAGAAAACGTTAAGTTGTTACTTGCTTTCCAGTTTCCTTGCAACTGGTGAGTATAACGGTTTACAATGAACTCTTTGTCCGAGGTGGTATTATTTACCTTGTTGATGTCGGCTTCGGTAAGTAGGTTTTCATTCAGGTAATCGAGCCTGTATGACAAGTTGTAGTTCGATTTTGACATTCCTATTTGTCCTCCCGCTAGATATTGATCTTTAGGCTGCCATTGTTTTTTTCGTCCTGTAGAGTCTCCCTGCCATCCTCCGAATCGGTTTCGGGTAAAACTTCCGGCGGCGAATAATCCGTTATCAAAAGCATATCTTGCGTTAACTCCTTCGTTATGTATTCCTTTCTTATCGAAGAAATTGTATTCGTCGCCGATGCTTTCTTCCTGAATACGGGCTCCTACTGAAAGTTTTTTTCCGTCTTTTGCTGATCCTCCTTTGGTAATAACATTTATTACACCTGCAAGGGCATCACTACCGTAGATAACAGACATCGGACCTTCGACAATTTCTATACGCTCTATTGTGTTTATATCGATCTGGCTCAAACTTTGTTTTTTGTCCAGACGATCTATCATCGGAATACCGTCGAGCAGTACTTTTACATTATTTCCACTCATACCCATTATCTCGAAATCGGTTTCGCCCAAGGCCATATCATTTGATAGACGGATGCCTATTTCTGTATTTAAAAGGCTTTGCAGGCTGGTTGCCGCTTTTTGCTGTATTTGCTGTTGAGAGATAACCCTAACCTTGTATATTGAGTTCTGAATGGATTGAGGTGTAAACTGTCCTGTAACGACTACTTCGTTTAGCTGATTTTTATTTTCGATAATAGTCAGGTCGTCAAATCTATTAATTGATCCTGATTTGATTGTTACCGGAAATTCTTTTCTGTGAGCCGATATAGAGTACACCTGCATGGTGTATTCCCCTTCGGGTGCTTCAAATTCGAAATATCCTTTGCTGTCGGATACAGAGCCATATGGTGTTCCTTTGAGAGAAACCGAAATGTATTCGGCCGGATATGCATCGGTTGTTCTGACTATGCCCTCTACTTTTGTTTTTGCATTTTTTTGAGCAAAAGAGGGCAGGGTAACTGCCAGAATGGCAATTACAACATATATATATCTAAACATATATTTAATTGTTTATTAGAAGTCTTTCAGACTTTTGTTATTTGGTAAAATATTGATGTTGGTAATTATCATCGGGTATTTCTTGTGCTATAATGAACAAAAGGTTGGCGGCCTTATTGTTGTACCACATTCAATACCAAATGATAAGGGTTATATACCCTGTAAATCCGGATTGTCGACAATTAGCTAATTTTACGATAACAAATGTAGATTGAATGTAAAAGGCCTGCAATACCTAGAAGTAGTGAGATTTTTAATTTTTATAATACTTTTTAGCGATTATTCGAGTTTGATGTAGTATTTAAGACACTGTTCCTCATAATTACTGTAAAATTAGACATATTCTAAACAAAGAAAACCGGAAGATTGTAAATGAACAATCTTCCGGTTTTCGGTCTCAGACCGCTAAATGCAGTCTTCTTTCTATTTTTATTTCTACTCTTTCTTATTTATAGAGGATATTCTTCAAATGCGTAAAGAACGGTTGATAAGTAGCGTTCTCCTGTATCGGGTAATATCGCTACAATATTTTTGCCTTTATTTTCGGGGCGTTTCGCCAATTCGGCTGCTGCATATACAGCTGCGCCTGATGATATTCCGACAAGTAGTCCTTCTTCGCGGGCTAATATTCTGCTGGTACGGATTGCATCGTCATTTTGTACCTGAATAATTTCATCGACAACACTTGCATCATATGTTTTAGGAATAAAACCGGCTCCGATGCCCTGTATTTTGTGAGGGCCTGGCTTTCCTCCAGATAGAACGGGAGAATCGCTAGGTTCTACAGCTACAATCTGAATATTAGGGTTGCGTTGTTTCAGTACTTCTCCTACGCCGCTGACTGTACCTCCTGTTCCTACTCCGGCAACAACGATGTCTACTTTTCCATCTGTGTCTCTCCATATTTCTTCGGCTGTGGTTTTACGGTGGATCGCAGGGTTTGCAGGGTTTTCGAATTGTTGAAGAATTACTGCATTAGGAGTAGTCTCTTTCAATTCGTTTGCTTTTGCTATAGCTCCTTTCATGCCATCAGGGCCGGGAGTCAATACTATATTTGCTCCAAGGGCTTTTAATAAATTGCGGCGTTCTATACTCATCGTTTCGGGCATAGTCAGGGTTAGTTTATATCCCTTGGCTGCCGATACAAAAGCCAAACCTATACCTGTATTTCCACTGGTAGGTTCAATAATTACGCTATCTTGTTTTAATAAGCCTTTTTCTTCAGCATCGGTGATCATTGCTAGAGCAATGCGGTCTTTTACACTTGATGCAGGATTGAAATATTCTAATTTACCTATAACTTTTGCTTCCAGATTATGTTTTTTCTCGTAGTTCGAAAGTTCGAGTAAAGGAGTGTTACCGATCAGGTCTGTTAATTTTTTTGCTATTGTTCCCATAATTTTTATTGTTTTAAGGTCTCAGACCTTTTTGCAATATTGATTAGCTGAAGGTATTCGACCTGTTTTTTTATTGTTTTAATCTTAATACAAAGTTATTCTCTCCGGGCTATAATTCAAATACCATAAACAGGGTATTTTTAGAATTAAAGGTTCAGACTTTTTTGTTGATATTCTTTTGGATTATAAATTCTTCTTCCTCAAAACCCATAGCTTTTTTTTATTACTGACATATCTTCCTCAGAGGTCAGCATTTTTAATAATTCAAATGCTACACTTGGTGCTGTCTCTAGACAATAAGACGTAATAATATTACCATCAACGACTATTCTTTCATTCACAACATTCGCTCCAAATTCTTTCAGTTCTTTTTGCCTGTAACCATTATTCAAATGATAAGTGGTTGCTTTCCGATTTTTAAGAACTCCACTTTTACCTAAAGGAAGTGCCCCGGTACAAACTGTTGCGATAATTTTACCTTTTGCATCAAACTCTTTAATTAATTCTAAGAATCTTTCGTTGTAGGCTTCTTCATAAAAACCAAATTCTTCAAATCCTCCCGGTATTGCTAATGCATCATATTCGTCAACGTTTATTTCTCCAATGGTTTTATCAACCGTTACAGGTATATTGAAAGTGCTTATAACTTTTTCAGTAAAACCACAAGTGTCGACTAACAGATTATGTCCGTAGTCAACTCTTGCCCAGCCGAGAATATCTATAAAGACGCAAAATTCCATAGTTTCAAATGCCTTTGCTAGAAACACTAATACTTTCTTATTTTGCATACTTTTCGATATAATATAATTATATAATGTCTTGCTTTATTATAGCCAATAATCCGGTCGACGCAGGATACTCAAACTTTCGGGCAAATAAAGCCTCTGATTTTTTAATATTGTTATAGTCTGTATTGTCTAGATTTGCCGGAAAATTTCCATTCCTATTTTCCCAGACAATAAATCGCAGGTTGTTATTTATGATCGTATCTTTGAGCGGAGAATTTAATAATATCGTCTGGAAGAAAATTTCTTCTGCACAGAATGTATATTTAAACCTCTTCAAGTAATCAGGGTTGTTTCTCATAAAGGAAAAAGTGTATTCAAGTGCCTCCCTGTTTAATGACCAATAAGTAGATCCTCCGTATTGGTCGGGGAAGTTATTAGATAAACGTCTTTTGATACCTAATAGTTTTTGGATTTTTGAGAAACGTTTCAGTAATATTTCCTTGCTTCCGGTTCTGCCGTCGATCAAATCATATAGATTATATCTCGATAAACGATCCATCCCTCCTTCGGGCCAATCGGCATAGGGGAGCTTGTGGTATTCCATATAATTGGAATGTTTGTTTTTATTGATGAAATCGGAAAAGTCATTTTTTGACTTGATAGGGAAATCGTGTCCCGTAATCAGGTGAAAGTATTCGTTCCGCTCATCACTGAAGGCTTGTTCGGCTAATTCTACTATGGCTAACAGGTGATTTAGTCCTCCCCAGTTTATTTTATATTGGCGGGAGATATAAGCAATGTTTTTATTCTTTAGCAATTCGTCTATTGATTCAGTCGTTATCTTGCTTTTCTTGTCTATGTGGATATAGATATTGAACTCTTCTCCGAAAAAACGGACGATTTCTTCGAGGTGTTCTATGTTTTTATATGCTGTAATCAGAATAGCTTGCATGTGTCTTATTTTTCGAGAATAAATTCAATTTCGTAATATTTCGAAATATAGGGCAGAGCATAATACGTATCTCCCAATCCGAATTTTGTTTTTGCCTGATATTCTTTGAATGTTACGGAATCGGCTCCTGCTTTTTTCTTTTCGGCTATAATAACCTCTCTTTCTTTCCAAATGTTATTTATGTTCGAGACATCTTTGTATGCATCATAATAACTGGCTGCAAATATAAAGATAGATCCGATAAAAAGGGCTGTTTTGATGTTTTTTACCAATTTATCGCTGTTATTTAACCGACGGTACATTATTCCGAATGCGATTATGTTGAAACAGATTGTACCAAACCATGCCCTTGCAGGAAATGATGGAGATGCAATCATAACATAGATGGAAACGAATACTCCGATAAAATAAACAGCTATATAACGAAAATCGCTGATCTTCTCTTTACTTTCAGTCTTTTTATATATAAAGTAGCAGACAATTAATGCCAGATTCAATGCACCTAAATACATAATCAGCCGTTGAGTGTACGTCAGCAGCCTGTAGATAATTAGGAAGAAGCTTAATGATGGAGCTTCACTGGCTCTGGCGAAATTACCGGGAGCGGCTATCATCAATATATACCCTATTATTGCCCCGGCGAGTCCGGCATAAGCCCAGAAAGGAATATTCCATTTTTCCGATTTATAGTAGTAGATGAATGATAGGATCATGACAATCATTGCGGCAGCCGTATTCTCATTTGTCCATCCGGTTATAATTCCACAGATAAACATGGTGAAAATGTAGATTAGTCGTTTGTGTAAGTTCTTTTTCTTATTGCTGTACAGTCTGTAGGGTAATAAGAATAGTAATATGAGGAGTGTACCCCACAGATAATTGCTGCTTCCTGTCAGCCACAAGCATGTTTCGGCAAATACGGGTTGTATAAACCACATAAGGCAGAATATGATAACTAATAAGTTTGGGCTGAATGTTCGTCTTGCTGTGACATGACTGTATACCACGATAATAAGTAAAGTATATGCGATGCTATTCAGTAAATCTGTTCTTAGTGGAGAGTAATTGTATAATAAAAGTTGATCTATAAGGTGTACGACGGTTCTTCCGCCCCATTTGCTGTAATGGAGCTGTTGTGATATGATTATATCATTTAAAGACGATAGTTTTTGATTTGTTTGGTAAACAAAACTATAAACGAAGTCATCACCAATTAAAGGAGTTAATATATTTAGTGTTAAAATAGTTAAAAAAACAAAAATAAGAAAAAGGACGAAACATATTTTATTGGAGTATTTACATAGATCATCCTCTTTATCGGTAAAACCAAATTTATCCATAAAGGCGTTTAACTTATTTTTTGTGAAAATAATAGCTTTCGAAGATGTATAAAAGGGTTTTGTTAACATTTATATGGGTGGTTTATTTAAGAAATACTTATGGGCAAATATAGGAATTTTTTGGATTGTTTTTGTATAAATAAGGAGGTAGAATTCTCTATATGAGGATCTAATTTCTTCCGTTAAAAAGAGAAAAAAGGAATTATTTGTTTCAGAATACAAAAAAACAATATATATTTGCGGAGTATTACATGTATTTAGGATTAACATTAACATATGTTTAGTATGAATAGCAAGGTCTTATTCCTGTCACTCTTGTTTTCTAGTGGGATATTTACATTGTCAGCTCAGGATGAGTTGAGCCGAGATTTGATTCCTGATGAAGTTGAATATGGTCAACCCAATCAGACATACAATACTTATAAAACAACTTGGAAGAAAAATGCTTTTAAGGATAACTGGACTATCTCCGTTGGGGGTGGTGCTCAGAAGTTATTTGGTATTGATGATAATAAAGGCTCTTTCTCCAAGGCTGTGACCTTTGCTCCCCAAATTTCTATCTCGAAATATTTTTCTCCTATATGGGGACTAAGATTGAATTTTACAGGAGGTTCATTGCATGGATATAATGACGGGCAATTCGGAACATATGTGAAATGGAATCACGGAACCAAAAATTATTTAGGTCAAAGTGTACTTGGTAAACCAGGTTATCCGGGTAAAGAATATCAAGGTGACCCTAGTATGTTGACTTGGGATCCTACATGGAATTATAGAGGTTGGAATACCTCAAATCCCGGTAGTGAAGAATCTGTTATTGGTAAAAATGGGAATACTTATTTCTGGAAACCGGGACAAAAAGGAGCTTTATATGTGGATCATGTGCGCTATTTTCAAGTAAACATTGATTTCATGTTTGACTTCTTTAATCTTGTGGGAAATTATAATCCTAAACGATTCTTTGAATTAACTCCTTTTGGAGGGATTGGTTTGTATAATGCTTTCTCTCATATGGGGAATGATAATATAATGCTTGTAGGTGCTCATGCCGGTATTATCTCAAAATTCAGATTAAGTGAAAGATTAGCTTTGCATGCTGAGTTTTCAGGGTCATTGGTCAGTGATTCATTCGATGGCCAAGTTGGTGATGAGAAAAGTATGGATGCCATCGGACAAGCGACATTGTCTTTAGCATATAAGTTCGGGAAAACTAATTGGCAGGTTGCGGAACCAATGGATGCAGAGTTAATTAACAGATTGAACAATCAAGTTAATACATTGAGAGAGACTATCGCTAATCAGAAATGTCCGACATGTCCTCCACCGCCACCACCTGTGGAAGTCGTTAGACCTTCGACAGATATTAAATTCTTACCGGATCCTGTATTCTTTAGAATTGATAAATCTGTAATTGATCAATCAGAATGGATTAAGATAGATAAAGCTGCTAATTATTTGAATCAGCACCCTGAAGTTAATGTTGTGGTTACGGGTTATGCCGATAAAAAGACTGCTTACCCGGAATATAACATGAAATTGTCGGAACGTAGATCTAAAGCAGTGTCTCAAGCTCTTGTCGAAAAATATGGTATTAATCCGGCACGGGTTTCTATTAACTGGTCGGGAGATAGAATACAGCCATTTACAGTAAATGAATGGAATCGTGTAGTAATATTTGTGATAGAATAACAACTCTAAGATATAAGGAAAAGACCTTCAGTGAAAACTGAAGGTCTTTCTTTTTATAATAATAAAATGTTGTAATAAATACTAAAACGATAGAGATATTAATAAGTAACAGAAAGTATTTAATGATGTTTTTTAAAGCAATGACCTGCTTTGCTGGTTATGCTTACAAAGTCAACAATTAATAATTATCGAAGAGAGAACGAGACAAGAAGGTCTGAGAATTTAGTAATCGAAAGTTAAAGCTTTACCTTTAATTCCCTTGATTATTCCATTTTCAAAAGCTATCTGTCCATTAAGAAATGTCTTTTCGATAGTGGAGGAAACTGTTTCTCCTTCGAGTGGAGACCATTTGCATTTGTAGAGAATGTTTTCCTGGGTAATTGTATAGCTTTTTTCGGGATTTACTAAAACAAGATCTGCAAAATAGCCTTCCCTGATATATCCTCTCTTGTGTACTCTGAATAAGGTTGCCGGAGCATGACACATTTTGTCTACCACATCTTCTTTGCTTATTTTTCCATTTTTAGCAAGTTCCAGCATCATTTGCAAAGAATGTTGAACCAATGGGCCTCCTGATGCTGCTTTAAAACATCCCCCGATTTTTTCTTCAAGTAGGTGAGGGGCATGATCAGTTGCTATAACATCAAGTTTACCGCTTAAAAGACCCTTCATCAGAGCTTCTCTGTCTTCCTTCGTTTTTACGGCAGGATTCCATTTAATGCGTGTGCCATATTTTTCATAATCTTCATCCGAAAACCAAAGATGATGTACACAAACTTCTCCCGTGATTTTTTTATCAATCAACGGTTTTATATCAAATAAGCTGATTTCACGGGCGGTGGATAAATGTAATATATGTAGCCTTGCTCCATGTTTGTCTGCAAGTTCTATAGCTTTTGCGGATGATTGATAACAAGCCTCTGCGCTCCGTATCAATGGATGATATTTTACAGGGGCATCTTCGTCATACAGCCCTTTGTAATAGGCTATGTTTTTCTGTATAATTTCTTCTTCTTCGCAATGGGTTGCGATCAACATGTCGATTTCACCGAAGATTGACTCCAATGCCTTACGTTTATCAACAAGCATATTACCGGTAGAAGATCCCATGAATATTTTTATACCGCAGACATTTTTTTTGTCGACTTTTTTCAATTCATCCAGATTATCATTGGTTGCTCCCAGATAGAATGAGTAGTTAGAATATGATCGTTCGGAAGCTGATTCGAACTTTGTATTTAAAGCATCTATGGTTGTAGTCTGAGGTTTGGTGTTGGGCATCTCCATATATGATGTGACACCTCCTGCGATAGCAGCTTTGCTTTCTGTCGTAATATCACCCTTGTGTGTCAGTCCGGGATCACGAAAATGTACCTGATCATCGATTACTCCCGGAATAAGCCAACGTCCCGTTCCATCGATGATTTCGGCTCTATTGAGTATGTCTTGTGGAACATCTCCTGTCGTTTTATAGATGGTTTGTATCAGTTCTCCATCTACAAGGACTGATCCTGTAAAAGACTTTCCTTCGTTTATAATTGTTGCATTATGTATTAAGTACATGGCTCATTGATTTGATGATTATTATTTGGACAAAGATAATGTTTTACGATTGAACTGTCGGAAATCTCATTTTTTATCTATACTAAAAAACACATTCAAATTATGGCAAAGTACACAGAAAAACTAGGCAAGAAAATCGCAGACGCAATAGAACAGGATGAGTATACACTGGGAGAAATCTGCTCAATACACAATATCA
>OGZT01000895.1_pt1 | contig 22474 bp, 24 predicted proteins | sample 1576891 | NCBI WGS metagenome assembly OGZT01 (sample SAMEA3541521, study PRJEB24748) | human gut metagenome | biome: human gut; feature: human-associated habitat; material: faeces | place: China | collected 2012 | reverse complement strand
GAGGCGGTAGCTCGTGTGAATGACGGATTGTCTGTTATAGACAAAAGTTATAGGCAAGGAGACGGCTGGCAATTTCTTTTCAGCATGAAACAGAATGAATATTTTGTATTCCCTAACGAAAAGACAGGATTTAACCCACAAGATATTGATTTAATGAATCCTGAGAATTATGCTTCGATTAGCCCTAATTTGTTTAGAGTGCAGAAAATAGCAACAAAAAACTATTTCTTTAGGCATCACTTGGAAACCGATGTTCAAGAAAGAAAACAGCTAAAAGATATTGCTTATAAACCTCAATTAGGATTAAATGCAATCAGAGGCATTGTCAAAGTCCAAGTTAATCATATCGGACAGATAGTATCGGTCGGAGAATATTAAATATAATACCATGATCAAAAAAACACTCTATTTCGGTAACCCTACATACCTGAGTATGCGAAACAGCCAGTTGGTAGTAAAGTTACCCGAAGTTGAAAAGAACGACACTTTACCCGAAAAATTCAAAAAGGATAGCGAGGTGACTTTTCCTATTGAGGATTTGGGCGTCATTGTCCTTGACCATAAGCAAATCACCCTGACACACGGACTGATAGAGATGCTACTGGAAAATAATACCGCCCTTATTACCTGCAATAGCAACCGTATGCCGGTCGGTCTGATGCTTCCGCTATGCGGGAATAAAACACAGACAGAGAAATTCAATGCACAGATTCAAGCGACCGATCCGTTGAAAAAGAACCTTTGGCAACAGACCATCAAAGCTAAAATAAAAAATCAAACTGAAGTTTTGCGAAAATTCCACTCATGCAATCTTCGTAATATGGAATATTGGTCAGGCGATGTAAAAAGCGGCGATCCTGATAATTACGAAGCACGGGCTGCCGCCTATTACTGGAAAGAGGCTTTCCCTAAAATTGAAGGCTTTGTCAGGGGCAGGGAAGAATCCCCTCCCAACAACCTGCTGAACTATGGTTATGCTATTCTCCGGGCTGTTGTGGCGCGCTCACTGGTTTCCAGTGGATTGCTGCCTACTTTGGGAATACATCACCACAACCGTTACAATGCTTATTGCCTGGCAGATGATATTATGGAACCTTATCGTCCTTTTGTCGATGCGATTGTACTTTCTATTGTAGATAGCGGGGAAAATATTGAAGAGCTGTCACAGCCCATAAAAACACAGTTGTTGCAAATACCGACTATCGATGTAACGATTAACGGTAGAAAAAGCCCCTTGATGGTCGCTGTCAGTCAAACTACATCTTCATTGACTCAGTGTTTTGAAGGTAAATTGCGGAAAATAAAATATCCTGAATTTGTAATGTGACATCATGTTATGCAACAGGACAGGTTAAATCAATATAGGGTTATGTGGGTTTTAGTACTGTTCGATCTTCCTACCGAAACAAAAAAAGACCGGAAGGTATATACAGATTTCCGTAAAAATCTGCAAAAGGATGGATTTACGATGTTTCAGTTCTCAATCTATCTCCGTCATTGTATGAGTATGGAGAATGCAAATGTGCATATCAAGCGAGTTAAAAAGTTTTTACCTGAAAAAGGGCATGTAGGAATCATCTGTATAACGGACAAACAATTTGGAATGATGGAATTATTTTATGGTAAAACTGCGGAAGCTAAGAAAACCGAAGGACAACAATTGGAACTCTTTTAAGAATAAAAAATCCCGACCGAAATCGGGATTTTTATTTGAAATACTCCATTTTTTGAAATCCTAATGAGTTGTGGTAGCTATTGAATTACAGCATATTATCTATACCTATACTGTATTTCAATGAACTAAGATACAAAATTGAAAGCTTATCACAACCATGATATCGGCAAATGTGCAACGCTTTTACTGTATTTCAATGAACTAAGATACAAAATTGAAAGCTTATCACAACATCCTGAGCATCTTTTAGTTCCTTTGCTTTACTGTATTTCAATGAACTAAGATACAAAATTGAAAGCTTATCACAACTAAAGGGTGTACATGCTTTTCGTCATCCGGACTGTATTTCAATGAACTAAGATACAAAATTGAAAGCTTATCACAACACCCATACTTCAGGATAACCGACTTGATGACTGTATTTCAATGAACTAAGATACAAAATTGAAAGCTTATCACAACTTCTTTTGAAGGTGTTTTGTTGGTATCTAACTGTATTTCAATGAACTAAGATACAAAATTGAAAGCTTATCACAACTGTTCGCTCTGCGTCTGATGCTTCGAGACTACTGTATTTCAATGAACTAAGATACAAAATTGAAAGCTTATCACAACTAAGCAAATAGGGCACACGGTAGCGACACGACTGTATTTCAATGAACTAAGATACAAAATTGAAAGCTTATCACAACGGTTCAGCCCAAATAGAATCAGAACCTTTTACTGTATTTCAATGAACTAAGATACAAAATTGAAAGCTTATCACAACTAAGTCACGCCCCCAGAGAAAACCACTTTCACTGTATTTCAATGAACTAAGATACAAAATTGAAAGCTTATCACAACAGGCTTGTCTGCTGCACGTAACTCCGGATTACTGTATTTCAATGAACTAAGATACAAAATTGAAAGCTTATCACAACTCCTTTTTGATAGCTCTCAAGCTTTCGTTAACTGTATTTCAATGAACTAAGATACAAAATTGAAAGCTTATCACAACAGGTTCATCCGATGCATTAAAAGTATTGTACTGTATTTCAATGAACTAAGATACAAAATTGAAAGCTTATCACAACGTCTGAACGTGAGATAGAAGCCGTTTCCCGACTGTATTTCAATGAACTAAGATACAAAATTGAAAGCTTATCACAACGGCCCGATTAAACTTACATTAAAATGGAAAACTGTATTTCAATGAACTAAGATACAAAATTGAAAGCTTATCACAACTTCTACCTGATTGGTTAAAATCATATTTACACTGTATTTCAATGAACTAAGATACAAAATTGAAAGCTTATCACAACGTGCTGACCTAAGCGATGCTGACCTAATCGACTGTATTTCAATGAACTAAGATACAAAATTGAAAGCTTATCACAACATACAATGATTTCACCAATAAAAAAGGTCAACTGTATTTCAATGAACTAAGATACAAAATTGAAAGCTTATCACAACAGAAAGGAGCAATGAAACATATTGCCCATCACTGTATTTCAATGAACTAAGATACAAAATTGAAAGCTTATCACAACGTATTCCTCAATACCAGCATCATTCTCTGTACTGTATTTCAATGAACTAAGATACAAAATTGAAAGCTTATCACAACATCGGCATGTATCGGGTGTAAATTATATTACTGTATTTCAATGAACTAAGATACAAAATTGAAAGCTTATCACAACTCTACGGATGGTCTTAATTGAAATGTACGACTGTATTTCAATGAACTAAGATACAAAATTGAAAGCTTATCACAACACGTGCGCGTGCCGCAATGCTTTATCAACAACTGTATTTCAATGAACTAAGATACAAAATTGAAAGCTTATCACAACTCACGCTTACATGGTGTTAGCTTGCATTGAACTGTATTTCAATGAACTAAGATACAAAATTGAAAGCTTATCACAACACTTCGCTGACGGAGACTACTGCATCTATCACTGTATTTCAATGAACTAAGATACAAAATTGAAAGCTTATCACAACACTCTTACAACTCTTACATTTTATCTTCTACTGTATTTCAATGAACTAAGATACAAAATTGAAAGCTTATCACAACTATGATTTCCAGGTTCGCTTTCAGTTATTAATATTTTAATTATGTTGTAAGAAAGACTACATTTTCTTTCTGAAAGATTGATTCGGAATCTTTATTTCTCGATTTGTTTTTAAATCAAATTTTACTTCTGTTTTGAGCGACAGATCATTAATCCGCTGAATCTGCCTGTTCAGAAAGTAGTCGGCATAAAGGTTGTAATCCTCCGTCTCATAGAAGTGTATAAGTCCTTTACGGTAGTTAAGCAAATCCTCGTCTTTTGCCGAATAAACAGGTATGATATCATTATTCATCAGTACAATGCTTTCCAAAAAGCGGGAAGTGCGTTTGTTTCCGTCTATAAAGGGTTGCAGGCGTGCTGTATTGCAATGCAGATAGACAGCCCGTTCCATCGGGTTGGAATAAGAGTATTGTCCTGAAAGGATATCTTCAAAACGCTCTTTTATTTCATCGGCTTCCTTGGGGGGAGTATATGTTGTCCCGGTAATACCCACAGCCTTTGATCTTAAAATCCCTTTATCGGCTGCCTGAACCAGTTCGTCTGCCAGCAAAGAATGGATAGTCAATACTGCCCGCTGATCGATATCGATGGCTCCGTCTTTGAGGATCTGTTCGAGTACAGTTACAAAACCGTTGTACAGATTTTTGAGCATCTTGGCGTCTTCGTAACGCTTGGACGAGGTCACATCGTCTTTTAACAAAGCTTCGGTTTCGACATAAGTATAGGTATTACCTTCTATCTTCCCTGAATAATAGCACCAGACTACCGCTAGGTTCTTTATCTCGGCAGATGTCAGCTTTGATAATTTCGCATGCTTATTCTTTAAGATAAATGCTGCTTTCTGTGATTGTATATCGTCAAAAATATGTTTTGTTTCCATCCGTCATTTTTTTATTGTAACAAAGATAATTTATTTACGCTACAGGAATGTTTATTCCTATAGGATATTTTAGTCTCTATTAATAAGAGCAGGGAGATTCAATTCAACATATAATTTTGAATGGATATTATCGGCATTTCAGGAATCTCTTCTCTTACGGCTTTACCACAGAGCCATTCTCTAAACAATGTTGCATTTTTCGATTGAATCTGAAAAGCAAGAGCGATAATCACGTCTAAGTCATAATAATCCGGATAGATATTTCTTCCTTCAACTGTTCCGCCCATCGAATAATCTCCGGCAAGTACTCCCGATTTTTCAATAGCACGGATATGTCGTTTTGCTTCTCTGTAGTAAATGCCAAATAGATCAGCAATCTCCGCAATATTCATTCTTGCATCACCCGGAACGGTAACTATTCCGTTACCTGTCATTGTAACTACTCCTCTTTTTCCTTTGTTCATGGCTTATATTGTTATTGCGGTTTGATTTGCTGTGTTTTGCATCGTTTTTCTCCGTTCGATTAGTTTATCCATATCTTGCGATATTTTCTGCTCTGTGATTTGCGCATATACCTGTGTTGTATTGATATTGGCATGCCCCATCATTTTGGCAACGCTTTCTATCGAGACACCTGCCGAAAGCAATAATGTTCCGAAACTGTGTCGGCTTTGGTGGTAGGAGAGATTCTCTTTCAGATTTATCAACGTTCCTATCTGGTTTATCTCGTACCAGATTTTATCACGGACAGGCAAAGGGAACACGGGAAAGCTGTCATCAGTGGTATTGTATAACATAAGAATTTGCTCTGCTATCGGATGCAGGGGAATAAATGCTTCCACATTGGTTTTTACCCTGCGTTTTCGGATATACAATCTACCTTCTGATGTTTTTTGAATATGGTGCGGATACAATCCGTATATATCTACATAAGCCAACCCGGTCAGTGTTGAGAAGATAAAAGCCCTGCGCACCAGCTCCAAGCGTTCTTCTGGCATAGGTGTTTTCAGTAGCCGTTTCAAATCATCTTTGCTTATGTGTTTATGTTTGGGTGGTTCTTTCTTTTCGTACCTTACCTCTTCCAACGGATTGCTTCTTAATACTTCCTGGTCGATGGCAATATAAATAAGCCTGTTCAGCCAGGTGATACATTTATTGATATAACCTGCCCTGCGTTCTCCTATGGTTTTCAAATAGAGTTTGAATGATTCGCCAAACTCTTCGGTAATATCAGAGAAGGCAATATCCTTCATCCCTCTGGAACATAGGAACTCTTTCAGGTTCCGTTGTGATATTCCCGATTGTCGGTAGCTGGTTGTGGAGTTTATTTCGATGGAGCGAAGTCGCAGGTGTTCACGTTCCACGTCTCCTGCCTGTAAGAGCATGGTTGGGATAGAGTTAACCCCAATGATAGTGTTTTTTAATAGCTCTGCGCTGATAACTCCCTGTTCTCTCAATATATGATTGTAGGTGTTCTCGATACGGTTACGATAGGTTATAAGCTTATTATTTTCCCTTTCTATTTTAATGGTTCCTTTCCTTGTATTCCAATCTTTAGGACTGCAATAGATACCTGTGGTTATGACTGTTTGTTTGCCGTCTATACTGATCCGGCAGAGAATAGCTGTTGTGCCATCTGCCTTAATTTTGCTTTTATTGATATAAAACAATATTTTGAATGTTGATCTCATAATTATATATTTTTGAATGATTTTGTTTTGATACTTAAGTAAGAAAAGCATTTAATGATATGTATTCAAACAGAGCTATCAATAAATAATATCCTTAACCGATAATAAAAAGAGCGACCTTGACCTTACAGTACTAATTGTAAATCTCTGGTTGCTTCAATAAATTTATCCATATCCTCGAAAAGCTTTTTAGGAGTAACACGGGCATAGACCTGAGTTGTTTTGATGTTGCTGTGCCCGAGCATTCTACTGATGGTTTCTATCGGGACTCCCTCTTCGAGCGTAATTAAACTGGCAAAGCTATGTCTTCCTGAATGATAGGAGATTGGCTGTTTGATATCCGCCATAACACGCAATCCTCGCATATTTAATTGTACCACTTCTGCTGATTGTATCGGGAATAATGTTTCTCTGTCCTGGTCTTTATATTTTTCAAGCAGGGTGATGGCTTCGGGCAGTAATTTGACACGGGCTTGGAAATCGGTTTTCTTCCTGCGGTATTTAAGCCAAAGATTATCTTCTTCATCAGTAAAAAGATTCTCTTCTGTTATGCGGACTATATCCGCATAAGAAGTACCGGTATAGCAAGCGAAGAGAAACAAGTCACGGGTAAGCAAATGAGAATGACGGTTAGGGGCAATCTCCAAATCTCGGATTTTCTCGAAGCTCTCCCTGCTTAATGCTTTTGGGGTGGCTTCTTTCTGTTTGGGCAGTTTATAATGGGCAAAATGCAGTTTCTCGGAAATCCCTTCTTTGAAAGCAATCTTACACATCTTTTTCAGGATGGCCAGATAGTGGCGAACGGTATCCATTGAATAGCCTTGTTCGAGAAGAACGAAGTCCTGATACTCCCGGATGAACAGCTCGTTCAACTGCCCGAAAGCGATATCTTTGGTCTTGAACTTCTTCTTGATGAATTTGCCTAATGACCGATAGGTGTACACATACCCGCTTAAGGTGGTCGGAGCAACATCTATTCCGATACGGGCTCGTAGTTCTTGCATATGTCTGTCAAGAAGTGCAAGCAGGGTAGTTTGTGCTCCCATACTTCCCTGAAAGAGGTTTTTGACGGACGTAGCATCGAAAGGATGGTTGCGCTCTGTGAGCGTATCATAACCCGAATGCACAGCAAGCAACAGTTTCTCTATTTTTGCATTGGTTACTACGGCTTCACGGCTTTTACCATCCAGACGGCTTTCACGTGGATTCCACAACCCGGGAGTACAGGAAAGTTTCAGGCTGAACTGGGACATGGACCTTCCGATAGTGATTCTTCCCATGATGGGAGTTTTTCCCGATTTATCAGGACTGCTTTTTTTCAGGTAAAGTAAAACCTTGAATTTTTCTTGTTTCATACACTTATAATTTTGTGGGCTTTGCCGGAAGGCAAAGTTACCTGTTTTACAAGTGCTCTTTGTTATGCAAAATGCTGTGAATCAAAACAAACAAACCCGAATAATACTTCTCCGATCTGCAGCAAGTTACCTGTTTTGATTTGGTAACTATCGTGGTAACGGATTGGTAACCGAAATACTGCTGTATTTGGCAGTACCCTGCTTTTTAACAAAACAGCAAATCAGGGCATTTCAATTAATTATAAACGAGTTACGTTTTATTCGCTGTGTTTCGCTGATTACCGTTTCTCCTGTTATTACTCATCTTGCAAGACATACATTTGCAACCCTTACGCTTACAAAAGGCGTATCTATTGAAAGTGTATCGAAGATGTTAGGGCATACGAATATTAAAACCACCCAGATATATGCGAGAGTAACCGATGTTAAAGTTAGTACGGATATGGCTTCTTTTGCTGAAAAATTGGAAGATAAAAGAGTTAAGTCTAATTCCAAACTGGATAAACTATTTGAGTGTCTTTCTTTAGGCGAAAAGATGGCTTTATTTAATCTGCCACAAACGTTATCGAATGATCCTGAAAGGGTGAAACGAATATCTGTAATGTGGCACAGCCTTTCAGAGGAAGAAAAATCTTCTCTTTGGTCAAATACATTTGAACAAGAAGAATCCCTTTCTTTCAAACCTATGATGAAACTAGCAGTTAATCAATAAAAGATATAATTATGGAATTACAAATCATTCAAAATAAGATATACGATATCAGAGGTATGCGTGTCATGCTTGATTATGACCTTGCAAAGTTGTATGAAACCGAAACAAGGGCATTGAAACAAGCCGTTAAACGCAATATTCACAGGTTTCCGGAGCCTGACTTTATGTTTGAACTGACACGGGAAGAAAGCGATGCAGCAATCAAATTAGGGGTGTCACAAAATGTGATACCCCCCGGATACAACGTCGGCTCTTCATTAATAATGGCGTTCCCGGAACTCGGAGTAGCCATGCTTTCATCCGTATTGAAAAGTAAGAAAGCAATTCAAGTAAACATTTCTATAATGAGGGCTTTTGTTGCTTTACGCCAATATGCACTGGGATATGCCGACATAAATCGTAAATTGGAGGATTTTATGATAGAAACCAATATGCAGTTTAGCGATATTTACCAAGCGCTCACAGAACTGGCTTCCCAAAAGGAATTAGAGAATAAACCCCGCAAACGTATAGGCTTTAATGTTAAACAAGATGAAGAATAAGATTATGGAACGAGGATATATAAGAATAAAAGAAAATCGTGATAATCAGCTAATTGTTGAAGCGAAACTCGTAAATTGCACCCTTTGGATGACAAAGCATGAGATAGCTGACTTGCTAAACGTCTTTGTAAGCTCGGTCGGGAATAACCTTCAGGCTATATTCAAATCGGACATATTGCGGGAGGAAGACGTAACCCGGATACACAAATCCGAGAACAATGGTCGCCAGTGCGAAGTAACGGAATACAATCTTGAAGCACTGATTTTTGTCAGTTATCGTATTGCGTCCTATGAAGCACGGGTTTTTCGGGAGTGGGTAATGAAAGCTCTGACCGAATATACCCGGACGAAACCCAAAAGAGAAGCAGAAGTATTGATTATATATAACTTATCATCAAAACTCCCTGCCATAATATTAAATTAATTCAAACGTATAAATATATTCAAAGATGAAAAATGTAGTTTATGTATTGGTCGCCCTGTTAATGGTTTCTTGCGGCTCAAACTCATCCGGTAAAAAGTATGGACAAACCATTACTGATTATTTGTTGAAAGGCAAATCGGCTACCGACTTCAATTTTAAGATTGAGGAACTGGCGGAACATGGAACGATAACCGTTGCCGATAGTATCGCCTATATTACCGAAGAGTACCGGAAAGACAACGACCTTTTTGTCAAGCGGCTTGAACTGGCTAAAGATATGAGCAAGGAACTGCTGTCGAAAGCAAAGAAACAAGCCGACATTGATGAATACACGGCTAATATCGCACGAATGGATACCCGTATTGATTCACTTAAAAATGCTTCTCCCGACAATCTGAATGGTTATGATAAGCGGAGTGCAAATGACGTTCTTGCTGTAATCGTAAGATGTAAATATTCAGTAGAAGCGAAAGGACGTTCCGTCGCTGAAACATTTGATTTCTACTTATCTCCTGACGGTAGTAAATGCTATGCTAAAACAAAAGCGAAATAAAAAATATCTCATTAACTCAAAGCAAGCCTGTATCTCAAAAAAAGTGATACGGGCTTTTTTTATGGCTTTCCTTTCTATGGGGAAAGTCTGCGTTTTAAGCAAACGCAAAGTATATCAATCAATCTTTCTTTTTACTACACTTCTCTCCTCATAATTTCTTCCTCTATTAGCTACTTATACTAAAGCGGCTCATTGTAATCGGTTACAGTGGCGAAAGTATTTCCGTGTTCTTCACGCCGCTTGCAAGTTCGAGCCTGTCGGTTTTGTGAAAAATCTTCCTCTTTCCCTCATGTTTTCGGGCGAGCGTATTTATTCCCAAAAAACTTGTCTTCGGCTAAACACTACTTTCCGATAGCCCCTGAAACTCGATCACAACTCACCGGCTCCGATACGGCAGAAAAAAAAAGTCAGAAATTATGAGAAGTATAGTAAAAAATAGGAAACAACGACCGACAATCTACCTTCCAATTAGCATAAAATTGGTTGTAAAAATCGTTTTGGTGGTTTTGGGATTCTGCGTGTGGGGAACAGGGTTTATTTGGGCTTTAGTTGGCCTGTATTTATTCTTTCCCATACTTCGGGCTATCCTCTCCGTGTTGGTAGGTTTTGGGGCTATAATCCTCTTTCTTATCATTCTGCTGACCTTTTTAAAATCCCTTAAAATTTAGAGTTATGAGTACAGTATTTTTATTAGGTGCAAACAAGAGCATAGACAGGAGTAAACAGGTAGTTGAAGTAAACGAAATCATCCAAATGGAGGGTTACAGTTATGACAGATATGTAGTGTACGACATTGTTAAAAATGATTGGGGACTGCATTACAAGTTGGTTAATCTTCGCACAAAGGACTATCAGACAGCCGACATTATCAGACCATTGAAAGAAAAATTCGGTATCGGTTACTACTACGACAGCGAAAATCCTCAATATATGGACAGCTTCGAGGTGGCAATACTTCTTCAGGAAGCACAGCAAAAGAAGAAAGCGGAGCAGGAAGAAGCCGAAAAAGAAAAAGTACGGGTAGAGGAAGTTAAGAAAATCGGACGTTTACGCATGATTGCCATTTTTCCCGAAAACGCTCAGGCGGTTATCGTGGCTCGATTGAAACAAAATGAAAGCGACAGCCAAACAGACTATTACGCAAGTAGCGTACAACGTACCGTTATTTTAGGCTTTTCAACCCACAAAAGGGACATCTTTTCCGAAATGCGTAAACACGCGCCCAACTTTGAGGGAACCGCCTATTTAGCCGAATTTAACGAGGATTACGAGCATCGGGAAAAGTACAGCATGGGAGACGGCTACTACTTAGGCGAAAGTAAGTACAGCGGTTGGATCATCGAAAAAACGCCTATTTACAAAAGGGAAAATACAATAGAAGAATTTGCCTATACCGCAGGGAATGAAGATAACATACATATCAGCAAACCAAATTCAACACCCCCAAGCAACCCAACAGGAGCAGGAAAAAACGGCTGTACATTGGTGGAATATTCAACAAAAGCGGTAGCGGTATTTGGAGATACCAAGAGTATCAAAGACGAACTTCGGGCGATGGGCGGACGGTTTAACGCCCGACTGACCTTTAACGGTAAAAAACTGGCGGGTTGGATATTTTCTAAATCACAGGAACAGCAGTTAGCCTGTTATTTCGGACTGGATTAAGTAGTAACACGGGGCAGTAACCCTGCCCCACAAAACAAAAATCATGGAATACAAAGAATTATCAATATACGAAAAATTGGAACGGATACAGGAAGTAAATTACTGCCGAGCCGAACGCCATGAGGTAGCGGTTTATCTGAATGCATTAAGACGTAATTACAGAGCGGTAATTGAAGAATACGAGAGCTTTGGAGATAGCCCACGCCAGTTGATTATGAATAAGCGAGATTACGACAAGCATCTGCTTTTCGGGTTTACAAAGAAAGAATTTAACCAATATGGTTGGTTGGAATGTCCCTGTTTTTTGGAACGGGAAGAAATAAAGTTCCCCCATCGGGACGGTTGGGCGGTATCCAATTATATCACAGTGGGCAAGGGTTTAAACGGCAAATGGAGTTACGGAGTAAGTTATTCCCATAGTACGGGCGGATCGGGTTACGGTTTAGGCGTGTGGGGTAAGATATTCGACAACCGAAAAGACTGCCTGAAATCGGCATTAAACGATATGCTGACAGGGCTTGAAAAAGACAGCAGTAAGACCGACAGATACGCCCTAAACGTACTTAAACAGGCAAAAGCCCTATTTGACGAGATTACAGGACGTAAGCCTGTACAGTTAGAATTATCATTCTTTTAATAACAAGTAAATCAATAGATATGAAAACGACAGAAGTAAACGAGAGCATAATAGGAAAACGTTGTAAGTGTATTTTTACAGGCTTAATGGTAACAGGAACGATCGAGGAAATAAAGATCGGGAAACATACCGCAGAAGTGAAAGTCCGTTACGATGAACCGCATCAATGGGGAAACTTAGAATATGAATATGGTTGGGCATTCGGAAGAGTGCATGATGAGTTCGGATCGCTCCGTCATTTGGAAATCATAGACGACCAGTATCAGGCAATAAAAGTAACATTTTCGCAGACCATTAAGGAGATAGACCGAATGTTTACCCGTGATTATGAGAACTGGCAGACGGTCAATCTGAAAGAATGGATTGATAATTATGAGAGTTCCCGATTTACACAGATTGACGAATATACTGCCATTATTACTTCTGAATACAACATGGATTGCGTAAAGGAATGGCTTGCGAAAAATACCCCAATGAGAATAATAGACAATTTGAACTAAAACAATATACAGCAATGAAAACAAATTCAATCAATAAAAACGGCTGTTCCGTCTGCGAACAGGGACAAGAGAATTACACAACATTCCGCCCTGCCTACCGTCCGAAGCAAGCATTTTACCAATATGATTATAGACATACGGACGGGGAACTATTCAGCATAGTAGCACCGACTTTGGAGGAATGCCGTTCCCGTCGGAATGAATGGATAGCCGAGAAAAGTAAAGATAAGTATATTTTATTCTTAGGCTTTCAACGACTGGGAGAGTTCGACACCATTAGTGAAGCTAAGAAATATGCACAGGATAGCGGATTAACAGGAGCATTTAACTTGTTAGGCGACAATTATCGGGACGCATGGTATGTATCACAATCAAAACAAGAACAAGTATGAAAATAATAAAAGACATCACAGGAAACAGCATCAAGGTAACAGACCTCGATGCTGCTATCAAGCAATGTAAAGACTGCATAGAAAGCCCTTATAAAATGGAATCAGGGCATACTGTTGGCGAAAATTATGCGTATATGCTAATTCAACTAATAGAAATCCGACAGGAACAAAGGCGGAACAACTGGTTGCCCGGTACTAAAATGCGTTATGAAGAAGGCAAACGTTTCACAAAATTAGATATTGCCTATGAAATCGGACGCCATGAACCATATCATCCTGCTTCCCTATATTGGGACAGCTTACACCGAAAGGAACTGGTAACTTTCTTCAATGATATGTTTGGAACTGATATAGCATGAACAGACGGCGGATTTTTCCGCCGTTACTTTTTCCATGACTAACTAAACGGACAGGGAGAAAAAGTAACAAAAAGCCTATTAAATAAACAATCCGAAACTTTTGGTAGGTTTCGGATTGACAATTATGCTGTATAAAAAACTATTCTGTCGTTATAGTTTCAAATAATTTAATCCACTTGTCTTTTAAGTCTGTGGGTATAGATTCCATCGTTTTTTCAAAACGATTTTGGATTGCACGAGCAATCTCAACTTTCCAACCATCATTTAATGTTACATTATATTTTTTAGCCCAATCTTCTATTTGATTCACAATGTATGTATCCGAGAAATTGTAATAGCTGCCACAAAACAACTCAGCTAAATTATATTATCGATAGAAATAGTGCCTATATATTCTTTGGATATATAAGCACTGTTTTTTATTTAAAGTCCATTTAGTCTTCATCTTCAGCATTAAACAACTCCTCATAGAACTTTCTATTTTCCTCGCCCCATTGGTCCAATGCGTCTAGAATAGGAAATGCGGAACGACCTAAATCAGTCAGAAAATACTCAGTACGAGGTGGTTGTTCTGCATAAATTTTTCTATCTATAATCTTATACTCCAACAATTCTTTAAGTTGTTGATTTATTACACGTTCTGTTGCATCAGGCACCTCCTTGAATATCAGACTTGGGCGTAGTGGCTTATCTCGAAGTGCTTCTATGATGCAAATTTTCCACTTTCCGCCAAGCACCTGCATAGCAATGCTATAACCACATTCTAGATATATAGGGATTTTTCTTTCAGACATAATTGTATAGTTAATTTGTAGGAACAAGATACAAAAATAGTGCGAGAATGCATTCTTTGATTATTTTGCTTATCATTCTCTTATCCTAATTCCTTCTCAAACATATACATCAATTTATCTTTTTCATTCAGTTCTACACTTCTGCTTACCTTTTTATTGGTGATTTGATAGCCCGAAAATCGAGTAACAAAAATGCCCAAGCCTTGAGTGTAGGAGCTGACTTCTGCTGAGTATTCTTTACTAGTATCTAAAGGAATTTCACCCAAAATAGTAGTCCAATCACCATCTGAAGTAATAGTAGATATTTCGCCTTGCATCTTGTTGATGTCTGTAATAGCCCTAGCATTCACAGCTATTGGAATTTGCAATTTAAAATCTAAGATTGGCTCCAACAACTCAACATCAGCTTGTTGTAAAGCCAATCGAAAAACATAGGGAGCTAAACTTCTAAAGTCGGCAGGTGTGCTCACTGGACTATAATAGATTCCGTGAGAAAAAGTGACTTTAAGGTCGGTTACTTCCCAGCCATACAAACCCGATTCACAGGCTTTCTTGACTCCATCGAATACTGCATTCTGAAAAGATTGATTCAAGTAGCCCAATGAAATATCGCTCTCTATCGTAAGTCCCGCACCGATTGGCAAAGGTTCTATAATCAAGCCAATAGATGCCCAATAAGGATTAGGTGGCACTTCGATATGAATGGTGTATTCCGATTTCGTTTTCAGACGTTCCTTATAAATCGTTTTCACCTCTTCAAAGTAAGCATCTACCGAAAATCGCTCCTCCAACAAAGTCAAAATAACTTCCCGTTGAGTTGCTCCATAAAGAGAAACTTCTAGCTCATTATTATCAGCATTGATACCAAACGTTAAAGATGGATCTTCTACCGATAATACATTCATAGCAGAAATTAATTTACTCCTATCCTCTACTTTGGCAGGATGTATAGATGATTTGAGAGCAGGACTAGGAATATTCAATTTATCAAATAAACTTGGCATTGTTCCTAAATAATCACCTACCATCAGACTTTCGGCATGGTCTAAAATTGCAATATCGTTTGTAGAAACTTCATCTACATCTATTTCGTTTCCAGCGTAAAAGGTCTTTAAACTTCTTATTTTCAGATTCTCATCTGAGCCATTGAGGTTGTATGATTTTCTTGTTCTAAGGCTTCCCCCTATAATCTTTAGATAGGCTCGTTTCTGTTCCTTCTTATTATGCTCAATTTTATAGACATAGGCAGATAAATCGTTCTCTTGAGGTAGAGATGTTTCAATAAAAGTAGTGATTGAGTTTAGCAAATCTTCGATACCAATGCCATACATTGCTGAGCCATGGTAGATAGGATGTAGTTTAGCGAATTGAACAAGATGAATCATTGAACTCCAATAGTCTGAATTTGAGAGTTGCGTATCGCTTAAGTATTTTTCAAGCAAAGAATCATCTTTCTCCAAAATTGTTTCTCTGTCCTTTTCTGATATGTTGTGTATTGTACAGCTAGAAGTTAAAATCTTGCCATCAACGGATTGCATAAGAAGAATATCTTTTGAAAGGCTATTTTGTATTTCGAAATAAAGCTGATTTAGATTTACTCCCTCTCTATCTATTTTGTTGATAAATAGAATGGCTGGAATTTCTAGTTGTTGCAAGACATTGAACAACAATCTCGTTTGAGCTTGAATACCCTCTTTAGCAGACACCACAAGAATAGCACCATCTAGCATTCTAAAAGTGCGTTCCACTTCTGCTAGAAAGTCCATGTGTCCAGGAGTGTCGATAATATTAATCTTTGTATCGTTCCATTGAATAGACGTTGTAGAAGCTCTAACGGTGATACCTCTTCGTTTTTCAATATCCATCGAATCGGTTGTGGTATTACCTTTGTCCACACTTCCACGTACCTCAGTTGCTCCACTAGCAAATAGCAAGTTCTCAGTAATGGAGGTTTTTCCTGCATCAATATGTGCAAGAATACCTATATTTATAGTTTTCATTTGATTTTGTAAATAATATAGCGGATGCTTTGTAGAAATGCATCACATAAAAAATACATCCTTGATGGTAGAATGTACCACAAGAACTTGAATTCGTATTTCTAATTATATTATTTACTGCCGCATAGTGTGACAAAGGTAGAAAATAAATTTTAAAATCAACTATCCTAAATCGTTATCTTAGAAAATCCGTTCATACCTATTCCTGATGAACTAAACACCGAACAAGAAGATGACATAGTGGGATTGTGGAGCTGGGATGGGAAAGGAAAAGTTGTTGTAAATTGTACATTTCATAATAAATGATTGCTAAATTAGATACACCATATGAATCAACTAATAAACTATATCAAAACCTATGTCGCATTATCAGATGAAGAGTGCGAAGTGCTCATGTCTTTATTTGAAATAAGGAAACTGCGAAATAATGAGGTGTTTTTTGAAGAAGGGCAAATAGCAAATGAACTCTATTTTGTAACGAAAGGCTGTATCCGATTATTTTACAAAGTGGATGTGGATGAGAAAACAGCTTTTTTCTATTCGCAAGGGCAATTTATATGTGCTGGAGAAAGCTATAATCTAGGTATTGCTGCTAAAGAGAATTATCAGTCTATGGGTCAATCTGAGATAGTTATATTGGATAAGAAGAAGGTAGAAACTTTGCTCCAAAAAGATTCCAAGTTTGAAGCAATAGGACGTATAGCTACCGAAAATGAATTGATTGCCAGTCAAAAGATAATTGCATCTTTTGTTACTCAAACAGCCGAAGAGCGATACCTTGAATTATTAGAAAGCAATAGCGAACTTTTTCAGAATGTGCCTCAACAATATATTGCATCTTTCCTCGGTGTATCACCTGAAACATTGAGCCGCATCAAAAGTCGCATTCTGAAACGATGATTTCTTGACAATCGTCAAGTACAATAGCTAATTCATCACCCTATCTTTACAGCAAAAAGGACATGAAAAAAGTATTAGTTGCTGGAGCTACTGGTTATTTAGGGAAACACATTGTCAATGAGCTAAAAAGTAGAGGATACTGGGTAAGAGTATTAATCAGAAAAGAAAGCCAAAAGAAATTGTTCAAAGATGTGGACGACTTTTTTGTAGGAGAAATAACCATGCCCAAAACACTTGTTAGTATTGCAGAAAATATAGATTGGGTGTTTTCTACCATTGGCATCACAAGGCAAAAAGAGGACTTGACTTACATGGATGTAGATTATCAAGGAAATGTGAACTTGTTATACGAAGCTGAAAAATCAGGAGTAGAGAAATTTGAATATATTTCTGCCATTAATGGAGATAAACAAAGACACTTAAAGATTTTTGAGGCAAAAGAACGTTTTGTAAATGAATTGAAATCGTCAGGTTTGGACTATTGCATTATGCGTCCTAATGGTTTTTTCTCAGATATGAAGGACTTTTTAGAAATGGCTAAGAAGGGGCGAGTTTACTTGTTTGGTGATGGACAGTTTAAGCTCAACCCTATAGATGGTAAAGATCTAGCAGTTGTTTGCGTTGACAAAATGATTGCTGGCAACAGAGAGGAAACTGCTGGAGGACAAGAGATACTGACACAAGAGGATATTGCCAAAATAGCATTGCGAGTTTTGAATAAACCTCTCAAGATTACTTTTCTGCCAGATTGGACTCGCAAACTCTCTATTTGGGTGTTGCGAACATTCACATCTTCCAAAGCATATGGTCCATTTGAATTTTTCCTTTCAGCTATGGCTCAGGATAATATTGCAAATCAATATGGCAAGTTAAAGTTGGAGGATTTTTATATGACGATTTTGAAGGAATAATTATTGCCAAATAGAATCTATCAAGAATAAAAATATTCTTTCCTACCTTTGCTCCATGAATAAAACAAACCTCAAAATACATCCATCCGACCAAAGTCTAGAACTCTCTTTGCCCTATGCAGATGGAGGAATCAAGGCTGGGTTTCCTAGTCCAGCGCAAGACTATATTGAAAGTGCTATCGACTTGAATAAGGAGTTGATAAAACATCCTGCATCCACTTTCTATGGACGTGTAAAGGGTGATAGCATGATAGATGCTAATGTGCATGATGGCGATATTCTAGTGATTGACAAATCGCTAGAGCTTCAGAACGGTGATATGGCCGTTTGCTTTATTGATGGTGAGTTCACTATCAAATACATCAAACTAGAAAAAGATGTTATTTGGCTAGAACCAGCCAACGAGAATTATGAACCAATAAAAGTGACAATCGAAAATGATTTCTTAATTTGGGGAATTGTAACGTATTGTATTCAAAATAAGAGGAGGAGATGAAAGAAGAAACAATAGAAACATACATCCAAAAGTTTCCTGAAAATATTCAAGAGATTTTAAAGAGAGTGCGAGAAATAATTTTGTCGTGCAACACTGAATTAGAAGAAACTATAAAGTACGGAATACCAACTTTTATATTACATGGTAATTTGGTGCACTTTGCTGCATATAAGAAACATCTAGGCTTTTATCCAGATCCGTCAGGTGTTGAAGCTTTTAAAGATAAATTAGAAGGATATACCATATCTAAAGGAGGTATACAATTTCTATACACTGAATCCATTCCTTACGACCTTATTGCTGAAATTACACTATTTCGTGTAAAAGAGAATATAGAAAAAGCACAAAAGAAGTCTGTTTAATATGATAGGACTCATCGACTGTAATAATTTCTTCGCATCATGTGAGCGAGTTTTCAATCCAAATTTGGATGGAAAACCTATTGTTGTGCTTTCGAATAATGATGGAGCAATAATTGCAAGAAGTGAAGAGGCTAAGAGGTTAGGTGTGAAGATGGGTGTGCCATTCTATCAAATCAAAGACTTAATAAGACAACAAAATATCAATGTATTCTCTTCAAATTATACACTTTATGGAGATTTATCAAGGCGAGTGATGTCCATTTTAGCTGAGCAAGTTCCCGAAATAGATGTGTATTCTATTGATGAAGCATTCTTGGACTTGGCTGGTATCGAAAACTTTTCAGAATTTGGACAGAAACTAGTGAGAACAACTTGTCGAAGTTCTGGTATACCTGTCTCACTTGGTATTGCTCCAACACGCACTTTAGCCAAATTGGCTAATAGCTTTGCCAAACGATATCCTGCTTATAACAAAGTTTGTATAATGGATTCTGATGAAAAAAGAATTAAAGCTTTACAGAAGACTCCAGTAGGATACATTTGGGGCATAGGGAGGCAAACGACCAAGACTTTAGAATATTATGGAATCAAAACAGCTTACGATTTAACTCAAAAATCTCGTTCATGGGTGCGTAGCAAGATGACTGTTGTAGGTGAACGTACTTGGTTAGAACTACATGGAGAGCCTTGCATCACTTCTGATTCTGTAGTTGAAAAACAACAAATTTGCACCTCTCGCAGTTTTGGTGAAATGGTTACAGACTTCGATTCTTTACGAGAATCTATTGCTAACTTTGCATCAGCTTGTGCTGCGAAGTTGAGAAAACAAAATTCATTAACACAGGGCATGATTGTTTTTGCTTATACCAATCGCCACAGAGAAGATTTACAACAATATTTTCCATCTAAGGCAATGCAATTTTCTTTCCCTACTGCTGATACAATGGAGATAATCAAGCATGCTAGTTGTGCTCTGAAAGAGATTTACAGAGAGGGTTATGAATACAAAAAAGCTGGAGTTATACTTACGCATATCATCAGCGAAACCAATTATATGCACGACCTTTTTGACCCAAGAGATAGAGAAAAGCAAAAACGCATTTCGCAAATGATAGATTCCATCAATCAGAAGAATGGCACAAACTGCATTAAACTAGCTGCTCAAGGCGTTGGAAAGGCTGATTGGAATCTGCGAAGAGATTTTCTATCAAAGTGTCCTAGTACGAAGATTGGGGATATAATAGAGATAAGAGGATAGAAAATGGAACAAAGATCAAGATTACTAGACTATAAGCAAGATATAAGTAGAGGGTGTGTATTTCGCTGTAAAGCAAAATATCCCTATGAGGAGGTCGTAGACTTTATGGTTGCCGAGTCTTTTGATAATGGAGAATTACGTTATGTCTTGTATGTTATATCTGGATATAAAGCAGGTTCTCTATTGGTAAGATTACCTAAAGATGCACTATCCACTAATTTCGGTCTAAATTGGAAGTGGGTTGTTGAGAACTGGAATGATTGGATTTACTTAGATTGTGGAGTTGAGGATGTTTGGGTAGTAGAAAAATCAGTTCCTACTCTTGATTAAAGGAGACCTTTTTGATAAAAATCCTCAAAGTATTGGTCGCATCTATACTGCCTGTCTATAATAGGAATGATACTTGAAGAAGGAATTAAGTCTTCAATTTCAAATTCTCCTTCTGATAAGAACTGTGCAACTTCCAAAACTTTATCTTTTGCGTCACGGTAGCGACCTGTCTTTAGTTGTTTTTGATATTCCTTCCCCGCTTTATCTGAATCAAGAAGTACATATGGCAATGAGTCATCTCTTGATGATATAAGTTTTGTAAGCGGCCCCATTCCTTTCACTCCTCCTGCAGGTATGAAAACAATTTCTTTGGAATTTTTCAAATCTCCTGTTCCCACTAAATACCTTTTTATCAGATTCAAATATATTTGGTCACTTGGCCCTTCAACAAGAATAGGCAAGCAACCTAATAATAAAGTGTCAGAAACCGTAAGCCCTAAAGCTGCATGGACAGGATATATGGATTTTTCAGCATCTTTTGCATTATATCTCAAATTTGAAGAAACCTTAGTTCTCCCTGTTTCGGAATCTATATACACAGCCTTAACATTAGCTAAATTATCCATATCTACTAAAAATGGAGAGTGAGAGGTGTATATTAGCTGATTTTCTTCTGATAACTTTCTGAAAAACTTTGCTAAATCATATTGTGCGAGTGGATGTAAGGATAATCCAGGTTCATCCAAAAGCAATATAGTATTTGAATGTCCTTCTTTTGTCTCTACTAAGAATACAAGAAAGAAACTAAAAAACCATTGTAATCCACGACTTCTACCCTCCAATTCTATAGGTTCAGGTCGTAATGTGTCGGAAACATTTATTCTAAAATGATGTCCATCGGCAACAAATTTAAAAATATAATCTCCTTGCAGCCACCATTTCTTAAAATTAATGGTCAGTTGGGATGCCGCAGAATCAAGCAAAATACTTCTTTCTCTTTTTTTATCTGACCATTCTTTCACTTCATCTTCGGTAAGATTTTGCTCTACAGAACTGATTTCTCTATTGTTATAATCAAGTTTTTTTATAACGATTTTTCTATCATTTCCTAATTCGTAGATTTCTTCAGGAGAAAGCTTAACATACTTAAATAGAACATCAAGAGTTCTTGCTTTTGCTCTTGCTGCTTCACCTAAATCGTCTCTCTTGAAGTCTTCAATAACTCGTGGTAAGTATATTTCACTATCAAGATTACCGTAATCAGAGTAATAAACAAATTTCGGAATCTTCTTTAAAACCTTCTGCCTTATTTCTTTTGTTGTTTCAATTGGCTTACCGTCAAAAGCGTCAACCATTTTTTTAATTAGAATAATTAGATGAAGGTTAAAGAACTCTGGTAGGTTTTTCTTTTTCCCAAAGTTATTCTCGCAAAACACCTTAATATTGCTAATAATTGTTTCGGCTTCTTGTTTTGAAAAAAAAGCGTCTGTTACGGGTGTGCTAATTTGAGCAACAAAATCTTTTATTGTCTTCTGTAATTTTGCATCCTCTTTAGTAAAGCTATCTTCTTTATAAAGTTTCGCTTCAAAATTCGATATTGTTGTATTTAGGCTTTCAACAGGGTAAGAGTCTACTTTTGAATATGGGAAAGAAATGTAATATAATCCATCATACTTTCTCTTGACCAACACCCTTTTTATCTGCTCTTTATCGCATTTTAATTCTTTAGATATTTCGGATTGTAATTCGTCATCCAATATGAAATCAGCAGCGATAAAAACGTCATCCTTATGGTTGTCTGCTTTATAATTACTATACAAATGCCTTGGGAAGTCATCTAAAGGAACGATTGGCTCATTGTTTGCCGGATTTAATTTCCACAAAGCTATAAGAAGATTTGTTTTCCCTGCCTCATTTGTTCCGACTAAACATGAGTTATCGGATACCTCAATCCAATCGCTTTCTTCTATTGTGTATAATATAATTGAAAAGTAGTCCACTAAAATAATTGAAAAGTATACCACCA
>OGZT01000888.1_pt1 | contig 22595 bp, 19 predicted proteins | sample 1576891 | NCBI WGS metagenome assembly OGZT01 (sample SAMEA3541521, study PRJEB24748) | human gut metagenome | biome: human gut; feature: human-associated habitat; material: faeces | place: China | collected 2012 | reverse complement strand
CCGGATTTATTTTATCTATACAGAAAAAGTCCTCAAAATGGTTCTGAAAATTCAGAAGAAGAAAAAGGTATCATTCAAAAAAGAGTGATCTGGCTGTTACTTTTGTTACCTTTTTAATGCAAACACTGTATCTTTAAGGTCTAAATACAACAATTATGAAGAAGATAGTATATATACTTGCGTTATTATCTGGTTTATCAGCTTGCAGCAGAGCTTCCAAAACAGACCAAAATACGCACGAAAACACAACAAAAGACTCAGTCCGAATCACAGAAAAGGTTCCGGATGAGAAGAAAGAAGAAAAGCCAACCCATGAATCTCTAGAAAAATATTTTTCAAACGAAAAAGGCTGGATACAGATTCATAATGCTTTGTCGGCCGACCAGACCGGACTGTATATTTATTTTCAGGCACCGGACGATGTGGCACGCAATCTCAGGTTACGCATACAATATCATGGAGCTGCCACTTATAAATTTACAATAGACGGTAAGCAGTATACCTATAACGCCAACAGGTCTCAGAATGCAAACGACAGTCGTTTCGTTGAAAATAACTCTGCAAATTGGTATGATGATACTGTAAAGAAAGACGACCTGAAATTTTTAGAGGCTCTTGCATCTTCGAAGAATGCCCGTCTTAGCATCGGTGGATCTATAATAGAGATCAGCAATCTGACAAAGCAAAATATACAGCGTACACTCGATTATTTCGAATCAATGGACGGACTATTACCTAAAACCAATATGGTAAATATCCGCAGATAATAAAACATAACAATAATAGCTATGAATAAACTTACAGTTATTAAAGTCGGAGGAAAAATAGTTGAAGAAGAAGAATCTTTAAAACAACTACTTGATGATTTTGCCCGGATCGAAGGACATAAAATATTGGTACACGGTGGAGGACGATCTGCAACAAAAATAGCCGAACGGCTGGGCATACAAAGCAACATGGTAGACGGCAGACGCATCACCGATGCTGCAACCCTTCAGATAGTGACTATGGTATATGGGGGACTTGTAAATAAAAATATTGTTGCCCGATTACAGGCTTTGGATGTAAACGCTCTTGGATTGACAGGTGCCGACATGGATGTGATCAGGTCGGAAAAACGTCCGGTAAAAGAAATTGATTACGGCTTTGTAGGAGACGTCAAACATGTAAAATCGGAGACTTTACAATGGCTGATCGATAAAGATATAGTACCCATTATGGCTCCACTTACTCACGATGGAAAAGGAAATATCCTCAATACAAACGCCGATACCATTGCAGCAGAAACAGCTCAGGCAATGTCTACCCATTATGATGTGACATTGGTTTACTGTTTCGAGAAAAAAGGGGTATTAATGGACGAGAATGATGACAACAGTGTTATTTCGAGACTTGATAAAGAATTGTATCAAAAATATATCGACGAAGGTGTTATTACGGGAGGTATGCTTCCTAAGCTCGATAATGCATTCCGCTCTATAGAAAAAGGAGTCAAGGCTGTTATAATAACTCAGGCATCGGAGATCGGAAAGGATAGTGGAACACGTATTATCTGAGGTATGAAAAATCTGCTGATTCTTCTTTTTACATTCTTATCATTCAATATTATGGCTCAACTGACATCAGACGAAAAGAATCTGATAAATAATGGGGACAAAACTCTCCCATTCGACGTTTTGAAAGTGACCGATAAGCAGGATTCTTTATTCTTGAGAACTCCATGCCGGGATTTCGATTTGACGAAAGATAAAGAAGATATAGCTTTATTGATCGATCGGCTTAAACTCACTATGGCTGTAGAATCGGGAGTAGGCATAGCTGCACCGCAAGTCGGCATCGGACGTAATCTATTTTTGTTTATGAGGATTGACCAACCCGAAAAAACGGTAATAGCTGCCATAAATCCGAGAATCGTAAATCATCCTGAAGAAACTATCTGTTTTGAACGTGACGGTTGCCTTTCAATTCCGGGTATCAGCGGTAACTCTATACGGTACCCTTGGGTCGATGTCGAATACACTAACGAAGAAGGTCTACTTGTGAGGGAACGCCTCGAAGGGTACAGCCGTGAAGGAAATTTTACGGGAGTCATATTTCAGCATGAGTTTGATCATTTGCAAGGAGTTTTATTTATTGATAAGTTGTGTACTGAGCAAGAATAAATCTTACTCTTAGCTATTAAAATTTGATTGTTTTTTTGCTAAAAAATAGAATAACTTTTACCTTTGTACAGCCAATAGATCGGGATGTAGCACAGTTGGCAGCGCGCCACGTTCGGGACGTGGAGGTCGGACGTTCGAGTCGTCTCATCCCGACTGATAACAGTCTAAAGTGTAAAATATAAATACTTTAGACTGTTTTTATTTTATAGATAAGCCCTAATTTAGTATACTTATAATAAAAACAACATATTTTTCTTTTTAGCAAATAATTTATAAATTTGGGCAACAACAATCAAACACTCACACCTTTAATATTAAATCAGTGGAAAAACAAATGAATCCGTCACGTAAGAAAATACTGGACAAATCTTTCGGACTTTTCTTAAATGAAAATTACGACAGTGTGACAATGCAACAAATTCAGGAAGCATCGCAAGTATCAAGAGGTGCGATATACCATCATTTCAAAAGCAAAGAAGACATTTTCAAGGAGATCGTAGATATCTATCTTCTTCCTATCTTTTCATCTTTCTCCAGCATAACAGAAGAAGAAAAAGGAACGTTGCTCAATACCATATATGCATCAATTAAATGCCGTCAAAACCACCAATTGGTACTAAAAGAAGTCGTTCCTTTCAAAATGTCGGACTTTTACCTGTATAAGTTTATATTTCAGGCAACAGAACAATACCCCGAATTTAGTGAACAGGTAAACAGCCTTTCTGAAAAAGAATTTAACGGTTGGCGAAACGTCATACAAGCCGCTATGAGAACCGGAGAAATCCGTTCGGATATAGAACTCGATTATGTGGCACAATCCCTTATGACAATTCCTTTAGGACTAGGCGTTTTTTCGGCTTTCAGTAATTATATAAATATCAATACCAAAGACATCCGAACTTCTTATCTGAAATTCTATAATCTACTGAAAAAGAATAGTTTCTTATAAATATCGCAAAAAATAAAGGCTTTACACCTTTATTTTCCCGATACTATTTTCTTGATCTCGTTCAACTTATTCAAAGCTTCGACAGGAGTAAGGTTATTTACATCCAAAGACTTGATTTCATCCCGTACCTGACTCAATACCGGATCATCCAACTGAAAAAAGCTTAATTGGTAACCTTCACGCTGTTCGTTAATCTCTGCAATGGGTTTAGATATTCCCTGCTTACGATTATCCGTTTCCAACTGTTTCAGTATCGTATCAGCTCGTTTGACAATGCTTTGCGGCATACCGGCCATCTTCGCCACATGGATACCAAAACTATGCTCACTGCCCCCTTTAACCAACTTACGCAGGAAAATAACCTTGTTGTCGACCTCTTTTACCGACACATTGTAGTTCTTGATCCGCTTGAATGATTTTTCCATTTCATTCAATTCATGGTAATGAGTCGCAAATAAGGTTTTAGCTCTTGCCTTCGGATGCTCATGTATGTATTCGACAATAGCCCAGGCTATGGAGATACCATCATAGGTACTTGTTCCACGTCCTAACTCATCGAAAAGAACTAGACTACGGCTCGACAAGTTGTTCAGAATGTCAGAAGCCTCATTCATTTCCACCATAAAGGTAGATTCACCCAGCGATATATTATCGGAAGCTCCCACTCGTGTAAATATCTTATCAACAATACCTATCTGAGCCGATTCGGCAGGGACATAACACCCGATCTGAGCCATCAGATTGATAAGGGCAGTCTGGCGAAGCAATGCCGACTTACCGGCCATATTGGGTCCGGTGATAATAATGATCTGTTGCTTATTGCTATCCAGATAAACATCATTTGCAATATATGTCTCACCCAAAGGCAGCTGCTTTTCGATAACGGGATGGCGTCCGTTCTTTATGTTCAGAACATCAGAATCTTCTATATTCGGACGGATGTACTTGTTCTGCTCTGCTGTTTTTGCAAATGACAGCAGGCAGTCGGTACGGGCTATCAGATTGGCATTGACCTGTATAGTAGGTATGTAATCGACAAGACTCTGCACCAAATCATTATATAGAGTTGTCTCAAGACTTAATATCTTTTCTTCTGCACCCAGAATTTTTTCTTCGTAATCCTTTAACTCCTGAGTGATATAACGTTCGGCATTAACCAGCGTTTGCTTACGGATCCAATCGGCCGGAACTTTATCTTTATGAGTATTGCGGACTTCGATATAATAACCGAATACGCTATTGAAACTGATCTTAAGCGACGGAATACCGGTTGTATCTATTTCTCGTTGCTGAATATGCAGCAGATAATCTTTTCCCGAATATGCAATCTTACGTAATTCATCCAGATCAGCATTAACTCCGGACTTTATAACACTGCCCTTGTTAAGCAATGCAGGCGGATCATTTTGGACTTCTTTCTCAATACGGTCTCTTATTATCGGGCAAGGGTTCAACTTCTCACCTATTGCTTTCAGGCTTGGCTCATCCGAATTAAGGAAAGCTTCTCTTATAGGTTCTATTGCTTTCAATGCCACTTTCAACTGTACAACTTCACGTGGAGTTACACGACCTACAGCAACTTTAGAGATAATACGCTCCAGATCGCCTATCAATGACAGATGTTCCTCTAAAAGCTGTTTCAAAGAAGGATCTCTGAAAAAATATTCCACAACTGCTAAACGATCATTTATCGGCTTTACTTCTTTCAGCGGAAATACCAGCCAACGGCGAAGCATACGTGCCCCCATAGGTGAAATAGTTTTGTCCAGAATATCGAGAAGTGATTTACCTCCCTCATTCATTGTTGAAATAAGCTCAAGACTACGGACAGTAAATTTATCAAGACGCACATACCGGTCTTCCTCTATTCTCGACAAGGTCGTAATATGAGATATCATAGTATGCTGAGTAGCATCCAGATAATGCAGGACTGTACCTGCCGCAATAACTCCGTCAGTCAAATGCTCTACCCCGAAACCCTTCAGATTCTTAGTTTCGAAATGCTTCAATAGACGATCACGGGCAGCATCTTCGGTAAAAATCCAATCATCAAGCTCGAATGTAAAGAAACGTGAACCGAAATACTCTTCGAACTGCTTTTTATTACTACGCTCGATCAATATTTCTTTTGGTGAAAAGTTAGACAAAAGCTTGTCTACATATTCTTTATTACCTTCTGCTATAAGAAACTCTCCGGTGGATATATCAAGGAATGAGATTCCGAAATTCTTTTTAGCGAAATGCAGAGCACAAAGAAAATTATTCTCTTTGTAATTCAATATGTTATCATTAATCGATACACCGGGAGTCACTAATTCAGTTATTCCACGCTTCACTAGTTTTGTCGTTTGCTTCGGATCTTCTAGTTGATCGCAAATAGCAACACGCTTTCCGGCACGTACCAATTTCGGGAGATAAGTATCAAGCGCATGATGCGGAAATCCGGCTAATTCTACATACTGAGCAGATCCGTTTGCTCTTCGGGTAAGTGTTATTCCTAATATCTCTGCTGCATCAATGGCATCTTGCGAAAAAGTCTCGTAAAAGTCACCGACACGAAACAATAATATAGCATCGGGGTGTTTCCCTTTGATTTCGAAGTATTGCTTCATCAAAGGTGTTTCGGCTATCTTTTTTGACACGATATTTTATTTTTTGATTAATGGTAAGGTTCCAAACCTGTTTATACTTATTCAAACAAAGATAAAAAAAATACTGCGAATACATAATTTAAGGTCTCAGACCTTTTTATTACCCCTTGATCCTTTACCCATATATATTTCTCTGGCCTCTGTGTTATCAAAAACTCTAAGTCTCTAAAAGAACTTTCCGTCTGAAGAAACAATTATATCCCTTTCAGAAGTTTTTATTACGATAGAATTTTGGAAAATCGCATCATTAATTGAACGAGCCGGATTATTATGCGAAGCCTTGCCTTTCCCTATTTTATAAGTATCGATTATTTTCCCGTTTTTATTCTTACTTACAAGTACCGTAACCAACTTATTATTCAATATTTCCAAATAAAAAGACAGCTGAATATTTTCAGAATAAAAAGATTCCAGCGGTTTTGTCCAATTATTAATATTCAATAGGAACGGCTTATCTTCAGTAGGATATAATTCCTTGTTTTTAATCAGTGAAGGCAGGTAATCAAGATCGAAAAAGCGAGAAGAGAACACACATTTATCTACTGATTCAACAACAGGATATCCATCCTCATTTATCAAGAAGTCCACTACTGCTTTAACCGCTACCGGAGTATTGTATCCAGATGAACTGCAACACTCCGACCAGAATATATTCGTTTTGATTGTTTTATTTTCGATTTCGAAAAACTGATTAAATATTCCGCCATCGCTATCCGGAGCATTTTCGATTATTATTTCCTGTAAGTCGGCTGATAAAGGGTGTTGATCTCTGAATACAACAATAGACGAATATTCTAAATTCTGATCACTCAACATACGGTGAATTAGAAATAAATCGTCTCCATTGTTATTCTTCATTACAGCTATAGCATATATTTTTTCTTCGGGCTTATCGGTAAGATACAAACTTTGGGTAAATGAGTTTCGGGGCAGTTCCAACCCATGTGACGAATCATAATATAATTCACCGAAATAAGATCTGAATTGAGCGTAATCAAAATCAATTACAGTTGCCTTTTGCGAATAAGCAAATATACAACTCAGTATATAGAATAAAAGTAATATGTATTTTCGTTCCATTTTAAGGTTTCAATCTTGTTTTAAGGCCACAGACACCTATTTATTTATCCATCCAAGTATAAGCAGTAAAAAGGATCGAGACCTTATACTTAAGACTGCAATAAAAATAAGAATAATATGTTATTAATATATAATCAGGAAATATAAAAACTTTATTTTTATAACTTTGCTTGGTCTAGTTATATAGGTTATATGGATTTATTGCTACAACACATACATCAGGAAACAGGTATTGCCCAATTTATCGAAATAACTGCTTCTAAATACAATTTACCGGAAGAAACTCTTCACAAATTTACAGATGCAGTTATTAGTTCACTTTTAGGTGCTGTTTTACTGCAAGGAGATACCCCCGAAACAGAGAAACTGCTAAGTTCCTATTATTCCAAAATATCAGAAGAGGATATCGAACCTGCAAAAAGAACGAATTTAACAATTGGAATATTAAATAAGATTTTCAATAATAAATTAACAGAATTCTATTCTATATTATCCGAATATAACAATATCGAATTAAAGAATGTAGATGACATGACCATCATTCTTTCCGAATTGTTTATAAAACAGATACCCCGTTTTATGGCTTCTGAGAAATACTCTATAAACGGATTGCTCGGACATCTTTTGGGTGAAAGGGATTATTTTATCGATCAGATACCTGATGCTGTAATAGACCTGCTTAATATATCTTCTAAGCACAATATAGGTCAGAATATATCGGCGGACGCCGTTGTTGTGAGTAATGCTGTACGTTATACTCTCTTACGTGAAAAAAGAGAAAGTGAGGAAGCCAACAGAAAAAAAAGCTGGTTCGAAAAGATATTTAAAAAAGGCTGATCTTCACTTAGAGTCTTCATCAACAACAAATCTCCATTCCAGATCTCTCCATTCTCCGGCATAATCAATCCCGATACGTGGAGTTGTTTTATAAAGCGGCTTGTCATCAGAATCTTCGAACCATAATCTGTCACTTATCAGATAAGATTCGCCATAAAAAGACGCATCCAGTTTCAGAAATTTACCGATCCGTCCGGGACCCGATATCTCTTTAACACCCCTGATGAGTACAGCCTGAGGGCAATCTTTCTCTCCGGTTACGACATTCAACAGCCAATACATACCGTAAATAAGATAAACATATATAGTACCCGGCTCACTGTAAAGCACTTCGGTACGCTTAGTCCTCCCTTTAGCTGCATGGCAGGCTTTATCTTCTTCCCCGCGATATGCTTCGACTTCTGTTATTTGAAAACGGTGAATATCTCCACTGTCGAAACGTCTCACCAAATACTTTCCAAGAAGATCGGGTGCTACATCCAATACATCTCTTTCGAAAAATTCACGGGGAAGTTTTTTGTCCATACCTGTCCTTATTCTTTACAGATATCTTTCATCACCAATCCGGCAATAGTAAAGCCGAATATGGCTGTTATATGTGCAAGCGTTCCGTTTATCTGCGCTTTCATACTGCACCATTCGTGATTGACTAAATCAGGATCGCCTGGTCCGTTTTTCGATCTCGGACAAAGGCAGGCTTCTGTTCCGCAAGATTCATTCGCACCCCTGTTGTCGAGAACTTCCTCGCTGTATACACAAAGAAATTTATGGCTCGGTTTTCTGCTCTTCCTGAATTTACGACGCAAGGCTGCTCCAAGCGGGCATCCTTTTACCTTCCAGAATTCGGCAACCTGAATCTTTGTCGGATCCATCTTCAAAGCCGCACCCATCGATGAAAAGAATACAGCTTTGGTTTGTGTAGCCCGTACCATCAAATCCATCTTGTTACTCAAACTGTCTATGGCATCTATAATATAATCGTACTTATCCAATTCGAACGAGTCAGCGGTTTCGGGGCTGTATATCTGCTGTACTGCCGTAATCTCGGCTTTGGGATTGATTTCGAGTAAACGTTCTTTCAAAGCATCTACTTTTACCTGCCCCACAGTCTTTGTGGTTGCAAGCAGCTGACGGTTGATATTAGTAACACAAATACGGTCGGAGTCTACAATAGTAAGCTGTCTGATACCCGAGCGCACCAAGCTTTCGGCACACCAGCTTCCGACTCCTCCTATACCGAAAATAATAACACGCTGCGAGGCTATTTTATCCATCAGGGAGTTACCCAGCAGCAATTCGGTACGTTTAAAAATTCCTTTTTCTATGCCCATACAGGTTTAAAGTCAAAGACCTATTTATATAGTTGATTGTATAAATTTCAATTGTTTTTCTAAAACAGCTACACTTGCCATCGAATAACCACAGCTTGCGGCATATTCTACGGGACGCGTATAAAGATATTCTATTTCCATCTGACGTTTCGAGTCGAAATCGACTTTCATACTTGGTGAGTAAGGTGTCATATGCTCTGTCATATGCATTATTTCATCGGCATATTCAGTCGGAATCGGATTCTCCGCCAAATCAGATTTATTGCCTGCTTCTATAACTTCTATCATCATCCGGTGAAGTAGTTGCCTCATATCCGCATTGGCTATCAAAGCATCTGTTGTGGTATTCATTACCACTGTCATTCCATTAAAGGGAATATTCCAGACAAGCTTTCTCCATCTGGCATTTTTAAGCTCAAGCACTTCCGCCTCTACTCCGGCATTTTCAAGATCGGAACATACTTGCTGCAATACCGAATCATCCGGACAAGAGTACGACCCTACATTGAGCTTTCCGAAATCCAAATGAGCGATGTGCCCGGGAGCGGTTTTATTTGCGCAAATAAATGCAAGCCCGCCTGCAATATGTAAATCCGGGAAATCTTTCTGAAGGTCTTCTTCTACTCCCAGCCCGTTTTGAATCATCAAAACTACTGTATTCTCATGCAATAAGGGAGGTAAAATATGTTTCAGGGTTTTATTTCCTGTCGATTTCAGACAGACCAATACCACATCAAACTTCGGCATACTGTGCGTATTGTTGTAAGCATGTACTTCGGGCAAACAAAAATCTCCATTTATAGAGTCTACTTTCAGACCATGCTCTTTCACAAAATCATAATCGGAACGAAACAAAAAATGCACGTCTTTTCCTGCTTTTGCAAGCATACCTCCGAAGTATCCTCCGATAGCTCCGGTTCCAATGATTCCATATCTTAGGGTTTCGGTTCCATTGATTAGTTTATCAGACATATATAAGTAAATGAAAGTATTTGAAAGATAAATTTTTAAGCCATAACAAGCTCAAAATAATAGGTCTTCGACCTTTAAAAAAGAAAAACACAAAGCGCGTAAAACTTTCGGTTTCACAGGTCAACTTTGTGTTTCGGTTTATATCAATTCAGGGACAGATCGCTCTGCAACCCGTTTTAAGAATCCTTTTCTCCGTAAGCAAGGTCTCCGGCATCTCCTAATCCGGGAACGATGTATGATTCTGCATTCAATGTAGGATCAATAGCAGCAGCCCATATAGTCGTATTTGCATCAGGAAACTTCTCTTTGCAATAATTTATCGCCTGCTGACTGGCTATAATCGTAGCAATGTGTATATGCCGTGGAGTTCCTTTTGTCAATAGCGCATGGTACGAAAGTTCCATACTTTCTCCGGTAGCAAGCATCGGATCGGTCAGCAGCAATACTTTATTATCCAATCGGGGCGATGCTATATATTCAATACTCACATGAAAACTCTGATGATTTTCGCGGTATTTCCGATAAGCTGATACAAAAGCATTCTCGGCATAATCGAAATAATTCAAGAAACCATGATGAAACCCAAGTCCGGCACGTAAAATAGTTCCGATAACCAATTCATCCGTATGTAAAAAAGATGGAGCTATGCCAAGCGGTGTTTGTACATCATGTTCGGCAAAAGTAAGAGTCTTGCTTATTTCATAAGACATTATCTCTCCTATTCTCTCCAGATTCTTACGAAATCTCAGTCGGTCATTCTGAATATTTACATCGCGAATCTCACTCACAAAACGACCCAAAATAGAATTTTGAGTCGAGAGGTTTATTATTTCCATAAAGTAATTTTAACTGCAAAGATAGAGCGAAAATATCAAAAGACCTTATGCATAAGTATTTTTTAGCATATCGAATAAATTAACTCTATATTATTCAACATGTTATTAGGAAACATAAAGTATTTAACCACATATTTTTAGCAATAAAAAGGTCTGAGACCTTATTTTCAGACATGATGCACGGCAGTCTTCCACACAAGCGATTCGGATATATCATACGCCTGCTTCACACGGTCGGCAATACCTATACCATTACGCAGATTCCCTGCTATGTATAATCCGTCGTGTTCGTGTTCTATTTTTGCAATAGAAGAAAGCCTCTCTCCGGTCGAAATTTCATACTGGGGAATAGCATGTTCGTGTCTGAATATTTTCATAAAACTGATTGCAGATGAAGGTATTGCAAAAATATCCAGTAATTCTTCATGCACAATATCCGTTATTTTCTGATCACTTAAAGTTATAAATTCGGGATGGTTAGTTCCCCCAAGGTATATAGCCAGAGTGGCATAACCTTCGGGAGCCCTGTTCGGAAAACAAAAAGAAGGAAATAAAACACCCAGCAGCCGCCTGTTTTCTTTTTGAGGGATCAACCCTCCGAAAGATACATAACGGTCGTTTATTGCTTTACGTTCTACTCCTACCGCTACCTGAATCACTTTGGCATAAGTCAGATTCGAAATCTTTTTCATCTCGAGGGGAGAAACGAATGGCAGCAAATCGGGTAAAGCATGAGCCCCTACCGTAGTCACTACCTTGTATGAAGGTTGAGATATAGACTGCCTGTTTTTCTGAAAAGTTACTTCAAATGAATCATTTACTTTTTTTATTTTGATATTATGTGCTCCACAAATGATATTTTCTTTTCCGATTTTTTCTTCTAACTTTTCAATAAGCGAACTGAATCCATATTCTCCCGAAAAAACTTTCCGTGTTGCTTTCTTATCTCTCAGACTCTTAGGCTCAAGTCCTTTTTTGAATGATCCGCCAATAAAACTACCGTATTTTTGCTCGAGTTTATACAGTTTAGGCAAAGCATAACGAGTGATAAGCTTTTCGGGATCTCCTGCATAAATACCTGATATAAAAGGATTAACTGCATAGTCGACAAAAGACCGACCAATCCGTCTTTTTGCTAAAGAAGCGACCGATTCATCAGGGTCTGTTCCACGTTTACGCAAAGGCTCAAAAGCTATCTTTATCTTATCCCAAAAGTCGAATAATGGAGTTTTCAAGAAACCTACTCCCCCACTTGGAAGAGCATACCAATTATTTTTTTTGTAAATCAATCGTTTTTCAGCTTCACTATTTGCAACAAGAGGTTCTATTCCGAGCATTTCAAAAAGTTCGGCTGTTTCGGCATTTCCTATCACTCCGGTATTAGGCCCTTCTTCAAATACAAACCCATTTTCGGAGTGAGAATACATAGCCCCTCCTACCCTGTCCTGCTTTTCAAGAACAAGAACTTTTTTACCTTTTTGCTGTAAAAAGAAAGCGGTGGACAGTCCGGTTAACCCTGCCCCTACTACGATCACATCATATTCCATCCGATAGTTTTTTTGTAGCAAGTAAAAGTAGTCATTCGACAAAATATACACAATAGCCAGATATAGTGATTCGGAATTAACAATGCACGCTTTTATTACATCAAGTAATCAAAAACAACTAATACAATTGAACCTTTTTCAATCACCGATTCATATTATTAACCCTAAATACTTATTTTTGTAAATAAACAAATTCTTAAATGGAAAGGTATGGAAATAAAAGCCATTCATCTCAAAGTAATAAATTAGGTCTGAGACTGTAAAACAAAATAATAATGGGAAAAGTACTATTTGTTCAATATCCAAAATGCGGAACCTGCCAAAAGGCCGGCAAATGGCTTAAAGAAAATAATATATCTGTAGACAGCAGAAATATTGCCGAAAATAACCCTACAGAAACAGAACTTACCGAATGGATTGAAAAGAGCGGATTGCCGATAAATAAGTTTTTTAATACATCCGGAAAAATATACAAAGAGCAAAATATCAAAGAACGTGTAAAAAACGATTCAACAAAAGACCTTATCAAATTGTTAGCTACAAACGGGATGTTAGTAAAACGCCCCATAATTGTAACAGATAAGGCCGTTTTAGTTGGATTTAAAGAAGATGAATGGAAAAGATCTTTAGTATAAGCTATATATTATAGTTATATATAAGGATAAAGAAATCTTTGAATAGTCAGGAAATAATCCGGACGCAAATAAACTATATTAGGAATATCTTTATCAGTGAACAATTGTGTATACTGATACAGCTTGTGATATGGAGAACGAACAAAAAGAGAAAGAAACTTCGCCTAAGAAGAAAAGTATTATAAAGAAGATTGCTAAAATTTTTCTTTACATAATTATTGGGATCATTGCTCTCAATCTGGCATTGTATGGCTTATTATCGATTCCGTCGGTACAGAAAAAAGTAGTGGATTATGCCATTGCCCAGCTAAAACCAATTGTTAAAACTGAATTACGCATTGACGAAGTAAGACTGAAACTCTTTAATAACGTTAATCTGAAAGGTGTATATATCGAAGATCAGACCAAAGATACTTTGCTGTATGCCAGCAATCTTGAAGTAAGCCTCAGTCCATGGAAACTATTGAAAAGCGAATTGCTGATCAATGCCATAGATGTAGACGATTTCACGATACATATTTCGCAGAAAAACCCGGATGCCGATTTTAATTTTCAGTTTCTTATAGATGCCTTTGCCGGCGATACTACAGCTGTAGACACCACATCGAGCAGTCTGAAGATAAATATAGAAGATATAAAACTGAGAAACGGTAAACTCAAATACGATGTTCTTTCAGAAAACACCACCCCTAATGAGTTTAATGCATCGCATATTCATATTTATGATTTGAATGCCGATCTTAACCTCCCTTCGATAGATACTGAAAACCTCAAGGCAACGCTGACATCTCTTTCATTGAAAGAACATTCGGGACTTGAAGTTAAAAACCTGAAAGCCGAAGTTACATCCGATAAGTCGACTTATTTCATCAAGGATGCAGAGCTAGAATTACCTGCTTCGAAACTGATCATTCCTTTCGCAAAATACAATATCGAAACGAATGAATTTGCTGTAAATTCCGAGCCATCGATTCTATCTCCTAATGATCTGAAACCCTTTATGGCAGATCTGAAACAACTCAAAAACGACATAAAACTTCAGGCTTCCATTACAGGTAAACTCCCTGCTATAAATATCGACAGCCTGATCGTAAACTACGGAAATGAGACAAATCTGAGAGCCTCAGGTTCTATATCCGATTATGAGCACTACGACAAAGCCCGGATAAATCTGGCGATTAACCAATTTCTTATCACTCCTGCCGATATCACGGATTTTGCACGTATAGGAGATTCTGCTTTTGTGGCTCCCGATATTCTCAAAACATTGGGTAATGTGAGACTGAAAGGTTTATTGACAGGATCACTCGATAATTTTAAACTGGATGCCGATGCTTGGGCAAAACACGGTGCATTAAAAATGGTAGCAGCAGGTGCAACAGACACTACTTTCGAAAATTTCAAAGTAAACGCCAAGCTCCAAACACAAAATTTCAATGCAGGCTCTTTAATGGAAATGCCCGAAATGGGGCGTGTTTCAGCCTTTCTTAATCTCAATGCGTCACAAAGCAAAAGACAGCCTCTATCAGCTGATGTAAAAGGACAGGTCAACAGTATACAATATAACAAACATACGTACAAGGATGTCCCTTTCACAGCTTATTACAACGCCTCTAAAATGGGCGGATGGATAAAGGGGGACCTGCCATTGGGTAAATTCGAGGCAAAAGCCGATATGACCCAGGATCGCATCCCCAAAATCAATCTCGATCTGGATGTTCAGCAATTAAAAATAGATCAGCTTATAGACAGTCTGGGATGGAAAAATCCGGAACTTACTTTCCACCTCAAAGGTGATATCACCGGACTGGATATGAATAATATACAGGCTGATGTAACAATAGAGGATTTTCTGTTCTCACGAGACAGTTTGTCATTCAAACCGGGCATTATTGCTCTGAAAGCAGGATCGAACAGCCCTACAGATAAATACATAAAACTAAGCTCATCGCAAATAAGCGGAAGTATTACAGGCGATTACAACTTTGTACAGCTCCCCGATCAGATCAATAACCTGATGCACCAATATCTACCGGGACTATTCCCTAAATTGGTGAAAATACCACGAAATGCAAAACATAATATATTCAATTTCAGTACAATTATAAATAATACTGAAAATCTCGGAAGCATACTTGATCTTCCTGCCAACATTATAAAACCCTTAACCATAGACGGTACTATCAATACAGAGCAAAACCGGATAATGGCAAAGGCAAATATTCCGGTTATAGAGTATGACAACCTCAAAATAAGAAATACGCAGATCGACCTGAATAACAGCGACAGCATCATAAGCATGAAAGCGTATCTGAATCTGTATGAAAACGGAAAGGGAATTGATTTCAATCTCGATACAAAAATAGAAGCTGATACTGTCAATACCTTGTTAAACGTTAAGCGTGACAGTACTGATCTGAATATAGATGCAACCTTACATGCGTTGGCAAACTTTAAACTATCCAACAAAGGAGAACTTATTTCGAGTGTAAAATTCAAGCCTACAAACATGACTGTCGGCAAATTGATGCTGGCTTTCCTTCCTGCCGAAATACATAATGAAGGCGAACGTACTACCATATCCAATTTTGGTTTCATGGAAGGTAAAGGACGTATTATGAACCGATATTTGGGTATAGACGGTGCTATTTCGAATTCAAAACAGGATACGCTGAATGTGTCATTCGCAAATGCTAACCTGGGAAATATACTAAGTGCTTTTGATATAGAAAATATAAGTGCGATTGCCGATGGAAAAATCAAGCTGACAAATATCCTTAATCAGCCGGAAATGTATACCAATAACCTCAGACTTGATAATATCATTATATTTAATGACACCCTCGGAGATCTGAAAATACAAAGTAAATGGAACGACGCCGAAGGTGCAATCGCATTCAGGGCATTCCTCGAAAAAGAAAAAACAAAAAGCGAAGCTGCCGGCTACGTATTCCCTGCTCAGGATTCATTAAACCTGAAAGTCAATTTAGACAGGGTATCAATAGGATGGATACAACCATTTATGGCAGACATGATCAATAATGCAGGCGGAAGTATCAGTACCGGACTGAGGGTTACGGGTAAAATATCGGCTCCCGAAGTAAGAGGATGGCTGGGTGTAAATAATGCTTATGTGGGTATAGATTATACCAATGTAACGTATCATATTTCCGACACAATACAAATAACCCCCGACAAAATCGGATTTGATAATCTGGTCATAGAAGATTCAAATCATAATAAGGCTCGTGTAAATGCTGTAGTCACACACAAAAATTTCGAAGACATGCAGTACAAAATTGATATGAACCTCAATAATCTGATGGTATTAAATACGGCCGCCCGTACCGACAGTTTATTTTATGGAAGGGTATTTGCCAGCGGAAATGTAAATATCAAAGGATCAGACGATCTTATTGATATCAAAATGTCGATACGTAATGGCAGAAATTCATCTATAAATGTACAAATACCTCAAAATGAAGAAGCTGTAAAATATCAAAGTATTGTATATATCAATACTCCGAAAGAGCTTGATAAGATAGAGGCTCCCAAACAAGAAGAAGAATCAGTACTTCCTATAAAGTTATCTGTAAATCTTACCCTTACTCCCGATATGGCTATCGGTGTAGTAATAGACCCTCTGACGGGGGATGCCATGCAGGCTAAAGGTTCGGGATTGATAGACTTTACTTATGACATGAGATCGGAAGATATGAAGGCCTTTGGTAATTATATCCTTTCAGATGGTTCGGTTCGCCTGAAATTACAAAGTATAAAAACCCTGAGCCTGAAAATAAAGGAAGGAAGTAAACTGGTATTCGTAGGTGACCCGCTCAAAACTACTTTCGATATAAGTGCTTACAGGAGAGTTAAAGCCGATCTGGCTACTTTAGACCCTTCTTTCGCCAGTGATGCCAGCGGGTCTACCAAGGTAAATGCCGATGGTATTTTGGGTATCAGTGGCAATATGGACAAAATGAACCTTACTTATGACGTTTCGCTACCCGATGCCAGCGATGACCTTAAAGACCGTGTAAGAAGCCTTATATCCACCAATGAGCAAAAAGTAAAACAGTTTGCCTATCTGCTGGTTATGGGTACATTCTATTCGAATACAGGAGGTACAGGAGGTAATATAACAGACGGAATGCTAACCAGCATAGCATCCGGTGCTTTATCGAGTGGTCTTAATATGCTATTCGGAAATATGTTGGGTGATAAATGGAATATAGGAACAAATATTTCTTCTAATGACGGTACTTTCAACGATATGGATATGAGTATAAGCGTATCGAGAAAATTCTTGGATGATAAACTCGAATTTAATACCAATCTGGGTTACCGTACGGATAATTCGACCGCTTCGGACAATTCGTTTATTGGGGACTTTGATGTTGCCTATGCACTTACCCGCTCACTTAAATTCAAAGTGTTCAATAAAACAAACGACCGTTATTATAAACAAGCTGCTATGACACAAGGTATAGGATTGGTATATACCCGCGAGGCAAAAACAATCAGGCAGTTATTCAATATGTTCAGAAAGAAAAAATTCCGTAATAAAGAAGAAATTCAGACAGAAGGAGGACGCTGATGATAGATATCTGCCGCATATCAAAAAAATACGGGAATACAGAAGCTCTGAATGATGTTTCCTTTTCTCTGAAAAAGGGAGAAATCACCGCTTTTTTAGGACCTAACGGAGCAGGAAAAACAACTATGATGAATATCATGACAGGAGTAATAAATCAAACTTCGGGAGAAGTACTTTTCGATCATGAAGATATAAGAAACAAGCCTGTTGAAATAAAATCAAAAATAGGTTATCTGCCCGAATACAACCCTCTTTATGAGGATATGTACGTATGTGAGTACCTGGAATATGCCGCAAGTTTTTATCTGCCTGAAAAGGGAATAAAAGCACGTGTTTCCGAAATGATAGAAAAAACAGGATTAACAGATGAATACCGGAAGAAAATAGGAAAGCTGTCTTTCGGTAATAAAAAACGGACAGGTCTTGCACAAGCTTTGGTACACGATCCCGAAATATTGATACTGGATGAACCTACCAACGGTCTTGACCCTAATCAGCAACATAACATAAAGGAATTAATAGAAGAATTAGGTAAAACAAAAACGATCTTATTTTCATCCCACCGTTTTGACGATGTCGAAAATATAGCCTCGAATTATGTTATACTCCATAAAGGAAATTTAGTGTTAAACGAAAGAGCCGAAAATATCGATTCTATAGAAAATACTTTTTATAAGTTGACAAAATGAACATCATAGCAGATAAAAATATCCCTTACCTGAAAGGTATAGGCGAAGCTTTTGGTAACGTAACTTACCTGAGCGGAAATGAATTTACAAAAGAAAGTATTAAAAACGCAGATACACTTATAGTACGTACAGTTACACATTTTGATGAGAATATACTGGACGGTTCTCTTGTAAAGCTGATATGCTCGGCTACAATCGGTTACGATCATATCGATACAGAATATTGCGATAGCTACGGGATTACTTGGAAAAATGCTCCCGGATGTAATTCGGGTTCTGTACAACAATACGTAGCATCAGCTCTGATAACGATAGCGGAGAAAAAGAATTTTTCGCTGAAAGGCAAAACAATAGGAATTGTAGGTGTGGGTAATGTCGGCAAAAAGGTTGCTGCTATTTGCGAAATTTTGGGGATGCGTGTCCTAAAAAACGATCCTCCAAGGCAACAAGCCGAACAAAGCGGTGAATTTGTAAGTCTGGACGTAATCAAAAAAGAAGCAGACTTTATTACATTTCACACTCCTCTAACAAAAGAAGGAGAATACAAAACATTTCATCTGGCAGACAAAAGTTTTTTTGATACCTTAGGTAAAAAACCTATTATCATCAATTCTGCTAGAGGTGGTATTATTGATACAGCATCTATAAAAGAAGCTATTCTCAACGACAAAATATCCGGTGCTGTTATCGACTGCTGGGAAAAAGAACCCGACATCGATATAGAATATCTTCATCTGGTAGATATTGCTACTCCGCATATTGCAGGATATTCTGCCGATGGAAAAGCCAATGCTACCCGTATGTCGTTAGAATCGATTGCTGAATTTTGGTCTTTAGACCCAACCCCTGCTAAAAAGGTTGTACCTCCTGCGATAGATAATCCAATTATAGATTTTTCCTTATTGGAAGGAGATCAGTTTGAACAGGCAATTTTAAAGACATACAACCCTCTGGAAGATTATGCAAAATTACTGGATAATCCCGAAAAATTCAGTTCGCTAAGAAGTAACTACCCACTCAGACGCGAATTTCCTGCCTATACTGTTAAAAATATCGATAACAGAGATGTACGTGTATTATGCCGTAAAATAGGATTTAATATAGAGGCTATATAAGAATTCGTCCTTATTAGTTTTTCGAATATCTGATTCAGGGAAAATGAGTAAAACCTTATCTTCTCTGAATCTTTTTTATTTTCTATTCCGTTTAAAATTCTTAATTTGCACAAATTAAGATCTCAGACCTTTTTATTATCCATCCATGTATAACAGCAATAGGTCATTATTACTTTAAAATACAACATTAAATACTTACTATTACTTACATCTAACAACACTATCTGAAAGTATGAAAATTTATATTTTTATTATACTATCATCATTACTATTAATAAGCTGTTCATCAACCAAAAGATATTATTTTTATGCAACACTCGACAGCGAAAATAATAAGATGAATAAAACTGAATCTGGAATTTTCACTGAAATAAAAGACAGTATAAAAATATCTTATATTTATTCGGGTGAAAATATCAATATGAACCTGAATATAGAAAACAAAGCACCCTACCCTATTTCTGTAAATTGGGACAAATCTCATTTACAAATAAATGATATGATGCCCAAAATGTATAAAAATATTCATAGAAAGGATCATCAATTGGAAGCATACGAAATAAAAGAAAATTCGAATAAAGAATATGTCTTATTAAAAGATGCTGGATACAATTTCAGACAGATAAACAAACGAAAAGCCAGTAATAAAGAAAAAGCAGTCGGCGACCGCAATGTAAAGACAAAGTCGCTTGAATTTGACAGTGACAACTCTCCCCTGTTTCTTACAAGTACACTTTATATAGTTAAAAATAAAGATAATACAAAAGAAGAATATTCATCTGTCAATACTTTTTACTTATCGAGTCTGAATAGAATTGACAAAAAAGATTACAAAAAAATAAAAAGAGAATCAAATTCGAGGGGTGATATACTTTGTATACGGTACGAAAGAGAAAGAAATAATAAATTTGGACAAATGTTGGTGGCCGGACTTATAGAAACAGCTTTCTTTGTAATAGATACAAAATTAAATGAAGGACTTGATTATGAATGATACTCTACAAAATATAAGAAATATAAGACTCCAGAGCCAACATTTGGTGAATAAAGCATTCTCTGATCCGAAAGAACTTATAGAATGGATGGGTGCCGTTCAGGCACAGGATTACAATATGGCAAAATGGGCTATCGGATGCCGGCTTCTAACATCCACAAATAAGATAATAGAAGAAGCTTTCGATCAGGGAGATATCTTAAGAACTCATATCATGCGCCCTACATGGCATTTCGTATCGAATGATGATATACGATGGATGGTAAAACTATCCTCTAAAAAAATAATATCGGCTTGGAAATCTTATGACAAAAAATATCAAACAGATGAAAAGCAATATACAAGATGGCTAAATCTGATTGAAAAATTATTGGAAGGAAACCGTCATCTTACCCGAGAAGAAATAAAAGAAGAGTTTGAAAAAACAGGAACAATCATCTCTCCGCACGAAATGAACCATTGTATGATGAATGCTGAAGCTTTGGGGATAGTTTGCAGCGGTACAGTCAAAAATAAAAAACATACCTATGCCCTACTCGATGAACGTGTTCCGAAAACGATGGATATAACAAAAGAAGAAGCATTGTTCAAACTTGCTACAAAATATTTTAGGAGTCATTCTCCAGCAAGTATAGATGATTTTATCTGGTGGTCAGGGTTATCTATATCCGATGCTAAAAATGCTATTAATTTGATTAAGGATAACCTTGTAAGCGAAAAATACGAAAACAAAGAACTGTATATATATGATGTATCTAATTATAAAAGTTCTTTAGATGAAAATTTACATCTGCTTCCTGCATTCGATGAATTTATTATAAGCTATAAAGACCGTACTCATGTGTTGCCCCGCGAGCATTATCATAAAGCATTTAATAATTATGGAACTTTTTATCCTATAATGGTTTATAATGGTAACGTAATAGGTAATTGGAAAAAAGAAGAAAAGAAAAATAAAATAATAATAAATAGTGAATTATTTATTAATGATCTGATTATTAATAATAATTTATTAGAAATGAATAGCAATAGGTATCAGGATTTTATGAAATGAATCTAAAAAAAATATTAATAACTTTGCATTTCATTATATAACTATATAAATACATGCTTCTTCTCGAACCAAAATATTGGAAAGATTATGAATTAATAGATTCGGGCGATTATGAAAAACTCGAACGTTTCGGAAAATACATCATATCACGTCCTGAACCTCAGGCTGTATGGCAAAAAACTTTATCCGAAAACGAATGGATCCGGATGGCTGATGCAACTTTCAAACGTGAAAAAGGAAAATCATCGAATGACGGCAATGAAAGAGGGGAGTGGATACAAAAAAAGGGGATGCCCGACCAATGGTTTATAGCTTATGACTATAAGGATATGCACCTCCGATTCAGATTGGGACTCACATCTTTCAAGCATGTAGGTGTATTCCCCGAACAAGCCGAAAATTGGAATTTCATATACGATACGATACAATCTCTAAATGTAAATGAACCAAAGATACTTAACCTGTTTGCTTATACGGGAGGAGCATCTATTGCCGCAAAAAGTGCAGGTGCTGATGTTACCCATGTAGATTCTGTAAAGCAGGTAATCACTTGGTCGAGAGAAAATATGGAAGCATCATCTCTGGATAATATAAGATGGATCGTAGAAGATGCACTTAAATTTTGTAGGAGAGAAGTAAAACGAGGTAAGAAGTACAATGGAATTATACTAGATCCACCGGCTTATGGAAGAGGCCCTGACGGAGAAAGATGGATTCTCGAAGAAAATATTGCCGAAATAATGTCTCTCTGCAGAGAATTGTTAGACGAACATGATTCTTTCCTTATACTCAACCTATATTCAATGGGATTTTCAGCAGTAATAGCCGAAAACCTTCTGAAAGATTACTTTCCTAAAGCTAAATCCATTGAATACGGCGAACTTGTAATTCCCGAACAATCGGGTAAACGGCTTCCACTTAGTATTTATGCAAGACTAAAAACAATATAAGGTTATAAAACTCTTTTATCGCTCTCTTAATATATAATAATGCAGATGAATTTTTTCATCTGCATTATTTTTATCTATACAAAAAGAGATCTTTAAATAATGCGAATCAGTATTTGAAAAGTGTTCCTTTATTTTATGCTATCAAGTTCATCTATTTACTAACGCAGCCTCCCGGCTTTGTTTTTCATTTTGCCTT
>OGZT01000886.1_pt1 | contig 22659 bp, 19 predicted proteins | sample 1576891 | NCBI WGS metagenome assembly OGZT01 (sample SAMEA3541521, study PRJEB24748) | human gut metagenome | biome: human gut; feature: human-associated habitat; material: faeces | place: China | collected 2012 | reverse complement strand
GTATTGCTTCCGCGTGCCTGGCAGCAAATGCACAGTCTGACAGCAAGCGGTGCTATGAATGCACCCGATACATACGGCTCACTTGTTGCGGTGGGTATTGCGGCTCAGCTTGCTATTCAGACGATACTTAATATCGCCGTTGCAACATCGAGCGTACCGAATACAGGTGTAGCATTGCCGTTTTTCAGTTACGGCGGTACGGCGATAATAACGCTTTTATGTGAAATGGGAGTATTGCTTAATATATCAAGACATTCCGTAAAAGATTAATGTGGAGGAAGATTTATGAGAGTATTATTTGCGGGCGGAGGAACAGGCGGACATATTAATCCGGCTATTTCAATCGCCGATTATGCAGCTAAACAGGATAAGGATTTTAAGGCTTTGTTTGTCGGTACAAAATCGGGACTTGAAACAAAACTTGTACCGAAAGCAGGATATGATATTGAATATATCGAAATACAAGGCTTTGACAGAAAGCATATTTTCAGAAATTTTGAAACGGTAAAAAAACTTATTTCCGCAAGAAGAAAGTGCAATAAGATTATAAAGGAATTTAAACCCGATTGTATAGTTTGTACGGGCGGATATGTAAGCGGCCCTGTTGCTATGGCATCAAAGAAAATGAAAGTGCCGTCGCTTATACATGAGCAAAATGTGTATCCGGGTATGACGGTAAAAGGCAGTGCAAATTATGTTACATATCTTGCACTCAGCTTTGAAGAAACAATTAATCATATGCAGCATAAGGAAAAATGTGTTGTAACAGGCAATCCGATCAGAAGTGAAATACTTTATTCCGATTATAAAAAGTCAAGAGAAAAGCTCGGTATAAAAAAGCCGTTTGTGCTTATTTTCGGCGGCAGTTTGGGTGCGGACAGAATTAATGATACGGTAATCGGTATGCTTGACAGAATATCAAAGGACAATAAAATCGAATTGCTGTTCGGAACCGGTGACAGAAATTATGATAAAATAATGAATAAAATTAAGGAGAGCGGAATAACTCTTTCGGATAACATAAAGATTGTGTCATATATTGACAATATGGCGGAGTGTATGGCGGCGGCAGACGTTGTTGTATCAAGAGCAGGTGCGATAACCGTAAGCGAAATTGCTGCACTCGCTAAACCGTCAATACTTATTCCGTCACCGAATGTTGTCCGTAATCACCAAGAGCAGAATGCAAGAGAATTTGAAAATAAGAATGCGGCAGAATTAATTTTAGAAAAAGATTTGACGTCTGACGCATTATACGATAAAATAATGTCTATGGTAAGCGATAAGGAGAGATTGAAAGAAATGTCGGAAAATTTGAAACCGCTTGCCAAAGTAGATGCACTTGAAAAAATATATGAGCTTATGATAAAAATGGCAAAAGGAGATAGAAAATGAAAATCACAACAGTAAAAGGTACAAATGATTATCTTCCTGAAGAAGTCAGACTTAGAGATTATCTTCAAAATCAAATTTTAAATACATATCAGGATGCCGGCTTTGAACGTATTATGACGCCTGCAGTTGAAGATATTGAAAATCTTGATAAGAGTGACGGCGGTGATAATCTTAATTTGATATTTAAAATTTTAAAGCGTGGAGATAAGCTAAAGAAAGCAATGGACAGCGGTGATACAAATAAGCTTTGTGATATGGGACTTAGATATGACCTTACACTTCCGCTTTCAAGATATTATGCAAATAATCGTGAAAAACTTGTTCTTCCTGCAAAGTGTATACAGATTGATAAGGTGTACAGAGCGGAAAGACCGCAAAAGGGCAGACTTCGAGAGTTTGTTCAGTGCGATATTGATATAATCGGTTCATCTTCTATAAGCTCTGAAATCGAGCTTATTCATACAACGGCAAAAGCACTTTTGTCGCTTGATATAAAAGACTTTACCGTAAAAATCAATGACAGAAGAATTTTAAGAGCATTGCTTAAAGGTGTAGGCTTTGAAGAAAGTCAGCTTGACAGCGTGTGTATTACATTTGATAAAATGGATAAAATCGGTGTTGAGGGCGTTATCGGTGAGCTTACGGATAAAGGCTTTGACGGCGGTGCTATCGCAAAATTCGGTGAAGTTATCGCAAAACCTCTTACTGTAGAAAGCGTAAAAGATGTTTGCGGTGAAGAATCTGCCGAAAGTATTGAAACAATAATTAATGCCGTTGAAAAACTTTCGGACGGTGCGTATAAGATAAAGTTCGATATTTCGCTTGTAAGAGGTCAGGGATATTATACGGGTACTGTTTTTGAAATCGTAAGCGATAAGTTTAAAGGCTCTATTGCCGGCGGCGGTCGTTATGATAACTTAATCGGTAAATTTACGGGTGAAAATATTCCTGCGGTAGGTTTTTCAATAGGTTTTGAAAGAATTTTCTCACTTCTTACAGAGGCTGGATATACAATTCCCGATACTAAAAAGAGAATTGCTTTGCTTCACGATAAAGCAGACGTTGTAAATGCAATAGAAGAGGCAGAAAAACTGCGTAAGGATTATGATGTTGTAATCTATGAAAAGCCAAAGAAATTGTCTAAATTCCTTGATAAAATTCAGGCAAAGGGTTACTTTGGTTTCTGCTTCCTTGGAGAAGAAATAAGAGAATTGAAGAAATAAGAATTAAAGCAAGCTATACAACAAAATAGCTTGCTTTTGTTGCTTGAGAATGTGAGGTTGTGAAAATATGAATTTGGGATTTTATATGCCTACAAAGGTTATTGTGGGAAAGGATTGTGTCAGAGAAAACAGCGATGTTTTCAAAATAGGAAAGAAAGCACTTATCGTAACAGGCAAAAAATCCGCAAAATTAAGCGGTGCACTTGACGATGTCAAATATGCACTTGAAAAGAATAATATTGAATATGTCATATTCGATAAGGTTATGAGCAATCCGACAGTTGAGTGTGTGTATGACGGTGCAGAAACAGCAATGGAGGAAGAAGTTGATTTTGTCATTGCCATAGGCCATAACACCAAAGAAACGATGAATGATCCCTCGGGCCATGCCGAGATACAGGTAATAAAAAGTGCCTCAAAATTCCTGTCCCGCTGGCGTTTGACGGGTTGTACTCTTTATGTTACCATAGAGCCATGCCCTATGTGCGCCGGTGCAATTATGGGTTCCCGTATATCAAGACTTGTGTACGGAGCTCCTAATATGCAGTATGGTGGGATTAATTCTATCTTTCAGATCGGGCAGTCTCAGGCACTCAACCATAATCTCTCCATTACTGCCGGAGTCAGATTCAATGAGTGCAAAGAACTGATGGACAAGTTCTTTTTATTGAGCCGGGAGAGCCATTAACTTAATATGGAGCAGTATCGAAGTGGTCATAACGAGGCGGACTCGAAATCCGTTAGCCGTTCGCGGCCCGTGGGTTCGAATCCCACCTGCTCCGCCAGAAATTAAAGCAGAATTATCTTTTTCGGGAAAATTCTGCTTTTTCTAATTCTGCTTTTTCTATTGCACGGAAAATTTATTAACTTATCCTGTACGTGATATAATATTTAAAATAACCTTTAACTATGGAGGATTTTAACTTGGTACTGAAAAGAAAACTATTCGTATTGGCCTCTGCTCTTTTCATTGCAGGCGGGATTCTATCTTCCGATGCCAAGACCCTGCTTCTGGTTCCTCAGGATAACCGTCCCGTAAGCTTATCTTATACAGTTTCAACAGCAACAAAGGCAGGCTATACGGTCCTTACGCCTCCGGACGCATATCTGTCCGGGAAAAATTATCAGGGAAGCCCCGATCTTATCTGGCAATGGGTAGACAGGAACATAGGCAAAGCAGATGCTGCCATCCTCTCCACTGATACCTTGATTTACGGAGGACTCGTTGATTCCAGAAAACATAATGAATCACTTGAGACTTTGGAGAACAGAGCTGACCGAATCCGCACACTTCACAGAAGATTCCCGAGTGTTCCGATTTATGCATTCGGTACAATTATGAGAACTCCTTATGCTTCCAGCGGAGGAGTAGAGCCCTATTACTATACCAGCTACGGGACATCATTATACAGAATTTCTGCTCTGCAGGACAAAATGGATATCGGGACGATCTCCAATGCTGAAACTGCTGAGCTTCTTTCTTTGAAACTCTCTGTCCCTTCAGAATACCTTCAGGACTGGTATAAAAGAAGAACTAAAAATACAATCATCAACAGGAAACTGATCGAAGATACACGGGAAGGTGTTTTTGCGTACTTCTGCAAAGGACATGATGATAACAGCAAGAACTCTCAGTCCGCTCTGGAGTCCAGATACCTGACCAAGGATGCGAAGGGACTCTCCCCTAAAATTTACGGTTCCTTCCCAGGCGCCGATCAGCTGGCTCTGCTTTTAATTGCCAGATACCACAATGATGCCAATCACCTGAAACCGACATTTTCTGTAATCTATCCTTTAGGCCGTGAAGAAGATACGGTTCCAAGTTATGAGAATCAGCCGATTGGAAAGACGATAGAAGAACATGTCATTGCGGCCGGCGGAACGATTATCAAAAAGAACACACCGGATATTATGCTTGCCGTTAATACGCCTCTTGTTTCGACTGGAGAATCCGGAACATTCAGCAACTACGGCATGATGAAACAAAGCACAACCGATTTCATGAACCAGGTCGACAGCATTATCGATCGCGGAATCCCGGTTGCCATGGTTGATGTTTACTTTGCAAACGGCTCCGATAATACTTTGATGAAGCTTATGCAGAAGCATGACATTCTCTACAAAGTAGCTGCCTATGACGGATGGAATACTGCGTCGAATACAATCGGATTTGCCATCGCACAGGCTATCCTGGCTCCTGACATGTCCGCGCAGGATCATAAAGATATGCTTACCGAGCAATATCTCGACAACTGGGCTTATCAGGCAAATATCCGCAAGGATATAACCAGAATGTGTGAATCTCAGCATACAAACTATATCCCTACCCCGGATATCAAGGAAGAAATGATAGCTGAAGTCCAGGATTTTGCGAAGAGAAAATTAGGATTGAATCCGGCCACCGTTTCAGCAGATTTCCCATGGAACCGCCTGTTTGAAATTGATGCAAAAGTCTCTCCGAATCCTATATACCCCGTCTATATGACGCAGGCAGCCAAGAGACTTAAAGAAGAGCAGGAAGCTGCCAGAAAATTGAAAGAAGCTCAGGAACAGCAGAAAGCAAAAGCCGAATCCGCTTCCGTTCCCGTGCAGGCTAAGGGAAGCAATGTATCCGAAGGTACGGATATCTCGACCGTCTATATAAATAAATAAAAATCTGCAGCAGAAAAGGAGACCGCATTTGAAACTGGTCTCCTTTTTTATTAACCGTTTTTGACGCTTTTTTCCATTTCTCTGGCAGACTCTAAGGCGCTTGCCGAATCATAGGTGCCGGAAATCATCAAAGCAATGGCATTCAGATGCTGGCTTTCATTAAGAAGGTCTGCCTCAGCAAAAGTATGCCCGTCAATGACTTTCTTAGCAATTTTATAATGCTTATCCGCAATGCATGCGGTCTGGGGAAGATGCGTAATACATAAGATCTGCAGAGATTTGGATAGAATTCCGATTTTCTTCGCGACCTGAATAGCAACACGCCCGCTGATGCCCACATCAATTTCATCAAATATCAGTGTCTGTCTTTTCAAGAGGTTGGAAATCACCATTTCAATGGCTAACGCAATTCTGGATATTTCGCCGCCGGACGCTGTATCCTTCATGCTTCTTAAAGGTTCGCCCGTATTGGCGGAAAAATAAAATTCCATTTCAAGAGCACCGTTGGGAACTGGTTCTTTCGCAGGTACGAGGTGCAGCTCCATCCTGGCATTATTCATACCCATATCTTTCAAGATATCGACTACACGGTTCAGGATTCTGGCGGAGGAAACCTGTCTTAAGTGATTCAATGATTCTGCTGCCTGCATAACCATCTTCGTCAATACGCTGAATTTTTCCCGCATACTGTCATTATCATAAATAATTTCCTTGAGGGAGTCATACTCTGCCTTTGCATTGGCTTCATATGCGATTACATCCTTAATGGCAGGGCCAAATTTTTTCTTCATTTCAAGAATAACTTCATTTCTTTCCTGAAGCCCGCTAAGTTCCTCCTCGGAGAAATCACTGCCTGACAAGTATGATTCAATTCCCGTAATTGCGTCTTCCAGAGAATATGCTGCTGAATCCAAGGATTCCGAGAGTGATGCAATGGAGTTGTCATAGGAAGAGGCAATGGATACCTCCTTGACCGCTTTTGCTATACAATCCTGTACCCCATTATCAGCTGTGATAATATCCAGTGCTTCCTGCAATGCCCTCAGGATCTTCTCATGATTCTGGAGGATATTTAGCTTGCTGGTTACCTCTTCATCCTCTCTCTCATGGAGATTTGCTGCATTGATTTGGTTGAGTTCCCATTCCAGGGTATCAAGCCTGCGTTCTCTCTCCTGTTTCCTTAACTTATAATCATCGAGATCATCTTTTAATTTTTTCCATTCTTTGTATAGTTCCCGGTATTTCTTATATGATGCTATGACATCCGGAGTACCTGTATCCACCATTCTTTCGCAAAACGGGATCGACAGAAGTTCCATATTATCATTTTGCTCGTGAAGCCTCACGAGCTTGCTTCCCAGACTCTGCAGCTGGCGAACCGTACAGAAATTGCCATTAATTGTGCATATGCCTCTTCCATTCCTATTGAGTCTTCTGGATAAAATAAGCTGATTGCCGTCGGTATCGATCCCTTCCTTCTGAAGATCTTCGATGATAGTGTCATCTACATAAAACACACCTTCAATTTTGAAGTAATCGGCTCCCGTACGTATGAAATCAGTCTTTGCACGCCTTCCCATTAAAACTGCCAGTGCATCAATAACGATAGACTTTCCCGATCCGGTCTCGCCCGTGCAGATTGTCACGCCGGATGCCGGATCAAGAACAGTATCTTTAATGATTGCAAAGTTAATGATATGAAGACTTTGAAGCATTGTTCACCGCCTCACTTTTATGACTTTAAAAGTCCTTGAATATGTTCAAGAAAGACAGGAACGTCTTCCGGGCTCTTCAAAATGATCAGAATCGTATCGTCCCCGGCCAGCGTTCCTATAACCACATCAGAATTGGCATGATCGATAGCAAATGCAACTGCCGATGCGGAACCGGGAATCGTGTGTAAAACGACAAGATTCATGCTGCTGTCAATCTTTGTGACTGCCTGCTGAAACAACATGGCTGTGTGGTTCTTGGGCATGACATTTTGCTTTTCATCAGATAAAGCGTATCTGTAATGCCTGTCCTTGTAGGGAACCTTAATCAGCATAAGCTCCTTGATATCTCTGGATACAGTTGCCTGTGTAACTACGATCCCCTCTTTTTTCAAAGCAGCGGCCAATTCTTCCTGCGTTTCAATGACCTGATTCTGTATGATTTCCTTTATCTTCATTATTCTATATCTTTTCATTATATCTACCTTTCCTATTGCTTCCTTTGCAGGAGTCTTCAGTCATCGGTTCAAGATGAGATCCCTGCAAATGAATAGACATACTTTAAATCCTATGAATATTTATTATAAATTTTAAAGCATTTAGTGAATAAGGTCAATGATTTCTGTATAAAAATTCTTTTTACGGATCACTTTCCTGAAATTTTATTAAGTTTTCAGTCAGGATTTTCTGCTTTCGTCCGTTTAACGCTCTTGATAATGCAAACAATTGCAAAATAAATGCATGAAATCGGATATTCTGTTATAATTTAATAAAGAAAATCAATTCATTGTATAGAGGGATATGTATATGGATAATTATATCGGAAAGCATTTGCTGGTTGACTGCTATGGATGCAGACCTTCTTCTATAGATTCGTCACCAGATCTGCTTGCAGCCATGATTGATGCTGCTGAAAAAATCGGAATGACATTAAAAGAAAACTTCTGCCATGAAAGCGAAGATGAGGTAATCATTGCTGCTTACGGAGATAAATCTCATATCTGCGTACATGCTTACCCGCAGCTTTGTTATGCAGCCGTGGATATTTACAGCTTTGATGCAGATTTAAAACCGACCCGGGCCATGGTGATGCTCAGAAACTATTTCCATCCGGAAAAAATCAGGGCAACCTCAGTCAAGAGAGGAAATATAAATCCTGATATGAAGCCTAATATCCATTCGAAATCGACAACGATGCATAAGTTCAAAAACACAGGACATCAGATGTCGGCTGCCGGAAAGAAAGTAGCCAGCTACATTGTCCACCGGAATGAAAAGAGAGACGGACTTGGGCCGGAATAACTTCTGTGGTTCAATATATTCGTTTATCAGGATCCATACCAATTAAAAAAAGAGCACTGCCTTTTCGGCATGTGCTCCTTTTTTATTGGTGTTACGCTCTTAAATTAATTCCTGCCTTTGCAAGTGCATTGACAATATTGTTCACCCACTGATCCACTTCTGCATCGGTAAGGGTTCTGTCTGCTGCGCGGAAAGACAGTTTGTAGGCCATGCTCTTGAAGCCTTCCTTAACCTGTTCTCCCTGATACAGATCGAACAGATACAGGGATTCCAGATTATCTCCTGCTGCATCATGAATGATCTTTTCTACATCAATATTCATGTACTGCGTCGGAACCATCATTGACAGATCTCTTGTCGAGGATGGGAATTTAGGAATCTTATGATAATCTATGACCTCATCGACAATGACAAGGACTTCCGGAATGGAAATGACAAAACCGAAAACCTTTTTCTTTATATTCATCTGATCCAGCACGGAAGGATGCAATGCGCCAAAAGAAGCGATTACCTTTCCATCTTTGACAAAGTCCGCAGAAATACCTGGATGGAATACAGGATATGTGGACCTTACAGTTTCATACCCCTTGATGTTCAGTGCCTTGAATACATCTTCCATGATTCCCTTGACATCAAAGAAATCATATTCCCTGTCGCTGTTTGGATATCCTTTTTCTTCAGGACCACCGCAAAGCAGACCGGAAACCAGTGCATATTCATAAGGAAGTTCTGTTAATGGAAGCGACTTTGGCTGATAAACATGTCCATGTTCAAAGATAGAAATCTGTTCATTATGCTGTGCCAGATTGTAAGCCAGAGTGTGAAGAAGTCCTGGCAGCAGCGTTGTTCTCATATCAGGATATTCTTCTGAAATAGGATTCATGATCTTGATTGCGTTGTAAACCTTATCCGTTTCAGGATAGTTGAGCTTTTTCAGTTCCTTCTTATCCATGAAGCTGTAATTTACAACCTGAGACATTCCGTCGGCAATCAAGGTATCGCTGATATTGAAGAGAACTTTCTGCTCATCTGAGATGCTGCCCTTCTTAATAGCGCTCCATGGGGTCTTATTAGGAATATTCGCATACCCGTATACTCTTGCCACTTCTTCTGCCAGATCAGGCATTCCTTCAAGATCAAGCCTGAAATCAGGAACAGTGACTGCAAGCGTTCCTTCCGATTCCTTGACATCGAAATGAAGGCTGGTCAGGATATTGATGATTCTTTCAGCAGGAATTTCAATGCCGATATATTCATTGATTTTTCTTACAGATGTAACGATGATCTGCGGCTCAGCTTTGACCGGATATTCATCAACCATTCCGGATGCAACCTGGCAGGCTCCCTGTTCTTCCAGAAGCTGGCAGATTCTATTAATGGCCATTTCCGTTCTTGCAGGGTTGATTCCCTTTTCGTAACGGCCGGACGCTTCAGAACGAAGGCCCAGGCGGCGTGAAGTACGTCTTATGGATGCGCTGTCGAAAACAGCTGCTTCCAGGAGGACGTTCTTCGTCGATTCCGTAACTTCGGAATTCAGTCCTCCCATGACACCGGCGATGCATGCAGCCGTATTGCTTCCATCAGCAATAACAAGATCGGAAGAGGATAAGATTCTCTCGTTTTCATCGAGGGTTACTATCTTTTCTCCCTCTTCTGCATGACGGCATGTCAATGAATGGCCGTCAATCTTGTCATAATCATACGTATGAAGAGGCTGCCCGATTTCGAGCATAACGTAATTGGCCGCATCAACCACATTATTGATTGGCCTGATTCCGTTGCTTCTCAGGCGGTTTTCAATCCACACAGGAGAACGTGTAATGGTGACATTTTCCAGGAGGCGTCCGCAAAAACGCTTGCAGTATTTGGAATCACTGATATGAACGGAAGCGCGGCCAGCAATCGGGAGACCCGTTTCCCTGACTGCGATTTCCCGCAAAGTGACCTTGCGGTTGAAAATTGCACCAACTTCAAGCGCCATACCTATCATACTGAAGCAGTCGGCTCTGTTGGCAGTCAGTTCCATTTCATAAACAACGTCATCCAAGTCAAATAAGGTATGAATATCATTCCCTACAGGTGTATCCTTGGGAAGAATCAGAATACCTTCCTTATTAAGTTCAGGATAAAGATTCAAATCAAGGCCCATCTCACCAGCGGAACACATCATTCCGGCAGATTCAACACCTCTGAGCTTTCCTGCCTTGATCAGTGTATCACCAAATTTCAGACCCGAAGGCTGGCTTGCATCATGAGTTGCCGGCACATGTGCACCATCCAGAGCGACCGGTACAATCTGTCCCGGTTCAACATTATGTGCACTGGTAACAATCTGAACGGTTTTGCCGCTTCCAACATTGACCTTGCAGACTAAAAGGCGGTCTGCATCAGGATGCTTGTCAACGCTGAGTATTTCCCCGGTTACAACGCCCCTGAGGTTCTTTCCCGGATAAATGACATGTTCAACCGGTATTCCGTCTATAGTCAGAGTTTCGGCCATTTCTTCAGCATCGAGGCCCTTTATATCAACTAATGTACTCAGCCATTTTAAAGATACATTCATTCTAATATCCCCTCTCTGTCTTAGAACTGTTCCAAAAATCTTACATCATTTTCATAGAAGTTTCTAAGATCATCAATTCCGTAAAGCAGCATGGCAATACGTTCAATACCCATACCGAAGGCAAAGCCGCTCACCTGCTGCGGATCATACCCGTTAAGGCTCAATACCTGAGGATGCACCATGCCGCAGCCAAGAATTTCCAGCCAGTCAGGATCTCCGCCCTCATCATGAGTTCTGGAAGCAAAGGAGATGTCGACTTCAGCAGATGGTTCTGTGAACGGGAAGTAGCTGGCTCTGAATCTGATCTTTGTATCGGAACCAAACAGATCCTTTAAGAAAATTTCCAGTGTTCCTTTCAAATCAGCAAAGCTGATGCCCTTATCGACGACTAAGCCTTCTACCTGATGGAATACAGGAGAATGTGTAGCATCATTATCCCAGCGGAAAACTTTGCCAGGAGCAATCATTCTGATTGGAGAGTTTGGTTCATGTCTTCTAAGGGTGCGGGCCTGAACCGGAGAAGTGTGTGTTCTTAAGAGAATTTCATTTGTTATGTAGAATGAATCCTGCATATCTCTGGCGGGATGATCTTTCGGCAGGTTGAGGCATTCAAAGTTATAATAATCCGATTCGATTTCCGGTCCTTCTTCGACAGAGTAACCCATACGAACAAAGGATTCCATGATCTTTCTCAAAGCTTTGTCCAATGGATGGACATGGCCGGCCTTATGGTGTCTGGCGGGCAGTGTAATATCAACGGTCTCATTTTTAATCTGGCTTTCGAGACGCTTTGCCTTAAGCTGTGCCTGCTTTTCACCGATGAAAGATTCAACAGCAGCCCTGACTGTATTCGCTGCAGTGCCGATAACCGGACGCTGGTCTGTGGGAACGTCTTTCATGTTTTTAAGGATTGCGGTCAGCTTTCCTTTCTTGCCAAGATAAAATACTTTGGCATCCTGCAGTTCTCTTTCATCAACTGCTGCACTGATTTTTTCTTCGGCAGATTTCTGCAATTCAGCTAAATCAGTATTGATGAAATTAACAACCTCATTGCCAAGTTCCTTTGCAATTTTCATGAATTCGACATCCTCGAGCAATTTGTGAGATTTGATATCATTCAGCAGATTGTTTAAAGATTTGCGGACATCAGGCAGGTTTTCTACACTTAAGTCACCCTCTCTGCATTTTTTAAGCATTTGCTGAGCTTTTACCTTAAGCTCTTCTAAATCCTTGTCCATGTTCCAGTCCCCTCCTGTAAAAATACTTTTTTGATGTAATCAGAAAAGTGAACAATCAAATAATTAAATAAAAAAAGAACCCAGCCCCGGCAAAGGGGCGAGGTTCTCTTACTCGCGGTACCACCCTAATTTATATCTTGAAAACCTTAACGCAGTCCCTACGTTTGGCCTACTCCGTTCAGCCAAAAGCTCTGAAGTGAATAAACTCCGGTACCCTTCCAATGTTCCACTATCATCGGATCCCTATGAGAGAACTTGGGAGTTCTGTCTTCGTCATTGCTATAATGATAAAAATATTTTAACATTCCAGACGGAAATGTCAATTAAAATTTCCAATTAATACAATGCAGCATTGGCGATAACCAGTCTCTGTACCTGATTGGTTCCTTCATAAATCTGCATGATCTTGGCGTCGCGCATGTATTTTTCATTCGGATTTTCACGGGAATATCCATTGCCGCCCATAACCTGCACGGCAGTCGTAGTTACTTCCATTGCCACATCAGATGCATAGCACTTGGACATGGAAGAATACAGAGAAGCCTGTTTATCATTGTTCATTTCAAGCCAGCAGGCTTTATAAACAAGAGCTCTTGCAGCTTCTGTCTTCATGACCATATCGGCAATCATTTCCTGAACCATTTCGAACGATGCAATCTTCTGTCCGAACTGCTTGCGCTGGTGGGCATAGTGAATGGCATGTTCAAGAGCCGCCTGTGCAATGCCGACGGAAATGGCGCCTACAATAGGACGGGACTTCTCTAAAGTTTCCATCGCAATACGGAATCCCATACCATTTCTGCCTACCAGAGCCGTTGCCGGCACGAAGCAGTCATCAAGAATGATTTCAGATGTAGCAGATGCTCTGATACCCATCTTGTCTTCTTCTTTGCCAATTGTAACGCCCGGTGTATTTCTATCCACCATAAATACAGTCAGCCCGCGAATGCCGCCGAATTCTCTTGTATTTGCAAAGAGAGTGATCTTATCAGCAATCGGTGCATTGGTGATGAAGCATTTCGTACCATTAAGCAGATATCCGCCTTCTACTTTTTTTGCCTTGCACGCAACAGCCCCGGCATCAGATCCTGCCCCCGGTTCGGTAAGTGCGAAACATGCCATGCCGCCCTTATTCAGGCAGTCGAAGTATTCTTTTTTCTGTTCTTCAGAACCCGCTACAACAACCGGGAAAGAAGCTAAGGAGTTAGCAGCACAGACAGTAGCAACACCAGCGCACCCCTTTGCGATTTCTTCTGTCACCAGAGCAACCGTAAGAAGATCAAGTCCTGGTCCGCCATACTCAGCTGGCACAGCCAGGGTAGTCATTCCTGACTGTTTCAAAATATTAAGAAGATCTTCATCCATAACTCCGCTTTTATCAATATCCAAGGCTCTGGGAGCTATTTCCTTCTCACTAATTTCTTTAGCTAATCCGATTAGCTCCTGCTGTTTGGCTGTCAGCGAAAAATCCATACTTTACCTCCATTAGGTACATAAAAATTAACAATACATCAGTTCAACGTCTCTTCCCTATTTTGCTTATACTGTGAAATAGTCTGAAAAATCATCAGATGCAAGTTAATGCTGATCTCTGTAAAATTTTAGCATATCAGACATAATAAAGAAATAATCAGTTCTATAAAACAGGAAATCAATTATCTGACTTATTCATAATGAAGGGCATCAATTGGGTTCAATTTGGCAGCCTTTTGTGCTGGATATATACCAAAAATCAAACCAATAAGCACAGAGAATAAGAAAGATCCCAAGATTGGGGTTACTGTCAAAACCGTGGTTAAGGTAGAAACATAAGGAATGATCTTTGAAATAATAATTCCAAGGATGACCCCGATCAGCCCGCCGGCGACACTGACTGTCACAGATTCAATCAAGAACTGGACAATAATCATTTCATAAGTTGCTCCAAGTGCTTTCCTGATGCCGATTTCCTTGGTACGCTCCGTAACGGAAACGAGCATGATATTCATGATGCCGATACCGCCTACCAAAAGGGAAATAGCAGCGATACTTCCCAGGAAAATGGTCAATGTTCTGGTCGTTGATTCCATTGTCTTCAGAAGATCCTGAGAATTCTGAATGGAAAAATCATCATCAGCCCCGGTTGCTATATGATGCCTGAGTCTCAGCAGGTTCGTAACATCCGTTTCTATCTGGCTTAAATCACTGCTGTTTTCCGATGAGATGGCAATATTATTGACATATGTTATATGGAGCATTCTTTCCTGTACGGTAGTAAACGGAATGAGGATACGATCGTCCTGATCCATAAAGGAATACCCTTTCGCCTCAAGCAGTCCAATAACGGTAAACGGATCGCCATTGATACGTATCTTCTGCCCGATCGGGGATTCCTCTCCAAATAAGCTTGTTGCTACCGTCTGGCCGATAACAGCCACTCTTGCTCTTTCATTATATTCTCTTGCCGTCCAGAAACGTCCTTCTGAAACATTCAGATCTGAAAGCTTGGCATAGTCTTCTGTACATCCATAGATGCGGGTTGTCCAGTTCTTGTTGCCATTGACAACGACATAGCTCGTATTGACCAGCGGCGCTGCATAAGAGATATTAGGAAGATTCTTTATTGCTTCATAATCCTTGTATGTCAAAGTCTGCATAGAACCGGCAGCCGGCCTTATGCCGGGCTTTCTGCCTGTACCAGGAGTAATAGTGATTGTATTCGTTCCCAGGCTTGAGATATTGCTTTCGATTGATGACTGGACACCATAACCTATAGACATCAATGCAATGACCGCAGCAACACCGATAATAATACCGAGCATTGTCAATAGCGACCGCATTTTATTGCTGATGATAGAACTCCAGGCCATCAATACACTTTCAAAATATATATTTGTCATAGCAAACGCCCCTTAAAGTCTTTGCTAATATGGCCATCAGACAATACGACATGGCGGTTGGCATAATTGGCTACATCCGTTTCGTGGGTAACCAGTATAACCGTCTTCCCCATTTTATAAAGATCAGCAAATATCTCCATGACTTCCCTGGTCGAGTGGCTGTCAAGATTCCCTGTAGGTTCATCTGCCATGATAATGGCGGGATCATTGACCAATGCTCTGGCGATGGCAACGCGTTGTCTCTGGCCGCCTGACATTTCCGCCGGCATGTGGTCTATACGGTCACCCAGCCCCACTGATTCCAGCATTTTCACTGCACGTTCTTTGCGCTCTTTTTTAAAGACATTTCCATATATCATTGGAAGAATAACATTATCAAGAGCTGACAGGCGCGGCAGCAGATTAAAGCTCTGGAAAACAAATCCAATCTTCTTGTTTCTGGTATATGCCAATTCTTTATCTGTCAGATTAGCGACTTCTTTTCCGTCTAATTTATAGGACCCTTTTGTCGGCCGGTCAAGACAGCCTAAGATATTCATCAGTGTGGACTTGCCAGCCCCGGAAGGGCCCATAATCGACACGAATTCCCCCTTAGTGATGGAAAGATCTATATGCGTCAATACAGGCACTTCCTGATCACCGATGTAGTAACTCTTTCCTATTCCCTGGAGCCGGATAACTTCTTCAGCTTGCTCATCTGTTTTTATTGCCATTAGAACCCCGGTCCTCTCCGCGTATCCTTTGTCGTCGGAGCCGCAGTTTTTTCCTGAGATACAGTACCGCTTACGACGATTTGATCGCCTTCGCTTACACCAGAAAGCACCTCTACGGCCTTATCTGTCGTAATTCCTGTCTTTATATAGGACTTTTTGATTCCGTCTCCATCCTTTACATATAGGTAAGATCCATTTGAATCTGTTCTGACTGCAGTTACCGGAACAGTCAAGACATCATCATCCTGACGTCCCTTGATTGTTGCGCGGGCAGTCATAGAGGGGTAGAGCCCATCCAATTCGTCCTTATTGATTCCAACATAAACCGTATAATATACGACAGAGCTGGAAGAGCTGGAGGAAGAGCTGGATGAGGAATACTGCTTTTTGGAAATATCAGTAACAACACCATGGAATGTCTTATTCGGATACGCATCAACGGTGAATTCTACACCCTGTCCGACGGCTACTTCTCCAATATCTGTTTCATCTACCAGAAGCTCAATACGCATGGAAGAAAGGTCAGCAACGCTCACAATGACCATCTGGCTGGACAGCCCCTGGGAGACGGTTTCCCCTTCCTTCATTGGTTCACCGATGACAACCCCATCCATTGGGGAAACAATGACTGTATCATTGACATCTGCCTGTGCTTTGTCATAGGATGCCTGTGCATTTAAATAATCAAGTCTGGCATTGTCCATTTCCTGATAAGATATCGCTCCCTGTTTATAAAGGTTATTCAATCTGTCGTAATAGGATTCCTTATTCGACAATGTATTCTGAGCCTGTTTCATTGTGGAGGTCAGTGCTTTTGATTCGATGGTTGCCAATGTCTCGCCCTTAGTGACTTTTTCATTCTGCTTGACATAAACCTTTTCCAATGTACCGGATGCTGTCGCAGACAAATCAACGCTGTTTACCGGTTCAATAGTTCCTGTCGCATCAATAGACAAACCTATATTGCTCCTTGCAACAGTTCCCAGTGTGTAATCATCCTTTTTAGTTTCATTTGATTTCGTGTACCAATAGTATGCACCTGAAATAATAATCAAGATGACAACAATAATTGCTATTATGCCTTTTTTCTTTGTCATATACACCAACTCCTTATCGAGTGTTTGAATTCCATTCCCTATGGTTTAAATTATAGCACACATGATGCACTGCCCCCCAATATCACTGAATCAAAAAAGGGCGGGTACGCCTGCGCCTGCATTACGTACTCACCCTTTTTGAAATTATATTCGTTCAATTAGAGATCCTGATAGAGCGGATACTTTTCACAAAGTTTTTTGACTCTTTCAGCACATGCTGATTTAACAGCTTCATCTTCAGGATTCTTGACTACTGTTGCAATGATATCAGCAATTTCAACAAAGTCTTCCTCAACAAGCCCTCTGGTTGTTAAGGCCGGGGATCCCAGACGAATGCCGCTTGTCACAAACGGGCTGAGCGTTTCGAATGGAATTGTGTTCTTATTGACAGTAATGCCGACTTCATCCAAAGCATTCTGTGCTATTTTGCCGGTTGTGCCTACGGCCTGCATATCAGCTAAGAGTACATGAGTATCCGTACCGCCGGAAACAACACGGATTCCGACACGCTGCAGTTCATCAGAAAGAACTTTTTCATTGCGTTTGATCTGTTTAGCGTATTGTTTGAAGTCATCAGAGAGTGCTTCACCGAAAGCAACCGCTTTTGCTGCAATGATATGCATCAGCGGTCCCCCCTGCATGCCTGGGAAAACAGCCTTATCAATGGCTTTTGCATACTGTTCCTTGCACATGATGACACCGCCTCTTGGTCCGCGAAGTGTCTTATGTGTAGTTGTCGTTACGATATCTGCCCAAGGAATCGGACTTGGATATTCGCCGCCTGCAACCAGACCTGCAAAATGAGCCATATCGACCATGAATAATGCGCCAACTTCTTTTGCAATTGCTGCAATACGTTCAAAGTCGATAATACGGGAATATGCGCTGGTGCCGCCGATAATTAATTTTGGCTGTACTTCCTTGGCAATCTTTTCCATTGCTTCATAATCAAGAAGTTCATCTTCTTTTCTGACACCGTAAGGAACGAAATTGAAATAGTTTCCGGAGATATTGACCGTACTTCCGTGTGTCAGATGACCACCGTCCGTAAGGTTCATGCCCATGACTGTGTCACCAGGATTCAGCAGCCCATAATAAACGGCAAAATTTGCCTGTGAGCCGGAATGCGGCTGAACATTGACATGTTCTGCACCAAAAAGTTCTTTAGCACGGTCGATAGCCAATTGCTCAACGATATCAACATATTCACATCCGCCATAATATCTCTTGCCCGGATATCCTTCCGCATATTTATTGGTCAATACGCTTCCCTGAGCTTCCATTACAGCATAGCTGACAATATTTTCAGAGGCGATCATTTCCAGTTTATCCCTCTGGCGGCCTAATTCCTTCTGGATTGCTTCATATACTGCCTGATCAGCTTTTAAATGCTCCATATTCCCTTCCTCCTTGAAATCCCCACGAATTTAACTATTTCCAATTATCATTCCATAAAGAGATTCTGAAATCTTAATCCATTCCATCCTCTCTTGTATAATGGGCACGTTCACCACCTATAAGAGGCGGCCTGGTTTTTGCACCAGAAACATAAGCCTGTCCGATTCTGTTTGCTTTCAGCCGGATGGGTACAGCCACTCTCTTAAGATGCATTCCAATCATAGTCAAACCTATATCAATACCTCCGCTGGCAGCTACTCTTTCAACTGCAACAGGATCCTTGAACTGATAGAAGGCACTTGTAGAAAATGCACCGCCGGCATGAAGCCATGGAACGACTGTAACTTCATCATACCCAAAGAATTCAGCATCTTCCCTTTCCATAATGAGAGCACGGTTTAAATGTTCACAGCACTGAAAAGCAAGCCTCAAATGTCTTTTGCCCGCTTCCTCGATAATTGTACTTGTAACAGCCTTTCCAACTTCATAAGAGCTGTCCTTTCCAATCACGCCTCCCCTTACTTCACTGGAAGATCCTCCGACCACAATTAAACTGCCAGGTTTAAACTGGGCTGTTTCGCAAAGCTCATTAAAGGAATTTCTTGTTTGTTCCTTGAGATCTTCATACATCTTACAATTCCTCGTTTTCTATCTTTTTTATTTTCTCCAAACGACGGGCATGACGTCCGCCCTCAAATTCACTGGATAAAAAAGTGTCGAGAATAGATTCAGCAAGTCCTGGCCCGATAACCCTTGCGCCAAGTGTCAATACATTGGCATCATTATGGGCACGGGTAAAGTGTGCTGAAAATTCATCACCGCACAGTGCCGCTCTGATTCCCTTCATTTTATTAGCTGCGATGCACATGCCGATACCGGTACCGCAAACAAGGACAGCATACGTTGCCTCGCCATTCTGCACCAGCCTGCACGCTTTTTCTGCATAGTCAGGGTAATCACAGGATTCTTCTGTATAAGTGCCGCAATCAACATAATCAATGTTCTTGTCGGATAAATGTTTAATCAAAACTGATTTTAATCCCACTCCGCCATGGTCACTTGCAATGGCTATTTTCATATTTTTCCCTTTCGTCAAAATACATAAACTTTTACGTAAAGTATACGCCTTATTGAAGTTTATTGCAAATAAATATGCGCTATGTACGGTTTAAATGTATCAATTACCACTACTGCACTTAAAGCTTCATTCAATTACCTATTAAGTGTATACATAATAATTTTATATTAAGTTTCTTTTTCCTCGACCACGATATGCCCGCCTGATGCTTTTTTCAGTCTGTTCATGATGGCGCGGCCTATACCTGCCTGATCTGTTCCTTCACCGTATATCTGCTCAACAGGCTGCTCATTGAAATATAACAGCCCTGTGAATAAGTTATGTGCGAAGCTTTCCTTATCCTCTCTTTTGCCCCAGATATAGCAGATCGCATCTTCAGGAAGCATCTTAGCCGTTTCTTCACTGACAAAAAATCCGATTTTACTTACATCTCCTTCATGAACCTTTTCAAGGATTTTAGCGGCTGCAGAATCTCTGTCTCCTGTGTATACAGTCAAAGGCGCTTTCGGTGCATAGTGCCTGTACTTCATGCCCGGTGCTTTAGGATGACCTGTATCAACAATCAGATTGCTGTCCATTCTGGCGGGTCCTATTTCCTGAAGCATTTCAAGCGTGATGCCGCCGGGCCGGTAAACAACGATTTCTCCATTTTCTACACCGATAATGGTAGATTCAAGCCCTATGTTGCATGGACCATCATCCACTACAGCACTGATTCTCCCATTCATATCATGGAACACATCATCTGCTGTTGTCGGACTGGGCCTTCCCGAAATGTTTGCACTGGGGCCCGCAAGAGGAACACCGGCTGCCTTAATAAGGGCTCTTGTCGCAGCATTCTGCGGGCACCTTAATGCAACTGTATCAAGACCTCCGCTGGTTTCTTTCGGAATGATATCTTTCTTCGGAAAAACAATCGTAAGCGGCCCGGGCCAGAACTTCTCCATTAATTTGTTTTCTATGCTTCCTACATGCTCTACATATTTTTCTACTTCATCCCTGCCGGAAACATGTACAATCAGCGGATTATCGGATGGCCTTCCTTTTGCCGCATATATTTTTTTCGCAGCATCTGCATCCAGCGCATTGCCGCCAAGTCCATATACTGTTTCCGTTGGAAACGCAACAAGTCCGCCCTCTCTTAATATTTTACCTAACTTGAAAACTTCTTCTTTATAATACGACTCATTTACATGAATTCGTTTTGTATCCATTTTTAAAACTTCTTTCTGCAATATATAGCTCTTTCTATACCGCCGTAATCCTTTATGACTTCGAAATCCTCAAATGAACCGCTGTCTTTCAGCATATCCAGTATTGGCTGCGTCTGCCCAATGCCATATTCAACAGCCAGAAAACCGCCTTCTTTTAAATGATTTGCCGCTTCCTTGGCAAGCTCTCTGTAAAAATCAAGGCCGTCTTCCCCGCCGTCTAATGCAATTCTGGGTTCTCTCTGTACTTCAGGAGCCAGTCCTGAAATATCCTTTGACGGAATGTACGGAGGATTGCTCAATATGCCGTCAAACAGCTCTCCTTCTTTGAGCATTGTCAGGTAATTGCCCAAACGCCATTCCACGCGGTCTTCCATTTTCAGCTGAATTCCGTTTTCCTTGGCAATTGCAAGCGCATCTTCAGATATATCAATACCGACACCATGCGCACCTCCGCAATAGTAGAGGAAGCTAAGAAGAATAGCTCCGCTCCCCGTCCCAAGATCAGCGACAAACAATTCAGGATCATTTCTATGATACTGTATGACCTTTTCAAGCCAGGTTTCCGTATCCTGCCTTGGAATCAATGTATTTTCACTCAGCTTGAAGGTGAGCCCCATAAACTCCTTTTCACCCGTTATGGCTGCTACCGAATATCCTTCAATGCGCTTTTTGATATATCCGCGATACATGGCCAGCTCATCCGGATTGACGATTAAATCAAAATTAGTATAGAGATAAATGCGTGATTTATTCAGCACATGGGCAAGAAGGATTTCCGCATCAAGACGTGGCGATTCTATATGATGGTCTTTAAAATAATGCGTTGTCCATGTTATTAATTTATTAATCGTCCATATTGTATTACCGGCCACTGGAATCCCCTTCCTTCATTCTTCGCGACAGGTCTTCCTCGATGAGCCTGTCAAGTATCGCGTCCATGTCACCATTTAAAAAATCATCCAGCTGATAGATGCTCATATTGATTCTGTGATCGGTAACACGTCCCTGCGGGAAATTATATGTACGGATTCGTTCGGAGCGGTCTCCTGATCCAACCTGATTCTTCCTGTCTTCTGCCTCTTTGCTCTGGCTGTTCTGCAGGGCCTGGTCATATAATCTGGACTTAAGAATCTGGAGCGCCTTTTCCTTATTCTGTCTCTGGCTTCGTTCATTCTGACAGGTAACAACCATGCCGGAAGGAATATGCGTAATACGGATAGCCGAAGATGTCTTATTGATATGCTGTCCGCCTGCACCTGAAGAACGATATACATCTATCCTTAAATCATCACGTTTTATGTCGATATCTACATCCTCAGCTTCTGGCAGAACTGCCACGGTGACAGCAGAAGTATGCACTCTCCCCTGACTTTCCGTCTCAGGAATTCTCTGTACTCTGTGAACACCGCTTTCAAATTTAAGAATGGAGTAAGCGTTCTTTCCTTCAATCGTGCATGTTACTTCCTTAAATCCGCCCAGATCGGTTTCGTTAGCGCTTGCAATTTCTGCCTTCCAGCCCTTTCTCTCAGCGAACTTCAGATACATCTTTAAAAGATCTGCAGCAAAAAGTGCTGCCTCTTCACCGCCTGTTCCGGCTCTGATTTCAAGAATGACATTCTTGCTGTCATTGGGATCCTTTGGAATCAGCAATTTATGTATTTCCAAATCCAGTTCATCCCTGCGTTTTTCGCTTTCCTTAAGTTCTTCCTTGGCAAGCTCATGCAGGTCTGATTGTGATTTATCTCCAAGAATTTCCAAAGCCTCTTTCGCCTGATCCAGCACTTCTTTATATTCTCTATATTTAGAGACGACTTCTGCCAGCTCAGAATGCTCTTTTGAAAGTTCTCTCCATTTATTTTGGTCGGCTATAACAGAAGGATCACTCAGCTGGTCTTCCAGTGAAATAAACCTGGCTTCCATTTTATCCAACTTATTGATCTGCATATTTCAAAACGCTCCTTCAAACTATAAAAATAAATTCATATCAGGATGATGACAGTCCATTTCATCCCATTCTGTTAATAAACTATATTGTACAGTATAACAGAATATCACTATGAATAACAAAGTGTGCAGGCATTCCATCCCTAAAAAATGGTTCTTCACGCTTTTTTGTGGGATAAAAATAATAACATATAAGATTGGCATTGAAAAAGAGCATTATCTACTCCAAAATGTAAGTTGCCTAAAACTAC
>OGZT01000877.1_pt1 | contig 22749 bp, 21 predicted proteins | sample 1576891 | NCBI WGS metagenome assembly OGZT01 (sample SAMEA3541521, study PRJEB24748) | human gut metagenome | biome: human gut; feature: human-associated habitat; material: faeces | place: China | collected 2012 | reverse complement strand
CCCGCGACCCCGACCTTGGCAAGGTCGTGCTCTACCAACTGAGCTACTTTCGCGAATGCTGCAATCGCCGAAACTTATCTCTCTAAGCCGTTTTGCAATTGCGAGTGCAAATGTAAAATCTTTTTTTTGATTTTACAAACTATTCATCAATATTTAAGAGACAGAAAGTATTTAATCTCGTATTTTCAAGTAATAATTATCTATCGGTATTATACTTGGAAAGACAATTAATAGGTCTGAGGCTTCAATTTTGGATACGATAAGTATCTCCATTCTTATTTATATAATATTTTCTTAGCCGTTCAGTAGAAGGTCCTGATTTACACCTGCCTGTTCCATCTCCGATTTCAAATATAGACTTACATTTTGGGCATTGCATCTGTAATATATTTAAAGAGTCTACTCTGTTATTTGCTGCCGCTTCGTATGGGCAAGCCTTGTCGAATGCGGCCAGGTTTACTTCTAGCCCTGAAGAGTAGTTAATAACCAAAACACCGCCATATCCCTGATCATTGTACGATTTCCTGTAATACGGCTCATTGAATTGGTGCTGAGTTTTTGTATTAATTACTATATTAACAGGTCTATCAGGGATAGATGTTGACATATTCTCGGACTTCTCACATCCCCAGAGTGAAAATATAATGGTCAGTACAATTAGTCGTTTTATAGTGTTTGTCATTGATTTAATATTGTTTCTATCTGTTGGATTTCCTGATCTGAGAAATCTTTGTTATTTAATGTGCCAATATTATCATTAAGCTGTTTAACCGAACTAGTTCCTATAATAACCGAAGTCACATGTCTGTTGTATAATACCCAAGCAAGAGCCATTTCGGCCAGAGTCTGACCTCTTTGTCGAGCTAATTCATTTAATAGCCTAGCTTTGGTAATAACCGAATCATTTACCTGATCTTTTTTGAGAAATCCGTTTTCTTTGGCAGCTCTCGAATTTTCAGGGATTCCATGCAGATATTTGTTGGTAAGCAATCCTTGTGCCAATGGCGAGAATGCGATAAAGCCGCTTCCTTGCTCTTCGGTTAGTTGTAAGATCTCTTTCTCGACATTGCGTACAAGCATATTATATCTGTCCTGAAAAATAAGGCAAGGAACTTTATTCTCTTTTAGTATCGTATATGCTTCTCTGGCCTTTTCAGTTGGATATTTGGATAAACCTACATATAATGCTTTTCCTTGTCTCACGATATCTACTAATGCCATCATCGTTTCTTCAACCGGAGTTTCTCCATCATAGCGATGGCTGTAAAAGATATCGAAATAGTCGAGACCTGTGCGTTTCAGGCTCTGATCGATGCTGGCAAATAATGATTTGCGAGAACTTCCATCACCATAAGGGCCATTCCACATGAGGTGCCCTGCTTTTGATGAGACGATCATTTCATCCCGATGATGTAAAAGATCATTCTTTAAGATCTTTCCAAACGTTGTTTCAGCACTTCCGGGAGGAGGGCCGTAGTTATTTGCCAGATCAAAGTGTGTGATGCCTTTGTCGAAAGCAGTGCAAAGCATTTGCCTGCAATTGTCAAAATCATCAACTTCTCCGAAGTTATGCCAAAGTCCCAGAGATAGTACCGGGAGCCTCAAACCGCTTTTACCACAAAGTTTATATTCCATATTCAAATTTGTCTGTTTTTCGTTAATAGTAACAAGAAGTCCTTAATGATGTATTTCCAAATAAATAGAAATTAACTTGTCCTAAAGTTACACATTTCTGGATATTTTAGGTGTATCTCTATATTTATATACAATATTGATTGATCAGTGTGTTTGAGAAAAGGTAACAAAGGTTACTTGACTGGTGAAGAATTATCAATAAAGAGTAAGTGGGTGATCTTTATTATTTTATTACTAAAAGGTGACAAAAGTAACAACTAAAATATATTCTTCTGGATAGCAGCTTTTACCCCTCAGTTCTCTAAAGGGATTTAACTGTCTCCCGAAAAAGGTACTTCGTGAGTTTATGGTAATTAAAAAAAAGGTAACAAAGACACATCAAAATAAGACTTTTTTATTTGTCCCTTTTTTGAATTGATTATCCTTAACTGACTGTAGGGGCATGTAACCAACAGCTCTCTTTATTCCAGCTATTTAAAGAACTCTTTAACTATAGATAAATCTTTTTATATGATATGTCAATCATTCGAAAGATTTATCTAAAAATAGAATTGGAATTACATATTGTGTAGATCTGATCTGTCGTAAACTATTTTTCATGATTGGTGGATTATTCTTACCATCTGTCTTCAATTTCATGTTTTTCAGAAAGAGTCACTCTCTCCGATAGGATTGAGAAACTCCATTTGTATTTTCGTCCAAAAAAGATACATATTAGCATACCGCATATAATCAGAGAAATCAGCTCTTTCATCGGATCCATTGATAATTGAGTAAAAATAGCATCAGTTTGTAAAGCCGACGACTGATTCGTAACGAATAAACTCAAAAATATATTATTAGCGGCATGTACACCCATCGGTAGTTCTATTCCATCGTCGAGAGTCGCCATTATCCCGAAAAGCAATCCGAAGAATATATACTGGGGCATTACGGAAAAGAATCCGTACGCAGCAACTTCGGGATTCAAAGAGTGCATAAGACCGAAAAGAACAGAAGGGATAAAAATAGAAAAGATGCGGCTGCCAGTTGCTCCTGCAATACCTTGAGCCAGATATCCCCGAAAAGATATTTCCTCGAACGATGTTTGCAACGGTATTAGTACCAGGCTGATAAGAAGAAGGATGAAAAATGACACAGGATTGAAATTTATAGTAAAGTTACTTGGGCTCACCAGATAATCGATAAGTAACAACACTGCCATAACAATAGTCCAGACTCCGGCTCCCCAGAAAAAGTGTGACCATCGGATCTTGTTTGTCCCGTTTATCACTTCCTTAAGTGTACGTTTGTTGAAGATTTTAAAGAACGGGATCATGGCAAAAAGACCCACTACGAAGGAAAATAAAAGAAGACCGAGGGCAACATTCTTTGAAATTCCCAAAACTGTTATATTCGTCATGTTGGCTGATATCTCCTGTATGGAAAATCCATTTTGAAGACCTTGGTAAAATATAACGGAAATATATGGTATTGCTCCGATAAAATTAGCTGCAATAAGAGCTATTAATATCGTTAGGATATAGTACCATAACGAAGTTTTAGGCTTAAGAGAGGATTCAAGAAAGTTCATACCGTAAGTTCTTTTATGTTTCAAAGTGTTCAGATTATATGAGTCTGCTTTATTTCGGGAAAATCACAGATCTGTGAAATAAAATGCAAATAATTCTATCCAGATTTTATATTGGTAAATGAAAGTATTTAATGATACATTTTCAAGCTGTGACAGACCCGGATTGTTGCCCTGACCAAAGCAATAAATAGATCTGTGGCCTTATTGTTTTTATATAGGCGGATCTTCTCCGGTTAGGGATTGATTTAATGAATAAAAAACAGAGAATTACTCTAAGTAGATGGCATAAATCCGTACCTTTGCATTCGAATAACAAAAAGCAATTGTATGTCAATAAGTGTATTTATTCTAATCTTGTTCATGGGAGCAATATTAGCTGGTTTTTTAGGCTCGCTTACCGGATTGGGTGGGGGAGTAGTTGTTATTCCCTTGCTTACTTTAGGTTTTGGTGTTGATATGAGGTATGCCATAGGTGCAGCCTTGGTTACATCTATCGCCAGTTCTTCGGGTGCGGCAGCGGCTTATATAAAAGAGGGAATAACGAATGTCCGTATCGGTATGTTTCTTGAAATTGCAACTACTACCGGTGCAGTAATTGGTGCTATTATAGCTATTTGGCTCGATAAGCAATATATCGCGGTTATTTTTGGCTGTGTTCTTATATTTTCAGCAATCCGTACAATAACAAAAAAGGAAGAGCATATCGATCCGAATGCACCGGCGGATAAGCTAGCCGAAAAATTGAAATTGAATGGCTCATATCCGACAAAAGACGGAGTTGTACAGTATAAAGTTCAGAATGTAGCTACCGGTTATTCGTTGATGACTCTTGCGGGAGTACTATCCGGTTTGTTAGGTATCGGTTCGGGGGCTTTAAAGGTTTTGGCAATGGACACAGCTATGAAAATTCCATTTAAAGTATCTACTACAACCAGTAATTTTATGGTTGGTGTAACTGCCGCAGCCAGTGCTGTCATTTATCTTCAAAGAGGTTATATTGATCCGGGATTGTGTATGCCTATTGTGGTTGGTGTGCTCTTAGGTGCTTTTTTCGGTTCCAAGATATTGCCGAAGGCTAATGTGAAACGGTTACGGCAGTTGTTTAGTGTCGTTATCTTCTTGTTGGCATTGTCTATGATGTATAACGGTATTACCGGTAAACTTTAAGGTCTCAGACCTATTTAATGACTTTTTTAAGTATGATGGCGATATATGGTTGTTTTCTTGAAATGACTTCATTTATACTTGCTGTCGCTTAATTATAACGAAACGAAAACATGAAACATATATTTTCACGGGAATATTGGGATCAACGGGATGTTGAGCAATACATAGGCAAGCTTCTGCGTTATGGAGTAATCCTGTCGAGCATCATAACCGTGTTTGGCGGTATTGTTTATTTATTTCAGCACCATTCCAAAACAGCGGATTATACGCCTACGCCATCGGGACAGCCATTTCCGGGGGTTGAACATTATCTGAGAGAATTGAATACGATTATACCCAGTGTGCTGAATTTCGATGGAGCAGCCATCATTCAGTTAGGTGTGATTGTGTTGATTGCTACACCTGTTATACGGGTTGCGTTCTCTGCTATCTCATTTCTTATAGAGAGAGATTATCTGTATGTATTTATTACATTGCTGGTATTAGGTATTATATTGGCTAATATGTTATTGGGGCTGCACTAAGATTACGTATCCTGAAAAATATACAGGCTGCTCTGAGTTTATCGGAACAGCCTGTTTCTATTGTATATTGTATAATAAGGGGTTAGGTGTTATTCTATGTTTTTTCTGACCTTGGTCAAAAAGTTTTTCATTTCGTCTGAATTTTTCTTCTCGATAATGGCGAGGAGGTTTGCAAGCTCTTCCCTTATTTGTTTTACCTGATTTGGAGTGTACGGGTTGAACAGTATCTCGGTAAGCAGGTAATCATCTTCCGATAATAAGCCTTTGGCGATATCCATATGTCGTTTGAATGTTGTACCCGGAGCTTCCTGATGTTTCATAACCGAAGCAAAAACCAGGGTAGAAGCAAACGGGATTGACAAGGAATAAGCGATGGTTTCGTCATGCTCATCAAATGTGTATTCAAATACCTGCAGGTTTAAGCTGTGATATAGATCAAGGAAAAATTTCTTACCCTCTTCCGATGATTCCGATATAACAATGGCACTTTGTGTTCTGAGGTTACGGAGATCGGCGAAAGTTGGGCCAAACATGGGGTGGGACGAAGCAAAAGGCTGTTTCAGGGTTGAATAAAAATCCTGTAATCCTGTTTTTACCGATGCTATATCCGAAACAATACATTGGTCGCTGATATAGGGTAGTATTGTTTTGAATGCTTCTATTGTATATTTGACTGTAACTGCATTTATTACCAGCTCCGGATCGAAAGTTGTTATTTCTTTCGGGTCGCTGAGGCGTATTACATTATATGTAAATTTCAGTCTGTCGGGGTCAGTATCGAATAGAGCGACTTCGTGATTTGAACTTAATACATCCGAGAAGAAAGATCCCATCTTTCCGGCTCCAAGTATAAGAATTTTCATTTGCTATATTGTTTTTTTGTTTAATCGTTAATTGATTATGCCAAAATGCTTTAACGCATTAGGTATGCCCTCGTCATCAACAGATGTCGTTACATAGTCTGCTACAGCTTTTACTTTGTCCTCGGCATTTCCCATTGCAATGCTGGTCGCTGCATGCTTCAGCATTGAAATATCGTTTCCTCCGTCGCCGAAAGCCATTGTTTCACTCAGATCTATGCCATAAAATTTGAGGATCTCATCTATACCTCTTTGCTTGCTGTTTCCTCTCGCGATAGCATCGGTAAAGAGTGGATGCCAACGAGCCGAATCGCAATCAGGCAATACTTTAGGCATAATACGATCTTCTCTTTCCTGAGTAAGAAAGGATACTAATTGGAATATTTCGCTCTCAGCAGCTTCTTCATTGCTCTTTATGGGAACAGGAGGGAAGTTGAGCAGTTTTAGGATTGTTTCCACATCTTCATTTACAAAGTTTAAGAACATATCGTGTTCTCTTACAAAAATACAAGGGAATGGTTCGGTCTTTTGATATTCGATCAGAGCTTGTATGTCTTTTTGCGGAACAGCGTTTTTGTATATGATGTCTCCTTTTTCTGTAGTACAGTATCCTCCGTTTACGGTAATGAACCCATCGAATTCAAGACCGTCCAGAGTGTCGAGTACAAGTCGTGGGCGGCCTGTTGCAATAAATACCTTTATTCCTTTTTCTCGGACTTTATGTATGGCTTGTATAGTGGGTTCGGGGATACGGTGGGTTTTAAAACTGACAAGAGTTCCGTCAATATCGAAAAAAATAGCTTTGGGTTGTTTTATTGTCATTTTATTTTGTTTGAGAAGGTCTCAGACCTTTTTATCTATATCTCTGAATGGTTTTCTTTTACCGAAGATCAATATTCCGATAATTGTATGTTTTGCAAAAGTACATAATATTTTATCGAATGAAAACTTTCAATTCGGAGTGTTAAGCCGTGTATTGAAAATAATCTGATTCATTCTCAATTTATTCGTTTTTCGTAACACAAGAATTTCCCTTTACGGAAAATGACGGAGCCGACTTCTTTATATCCTAATTTTAGATATAGATTCATCGCTGTTGGGTTTTCTGTGAAGGCATCTAATCTTATCGAATCGTATTTTTGCGCTGTTGCATATTCTTCAGCAAAAAGCATCATTTTCCGAGCTATACCCTTACCCTGCATATCCGGAGAAACGGACAGCCGATGTACAATGAGGTTACGTCCTTCTATGCCCCATGCTAATGCTGCATACTCGGGGCTTTGTAGCTCATTAAGGGTTATATAAGCCGAGACTTTTTCATTGTGGATGTATCCAAAAGCATTATTGTTATTAATGTCATTTTCTATATCACTGCGAGCCGGATATATTTCGTCCCATTGGTCTATGCCTGATGAGTTCATTTTCAGGATAACGCTGCTGATGATATCGCAGCAGTCATTTATATCCGATTTTAGAAGAAGCCTGATCATAATTAGCGAAGCGGTGCCGCCAATATATCCTGCAACTGATTGATATCTCCGTCATTCGGAGCAGGTTTGATTCCTAAAAGATAGGCTAGCAAAGGATAGATGGCTGTATTATCAAATATAGCCCCCTGTACATTCTTTTTGAATGCAGGTCCTGTTGCGTAGAATATAGCCTGCATATCGGGTTCGGAAGGTTCGTATCCATGTGCACCTGGTACTCCTTTGTGCTTGAAACTGAATTGCCATCCTATTTCAGGAACGACAATCAGGTCTCCTGCGTTTTTATTCGTTCCGTAATTCAAATCTGCTGGAAGTTGCCCCTTTCTATATACTTTGATATGTTCAATATTTGCCAGTGCATTACATATGGAATCCTGTTTTGCTTTATCCGAAACATAAATGGATGTGGGATTTGTTCCTTCTATATGATCATACCATGTTGGTTTCAAATAATCCTGAGGCTTTATTAACCTGTCCTGAGAAACTTCTGTCATACCGTGGTCTGCCACTATAACCAGATTCACTTTATCGGCAAAAGGCAGATTGTCGATTTTCTTTACTAACACTCCCATTAAACTATCCATTGCATGAACGGCCATGCCTGTTTGCAGGCTAAGCGGACCGTAATAGTGTCCTGCCGCATCGGGTTCATCAAAATACAAGGTTATTAGGTGTGGGCGTTCTGCTTCGGGTTTATTCAGCCATTCTATTGTTGTATCTATTCTTTGGGCATATCCCAACCTAGGTACATCACTCCATACTTTATAGTAATCGGGGTGAGTGTCCATTATATTTATATCGGATCCGACCCAATAAACAGATCCTGCTTTTACTCCTTGTTTTTGAGCTGTGATCCAGATAGGTTCACCTCCATAGTATTCCGTATCATTGCGGGTGATAGAATCGCCCATGCTATATGCCCGATTATTTGTTGTATCCCAGAATGAATTATTGATGATACCATGATGATCGGGAACCAGTCCTGTAATAAGTGTATAGTGATTAGGAAAAGTTGATGCAGGATAAGATGGCCGCATTACTGCTTTTACTCCTCGTTGGGCAATACGCTCTAAATTGGGAGCCTGATATAAACGGGGGTAATCCCATCTGAATCCATCCATTGATACTATAATAGTGTAGTTGTCCCGACTCTGAGCATTTACACTTAAAGCCATACCAGCCATTAATAATAAGACGAAAAGCATTTTTATAGCTTTCATAACCTAATGATTTAGTGATTTTATAACCTCAAAAGTACTGCAAAGAAAGGAGATCAAAGGGAGTTACTTCGGTTTTTAACACCATCTTAACAGGCAAAACAAAAGACTGCCCGTTTCTGAGCAGTCTTTCGGTTGAAAGATATTTTCGATGTTTTTCTTATTTCAGTAGGCTTGAAACTACAGCGTTTCCTGCGAATTTAGAGAATTCGATGTCAGAAGCGGCACGTTGTTTCAATGAAGGATCAGCACGGAATGCGTCATTCAGTGCAGAAGCTACTCCGGTAGCATCGTTAGTACGGGCTGCTACAAGGGCTTTCAGATAAGAGGTAGTAGCATTTTTATTGCTTACACCATTTAAAGTTTGTTCTGCCTGAGAATAATTTTTAGTCAAAAGCTGAGCTAAAGCAGCATTGTTAGATTTTGTGCTTCCAAATGCCTGTACAGCTTTTGAGTAGTCACCTTTCTTCAAATAAAGAAGACCAAGAGCTTCGCTTGCTGTATTTGCTTTAGATGCAGATCCGATTAGCTGTTCTGCTTTAGAGATGTCATTGTCAGCTAAAGCCAATAATCCAAGATTTACACTTGGTTCGGCAGCTCTGCTATCCAATTGTTGAGCTTTAGCAAAAGCTTGTTTTGCAGCATCTATTTGTCCATTTGAATAATAATATGCACCTAAATTGTTCCATCCTCTGTAATCATTCGGATATTTTTGAGTTACAGTAGTATATATTTTTTCGGCAGGAGCACCTTGTAGATTTGCAGCATAAAGCAATTCGTTGATGTTCAGGCTTGATGGGTTAGAATTAACAGCTTGTAAAAGTTCAGCGTCTGTTTTGCCAATAGTTTCTACATTGGCTACTAATCTTGATCTACGAAGTTGAGGTAGGATTGTTTCGGCTAATTCTTTGTAAACAACAGATACATTCTTGATTTCTCTTTCTCTGTCGGCAGGATCTGTGTACATAGATAGAACACGAAGTACCAAATCTTTGTCTTGAAGGCTTGATGCTTCTACAAGTTTCTTAAATCCTTCCCAGTCTTGAGCTGTGTAATTAGCATATACGTTTGTACCCACATTTTCTTTTTTGAATTCGTTATTCAAATAAGAAGTTGTGTTTTTTTCGCGTTCTCCTGCTAATTTCTCGTTTAGTTTATAACCACCATCAGGAGAAGCGTATGCCTGTACTTCAACATTAACGTTTTGTTTGCTGTTTTTATCGGCACTTTTTACAAGATCTTTCCAAGCAGCAAGATTAGAAGAATTAAGTTCGCTCGATCTCAATTTTGCTTGTTGTATCAAGAATAAGATGTTTGCGTCATAAGATTCTTTGATCAGCTTTTGGAAATCGTCCGGAGCCTCAGATGGAGTATTGGAATAAGCATCTGCTAATGTAGCAGTAGTGATTAAGCCTTCAGCTACTTTTACATCCGGTAATTCGACTGATTTATTTTTGATCTTAGATGTAAATCTCAGGTATAGTTCAGGATTTACCATTCCGTCTTCATAGTCAAATTCAGATTTGATGGTGAATGCTCCTCCTTGTTGTTGTGATATAACAATACCATTTCCCGAAACATTTTCGCCCTGATATGTAACTGATGTTCCATATTTTTCAGAATTTCCTGATTTCAGGATTGGAGTAACGGTAACTTCTGCATTCTTATTAAACCATTTCTCAGGGAATTTACCGTTTATAGTTACCGGTATTTTAGACCCTTGCACTTCCATTGGTGATGGAGATACAGAGAATAATGAAGATGATAACGGGGTTAACTTACTACTACATGACACTAGAATGATTGCAAACAAAGCAACCAGCATAGAATTGATTAGAATTTTTGTCTTGGCTTTCATGACTATTATTTATTTATTGACTACTTTTAAGACTCCAGATTTATTTGTATTTGTCCATTCAGGTAAACGGCTTAAGTCCGCTGTTTTCCGAAAATGGACATTAAAGACTTGTTATTGTTTATAACAAGAATACAATGCGACTAGTTCTGTAAAGCTATATATAAAACTACAATTAATAAATATGAATTCCGTAAATTTTAGTAATCTTAAGCATTTTCTGAATCAAAAGGTCGATTTGTATAATTGTCAGGGTTTCATAGCCGATGATCCGATATCAGTACCTCACCGGTTTACACGAAAAGAAGATATTGAGATTATAGGTTTTTTTGCGTCAATCTTCGCATGGGGACAAAGGCGTACTATTATTAATAAATGCATGGAGCTATCTGATAGAATGGATAATAGTCCATACGAATTTATGGTGGGGCATACTGATTCCGATCTTAAAAAGTTACTAGGATTTAAGCATCGTACATTCAATGATACGGATCTTCTTTACTGTGTAGAATTTTTTAAACAGCATTATCAGAATAATATTTCATTAGAGTCGGCCTTCTTTCCGGACGGAGGTATGACTGTTGAAGAAGGTTTGAATTATTTTAATCGTTATTTCTTTTCGTTGCCGGATGCTCCTCGAAGAACCCAGAAGCATATACCCAGTCCTCATAGAAAGTCGGCTTGTAAAAGGTTGAATATGTATTTGAGGTGGATGGTAAGAGACGACAATAGTGGTGTAGACTTTGGTCTGTGGAAAACAATCAGCCCAAAAGATCTTATTTGTCCTTTGGATTTGCATGTAGAGCGGACAGCTAAAAAACTAGGATTGCTGTCCAGAGATAAGCCAGACTGGCAAGCAGCATTGGAACTGACCGAAAACCTGCGGCAATTAGATCCTTTGGATCCTGTGAAATATGATTTCGCTTTGTTTGGGGTGTCAATCGAGGAGAAATGTGTTGTTGATATGCGATAGTATTCCTCTAAAAGACAATAGGGCTTTATTTGAATATTTTAACTAATGCCCTTACCAGAAACGAAAATAGTTTGCTTTTTTTGAAAACAGGAAGAAGGTATTCGTAATCTGCCAAATAGTGAAACCGTTCATAATCTTTCTGAATAGAGTGGGGGATACATTCATTTAAAACAGTCAGTCTTTCCTCTTCATGTTCTTTCTGCAACTGAGGATTAGTACTGATACCATCCCATTGAAAGAGTACAATGTCTGTATCTGTAAAAAGAGGTTGTTCGTTATGTAATCCTATTGTCTGTAGAAAGAATTTCCAATCCGCTGTTATCTTTAAATTCTCGTCATACATTCCGTATTTGGCAAACATGCTTTTGTGTATAAAAGTAGCCTGATGCTTAATTGTTCCCCAATAAAAATCGAAAAGAGTGAGAGGGCGGTTCAGTGCCGGTACCCGTTTGGTGTAATTCCCGAAATCGTTTAACTGATGCCCGTTTATGAAAGGAGCCGTATAAGTTTCTCTCCCGAATATCTTGTTTAATACATCGTTGTCAGCAAACGCATCAGCTGAATTCAGAAAATACAGGTAGTCGCCTGAAGCTTGCTGTATTCCCTTATTCATTGCGTTGAATATGCCTGCATCGGGTTCACTCACCCAATAACTGATGTTAGACTGGTATTGCGTGATAATATCGACACTCTGATCGGAAGACGCTCCGTCTATAACGATAAACTCATAGTTGGTATAAGTTTGACCGATTACACTGAGTATCGTCTTTTTTAATCCTACGGCATTATTGCGGTTGACTGTGATGATGGATATTCTGTTCATAAAGCTGATAAACTGAGAAAGTGGCATTATCGTTTGCCACTTTCTGATATTATTATACTAGGTCAATCCAAAGTAATAAAAAAGTCTGGGACCTTAAATGTATTTGTCTCCGTACTTTAATTTAGAATCAGCCACGAATTGTTTGATCCGTTGTTCTTCTTCTTTTTTACAAATAAGAAGAAGATCATCCGATTCTGCTACGATGTAATTGTTCAGACCTTGTATTACTGCTAATTTTCCTTCGGGAAGAGCAATAATGTTTTCAGAGCTGTCGAAAAACATAGTCTCGCACTTCAATGCAACGTTTGCATCTTCGTCCTTGTCCGAAATATCATGAAGTGATCCCCATGTTCCGAGATCCGACCAGCCGAAATCGGCAGCAAGTACACATACATTGCTTGCTTTTTCCATAATACCGTAGTCTATGGATATATTGGGGCAATATGCGTATTGTTCATTAATGAATTTCTGTTCTTCGGATGTTCCGTAAATATCAGTGCCGAGGTCGAAAATGTTAGATACTTCCGGCAAGTGATCGTGAAACGCTGATATTATTGTGTCTACATTCCAGATGAATAATCCCGAATTCCATAAAAATTCGCCGCTTTCGTAAAAGATTTTGGCTAATTCGTAATTCGGCTTTTCGGTGAAAACTTTTACTTTGTTTATGTCTTCAACTTCTTTTTCTCCTATTTGGATATAACCATAGCCTGTTTCTGGACGGTTTGGCTTTATTCCTAATGTAAGTAATATGGGTTGCTTGTTGACAAAATCCAATGCGTGGTTAATTACCGAGATAAATTCATCTTCTTTCAGAATCAGGTGATCTGAAGGTGCAACAACTATATTTGCGTTGGGATTCTTTTTCTTTATATGATAACTGGCATATGCGATACAAGGTGCTGTATTTCGCCTTAAGGGTTCCAATAGTATCTGTTCGGGGTTTAATTCAGGAACTTCTTCTCTTGTTAGTCCTGCATACCCTTCGTTTGTAATAATATAAATGTTCTCGATAGGTAAGACCTTTTTGAATCGATCTACGGTCATTTGTAGGAGAGAACGTCCTGTACCAAAAAAATCGAGGAATTGTTTTGGGCGGCTTTCTCTGCTGAAAGGCCAAAAACGACTACCAATCCCTCCGCTCATTATTACGCAATAGTTATTATTCATGTTATAGCATTTATACAATTTAGGTCTCAGACCTTTTTTTTGACTATCCTTCATTCCTTCGAATTTGAAGAATCGGAAGAGCCAATAGTTCTTTGATTTATTAAGGACAATAAGCGATTACTCAATTATTTTACTAAAATACGTTATTAAAAAAAATTCCCGTTGCTTATAAGACGGAAACAAATGTAATATATTTTATATCGAGAAAAAAATTAAGGAAGTTTTTTCAAAAAACAAAAAAAGGTATTGTTATTTAAAAAATATCAATATCTTTGCACTCGCTAAATAAAAGCAATGCCCAGATGGCGGAATTGGTAGACGCGCTGGTCTCAAACACCAGTGGATTCACTTCCATGCCGGTTCGATCCCGGCTCTGGGTACTTTATAGGAGAAAGTCTAATTGATAATCAATCAATTAGACTTTTTGTTTTTACTGTTTGTTCCCAAATTGTTCCCAATAATATAATAGTAAAATACAAATTACAAAATCTGCTTTAATATTGCTTCTCCTGAATTAAATAATGTGTTATAAGTCGATATTCTTTCTGTCACTTTAAAAATTGTGATGTATTTGGCAGAATTTTTACAAATCAATTTATTCTAAATATTTATTTGTATCCTCTAGGTAATATTCCGGGGAGCATTGAAGAAGATAATTCAGTATATTCAAATGCCCTGCCCTGAAAATAATTAGGATTCTATCAGAAGACTTTGCCTCAATTCGTTGTATATTTCTGAAAATTATCAAATTTCGATTAAACCACGTTCCGGTTGCAAAATGAAGGAGACTATATCATAAAACTATATAAATATGGTCATATGTATGGGGAAACCAAGGTGTACAAATACAAACAGGGGAAACTATTTATGTAGAGCTTAAATAATACTCTCAACCTTAAATTCTTTGATTGACTAGTTTACAGAACTGTCGGTTTTTACCTGACAGCTTTTTTACTATCATAATTAGCTTATAGGATTGGGGAAGATCCGCTCGGGAATCTTCCTGAGGCTTCAATAAAATGATAGTATTTTAAACTCTCTATCCAGCGAAACATATACTTACTAAAATAATAATTAGATTTTTTTATCAAAAAAAATATTGTTAAATGTTTTATTTTCTTAGTTTTATCCGTTAAGAATCGTATTCTTATCTAAAAAAAGATACGGTGCACTTTTAATGCAAACGTTTTTCCTACTCTTAATCGGATAAGAATTACATTCTATTAATAATCAATAAATATTAATAGCTATGAAGAAAATTTTAATCTTTATCGGTATTGCTAGCCTTGTTATGGCATGTAGCACTAATGAATTGGATGAAATGACCCCGGAAGCTTCTAATGTAAGTAAAACAATCTCTAAACCAGACAATGAAATTTCATTCGTTTATAAGGGAAAGACTTATTTTACGGCTTATCAAAAAATTAACGATTCTACATTTGTATACCAGAATAAAGAAGTAGGAGCTTTATTGGAAGAACTGGATAAAAACGAATCTGCGGTGTATGTAAGAGAGGATGGAACGATGGAATACTATGATAGTTTTTCCGAGTTAAGCCAGTTAAAAAGCATTCCCGAAATTGAAACACAAACTCAAAGCGGTGAGCCTACCCTTAAATGGAGTATGGTAATGGCAAACATTGAAATTACACAGGCTTGGTATAATGTTTATGTTGACAGGCTGCCTGATGGCAGCAGATGGAGCGTACAACTTTTCAGAGATCCCCAGTTCCAAGGTGAAAATATTTCATTCAAACACACCGGAGCCCACGCCCAACTGAATATATGTAATAATCTTGGCAAATTTAATTTGCAGCATTCAAAAAAATCATGGAACGATCAGCCTTGTTCTTTGATGCTGTCTGCTGAAGCTAAAATTGTTCTGTTCAGGGATTCCGAATTTAGAGGGGCAAGCATTGTATTTGAAAATAATCAGACAAACCCGAATGTTTATTTTAAAGTACCCGATTTGGGTAATTTTGCCTGTTCAAAACACAGGACATGGAGAGATCAGGCGAGTTCCATTTACCTATATCTTGAATAATATAATTTAATAGCAATTATAACGGGGGCAGAACTTACAGTTTTTGCCCCTTATTATTTAATATCTTATAATATATTTTCTTTAACAGATAGAGGGTTATTTCGTAATTTTGTCCTTTAAGAACAACATTAAACACCTAGAAAAATGAACAAGCCTTTATCTGATTGGATTGAGAAAATAAAAATGGGATTCCCTGTATTTTTATTCACGGTTTTATTATCAACGATTACATTTATTTTTAATCTCTCAGGGAGTAATATAAGCCATGATATGACATTTATTTCATGGATCTATTATATCTTTTCGGCTTTAGGGCACGCCTTTACTTTTTCTTTGGTTTTATATTTCATTTATGCCCTGATAGTAGGTGCTATACGGAATGTTAAAATCTCTTTATTCTTATATTGCCTGTTTGGGGCTTTACTGCAATTGCTGTTTGTCCTTGACGGTATTGTCTTTAATATATACCGTTTCCATATTAACGGCTTTGTTTTGGATTTGGCTTTTGGAGCAGGAAGTGATGTGTTTGTTTTTTCAGCCGGGCTATACCTTAAATTCTTTCTTATGGTAACTGTTGTTGCTATATTGCCCTATTTTATAATTTACAAATTAGTTCCCCGCCTGTATTCATTCTTTCGAAAAAAATCTATTATTGTAATTTCATTATCCCTTGTTCTTTGTCTGTTAGTGGCTCATATAGGACATGCTTTTGCATCTGCATTCAGATATATGAGTGTCGGCCAGTCTGCAACTGTATTGCCTTACTTCTTTCCTTTGACGGCCAATTCTCTGATGAAAAAACTAGGCGTTACAGTCGATGATGAAATAGAGGGAGTGAGTTTTAATATATCATCGGCTACATTAAATTATCCGCTCCATCCGTTGGAAGTCTCAGATTCCATACCGAAATATAATATCCTGCATATTGTTATAGACGCATGGAATCCAAGTACATTCGATAGTATTGTGTCGCCTAATATTTACAAATTTTCTCAGAATAATTTATTTTACAGCAATCATTTCAGTTCGCACTGCGGAACTAACGGAGGCCTTTTCGGTATGTTTTTCGGACTTCCGTATTCCTATCAGAATGATTTTGAAATAGCCCAGCGATCACCTTTATTTATAGACAGGCTGGTAGAAGAAAATTATAATATACAGGTATTTCCAAGTGCCACATTCGAAAAACCGCCATTCAATAAACGTATTTTCAGGAGAGTTCCCGATATACATACAAAAACTCCGGGACAAACACCGTTTGACCGGGATAATAAAATTACAGAAATGGCATTATCCTATTTAGATGAACAGGATAAGCAAAAACCTTTTTATGCTTTTCTTTTCTATGATCTGCCTCATGCGATCTCTATTCCTGAAGAATACAGACAAAAGTTTCAGCCCTCATGGGCAGACCCGAACTATTTGGAACTAAACAACGACCTAGACAGAACCCCTTTCTTTAACCTGTACAAGAATTGTGTTTACCATACCGATAAACTGATAGGGAGTGTCTTAGAGCGTGCAGAACAATTAGGCTTGCTAGACAATACAATTATAATTATTACCTCAGATCACGGACAGGAATTTAATGAAAATAAGAAAAATTATTGGGGGCATACTTCTAATTTTTCCGATTGGCAATTGAAAGTTCCTTTAATATTGCATATTCCGCACCTGAAAGAGAGCCGGAAATATTCACATATGACGACCCATTACGATCTTACCGTAACCTTATTATCCCGATATTTCGGAATAAGGAACACTCCATCGGATTATAGTATGGGCTTTGATTTAGATAGTACTGATACCCGTTATCCTCTTATGGTAGGTGACTATGTAAGGTTTGGTTTCGTCTTTGAAGATATGATTGTTTCAACCAATAGGGTAGGAGCAATCAGTTTAACCGACAGACATTTGAATAATATATCCCGTGATAAATTGGATGTGAATAAACTGAACAAGGCTATTGAAAAGAAAAATAGATTTTACAATAAATAAAATGCTATCAGAATAATTGTTCCGGAAGATCTGGAGCTGTCAGTTTTATCCTGGCAGCTCTTTTTTTTTGCTATCATTTTTTTGTTTCTATTATCGCTCGAGGGAGAGATCCGCTCCGGCCAACTTCCCGAAGCTTTCAAAAATGTTATCATTTTAAGCTTCCTATCTTACGATATTCTTGGTTGTTAAGTGTTTGTTACAAATTGCTTATATGTAAAAAGATTATTTGTGTTATAGTTACATTTGTATATATTAACTAACTTAATTAAGCATTTATGAAGAATCAAACTTTACTATTCATCCTATTTGTGTTTTTTGCCTCCTGCTCTGATAACGATGAAGAGAATAATTTAGCAACAGTAAGCCAAGTGTCGACGGATAATTTAAGTGCATACCAATTGAAAATTTCTGAAAATACATGGGATTGGACAGATCCAATCAATTATACATATGCATATATACAAGGGATCGGAAAAATTCCAATAAGTTGTCCTTTTACAACAGAATCAAGTGCAAATAAAGACTTATCCTTTATTATACAATCAAAAGATTACTTAAAACCGCAGGGATGGGTGTTATTAGATAAAGTGTTTGGAAACGAGGCTCAATATGCAGAAACAACATACCCATATTTTATATTATACAATAAATACCGGGGAATTATAAGATTGTTTGTTTTTAATCGTTCTAATTTTCAAAATCAGAAGGCATTAATCAGTTTGAAATATTTTAGTCCCAATAAAAGCGGATTATTGACTTATAGCAATGAATACCCATTACCTGCTTCTGTCTATTTGAAGAATGATAAAACAGATAATGCGATGAATTATGTTGATGATTATTATACATCTTCATGGTTTGTTACAGATTTTCCAGTGGCATTTGATAAAAATGTAAACAAGAATGAAAACTATACCCTTGAATTCAAAGTATATTCTGATATCACATCTATATTAGACATGGCAGGGGTATTTAAATTTGAAACTAAATCCAGTGGTATGCTGGGGGCTAAAGATAATAGTTCTTCCGTGAAGGATTTTTCAGGAAAAGTTATTTCCAAGATGAATGAAATAAATAAAATGGCAGATGGTTTGAAGAAAGTGAATGATGCAGTCAAAAAGAAAGATGGAGGAAGCGGAAGTGAAAAATTAAAAGATAATTTACAAAAATCTGAGAATAGCATAATAAACGGAAGTTTTGCAAATACACTAAAAGATGTACAGTCCATTGTCTCGGGAATAAATGGAGTTGCCGGCTTTGCTATTTCAGTTTTTGATTTCTTTAATGGAAAGTCAAATTCAAGTGCTCCAACATCAGTTCAATTAATGCCAACTGTTTCAGAGGGAACAATGCAAATGAATGGGACAATAAGTACACAAGTAAATGCGGCAAGATATGTTTTGCAACAATCAGGTACTAATCATAAAAATAATGATGGATCAATTAATATAGATGGTTTGCCTTTTTATGATGAACCTTTGGGTATTTTTTGTTTGGAAGAAATGCCCAAGTTAGAATATATTCATTATAGGACGAATTATGAAAGTTTGAGTGGGGTAAATAAGACAACTGTATATTCATGCATACTATTTAAAGATGATATTAAAATAGGTGTAAATAAAGCGAGTGGACTTGAATATGTGTCCGGAACAGCTCAGCTTGTATCTTCTTGTAAATCTCTAAAAGATGAAAATTATGTGGATATCGATGATATGTTATATGGCGATAATGCTCCATGCATACTGTTGAAAGCAGATACAATTGTAAAATTTGCAACAAAGCCTCTAGATATTAAACAGTTCAAAAATACTGCATTTCTCACAAAAAATACAGAGAAGGTATACCTCAAACTGACTTTAATCTTTAAACCACAGAATACGAAAGATGACCAAACTCCAGTTGTTTTGTCACAAATGTATAAATTGACTGATTTTACAATGATAGCAGATTACAGACCATCTCAAAGTTTTTGGCCAGAGCAAGAGCTGACAACAGTTCAATCCTCAAAAGGCAAAAAAACGTTTGGAAATGCACTAAAACTCACATATTACTAATTTTTTATGAGGAAGATAAATTTTATATTTCTATTATTGGGGATGTCACTATTATCTTGTAATGATAATCCAGAGTCTGATATTGAAGAAAAACTTTACCCCACAACTTTTGTCTTTATAAAGGATGATAAATCTATTTATGACAATTTAGAATTTGCTGTAAGAGCTGTGTATAATGATTCTGAGACTTTCTTAGCGAATGATAAATCACGTAAAGCCAAATTGTCAGATACAATAAAAATTCAATCAACTAAGGTGTCTGGAAATTATCTTTATCAGTTTATGATTTATTTAGATGATAATGAAGATAATCCAGAGAATAAACATAGACAGTATTTGAGTGAGGAATTTCAACTAAACGAATATAAGAAGGAAATAGTATTTCATTATCCAGAGGATACTATATATTGTACAAGAGTATATAATTAAGGAGTGTTATCCTACTTATAGTTACTAAAATAGGTGTTTCAGAGAATATCTGGAGCTGTCATTTTTTGCAGCTCCTTTTTTTGGTTCCCTTTGGGTCCAGCCTGTTCCGTTTGTTGCAATTCGGCTTCTTTTTGTTGTTTTTGTGCTTCGGCTTGTTCGTAATCTTGCTTTGCCTCTTGTTCCTGTTGTTTGAGTTGCTCAATGTTCTTGCGCCTGGATTCTTCCAGCATCAGTGACAGACCTATATTTATCTGTAAATTGTTGGATTCTTCCTTTTGATTGCCGTAAAATTCCGATGTGCTGATATGCTGGGCTTTCGATCCTTTGATTCCACGATCCAATTCGTATTTAGCCATAGCCTCGCCCTAGCTATCCTGATAGTCTATCAGTTTTTCTTTGGTCATTACATCATCGGCACATAAACGAGGTCTGTTTGTGTTTTTCTTCTTGTATTGTTTTTTAGGAACTTCCGGTTCTTTATTGGATTTTTTCTTTCTGCGTTCTCCTTGAACAATTGGAACTACCGAAGCGTGTATATGTAGAGCATCTTCATCCTGATGCAAAGTTGCCGCCACAATATTCTTCTCTTCGTATTCTTTTTTGAGCCAGTCCATGCACCATTCATCAGGTTTACAAATAAAATATTTACTCTTTATTTATCAATAAAAATATGAAAAACGAGCAAGATTCACTTCTCTTTGTTTACATTTCTAAATATAAATATTTTTTATTTTTTTATAAAAATTTGTGTTTAATAAAATATATTGTAAGTTTGTAATACATAATCAAGGGGTGTCGGAAGACTGAGATTATACCCTTATACCTGATGCAGATAATGCTGTCGTAGGAATGATTTCTTATTAGCCTTTTTTCAATCCTTGATTATTTGATTATTAAATTAAATAATATGGATATGAAAAAATTGAGCTATCTACTACTATTCCTTTTGATTTTTACAGCATGTGATGACCACCAACAAGTGGAAGACTATTCAATCTCATTAAGTGAAGATAAGATTACCACAGACTATACAGGTATTACCCAAACAATCAAGGTTCAATCTAATGATGACAATTGGAATATTCTTTCATCAAGTATTCCGGAGTGGTGTAATGTTGAAAAGAAAAAAAGTTCAACTTATAATGTAGAAATAACTATTTCTCCTAATCACACATTCCAAAGCAGAGAAGCAACAATAACTTTTATTTATGAAGATAAATCCTGTTCCTTATATATTTCACAAGAAGGAATACAAAATAAATCCTCATTAGATTGGCACACATTTCCGGTAAACTCTTTTTCAAGTGTTGAATATGATTCAGAAAATGATAATACCGAGCGCAATTATAGAATATCTGCAAATGAGATTTATATAAATTCCTCAATCAAGGATAAAATTTACCATGGAAATTTAATTCAAAAAAAACTGAATGGAATTAGTGGGGTGAAAGAAACTACTCAATATTCTTATAATCCTATAACAACAAGCGCTTTTGTCAACGGGAAATTTTATTCAAGAGAGTCAGTTTATCCCTCACTTGAAAATACAAATGGGCTATACGATGAAATAAAATCTAATACACCAACGCAGAATATTAGTTTTTCATATCAAACATCACCTATTCAATATAATTCGTACAAACACTTAAATCTACTAGGTGTAGGAAACTTAGGCTTAAAATTAGATGAAATTATAACAGGAAAATCCTATACCCAAATTGAATTAAAAAATCGGACGGGACTTATATATAGCTATTGTAATATCCTTTTTAATACAACGATGGATCTTCCTGCCAATTTGATAAAAGAAACAATCCCGGAGAATGAGAAAAAAGAACTTTCTTATATAAGTAATATAAACTATGGTAAAATGGCATTTCTTATTGTAGAAACAGACTATGATTATAAAACATCAACGTTAGTGATAAGTAAAATAATGAAAAACTTACAATTAACAGACTATGAGGAGAAGGTAAAAAGCAGTATAAATGCAAATTATCTCTTTTTTAATAAAGAAGGGAATATAAATACGATTAAAGGGGCAGATGTGATCAATATGTTTGTTTCTGAGATTAATGATCAACCCATCATACCGTTGAGCTTTTCAATAAACACTTATGATAAAAATTCAGTTGGTAATTTCGAATTAACATTCAAAATGCCTTGATCCTTTTTAATATAAACTTAAAAAAATTAGGCACCTACATACCACTTTACACCGAATAATATTGGAAAGAAAAAGACCTGCTCGTTTTGTGAGCAGGTCTTTTTTCATTATAATTAAGCAATGATTTACAATCCTAAATCTTCAAGATTTACACCATTTATGGATTTTATATTTTCAGTATTAATTGTAGCAGCCTTACTAGCTATTTGGGTTAAGCGCATTGCAATCTTATTTAATCGTTGAATTTGAGCAGCACTTAATTCAGATTTATTACGATCTAATTTTTCTTGCATCTTGTGTGTTTTTGTAGCCATACTCATTACGTTTTGAGAATCAACATTTCCTGATTGCATTTTTGAAACAAACTTGTCATAATCGTCAATCATAGATTCGTAGTCATCTAATACTTGATCCCAATTCGTATTTGATGATTTGTTAGTCGATTCATTCTTTGTATTATCTTCAACTTGATCGATTTTATTTGCTTCTTGAATTTCTATTAGCTTATTCATTTCGGCATCAAAAGATTCTTGAGCTTCTTTATATTCTTGTTCTTCTTTTGTATTTCCACCACAACTGGTTAATACTAAAATTGATAGTACGAGAACAATGTTTTTCTTCATAAAAATAGTGTTTTGGTTCTTCCCAGCCTCAAAGAAGTGTTGTTAAATAAAGAAAGCGCGAGGACTGTTGACTCACTTTATCTAACGGGCTCTGGTGTAAATCTTCAGCTTAATGTTTACCACTTGATATGATTTTCTCTTAAGTGTTTT
>OGZT01000856.1_pt1 | contig 23147 bp, 34 predicted proteins | sample 1576891 | NCBI WGS metagenome assembly OGZT01 (sample SAMEA3541521, study PRJEB24748) | human gut metagenome | biome: human gut; feature: human-associated habitat; material: faeces | place: China | collected 2012 | reverse complement strand
CGTACATGTTGACGCCGTCATTGCCTCCCCACAGCCAACCGGGTTGGCCTCCCTGTCCCGCCCAATACCAGATTGTGTCGACGCCCCCTTCCCTGCGTAGGCGATTCGCGGCCCATGCCGTCCCTCCGTTCGCAGGAGCACTTCCGGCGGTATCTGCGTATCCGGCGGTATCGGCTTTCGCATGTATTACACGGCCATCCATATATGCCTCCCCCGTGTCCGGGGAAAAACGAAATGAATGCCCTTGATTGCCACGCGCCCCAGAGAGCACGATTACCCTTCTTCCGCCGTCAACAACCTGTTTTATTTGTATGTCGTTGATTTGGAGAGGGCTATCCGCCACAAGTTCTCTCGTGCCGTCTTCATAAGTCACAGCAGCAAGGGACGTTATATCTCCCCTGCTATTTTTTGAATAGAATTGCGTGTACTTAGCATTATCAGATGCGCGCTGTATGACATCGAACCCGCCCATGACCACGCTGTTTTTGTCGGCAAGAAACAGGCCGCGCTCAGTAGAGGTAGAGGGTGCAGCCCCGATCGCATTTTCAAGATCATTGATCTGGATGCTGCCGGACAGAACGCCGCCGCCAGTTGAGAGCGCGGGCTTGTACTCCCCGCCTCCGGTCAGGAAGCTTTCCCGCTGGCTGGCGGCTGCGGGCGGAACAAGGCCGCTGGTTCCGGCAGATGATGCCGTCGCGCCCTCATACTCAGGTACGGAGATGATGCCGTTTGTGTTACGAATGCCGTCACCGAGCTGAGCGACAGAAATAAATTGTATCCAGTTCGTCCACGTACTGTTGGGGATTCCGTATCGAATATACCTTCTGTTATTGTTAAATTCAGTAAAAAATTGGAATATTGCCGTGGTTGAAACGTAGCAGTTAAGTTCTCCACCCCTACCGATATTTGGAAAATTTTCTCCTGCGGCGGCATCCGAAAAAAGCCAGTTGCCAGCCTTGGTATACGCGTTCAGATCCGAAGCTGTATTGATCCGGATATTGTCCCCAATCTGCCCCCGCGCACTCGCAAGATCCTCAAGGTCTCCCCCAATCGCCACGTCTTTTGGAAAAGACCACGTTCCGTCAGACCCCAAAACCTTCCCGGCATCAGCCGCAAGGGGAGGAGGTACCAACCCCGACACACCCGCTTGCGCAGACGTCGCGCCCTGCATCTCGGGTACGGAGATGATGCCGTTTGTATTACGGATTCCGTCTCCGATCTTATTCCCGGTAAGTACTTGATTCCATATTTCCCATGTAGTTCCGCCAGATATGGATGTTCTCCAGTATATGCCATTTCCGGATACCATAATCTGAAAAAGGCGATTGCCGTTGCCCTGCATTCCTGAGACAAAAAGCGATCCTATTGATGCTCCGGATATTCCGATCGGGCCATTTTTGGGATTACCTGTCGTTCTGTAAAAACCAGGTACAGTCAACATGTTGAAATCTAAATCGGCAAGCTGCCTTGCATCCCCAATCTGCCCCCGCGCGCTCGCCAGATCCTCAAGGTTCCCCCCAATCGCCACGTCCTTCGCCGAGATCGTGCCGTCTGCCGTGACGGAAATCGTCAGCCCATCAGGCATGACGGAACCGCGAGAGGTCGTCGTTGCGGGCAGTACGGCGACTTTTTTGGTTTCCTCACAGGCAGCTTCCGCAGCCGTTTGCGCGGCGGAGGCGACGTTGGCGGAATCGGCGGCAGCCGTAGCGCTGGAGGCGGCGTTCGTCTCGCTTACATCGGCAGCAGCGGCGGAAACGGAGGCTTCTCCAGCCTTCATTGTTGCCGTATTCGCGGCTTCCGTCGCGGTCTGTTCACTGGCCTTGGCCGCGTTCTCGGAAGCTTTCGCCGCCGTGGCAGAGGTTGACGCTTCTCCCGCCTTGGCTGTGGCCACTGCTTCGCTTGCCGCTGCGGCTCCGGCACTCGTTTCAGCGGCAGCGGCGGAATCGGCGGCGCCTTGCGCACTGGCGGCTGATTCATCGGCGCAGGCACAGGCGGTTGCTGCACTCTGCCGGGATTTCTCGGCTTCCACGGTCGCCGTGTTCGCCGAGTCCAACGCGATCTCCGTGGCCTGCCGCACAGCCTCGGCCACAACCTGCGGGGCCAGCAAATCAAGGGCCGTATCGGTGAGGGCCTCATCGACATCGGAAGCGGCCTTGACCGTTATGGCGGCGGAACACGCGGCACGCTTGGCGGCATCCTCGGAACGCTCCGCCAAAGTGTTCAAATCCTCACGGAACTGAGCCCCTTCCTCGCGCAGGACGACGAGCGCGGCGTCACGCTCAATCCTGACGGCGCCGATCGCCTCTTCTTCCCGTGTCCCGAGGGAGGCCGTAAGCGCAGCTTTCAGATCCGCCGCGTGTAAATCCAGCCCTTCCGTCTTCTGTTCCATGTGGGCATCAAGGGCCGTCATGGCCTGATCTTTCGCCGTACTGACTGCCGTGGAGGCCTCGCCGCCAAGCCGTTGCGTTTCAGCCTCCACCCGTCCAATCACCTCGGATTCAAAACCCGCCACGGCGGTTTCCGTGCGCTGCACGAGCCCCGTTGCGTCCTCCGCCGCGCGTTTCGCCGCATTGGCGTTGGATAGGGCTTGGCTTGCCGCCGCCGTGGCCGTTTGCGCCGAGACGTCGACCTGAACCGCTGCGGCCTGCGCCCGGTTTGCCGCTTCCTGCGACTTGTCCCGTGCGGTTTCAGCCTGCGTGACGTATCCGGCCATTTCAGTGCTTACGACCTGCCCCGCCCCCCGGCGTTCGGAGGGCTCCAATTCGCAGATCTGATGTAGGTTGCAGTCGGAGTTCGGCACCGTGGCGTAGACCGAGAACGTCTTGCCCGCCGGGGTGACGATCCTGAAGCGGTACTCGCTGCCTTCGCTGCCAAGCTCATTGGGGAAAACCGCGACCACGGCGCGGCCTCTTTCGTCCGTCCGTCCCGTATATTCGTCCGCGACGACATATCCGTTGTAGCGTTCGACCGCCGTCAGCTTGGCTAAAACCAGCGCGTCCCGGACCGGGGAACCGTCCTGTTCGTGCACGGCGACGGTGACATTGACTGTAGGGATCATGCGCCCTCGCTAGAGAAAACTGTTCTTCAGAGGATAGATAGGCGACTTCCGGCACGCGTTGAGCGCGGCGTGCGCCGCCTGCCCGATGCCCCGCTCAAATTCCTGCTGGTGATACAACGCCACCTGCGCCTCGAACCATTCCCGTCCGTGCATGGACTTCAAAAGCCAGCGCGCACCGTGCCGGATAACCGTGCCCCAATGGTCATAGAGGCCATCGTCAATGCATGTCGCCTTTGTGGTCGGGACAAGCGAAACCACGGCCCGGAGCAGGCCGCCGTCGACCGGAACGTCCGCAAGCGTCACCGTTCCATCGGGAACAGTGCTGAACCGCCCGGTAAAGAGCTGCTCTCGTTGCGTGTAGAGGTAGGCCACGTCCACCACGGACGTTTCGCGCGGAAGTTCAAGTTCCACTTGAGCTATGCCGGGAATCAGCGTCCCCTCCACGTCCACGCGCCAGACCTTGCTGCGGCGGCACAGCGTCCGTGCCGCATCGAGCATGGCCTTTTTCAAAACGTCCGCCGGGGCGTTCTGGGCTTCCGGCAGGATGTCGGCGATCACATCGTCAAGCCTGGGCATCGTTGACGCCTCCCTGTCTGATGGGGAAAGCAAGGTCCGTTTGCAGCTTCACGCCGAGGCTCTGGGCGAATGCCTGAAGAAACGCCTGCGCCTTGGCAAAATTCGATTCCGAATGATCGCCCGCCAGCACGTCGAACAACATCCAGAGATACGCGGCATTGGCGAACGACTCGGGCAGAGGGAACCTGTCCGAGGGCGTGGCGGCCCGCACGGGCTCGGCGGAATAGACGGCTTCGATCCATACGTCCCTCCCGGATTCGACGCCGGGGTACACCCAGAACGCTTCCCGGTTGTCGAGCGGGCTGTAGGCCCAGTTCTCCACCCTGCCCCCCGCTTTCCCCCATGCGGCCGCAGTCCGCAGGGCATCCAGCTCCACCCGGAAAACCGGGCGTCCCGGCGTATTGCCGTCAGGATCGAAGTTCTGGATCACGTTGATCAGCGATACGGCGTTCCGGCTGGTCATATGGATGTCCGCGCGCGGAATCCGCTGCATCATGCCGGGCTCCAGCCGCATGGGCTCCGTCAGGGCCGTGGCGTCCGGGCGCTGCGTCACGATTTCCCGGACGGCGGCGTTCAGGGAGTCCATCAGCGAATACGCGCCGGACGCGGATTCCCACGGCCAGCGCCGGGCATCGGCGTCCTCGTCCTGCAATTTGCCGGACACGCTGCGGAGGATCTCGCTGCACAGCATGGCTATGCGTCCTTCCCTGCGGCTTCGGATGCGCCCTTCTTCCGGCGGCGCGACCTCTCCTCCATAGGAGGCGCGGAAGGTGGAACGGGAGACTGACCAGCCTGTTCTCCCTCGGCGTCCGGGCCGTCAACCTGCTCAAACAGACGTCCATTCCCTTCCAGCAACGTGACTCCGTCCCTGTCGTCTACTTCGAAGACGGCCCCCGGGCTTGCCGTGTACGGGCCTCCGTGCAGCCAAGGCATCGTGAGTTCCAGACAGTGGGAACCAAGCATTTTCAACAACATGGCATATCCTTGGGGGCCGGAATGCAATCCGGCCCCCGGTCTGGGGTTAGGCGGCGGGGAAAACGTCGGCCTCGTCCGTCAGGCAACCCTCCACCATCTTGTACAAGACGTGGGCGGTGATGGCCTTGGCGGCCGTCTGCGTGGCCGGGACAGTGACGGTCAGCACGGCTTCGTCGGCGTAGACATGGTTATGGGCGGTCGTGGGGCCTTCACTCTGAGCGCTGTGGGTACCGGCGGACGACAAATCCAGCGCGGCGAAATAGCGGTCGGGATCGTCCTTGTCGCCCACAGAGACGCTGGTGCAGGCGTCGAGCGCCTCATTCACCACCCGGACATCGAGCACCATCGCCCCCTTGGGGATCGGAACCAGCTCCGCCACGTCGGCGGCGGTGAACTTTTCCTTCACCCGCCCCGACCGGCACAGCACGCAGCCGGGCTGCGCCGTGCCGAGGAACATCAAGCCGCTTTTCACGGCATCACTTTTGAAAGTCGCCATGTCCCCTCCTACACGTTGGGATCAGCGCAGGCGGTATCCACCGCGATCACGCTGAAGTCCTTGTTGTCGTACCGGGACTTCTTCACGCCGAAGATGGCCCCCGCAGTAATGGCGAGCGCGTTGCCGCGGTCGTCCTTTTCCTCGTTCCACGTATAGCGGCCCTGCCCGGACGCTCCGCCCCATGCGGCAAGCCCGGCCTGAGCGCCGAGGAACAGCGCGCGGGCCGCGCCCACGTTGCCGGAGGCCCCATAGTCATTGAAGCGGATCACGTTGCGGTGCTTGTGCAGGATGACGTCGGCATACTCGCCGAGCGCGTTCTTGTAGACGCGGTTGCCGTCTCCACGGACGCCCGCCGCCTTCTGGATGTCCAGCCAGTCGTTCTGGGAGACGGACGTGCGCAGGCTGAAGGCCTGGAACGTGTGCATGAGCAGGACATGCTTGCGTTCGCCCTCCACGGTGATGGGCTGCATCATGGGGTCGAGGGTTTCGGCCTTGGCGACCAGCTTTTCCACGATGCCGAGCGACATCTTGTCGTTCGCCGTGAGGTTGGCTTTGCCGGTGGCCGAACCGCCGTACACCATGTGCTCGACGTCGGGGGCCTGAAGCGGGTTGTTGGCGCGGCCCTTGAAGGACAGCGGCGAAATGAAGTCGGCATTGATGCCGCGAGCCCCGGAAAGGTACATCATGAACTGTTCGTCGTAGTACTCGGACCACCACGTCGCGAGCGCGTCGCGCCCTTCCTTACGCAGGTTGTACGGCACGCGCTGCTCGGACATCTTGCCCTTGGACTTCGTGCCCTTGCGCTTCTGGTCAATGAACAGCGAATCGCTGAAGAAGGTGAGCGCCTCTTCCGCGCTCGTGCCTTCAATGAGGTTGTCGCCTTCCACGCCGTCCTCACGCAGCTTCATGCGCAGGCCCACGGTGATCTTTTCACCGGCCTGCTTCTGAAGCTCCGTCTTCACGACGATGAGCGCGGACTCGCCCGTGCCCATGAACTTGCTGAAATACTGCCGTTTGCCGGATTCCACGGCGAGGCTGTTGGACCAGACCTGTACCGCAAGCGGATGATTGAGCGGAAACTCGGTTCCTGCCATTCATGTTCTCCTAAAGTTCCCCGCGCAACAGGCGTTCCTGCTGTTCGGGGGAAAGTCGGGCGAACTCGTCTTCCGTGGCCGGGATGTTCCCGACCGGGGCGTCCCCGTGGCCGGGGACATCCCCAAGTTCGCGGAAGGCGGCCTGTTCGCCGTTGATTTTCTGCATCACCTTCTTGGTGACTTCGGCCTCAATGGATTCCCGGATGCGTTCCGGGCTGGAAGCGGCAGCGAGGGTATGGGCATCCTTGAACAGCCCCACGACCTCCAACGCTCGCCCGCCGAGATACGACTGCCGCCCCGTGCGGGGGTCGATGACGATCGTGTTCGGCGAGGTCAGCAGGGTGATCGTGTCGGGGGTCAGCCCCGCCTCGTTTTGCAGGTAGCCGATGAGCTCTTTGGCCTGCTGCCCGTTGAGCCCACCCTCGAACATCGCATCCATTTCGCGGACGCAGGTGCCGAGGAAGGCCGCGTCGGCGGAACCGGACTCACGGCGTTTCTGCTCGGCAAGCTCGCGCTCGACGTGCAGGGTCTTCGCCAATACGATGGCGTCTTCCTCGCCGTAGGTGTCGAGCTTGTCCCGAAGAAGCTGGCCGTCTCGGGAGTCCTCAAAAACCAGCGCGGCATACTGCGGATTCTGTTCCGCGAACCGCCGGGCCGCTTCGGAGGCATCCTTGGGCGCTTCCGGCATCTCCCGTTGCTCATGGGTGGCCTTCCTTGCCGCGAGTTCCTGCTCAAGCTGCTCCACGCGCTGCTGCGCTTCCTTGCGCTTCGTGCGCTCCTCGGACAGCGCGGCGTGCGGCACGAACCCCTTGGGCGGCTTTGCCCCGTCTGCGGATGTATCTTCGCCGGGGGAGGTATCCCCGCCCGTCGGTTCGTCTCCGGGCTTCGTTTCCGGTTTCGGCTCTTTCGGAGCGGGCGTCTCCGTCCGGTCTTGCCCGTGAGCCTCGCCATCCGGCGTTTCGCCGCGAAGTTCCGCTTCGCTGACCGCCTCGTCGAAAAAGTCCAGTTCGTCATGCCCGGCCTGTTCCGGCGCGGGCTTGGGCGCGGGTTCCGCCGGGGATACGGCCTGCTGAACCGGGGCTTCCTGCGACGCTTCCATCATTCCTTCTTCCATGTTCCTCTCCGTTTTACGCCTGAGCGGGCGAGTGGTTTGGTGCATCCATGACGGCGGATGCGTCCGAAAGACTCTGGGCCGGGGAACTGTCCGTGCGGCCCGTGTCGTTTGTGTCGGGAGTGCCCCACCGGATGCGGTCGTAGCCGTTCCGGTAGGCATCCATTGCGCCGGGGCGGTCCCGCCTGTTCCAGAACCGGGGGTCACGCCCGGAAGGACAGGGGCGGTGCCCACGGCACCATGCCTCCGCCTTGCGGTCGAAAGCCGCTTCCTGCGCCGGGGTCATGGCCCCGAAATCAATAGGTCTGTCCATACGGCATAGGGGGTTGAGGGTTGGAGACAGGCAACGGCGCTGGCGGCATAAGGGAAGCAACGGCCGCATCCTCGTTGCGGGCCTGCCGGATGGCGTTCCCGGCCTCAATGCCGGTCTGGAACTCCTTCCGATCCTGTTCGCGGGCTTTCATCCCGGCCTCCGAGCGCGTCTTGTCGATTTGGGCACGGAGCAGCTCGTTCTCAAGCCCCGCCTTTTCCAGCCCGGCCTGCATGAGCTGCTGTTGCGCCTGTTGCTGCATCTGCTCGGCCTGCGCCTTGGCTTCGGCCTCCTGCTGCGCCCGCTGCTGCAGTTCCTCCGGCGACATGTCCATCTCTTCCGGGGTGATGCCCATCATGGGCTTCAGCTTCATCATGAGCTGATCCTTGTTCGGCAGGTTACTCATCTCCATCGCCATGCCCATGAGGTACGGGATGACCTCGGGAGGCGACTGCTTGCACCACTCGATGAGCAGATTCATGTTCTGCTCGCGCACGCTGTCCGTGGCAGGGGCGTCGGACACGATCACGTCGTACATCCCCTGTGTGATGTCGTTGTGGATTTCCACGACGTCCCCGGACTCGCCGAGGACCTTCTGGTTCACGGTCACGAACCGCTCGGCATTGGTCATCTTGTCGGTGATGCGCAGCACCTTTTCGGCTGTCCACGCGCCCTGCACGTTGGCGATGACGAGCTGGCCGAGACGGGACATGGAACGGCGGTAGTTGCCGAACAGGGAAGCCATGATGGTGGAGGACTGCTGGCGGCGCAGCTCAATGGCCTTGCCGGAATTGGCGTTGGACGTGTAGCCCATCGCCTCGTCGTTGGCTCCGGAAATCTGCTGGATTTCCTTCTCCGACTGCTCCAGCACCTGAATCTGGTACTGTGAGAGCTGCGCACCTTCGATAATCTCCATTTTGGAACGGCCTCCGGGGTTCAACACCATGAACCCGTCGGGCTTGTTGGCTTCCTCATAGAGGTTCTGAAGGTCATCGGCGGCGCCCTCCTCCACGATGATGCGCCGTTTCTGGAGCATGGCGAGGTTCATGGAACGGCGCTTGTTGATTTCCTCGTTTTGCCCGGAAAGCATCCGGGGCACGCCGAAGGGATTCAAATAGCGGTCGAGGTAGCCGATGAAGGGAATGAACGGATACTGTCCATGCGGGAACGGCGAGGGCTCGTCGGACAGCTCATAGGAACCGATGAAGGTCTTCACCCGGAGCTTGCGGACGGAGGTGGTGATCAGCTGCTGGGCGTTCCGCACCAGCATGTAGACCTGCGCGTCGGGCAGCTTGGTGTTCACCTCCACGCACTGCCCGTCGGGGAACAGCGCGAACACGGCCTTTTCAAGTACAGGATACCAGAGCTGCACGGGCCTGATGCGCCGCCGTTCAGGGTCCGACCAGCGGGTCGAGCCGAGGACGCGCTTGTCCTGCTCCACGATGTCGGCCTCGTCGTCCATGTAGGAGTAGTCCGAATCGTGCGCGCTCAGGCCGGAGAACGCTTCCCCAATCTCCTTTTTCCGCTCGGGATACAGGCATTGCAGGTCGAAGAGGTCCATCCAGCGCTGGAAGAAGGCGTAACGGCATTTGTCCGATTCCAGCCACGGCGAGGCGAAGGGGTCCCAGAACACCTCTTTCCAGTCGCGGAAGTCGAGCTTGATCCGCTCCTGCCGGGGATCATTGTTGAACCCGCAGTACAGCCAGCCGATGCCGGGGATTACGGCATCCTTGAAAGCCTGACCGATGCGGTATTGCCCGTCGTTCTGGTCAAGCACGAAGGCCAGCGCCTCGGTCATGATCTCCGCGATCTGCCCGTCCTTGGCGGTACGGGCCTTGGCGATGATGTTCGCCCGGTTCAGCTCCTGCGACCCGAGGATGAGATTGATGGCCGGGAAGATACGGTTGATGGTCAGCGGATCGATACCCGCATCGACGGCACGCTGGCGGTCTTCCGACGTCCACTGGTCGCCGTCGTACATCTCATGGTCGCGCCAAGACTTCGCCCGCCAGTCACGGGAGGCGGCGCGCGCTTCCTCAACATAGCCAAGGGCTGTCTGAATCGGCATCCGGTTATCATACTTCGCCATTATCGCCTCCTTGGGCGGAAGCCCTCGGAACCGGACTTCTGATGCTGACCGCAGCTCAGGGCCAGATACCGGAAGGCGTCGGCGGCGTGGCTCGTCCAGTCGTGTAGGGGGCGGTCATGGAATACCTTCCGTTTCTCATCGTACTCTTTGCGGTAATTGCGCAGGGCTTCCGCACCGGCCCCGCATTTGATCTGGTCGAACCAGCAACGCGGCAGGATGGTGCGCACGGCGTTGATGCCGTCGGCCACGCTCTGCTGGGGGACGACGAGCACAGGGCCGATGTCCAACCCGGTGAGCACCTCCTCCCGGCTCTTGCCCGTGCCGAGTTCCCGCGCCCGGGCGTCGTGCGGCAGGTAATGCGTCGGCTTGCCGTAGCCGCGCCCGCGCACCCAGTCCGCGTAATGCGCCAGGGGCTGGCCGTTGGCCTCGTAGTAGTCGATGAGGTGGATTTCCCGGCCCACGCACTGCGCCACCCAGATCGCGGTGGAATCGTCCATACCGAGGTCCCATGCCGTGAACACGGGCGCGGCGGGGTCATAGGGCACGCCGGTGATGCGTCCCTCGTCAGCCGCCCGGGCAAGGAGCTTGCCGTAGTAGGCCCCGACCACGGGCGCGTCGAGGTCGCACATGTATTCCTGCCGAAACAGCGCCTCGCCGTCCTCTTCGCCGTAGGTACGGTGCATCTCCTTGTGGATTTCCTCCACCTGCTCCGGCGTGAACACGGACGTTTCCGTCACCGGGAGGCGCTGCGCGAACCAGCTTTCTTCTCCTGCGGCGTACTCGTAGAGCGTGGCCGCGTGGTTCCGCCCGCGCGAAGTGAAGTTGAAGATGGCCCATCCGCCGTTTTCTTCAAGTATTGGTTTAAGGTACGCCCACGACAACGGGTTGGTCAGGGAATATTCGGAAAAAACAATGCCGTAGGGCGGCGAACCCACCAGCGTGTCGAAGTTGTCCGCCCCGAGGAAGTGGACGGAGGAGCCGTTGGCGAGGGTGAGGGTCATTTCGTTGTCGCGGGTACGGGCGACGATGGCGTCGGGGAAGGCTTCGATCACCCGGCGTTTGCCCGTATGCGGGTTGACGGCCTCCCAAATGGCCCGGCGTACCTGCACGGCCTTGGGCAACAGATACCAGTACGTCGCGGTCTTCTCCATCGCGGCGCTGGCGAGGTAACGCAGGGAGTTGTCGTCCTTCCCCGCGCGGCGGTGCCACAGCAGGACGGAACGTCTCCCGCCACGCTCCATGTAGCGCCACATGGGGATCTGATAGTCCCGGGGCCGCCAATTGTGAGGAAGCGTGATCTCCATCCCCTACTCCCCGCTCACCCGGAGTATGCGCACGGTCAGCACGCCGCCGTCCGGCTGCGCGTCCACGTCGCGGATGCCCCACGCCTTGCGTTCGGCCTCCTGACGGATCTTGAGCGTCTCGGCGGTGATTTTGGCGAGCTTGGCCTTATCGAAATCGTTCTTCTCAATGGCCGTTGTGACCAGCGCCCGCTGTGTCCCCCACTCCTCGCGGTGCCGGATGATGACCCCGGCTTTCTCGTCGGCGGCGGAGGCAATGGCAGCGGCCTTTTTTTCAGGGTCAACGGTGTTGACGATGCCGTTGACTTTTGCGTCAACAGCCCGCTCAACGGCACCCGTAACATCTTGAGCCCATGCCTCTTTCTTCGCCCGACGGCTGATGGCAGCCTTGTCCACGCCGTACTTGTCGGAGAGCTTGCCCATGCTGGAACCGGCTTCATACTCCGCCCTGATCGTTTCCCAGTCGTACCGCTGCTTCCGCATATTCACCCCGCAATCCAGCGTGAAAGGACGTTTCCGGCCGCACCGGCCGCAGCCGCCACGGCCACGAGGGCGGCCATGCCCCCGACCCGGCGGTTCTCGGCGGCTTCAAGCGCGGCAACACGGGTTTCGAGCATGGCCATACGTTTGCCGTGGTCTCTCAGGTTTGAGATGACCACATCGTCGATGCGCTCGCGCAGACCGGCCAGTTCCGCCTTGACTGCGGAAAGTTCGGCCTTCACTTCGCCTATGTCGCGGAGCATCTGCATGTCGTCGCTCACCGGGCCGTTTCCACGCCGTCGATCCACGCGGCAAGGGCCTGCGCGTCGCGCCAGTCCATCCATGCGCCATCAATCCCGTCCAGCGTCACCGGACGCAGGCTCGTCAGTATGGGCGACAGCGGGATTGTCCGGCTGCCCGCCGAGCTTGCCGCAGAGCACCCGCACAGGGTCAGCAGACAGAGCATCACGAGCAGCGGAAGCGCGGCGACGTTCAGCATACGCGCGGAATGAAGCCCAAAGGGACACCACCGCTTCCAGAAGGCGGAGGAACGTCTGCATGGCATGTCCCCCCTCACTGGAGCTTCCCCTGCTTTTGCGCGTCGTCGGCGTTTCTGGCCTTGCCAATGTTCGCCCCGATCCAGTTGATGACCTTGTAGAGGGTCCGGTAGATAACGCCGGATGTTTCCGAAGGGGCGGGCATGAGCGTGGCGGCCCACGCGCACACGGCACTGGCGGCGGACAGGAACAAAGCCCAAGATCCGGTCTGGGAATTCAGGAAATCGGAAATCATGGAAAAATCCATCAATACACCCTCCCGGCAGCGTAAAAGATGACGTCCTGCGGCTTGGCCGGATCGTTGTCCACATGAACCCACGTCGGCCCGGCCTCGATGCGGCGGAACCCGGCCTCAAGCAACGCGGAAATGATGCGGAAACGGTAGTGGGAGGACGTGCACTTGATGTCCACGGCATAGCCGTGGGTGTGCGCGGAATCAGCCACCCCGCCCACCGCCTTGTTGTGCTTGGCGCAACGGAAAGCGGAAGAGAGGGAAAACGGAATGCCCGCCAGCGCACGCGCCTCGTCGAGCATACGCAGGAGTCCTGCGTCCATGTCGTCATACCCGCGCCCGCACCCGCATTTGCAGGCGAATTCCTCAGGCTTGAAAAAACGAAGAGTGGACATGAAAAAACGCTCCTGATTTTTGCTCAGGAGCGTAACATGAGGTTTTGGCCTTTCTTTGCGTGAGCCGTACGTCAGCCGTACGGGGACTGTACGTCAGGGGGATTGACAAGATTTTCCGGGCGCAACGATTTGCTCCGTTGCGCCCGATTCGTTACAACCCTCCACGCCTGCAACGCTGCAACCTCCGCACAGTAGCGGACGTTGTTCCCCCTGCCCTCCACTACGATGGGAGCGCCTTGTTCAATCCAGCGCGTTACCGTGTCATCCCCGACTTGAAATGCATCCCGTATTTCTTTGCGGCTGAAAAGAAGTTGAGGAATATACCCAATCGCCATCACAGGCATCTCTCTTCCCCCGCCCAGAGGCGCAAGGCGGTTACCGCCACATCAAGCGCCTCATCCCGTACCCGTTCCGGCGTTTCGCGCTCCACCGCCCGCACGAGTTCCTCATATTCCGCGCCGATGACCCCGAGTGCATGATACTTGCCTTCCGCGAAAACCGGGTGCTTCCGCCGTGCTTCGGCCATGCGCCGGGCGATTGCCTCGATCATGCCCGCGCCGTCCCGCTGTCTGCCATTGCCGAGAAGAAAAGCCGATTCCATTAATTCCACGGTATCACCCACCCTTCGCCAGCCTACAGCGCTGCGGATTCCAGTTGCTGTTTCCATACGTTGTGCTTCATGAGCCCCCGTTCCGGCCTCTTACCCTTGCCGAACAGCGGTTTGCGGTCCTCGACCAGCCGATACACAAACGACGTGTTCCCGTTTCGCCGTTCCCGCTGCGGCCCGAATACGGCGATCTCGTCGCGCTTGACGTTCCACGCGGGGAGTTGCGCATGGATAGCCCTGCAGAGAGCGGCATTGGTGCGGGCCAGTCTGTCTACAAAGCTTTCATCTTCCCTGAACGGCACAACGACCTCGACGATCCGTGAGGGGCTGCTGGTTCGCTGCTGGCTCGACACGCCTGGACGCTCCTTTGGGGATTTCCCCGGTCAGATAGTTTTCGATGACTTCCCGCGCCTCCCACCAGCCCTTGCAGACCTCGACGCGGTACCCGGTCTGACGGAGTGCTGTGATCAGCTCCTTCTGCGTATCCTGAACCGTCCCCCCGCGCTGGCGCTTCATCTCGATGTACAGGCCGTGGAATCCCTGCCGGGGCGAGGCAAGGAACACGTCGGGGACACCCGCCACCACGCCCTCGGCCTTCAACCGCGCCCCGGTGATCTTGTCCCGGCGCCCGCCGTTGGGGATGTGGTACATGACGAAGTGCCGGGCATACGGCGTTCGCTGCCACCAGTCGAACAGGGCTTTCTGCTCTTCCGACTCGGGAGGGCAGGAGGGCCGCTTCGCCGGTGCGCGCCGGACGGGGGCAGGTTCGTTGGAAGCGCTCCATGTCATAAGCCGTTCTCCTACAGCGCCCGTTGCAGGACGCTCCTGAAATTCGCCGGAATGGGCAGCGGCTTCCGGCGGTCAAACTGTCCGACCTGATTGTCCGGCCTCACGCCATGCCGCCATTTCTCCATGAACGACAAGCCCGCCTTCCAGCCTTCCTCGCGCTGCGCCTGCGTCGGCACGTCGATGACGGGATCGCCAAGCAGAGGGCCACGGGACGCAACCGGCACAAGCGGGGGCGGTGCGTTCGCCTCGTCCTCCCATCGCCGCCCGGACAGCCACCCGGTCAGCATCTTCGGCGTCTTGCCCCGCGCCACGAGGTCGGGCCTGCGTGCCGCTTCTTGTTGGGCCGCCCGGCAAATAACAGACACAAGGGACTCGGATAGTCCTTTGATGTCCAGAAAGGCGTCCGCAGCCTCGGCCTTCCCGCGCTTGTAGCCGAAGGCGTCCCACACGCTGGTAAACCATGTCAGGGCTTGGCCTGTAAGCTGGCGGTTGCCAGCCGTCCGATACGTCGGCCCGGACGACGGGGAGGGTTCGGGGGCAACAACAACCTGCTCGGGGGCCGCATGGGGTGCCACCTCTTCCCGCCTTTCCTTCCCGGCAGGCGAAGCGCTCACCTCCGCTGCATCGGCGGATGCAGAAGGGATTTCTTTTCTTGCTTTCTTCCCTTCTTCTATCGTGTGCGGAACCTGTGCGTTGCTTGTGCGCTCGTTGTGCGGCTGCTGTGCGGCCTCTTCCGTAGTGGACTGGTATAACTGCCAATTCACGACGGTAATCAACGTGCATACTTTTCCGAAAGTCTTGCGCGAGATGAAGCCGTCGTCTTCAAGCGTCGCCAGCATCCGCATCACCTGATACCGCGACAGGTCAAGCTCGCTCGCCAGCGAAGCCCCGGAACAGGCAAGCTGGCCCGGCAGGATTTCCTGCCCGTGAAAGTATCCTTGCTTCCAGTTCGCCTTCTGGAGAAGGGTGATCATCAGCCCACGATACAGTGCGCCCCGGCTCCACGACTTCGAGTCCTCAATCTTGCGCCAGACCTTGAAATAGCCGCCCATATTCACACCTTTCCCTTGACGGCAGACCCGGTTGCGGGCATACTGTTTTCAACGTTTTGATGAATAACTCGCATGTTTTCATCCTCCTTGGCCCGGTGTTTCCCCACCGGGCCTTTTTCGTGTTCACGTGCCGAACCTTCAAGCGACACTTCAATTCTATCTCCACACTTCGCGCAGGCCTTCCGATACAGCCAGTTCCAGCTATGCTTCTTGCAGGGCCGCAAATGCGGATATTGCGCGGCGGCTTCCCTGAGCCCTTCCACCGTGAGGAACCCCACGGCCTCGGGCGACGGGATACGGTGGCGGCAGCGGATGATCATGACTCCACCATTTTCTTGAACAGGTTGATGAAGTAGATTTGCCCCTTGCCCGTGATTTTCGGCGTGCGGGTGATGCGGCTTTCCCCACTGCTTCCGATGCGGGTGCCCTCCTTGATCTCCATCCATCCGGCATCCATGCTTCTCTGGGTAGGCATGTTGGTCTGGGAACCATCCTTGTGCAGGTAGCCCCTACTCCTGAGCCACTCAAAGAAACGGTTCTGCCCGATGTCGTACCCCGTGGCCTGCTTGATGAGCTTCGCCATTTCCCCGACGGAGATACTGGTTTTGGCGACCTCGATGGACTCGGCGAAGACGACCTTGGGCTTCACTTCCTCCATCCTCTGCTCCAGCGCGAGACGCTTCTGCTCTTCAAGAAGCCGCTGTTCCTCCTTGTCCGCCCACGCCCGCGCCGCCTCCGCCGGATTCCTGAAGTTCGGAAGCGCCGGGGCGCCGTAGCCGCCCGTCCTGCGGATGGACGGAATGACCTCATGCACGATCCAGCGTTTGAACGCCTTGGCCTCCGGCTTGCGGGACCGGAGGACGAGCGAGTACAGACCGGGTTCGGAAATGATACGGCTATCGCGTCGCAATCCTGTGGAATCATTCAGAGTGTGGATAATATCGACAATAGGGCGTTGCTCGTCGTGATCCAGAATGTCCGGCAGATCCCGCGTCTCCGTTCCGAGGACGGCGCATACATCCCGCGCCACAAACCACGGCTCGCCTCCGTACTCGATCACGCGCACGGCCCCAAACTCCCTGTTCTGAAAAATTCGCAGCCCGCTCATCGGCTCCTCCTCCTTCTTTTTGAAGAGAGGTTATCCCAGTTCTTTTTTCCCTGCCCGGAAACAGCGCGTTCCATGCGAAGTATTTTCGTACGGATTTTTCGGTACGACGCTCATCATTACCTCCACACCTTCCACCACGGCTTGCGGCACTCTCCCGTCAGTGGCTCAGGCATCCCCACCGGCGGCGCCTGCTCTCCATCCGACAGGCTGGCCAGCGCCACATCCCGATCCCGACGTTCCGCCAGTGGTTGCAGCCCGGCCTGCGCGCTCCGGCACGCCGCGATCACATCCCCAAGCCCGGAACGGATCTCCCGCGCCGTACTCGGATAAAGCACCTGCGCTTCCGCCACGATCCGCTGCACCTCGCCAAGGGCCGAACCCGCACGCGCCACCGCCGTCAGCACATCCGCGCGCGTCGCGGCAGGCGTCACTACAGTGTCATCAGCTACAATCTGCGCTTCAAGCCACTGGAGGAGGATTCTATTCCGCATCACCCTGCACAGACCGGGGATGATGTGCAGGCTCGGCGCGTAGTTGTCATTGGGATCAAGATAACGGCGCAAATGCGTCGCGGTGATGCCCACTCCCTGCGCTATGCTTTCGGCGGTCATGCCGCTGGCGTCCTTGGCTTCCCGAAGCGCCTCGATTGCAGTCATGTTCTTCTAGTCGGCCATCCTGCTTTTCCTCTGAAGTTTTCAACTTTACGGCCTGTTGCGTTCCGATAAGATGGCTGAAAAAGGTTCGGAACCCATGCCTGTGCCTATAGTCCATTTACTCATCACCCTGCGCGGCCCCGTCTGGCGGGTCCGCATTCTGATTCCCGACGAACCCCGCCCACACTGGCGGGCGTACCGCGTCGCGGAGTACCCGACGCCGGAAGCCGTGGTCAGGCGGTGTGTGGAAAAATTACTCTCTGGTTGTAAGAATCTCCCATGTTAATTTCAAAAATACTGCGGTAACTGCCAGTAATCCAACACAAAAGAAGATGGTAAGGCACCATTCGAGAATGCTAAACATGAGATTATCCATGCTTCACCTCTTCGGGTTCAGTGGGAGTGTTGGGGGAGGCTGTGAGGGAAAGGCGAGACATCGCCGCTCGGATGTTTTTTGCCCGCGACTCAATCATCTCATGCTGCTTCTTTTTCCAAATTCTGCTGATAGTTGCCGCAGAAACACCCGCCTCCTTGGCAAGAACGCACTGAGGGAGGCCGGTCGAACTCAAAAAAGTACGAATTTCTTCAGTGATATTTTCCATGTCTTTTTATTACGCTAACGAAATTTAAAAAGCAATCCCGTACGCCCATGAAATTGCGTCCTAGAAATTTACTGGTAGGCTATTCCCATGAGTTTAGAACAAGACATCATCAGAATTCTGGCAGAGTATACGGACACGCTCTTCGGCGGGAATAAGGATCGGGCTGCTCGCTCTCTTGGCGTCCAACCCCCAACGTTCTGGCGTTGGCTCAACGGTAAAAACATTCCCAAAATGGAAAGCCTCGTCCAACCTTTCAACATCTTGAAAGCAAAAATCCTCCTCCCTTCAGATGTTTCTACGGAGACAAACCAGCTCCAAGATATCTACAAACGGAACCTTGAACTTGAAAAAGAAAATATCGAGTTAAAGGCACAAGTTGAGGAACTCAAGGCCTATAGAATAAAGTGGGAAGGCCACCTTGAAAGCCTTCGCGCCCAGAGCGGCGTGGATACTCAAAAACTTCCTGAAAAGAACAAGCTCGCTTCGTGAATAAGCCCTTCCTCAAGCTCGTGAAGAAATGAAAATCCCCGCCGGAGCGGGGAGAAGGAGATAAACTATGGAAAAAGAACAGACGGTACTTCTTTCGGAGATTGACGGATACCGGATTGCCATTGCAAGTGTCACTGTAGCAGCTGCGGTGCTCAAAACGACAAACCCTGAAATGACAAATGCGGAAGCTGTCTCGGCTGCCTATCAGCTCCGAAAGGAAACCGGAAAGCTGTTCGATGAAGAATTCAAAAAGAAAAATGTTCAACTCCGCTTCGGAGATGCCATTTAGTCTTCATCGACAAGCATCAGTTCCCCCGTTCCGATATCTTTGACCATAGTGCCGTACGTATCCCCATCCGGGATACGCGCTTTACAGCGTAACTGGATTTCAACAAGCCTCATCGCATCCAGAACAACGGCAAGTCGTTTTCCTGTGCAGACACTGTAGAGCGTTGCCGCCATCTGACTCACTTCCTCTCGAGTTCCTGCCATTATGTCCTCTCCGCCCCTCCTCATGAGGGGCTTTTTTGTGCCCTGCCGGGCGTGACCGCCGATCCCTTCGTGGTGTCGGCGGTATTTTTTGTACCCCTTGAATTACTTCAACGCAATATTTTTACTTGACCACATTATTACGTCAGCGTAATACTATCTTCACGACGACCGGGAACCATCCCCGCCGTCCTCGCAGCTCCGGGGAGTGCCGGGAAACGCCGTGAAGGTTCCCCCTCCTTACCTCCCCACGGTGCCCGGCATTCCCCGGAGCTGCGATACAAGCCGCGCAGGGTCGGCGGGCGTAGACGGTATGATGAATACCCAATCAGCGCGGGGAGAGGTGACTAATCCCCCGGCTCGGCAGAGCTGCAACAGTAATGCAGACGGGTATTATCCCGTAAAAATTTCATGAAATACAATCGAACCCGGAATCATCCGGCTTTTTCAGGACAAACATATGAACAAAGTCGTCAAGGCCGTCCACGAACTCGTGACGCAAGGCAAGATCCCCGCAAAATCCGTTGCTATCGCCATCGGCAAGCCCTACTCGACCCTGCTCAGGGAAACCAACCCGCTTGACCCCGGCGCGAAACTCGGCGTCGAGACGTTCATGGCCATCATCGAAACCACGGGCGACTCCACCCCGCTCAACGTGATGGTGCGGGAACTCGGCTACAGGCTTGCCCCTGTGGACTGACGGCCTCGCATGAAAGGGGCGGCGAACACCCGTCGCCCCGAACCATGCGTGGAACAGGTCCGCAGATGCCGACCGCAAAGCGGAAAAACAGCGTCAATCATACCAACGAAGCCGTAGTTTCTGTGGTATATCGCCCCGAAAAACGGAATCGCCGACACCGAGAACATATCGCACGCATGAAAAGGGAAGGAGATAACTATAAGAATTTTTGTATTATATAAAAAATAAATATATTTCGCCTTCATAAGTTGCCTAATGTACACTTTTATACTAACAGGGACATTATGCATAGAGGAGGTAAATCATGAGTCAAATGATGGATATAGAGACCAGAGTACAGCAAGCGGCAACATATTTAAATCGTGAAGCTTTTCAGTTTATAGTAAAATATAGGGTATGCAAGCCGTCTAATACCCTCAATGAAATGATACAAAATTTGCCAAACCCATGTATACTTATTGCGTCATGTTTCATAAAATATTGTGTGATCTATAAAGGAAAAAATGACCCTATAGATGACACAACGCTAAATAATTTAGCTGCTAGTCCTGAATTTAAAACGATATTGGATGAAGTTAGAACAAAAATGTTCGATAGATTAAAAATAATGGGAGAACAAACATTTGTAGTGCGAAAAACTTCCGATATGGAATTGAATGCACTCAAAGCTGTTTTTAAAGACGCATGTATCGTTGAAAACGTGGAACATCATTACTACTATATATCAACATTTTCTCTGATTGATCCCCAAAACAACCCTAGGCGACATGCCATCGCGATTATAAGTAATCTTGATAATGCATTAGTTTTTGATGATAATTTTGGTTTTTTTTATATACCATTTCAAGAACTCAACGAATTTTTACCCCAGCTTAGGCAGTTATATTTTTGTTCTAGCGAGGTTTACTTTTATTCCTTGTATTAAACTGCAACGGGAAACGTTCTGATTAATCGAAGGAATCATCACCCTCATTGACGGCATCGGCCTCTGGCTTACCTGCAAGCACTCCTGACCACAAAACCCGTTGACCGAATCAAGGCGACTCGAAAGAGCCGCCTTTTTCACGCCTAGCCCCATCGAAAAGCCCGGAACCAACCGGGCTTTTTCATTGGTTCTGGGATGCCGGAACGAACTTCAACCGAGAGGATACAGCCATGCGTAACCCCTACGAATATGACCCGGAAGATGAGCCCCGCGTATGCGCCACCTGCGCCCGTTTCTTCGAGTTCGATCAGGTGTGCAACGTACCGGAAACCGTGGTGAAGGCCATGAAGGAACAGTTCGGCATAGCGCTGGCCGATTCGGAAATCGCCATCGAACCGGACAAGATCACCGACTGCACGGAATGGGTGAGCGCCCGGATTTTGGACCGCAACGCCCTGTACGAAGCCAAGCAGGAAAAGAGGAGGGTTGCATGACCACCACCATCTTCTGCATCGAAACCGGGAACTCGCTCTACGGCGGAACGGTCAGGCACTTTTTCAATTCACCCGCAGCCGTGATGTTGTTCATCAAGGCTACACGGGAGGGCTGGAACCTCCGCGCGGCGGAATGGGACGACGGGGAACTCGTCCCCACGCGGCCCATCACGGACTGCCGCCTTGTCGACGAGGACGGCGGTATTGATGCCGTCTTCGAACGGTTGGAGGTAGCCGCATGAAAGCCCGTGTTCTCTGCCCCCACTGCAAGGTGCAAGGCCGCCTGATTCGTCTGACGGAAACCTCCGGTGACAAGCTCAAATGCCGCCACTGCGGGCACATCTATACCCGCGATGAGATAGCCATCATCTATGAAAACGCGGCGCGCGCCTTTGCCGAAGGCGCCGCGAAAGTGAGGGAGCAGCCCATGAAGGAACAGTACGCAACCCCGGTCCACAAATACCCCCTCCCCGATCCCGACGAAGTGCGCCATTGGCACATCCCCGAGCGGATACTGGCTCCGGTGCTGGTCGCCGCCCTGCTCGGCGGCTGTTATCTCGCTCTCGGTATGCGCCCCATTATCGAGCCGTTGATCAAGGAGGCCCTGCGATGAACTGGACGGACGACGCCTACGGCGGAGAATGCGGCCCCTGGACGGACGAGGAACTCATGATCGCGGCGGGCAATGCCGCCTTTGCGCGGAACCAGCGCAAGCATACGGAAACGGAAGAAGGCGGGGAGTAAGTATATGTGCGATACCCATAGCGAACAGATCAACGAACTGGCGAAGGCCCTTGCCGCCGCGCAGGGCGAGCTTGAACCCGCAGAAAAGAACTCCACCGCCGCCGTCGGGAAGGAGGGAAAGCTCAAGCGCAAATACGCTGACCTGACGGCGATGATCGACGCCGTCCGCAAGGTGCTTCCGAAGCACGGCCTCTCCATCGCGCAGATTGTTCTCCCCACTGAGGGCGTCGCGCACGTCAGGACGATGCTGATGCACGAGTCGGGGCAATGGCTGGCGTCGGAATGCAGGATGCCCTACGACAACACGGGCTCCAAGAACGCCATCCAATCAATGGGAAGCGCCATCACCTACGCCCGGCGCTATTCCCTTTCGGCGTTGGTCGGCGTGGTGGCCGACGACGGTGACGACGGAGAAGGCGCATGGAGGCGGGACGACGACCGGGAACCGCCCCGGCGTAACGCCCCCGAGCCCGCCCCTCAGCCCAAGCCCGAGCGTGTGGATCTCGCCGCCCTCGCCAAGGATTTGAGCGAGGTACGGGACAGTGCGGGGTTCGTCGCCTGTTATAACCGCCATCGGATTACTGAGGAACACCCGGACTACGAGGCGGTCAAGAACATGTTCGGCAAGAAGCGCCGGGAAATCGAGGCCAAGGCCGAGGCCGAAGCCGGAATCCCGCCCGAATTCGTGCCGCTGGACGCCGTGATCGCCGCCTTTGAAGCGGCGGAAAGCGTAACCGCGCTCAAGGAGGCGGCAACCCGGCTCGGCATCCCCGAAAACCACCCGGACAGTGAGGCCATTTACGCCGCCTACCGGGAACGGCAGCGCAAGATCGAAGCGCAGGACAAGGAACGCGCCGCGTAACAACAGCCCCGCCCTGATAATCAGGCGGGGCTTTTCTTTCCCTCAGCAGGAGATTGTATGAGCAGCCTCAACAAGGTGATGATCATCGGAAGGCTCGGGCGCGATCCCGAGATGCGCTACACCCAAGCCGGAAAGCCCGTATGCAGCCTGAACGTGGCTACGGATAAGGGCTACACCAACGACCGGGGCGAGAAGGTCGACAAGACGGAATGGCACAAGGTCGTCTTTTGGGATCGGCAGGCCGAAACCTGTTCGCAGTACCTCGCCAAGGGGAGCCTCGTGTTCGTCGAGGGCAGGCTCTCCACCCGCAAGTATCAGGATCAGCAAGGGCAGGACCGCTACGTCACCGAGATTCAGGGGCAGCGCGTCCAGTTCCTCGACCGCAAGGGGGACGGCGACGGGCAGCAGGGCCGACAGGGAGGCGGACGCCAGACACAGGGGCGGCACTCCGCCGATTATGAAGACCTCGGCCCCGCGTTCCCTTCCGAAGCCTCCGGCCTCGATGACGTGCCTTTTTAGGCAAAACCAATGGATAGGAATATGGCACAGACCGCAGAAATTCTGGAAGCCCTCCCGCCCGCGCAGGAGCAACCCGCCGGGCTCGCCCTGCTGGACCTGAACGTCACCGCGACGCCGCTGGTCATCACGTGGGACAAGGACGCCGTGTCCACGCTGTTGGATGCCGTCCTAGCCCAGTATGCGGGGCTGGAGGTACGGGAAGCCGACGTGCCCGCCATCAGGAACGAAATGGCGGGGCTGAACAGGCTCAAGGAACGGATGGACAACGCCCGGAAGGACATCAAGCGGCGGATTGCCGGGCCGCTGGACGGGTTCGACGCCGAGGTCAAGGCGCTGATCGCCCGCATTGTGGATGCCCGCGCTGCGCTGGACACGCAGGTCATATCCTCATAAAGCCGCATTACCATTTTGTCCAGAACCTCAATCCGTTCTTCGTCCCT